>Ga0255348_1000047_pt1 | contig 64855 bp, 60 predicted proteins | sample CBST25v5metaG_FD_189945 | JGI IMG/M metagenome (GOLD analysis project Ga0255348, IMG submission 189945) | Peat soil microbial communities from Stordalen Mire, Sweden - C.B.S.T-25.v5 | ecosystem: Environmental > Terrestrial > Soil > Wetlands > Peat | place: Sweden: Norrbotten County, Stordalen... | reverse complement strand
GGCAATGGCTGCTGGAGTTGCCCATGTAATGGTGGGCGCTCCGGTGGTTACGGTGACGGAAACCGTGGCCGTGGCCGTCGTGTAATTGGTGGTGTTGGTTGGCGTGAAGGTGGCCGTGATGATGTGGCTGCCTGCGGCCAGAACGGTGCCGACTGCCGGCGAGTAGCTGAATGTACCGGCTACTGACGATGAAGCGTTGAGCTGCGTGGCGCTGAGAGCGGTTCCGTAGGCAATGGCTGCTGGAGTTGCCCAGGTAATGGTGGGCGCTCCGGTGGTCACGGTGACGGAAACCGTGGCCGTGGCCATCGTGTAATTGGTGGTGTTGGTTGGCGTGAAGGTGGCCGTGATGGTGTGGCTGCCTGCGGCCAGAACGGTGCCGACTGCCGGTGAGTAGCTGAAGGAGCCAGCGACGGACGATGAAGCGTTGAGCTGCGTGGCGCTGAGAGCGGTTCCGTAAGCAATGGCTGCCGGAGTTGCCCATGTGATGGTGGGCGTGACCTTGTTTACTACCTGAGTGATGGCGCTGGATGTAACTGCGCTGTAGCTGCTGTTGCCGGGCCAATTCGCGGTGATGGTGTGGGAACCTGCTGTCAGCGAACTCGTTGTGAGCGTTGCCGTTGTTCCGTTCAGCGTTCCGGTACCGATGGCGGTACTGGCGTCATAGAACGTTACAGCGCCAGTGGGGCCGCTGGAGATTGTCGCTGTGACGGCGACCGCGCTGCCATAAGAGGATGGAGATCCTGAAGTAGTCACGATCAGCGTTGGCGCTGAGGTTGAGGCTACTGCCTTCAAACCCAGAGCAAAGCTTTTGGAAACGCCGCTTGCAATCGCCGTGAGCGTCGCAGTTTGCGCCGTCGTGACCGGCGCTGCCTTTGCTGTAAACGTAGCGCTCGTCGCTTTTGCCGCTACGGTCACTGTGGCGGGGACTGTAACCGCCGTATTGCTGCTGGAAAGTCTCACGCTCACGCCGCTACTCGGAGCGGCGGAATTCAGCGTCACTGTGCAGGCATCATCTCCCGCACCCGTCATGGACGCGCTGCCGCAGGAGAGTGTCTTCAACGAAGCTGACCACCCGCGCATCATCCCTGTACCCGTCAGGCCAACCACTGCCCGGTCGTTGGTCGAGGACGAGGAACTGCTGGTGAAAGTCAACTGTCCCGTTGCGTCGCCGGTGTCGCCAGGATTGAATTGCACATTCAAGTTGTAAGACTGACCAGCAGCGAGAGTGACAGGAAGACTCGCCGGAGCAGCAACGGAAAAGGACTGCCCCGTCAGGTTGACCTGACTGATTTCGACTGGCGTCGACTTGCCGTTCACGAGAGAGACTGTGTTGCTGGCCGTTTCACCAACAGAGACAGAGCCAAAGTCGACAGAGTTGGGGGACGCAACGAGGGTTCCTTGTTCCCCGCCGGATACGATATTCCCACCGCAACCCGACAGTGCGGCGGTGAAGCAGCCGGACAATATAATGAACAACGCTGCGCACCAACCGTGTAGCCGGTACATTTGAACACGGCTATGCGAGCGGCATTGTTTCGATTGGGAGCGAGTGTCGCAGAAGGATACGGCTAGCCAAGTATATATGGAATAAGGTAGATGGCGAATGGGGAGTCTCAGCATTATAGTTTCCTTTGCAGCGTTAGCGCTCCAGGTCTTTCTCGGCGTTAGCTTCCTTATTTGTTGATCTAAATAAAAGTCTAGCACTGACACGTACTACAGTAACTCATTATGAGGCGTTAAGGAGTTACTATAGTGCTTCTTGGTTCAAGTCTAAGAATATAAATGATTTTGTGGATTGGTATTGGGACGAAAAACTGTCTGATCACCCGTAAAGTGCTTTCGGATCGCTTCCGATAGCGCTAATACCTGTCAGTTTGAGAGGATTCTACCCGCATAGGTAATCAACAGTCGATTACGCCTTCAGGAACTCGCTAGGGAGCGCATATATAAGAACTAAATCTGGGATATTCTCTCTGAAATCGGTGTAACGCCTTCTGATGAAATCCGTTTTCGATCTCTGATGGCCGTTTCCGCCGGGATGCGTGTGGTCATGCGACACTCCCTCTGGCGTCGCACGAGTTGGCTGGCATCCAACGGGAAAGCGGCGGTCTCGAAGCGCTACATCCTGGTTTCGGATGAGTGGGCTGTAGTCGAAGATATTTTAGGCGGCGATCAGGGGAGGGATGTGAACAGATCCTGCTGGCGGTCAGGATTGGGATCGGATGGCTTTTCGCGCTGGGCCTGAATTGGAGCAAAGGCGCGCATCAGTTGCAGGGTGTGTTGGTGGCTTTCGAAAATGGCCTGCAACTCCAGGCACTGGGTACAGCCGCCCTTGATGGCCCCGATTCCATCCGTCAGGGGATCGAATAAGGGATGACGCGGACATTTGGCGTACCATTTTGTGGCTTCAATTTTCAGCATTACCAGACAATCCTCTTTAAACGCGCAAGCGTGAATTTGACTATAGCAAAACCAGAGTAGCTGTACCCATAAGCCATGTCCTCAAGTGGCTTTTTCCTCAAGAAAAAGCCACCTCCTCGGCCCTTAACAAGGGCACTTTTACTCTGGTTTTGCTCTAAACAAGCCAAGCGGCGGAGCGGAACAGGGCGCGTGCCAGTTCAGTTCTCATCTTCCGCTTTCTCCTGGGGCCAGAGCGTAGGCTGAACGGCGCATGTTCTCTCATACTTGAGGTCGGCAATTTTCCGGGACCAGTAGAGAATGCTGCGCTCAGCCCTTGCACGCCGAAGCTGCGCGTCCCGGAGTTTGCGCTCGGCGTAACGCATACGGCGGCGCCGGATGCGGTTGAGTTGTGGATCTTCGCACATGGTCAATATCAAACCTGAAGATACAGAATAATACGCCGGGTCTCCGGCAATCCGGTCCATGTTGCGGCTGGTCAATCTCTGTAGCCGATCCTCATGAATGGCTTTAGCGCATCGAGCCTGCGGCGTGCGTCTATTCCGTGTTGTCTTTCATTGAACGGGATGCTTGATTTTGCCGATGAAAGGGGAGCGGGAAGGTCTATTTCTCGCAGGAGATTCTGTGGGTTTCCCGTCTTCTGGAACCTGGCGGAAAGTTCCTTCCAGACAAGGTGGACTAGAGCATGTCATCAATCGGCGGGCTAATTCTCGTCTTCGCCTGTGTGCTGGGTGGATACCTCATGGAAAAGGGGAAAATAGGCGTACTCCTCCAGCCTGCGGAACTGTTGATTATTGGAGGCGCGGCGGTTGGCACTTTGTTGACAGCCAACTCGATGCACGTGGTGAAGGAAATCATACACGGTCTCGTAGGTGTATTCAAAGGGTCGTCCTATACAAGAAAACGATATTTGGACACGCTCAAGATGATGTTCGACCTTCTGACCGTCTCCCGTAAGGATGGTGCGATTGCTATCGAGAACGATATTGAAGAGCCAAACCAGAGCACAATATTTTCGCGTTATCCACAATTTCTGAAGAACCACCATGTTCGCGACTTTGTATGCGATACGCTGCGCATGATGATTACCGGCGGCGTGAGTGCATTTGACGTCGACCAGATGATGGATCTCGATATGGAAGTTCATCAGCATTCGATAAGCAAGCCAAGTGGAGCTCTGACAACGATGGCGGATGCACTTCCAGGACTCGGAATTGTGGCTGCAGTGCTGGGCATTGTGGTGACGATGGGAGCGCTTGGCGGGCCAGCGGAGGAAATTGGGAAAAAAGTGGCGGCTGCTCTGGTTGGCACCTTCCTTGGCATCCTGCTGTGCTATGGACTGGTAGGGCCACTGGCTTCAAATATGTCGGGGGTCGCGGAAGAAGAACAATGTTATTACCACGTGCTTCGTGTCATGATGCTCGCATTCATCAAAGGCACTGCTCCCATGCTGGCTGTTGAAATGGGACGGCGCGCAATCCCAGAGCACGTTCGTCCGAGTTTCTTTGACGTAGAGAAGGCGTGCAGGGAGAAAGTAGGCGAGCCTGAGGCAGTACCCAAGGCCGCATAGGTTCAAATAATCATGGCAAATGAAGAACCACCCATCATCGTCATCAAGAAGATAAGCGGCCACGGCGGCTCACATGGCGCCTGGAAGGTTGCCTATGCCGATTTTGTGACGGCCCTGATGGCGCTGTTTATCGTCTTGTGGCTGATGAACCAAAGCAAGCCCGTACAGGAATCCGTCGGCGGATATTTTCGCGATCCGAATGGCACGGGGAAGAATCCTGGGACGCTCATGAGTGTGACCGGCAAGCCTGGCGCCGTGGAGAATGAAGACATGGCCAAGTTGAAGGAGCAGTTGTTGAAGTCTCTGGCGAAGATGCCGAACTTCGACAAGCTGCAGAAGCTGATCGAGCTGACCATCACTCCGGAAGGGTTGAAGATTGAATTGATGGAGGATCCTCACGGGACCTTCTTTGAAAATGGAAGCGCGGTGCCAACCCCGACCATGCAGAGTATCTTGGAGATTCTGGCTCCGGAAATTGGGAAGCTGCCGAATCCGATTTCAATTGAAGGCCACACTGACTCCAGGCCCTATTCCGATTCGAAGACGTATGGCAACTGGGAACTGTCGACGGACCGCGCAAACGCGTCCAGACGCTTGATAGAGATCAAGGGGGTACGTCCAGAACAGATTGCGCAAGTGCGTGGTTATGCCGACCGTAACCTGCGCAATTCCAAGCAACCGTTCGATTCCTGCAACAGGAGGGTCACGATCATCATTCAATACGTCGCCAAAGCTCAGCATCCGGTCGTGGTCACGGGAGCCTTGCCACCGATAAAGTAACACTCTCAGCGCCAATAGATACGAACGGCGCTCTGGCAGCGGCCTGAGGATAGGGGGATGCTGCTTGAAGCTATGTGCTCGAGTGTCTTAGTGCTCAGTCAACGTGATTCTGTAATCAACTCAATCGCTTGCGGGCGGGGAAGCCCGCAGGACATCCGGCCAGGAGGCCGGCTCTACACTCGTGCCATTACGAAATCACGCGGACACGGTACTAGACGCAAGGAAAGCGAACGATCAGAGGTGGTTCCGAGTGATTTGCGATGGATGCAATAAACTCAATTGCCACGGAGCACTCCCAAGGTGTATTAAAGCGGAATTCAAGTCCCACTTGATGATTCTCGATGTAGACAACCTGGGCATCTAGTTTGAGCAGCCCCAGTGGATGGCGAAGGATCAACAATCCCGAACTTTCGACGGGCACGGAACTATCGAAAATGGCGCGAATGCCGGAATTGCCGACATCCTTGCATATGCCGTGGAAAGTCTCTCCGGCGGCGATAAAATCGACGTCAAAACCGGTTGCGATGCGGCAAGGCCTGTATTCGAATTTTCGGATATTGTCCGGGCTTGACATTTCTGCGGACCCCTCGTCGGTTGAAAGCATGATAGACATGCCAACCAAACAATTCAAATATCTATCGGCAGAAGTACTCCGGCATTTCAATATTATGTTCGAAAGAGCGTTTGACGAGGAACCTTCTGGAGAAAAGGCGTGACGGCGAACGTCATCGGGAAAACGAAAAAGCAGAACCTGCTTCTAATCTGTGGCTTTCACCGCAGAACACGGGCGAGGAACACACTGAAGTATCTTCAGTATCTTCCAGAGGATATCAGCCGTGTTATTCCTCGATGAACTGCCGGCACGCAGGCTCAGGAGAAGCGGACTGCGCGGTAAACGCGCAGCAGAAATAGGAGTATACCCTTTGGAATCAACGGAAAGTGTTCATGTATATGCCCTGAGGAACTTATAGAGTAAGATTATCCATAAGAGAAGGATATATTGTATGATCTCGCCATGTGAATCAGCGAAGGCTTCAGATATATGTGCGAGCTTTGACGCCCCTTCCGGGGCGCATGTGCCTCAAGAGAATCTAGAAGATGGATCTGAGTTGTCAACCGGGCCCAAGATTCTGGTCGTGGACGACGATGTTCATTTGTGCAGCTTTCTTAGCCGCGCATTAAAGCGCGGGCATTGTTCGGTGAGAGTGTGTCACGATGGCGAAAGCGCTTATGACACAATTCAGGGATCTGTTTTTGATCTCGTGATTCTGGATCTGAACCTTCCTAAAATGAGCGGGATAGAGGTCTTGAAGAAGGTGCGTCTCACTGAACCGCGGTTGCCAATCCTTGTATTGACGGCCCAGAACCGCACAAAAGACATTGTTTCGGTGCTTGGGTATGGGGCTGACGATTACGTGATCAAACCATTCTCTCTTCTGGAGTTGATGGCGCGGATCCGGTGTTTACTGCGGCGTACTTCCACTTCGATAGTGAGTTCATCGATGGTTGGTGATTTGATCATTAATCGCGAGGAACGCTGGGTGAAGCGGCGCGAGCGACGGATCGATTTGACGGTGCGTGAATTCGCTCTTCTTGACTACTTGATGAACAACGTGGGCAAGACGGTATCGCGTACAACGCTTTTGCGAGAAGTGTGGAACATCGCATCCGATTCTGCATCGAACATAGTTGATGTGTACATGAAATATCTGCGCGACAAGATTGATCACGGAGAGGAAGTTAAATTGATACGTACAGTCCGTGGCGTAGGGTATGTCTTGAGCAATGAGTAGAAGTTATTTCGCTGCAGGTTGAAGGGGATCATGGCCTTAGCCGCATCGAGCGCCGCATAGATGCAATCGAGGTGTTTACCGCGGATGGCGCTGTGCAAGCATCTGTGCGCATTATGTTTATGTGTCTTGAACTGGCGGACTCGCGCGATGGATTTGAATGGATGATTTCGGCTTCTCTCAGAAGGGGAAGGATTTCCGCGAGGGCCGGTCTACAGCGATCGATGAGTTCTGGCAGATAACCTTGAAGTTGCGCCAGGCCAAAGAGAATCTGGAGCGCAGAACTGATGGCGTACTATAATAAGTATTAATGGCAAGTTAATCTGCCTTAGAGGTGAAGTTCCGGAATAATATGGGTTTTTCTGTCCAGGTATCTGAAACGGCGTTGTTTAAAGAATCTATTTATGCCATTGGCCCTGAGTGAACAGCCCGAAAATCAACCCGCTCGCGATTTCGAACCGAAGGCGGACCATTCGTCCTACGAAAGCCAATTGAAATGATGGCAACGACTGAAGATAGATTCATAAGTGGACCCGCTCTTCCGAAACTCCGTGCGGACGAAAGTCCCGCAACTGGTGTGCTGCTCGTAAGCCCGAACAGCAGACTGCGCCAGAGCCTGCGAGAGAGGCTCGATCAGACACCATGGAACCTGACCGAGGCCTCCAGTGGTTCCGAGGCGCTGGAATGCCTGCATGAAAGTCCTCACGAGATTCTTCTGCTCGATCCTTCGCTTCCCGACCTTGAGCCCACTGAATTCAGTGAAATGGTTCATGCGGAATTTCCTGATGTTCAGATCATCTCAGTCAATTCGGATTCCGGGCAACTTGTTCTTGGCTCCCCATCTCCCACGCAACTTGTGTCTCGAGTGGGGGAGATGCTGTATGGGGCTGGAAAAGTGCCGTTTAGTCCCGTTTCGACAGATCAACTGGACCGCGTGCGGGCACGGGGCGAAGGGCGAGTCAGCATTCGAGGCATGATCGGCGACTCGGAGCCGATGCAGCACGTTTACGAATTGACGCGCATGGTTGCGCCCAGGGATACGACGGTGCTGGTGACCGGGGAGAGCGGTACCGGCAAGGATCTGATTGCGCAAGCAGTCCATTCGATCAGCCCGCGCATGAAGCAGCCATATGTCATCATTAATTGTTCCGCGATTCCAGAGAACCTGCTTGAAGCCGAATTGTTCGGGTATGTGAAGGGCGCATTCACGGGCGCGGTCCAGTCGCGCATAGGGCGCATACACGCGGCACATAAAGGGACGCTATTTCTTGATGAGATTGGCGACATGCCGCTTTCTCTGCAGAGCAAGATTCTGCGGTTCCTTGAGCAGGGCGAGGTGCAGCGCATTGGCGGCAACGACAATCTGAAGGTGGATGTCAGGGTGGTAGCAGCGACAAATGCTGACCTGCAGAGTCTAGTCAAGAAGCATTTGTTCCGCGAGGACTTGTACTTCCGGCTGGCGATTTTTCCGATCAAATTGCCGCCGTTGCGCGAGCGCGGCAGGGACGTTGAAATGCTCGCCGAGGCCTTTCTTGCCAAGTTCTGCCCAGGGGTGGTTCTGAGTCCGCGAGCACTCGAAATGCTGCTGGAACACGAATGGCCGGGAAACGTGCGCGAACTGCGCAACGTGATCGAGAGGGCCAGTATCGTTGTCGGCACGGGGCGGGAGATCCAGGCCCAGCATATTATTCTTTAGCCGTCGAGGCGGATTCCGGCGCCTTACGGGATCGCCTATATACTAGAGCATTTTCGGAATACATGTGGACTTTTTGAGAGCAGTGAAAGGTGGCCTTTCCTTGAAAAAAGCCACTAGAGTGCGTGCTTTCGGTTTACACCAATTCTGAAAATGTTATAGCCGTCAGATTTCCACATTCCGTCATTGCGGCCGCAGATCGAGTTGGCTATCAGCGTGCACAGTAGATAGGTAAATGCTGCCTAGCTCTCATCTCGCACCAATAAATGTTCCGCACGCCGAGTGCCGGAACGACGGCCTGATTCCTGAACGAGTCGGTGAATTCAAGATCGACGGGTGCGCCGGTTGGGAGCAGGATGTGAAGGACGAATCGGGAATGCAAGCCAGAGGCGCCGCGATTCTCGCCGGGGAATTCTCAGAGTTCATTTCGGCGGCCACGCGACTAGAGGATTCATACCGCAAGCTGCAGGGAGAAGTATCCGAACTCGGCCTTGAGTTGACGGAACGCAATGCCGCACTGAACGCCAGTCTGGTAGAGATTGAGCGCATGCGGTTTGCTTTGCAGCAGATTGTAGATTCGATGCCCTGCGGTGTTCTGGTTCTGGATCGCGACGGCCAGATCTCGATCATCAATCCGGAAAGCAGACGCCTGCTTGGACTCGACGAAGCTCATTTTTCCCAAGGATCGAAGAGAACCCTGCGGCAGATATCTGAATACAGCGGCATTGATCTTGAGGCGGCCTTCGAAAGTGCATCCAGCAGCGAAGCTGAGCAGGAGTTCTGCGTTCGCGATTCATCAGGAAAGCGCTGGATCGAAGTTCGCAACCGCCGGCTGTCTGCGGGGGGAGCGGGAAGTGAAAGATCGGACAAGACAATCCTGATTCTGCGCGACGTGACTGCTCAGAAACGCGCTGAGCAGGAGCGCGAGGCGGGGCGCAAAGCGATGGCGCTGGCAGAGATTACGACAGTCCTTGCTCATGAAATTAGAAATCCATTAGCGAGCCTCGAACTCTTCGCTGAATTGATTGAAGAGGATGGAGGCAATCGGGGAAAGTGGATTTCCAACCTGCGCGCCGGCATCCGGTCGCTCTCAGGGACGGTTAACAATGTTCTGAGCTTCCACGGGGCCGGGTCGCTGACGCTTGCTCCGGTGATGCTGTCGGCACAGATTGGCAATGCGATCCAGTTCGTCCGGCCGATTGCAGATCAAGCAGGAGTCTCGCTGGAATTTGTGGCCGATGACGATCAAGTGGATGTGATGGGGAACGAAAGCGCGCTACAGCAGATTTTCTTGAACCTGCTTTCGAATGCCATTCGCCACACACCGGCGGGAGGCAAAGTCGCAGTGTCGATTCGCGCAGAAGGAAGCGCCATCAATGGCGAGGAATCTGCGAAAGATAGCGGCCAGATCGTGGTTCAGTTTTCCGATACCGGTTGCGGGATCCGGCCTGAGCAGATTGACCGCGTCTTCGAGCCAGGCTTCAGCGGCGGCGGAGACACAACAGGATTGGGGCTGGCAGTTTGCGAGCGGCTCATGAAGAAACATGGAGGCCGGATTTCCGTTTCCAACCAGATTAATTCCGGCGCTATATTTACACTCTCTTTTCCCGCATTTCAACAAGAGCTGGCCACGGCATGAACAGTAATTATTCTGACGGCAGGAACTCCTCCGTATTAGTAGTTGACGATGAGCCGGGCATGCGCACGGCATTAAGCGCCAATTTCATGCGTCACGGCTGGCGCGTCGAGACCGCCAGCGGCGTTCGCGATGCAGAACGGGCGTGCGAACTGACAAGTTTTGATCTGGTTGTGACCGACATCCATATGAGGGATGGCGACGGTTTTGAGGTGATGTGTTCGGTTCAGAAGACATCGCCCACCACGGCTGTGATTCTGCTGACGGCGTTTGGAAGTGTTCCTGAAGCGGTGGAATCAATGCGCATCGGGGCGTTTGATTATCTGACGAAGCCAGTTTCGTTTGAACAACTCCAGGCCGCAGCCGCCCGCGTCATGGAGCGCATCAACAAGAAGGCGGCGCCGAGTAAGTTACATAAAAACACTGCGAATGAAGGCATGGCCAATTGTGGAATTATTGGCCACTCTCAATTGTTACTGCAAACGTTGCAACGGGCTCGAGCCGCGGCAAGCACCGACGCCGATGTATTGATTGAGGCTGAAAGTGGCACAGGCAAGGAGTTGCTGGCAAAGTACATCCATCAAACCAGCAATCGAAGTCATCAACCATTTATTGCCATGAACTGCGCCGCGGTGCCGGAAGCGCTATTGGAAAGCGAACTTTTCGGTCATGCCAGGGGTGCTTTTACTGGCGCCCATGAGGCTAAAGCGGGTAAGTTCGAACTCGCGGATAACGGCACGCTTCTGCTGGACGAGATTGGCGAAATGCCGTTGAACCTGCAGCCAAAACTACTGCGAATCTTGCAGGAGCGCGAGTTCGAGAGGCTTGGAGAGAGCCGGTCGATCCACGTCAATATCCGCATCATTGCTACAACCAATGCCTCCCTGGGAGCGATGGTGGAGCAGGGGCGCTTCCGTAGTGATTTGTACTATCGGCTGAATGTGATTCCTCTATCAATCCCCAGCCTACGCGAGCGCATGGATGACATCCCGGCTCTAGCCAGGCACTTTGCAGAGAAGTTTGCTATCGAAATTGATAACGATGCGCCGCGGCTCGATCCGAGCTTTATTGAGAAGCTCCAGACCTACAGTTGGCCCGGCAACGTGCGGGAACTGGCGAATTTCATGCGCCGAGTGCTGTCTCTGCATCAGGGGGCCATCATCGACGCGGCATGTTTCGACAGGGAATTTCGTCCGTTGGAAAAGCATGGCGGCATGCGGGCCATGCTTGCCCCCGGAATGCCCATCTCCGTTCTGGAGAAGATGCATCTCGAAAACACGCTCGCCCTGGTGCATGGAAACAGGACTCATGCAGCAGAGATGCTGGGGATCAGCCTGCGCACGATGCGAAACAAAATCAGGGAGTACGGACTTCCTCCAAGGAGAATTGCTTAATGCCGACGATGCCGTTACTTTCAATGCTCGAAAGCTATCTGAAGTTGTCTACGAGCCGCGAGCAGGCAATTGCGACCAACATGGCCAACGTGGATACGCCCGGTTACCGCACGCAGGACATTGACTTCCAAGGCGAGTTGAAGAAAGCCATGAGTGGAATCCAGGGCAAGTCCGAGGATGGCACAACAACCGCGTGCATGAATCCCGTGGTGTACGAAGTTCAAGGTCTTATGGAGCGTCCCGACGGCAACAATGTGAACCTTGAGCGGGAGGGACTGCTGATGGCCCAAACGCAATTGCAATATCAGCTCGGCGTTCAACTGGTAGAACGCCATTTTCACCGAACACTCAGTGCCATTAATGGAGGCGGTCAGTCATGAATCTTTTCAACTCACTGGCGATTAGCGGATCTGCGTTGGCAGCCGAACGGCAGCGATCCGAGATCGTCGCGGCCAACCTGGCGAATGCCGAGACGACACATACCGAAGCCGGGGGACCGTTCCACCGCAGAGAGGTTGTCTTCCAGTCGTCTGGAAGCTCGTCGTTTGGACTCACCCTTGCCGGGACGAGCGCAGGCGGGGTTGTTCCAGGAAGCGTGCACATCTCTGAAGTTGTCGATGATCCGGCGCCTCCGGTCATGCGCTATGAGCCAGCCAATCCGGATGCGGACAAGGATGGCTACGTTGCTTATCCGGCGATCAATCCGACGATGGAGATGGTGGATCTGATGAGTTCGGTGCGTTCCTATCAACTGAATGCATCGGCAGTGGCTGCGGCCAAGCAAATGATCCAGCAATCGATCGATATTCTCAAGAGCTAAGCGGGAGATTTAGAAGATGAGCAGTCCAGTTTCAGGCCTTGGCGCCATTGGCACAATCAGTTCGCTTCCGAAGATGTCACCACTGGGACCCGCAGATACAGGGGAGGGGTTCACTGGTGTTCTAAGCAATGCCATGCAGCAAGTGAACCAACTGAACAGTGGCGCTGATCAACAGATTAGCAGCCTGCTCACTGGCGGCAATGCAGACATAAGCTCGGTGATGATTGCTGTCGAAAAGGCAGATACAGCTTTTCAGCTAATGATGCAGGTTCGCAACAAGATTGTGAATGCCTATGAGGAGATTGAGAAGATGCAGTTCTAGGGATTTGCAAAAGCTATTGTCTTGACGGAAGTCAAGGATAGAGTCACCAATGCATTTGCGGGGAATCGGTTTTAGTAATGAAGCCTTGCGTCGGCGGTACGAAGAAAGCAGCGAGATTGGAAATCTATGGCGGGTAACAACCAAATAGCAGTTCCGAAACAAGCGGCGAGTGCCGGCCAGGCGATGGATCGCGTCAAGCGGTATTGGGCGGGACTTCTTCCCAAGCAGAGAATCTATCTTGGCGTTGGTTTAGGGGTTACGCTTGCAGTCGCGGTGTTTTTCGTAAAGATGATCGCAGCGCCTGATTACAAGGTGCTGATGACGGGGCTCGAGTCGGCCGACGCGCAGACAATCTCGGCTCAGTTGGCCGCGAAGAAGATACCCTACATTATTAGTCCAGACGGCGCGTCCATCAGCGTTCCCAAAGACAAGCTTGACGCGGCACGGCTAGAAGTTTCGTCGCATGACTCGCCGCATAGCGGACGGATTGGCTATGAGATCTTCGACAAGGTTTCATGGGGACAGACGGAGTTCGATGAGAAGGTAAACTATCAGCGCGCGCTCGAGGGCGAACTTGAGCGAACGATTCAGACGATAAGCAATGTCAAAAGCGCCAGGGTCCATCTTGTGATGGCGAAGGACTCGATCTTTCTGGACGGGGAGCGGGGCGCGAAAGCGTCGGTCACGCTGCGGCTTAAGCGAGGAAGCCTGTCGAGAGACGAGTTGTCGTCCATCTCACGGCTCGTTGCCGGCGCTGTCGATGAGCTTAAACCGGCGGATGTTGTCATCGTGGATGCGGATTCGAACGAGTCGCTGGGACAGAGTGACAGCGCTTCTGATGGGGGCGACGGCATAGACCAGGCATTGACACGCCGGTTGATGGCGACACTGACACCTGTTGTCGGAGCCGATCACGTCCGCGCGACGGTTAACGTGGAGTATGAAACCGGAAGCAGTGAAGAGAGCGAGGAGAAATATGATCCAGCGGTCAGCGCAACTCTCACCATGCAGCACTCCGAAGAAACCTCTGGTCAGAGCGCTATCGCGAGTGGCGTTCCTGGAACCTCAAGTAATGTTCCCAAAGGCAAGAATGTTGCAAACAAAAGCGCACCGAAGGACCTGGGCCAGTCGTCAAGAACAGATAACAATACTTATGGCGTGAATAGAACTACCCGCCACGAAATCCAGCCGGCCGGGAGCATTCGCCGTCTCACGGCAGCGGTGGTGCTGGACGATGCGGTTGAGCGCCAACAGCAAAATGGCAAATGGGTTGAGGTTCGCCACCATAGGCAGCCGGAGGAGTTGAAGATGATCAGCGAACTCACGCAGGCAGCCATCGGATTCAATAGCGTTCGGGGCGATGTGATCAGTGTTCAGAACCTCCCGTTTGATCGTCCCCCCGCAGATGACCTGGCGCCGGCCGGCCTTTCCGAAAAACTGCAGAAGGGCTTGAGCGACTATTCGGCAGTAATTCGCTATTCAGCACTGTTCACGCTCTTCATCCTTATCTATCTTCTGATGGTCCGGCCCATCCAAAAGCGTGTAATGTCAACTCCTCTTCCGGCGCTGAACAAAACGAATGTACCGCTGCCGCTAGCACCTGAAAATCTGCCAATAACTGAATCGGCGGCCAATATCGCCCAGCGCTCCGCAGTTCTCAAAAAGCAGCTTGCCGACTTTGTCATGGCCGAACCTGAGAGCAGCACAACCGCCGTACGCGCATGGCTGCGGGAAGAGACCCGATGACAACCGCAATGGAAAAAAGCAAACTCAGTGGTCCCCGCAAGGCTGCGATTCTTTTGACGGCTCTTGGTGAGGATACCGCTGCCACGGTATTTCGCAACCTTAACCAGCAGGAATTGCAGCGTGTTGCCGATGAGGTTGCGAGTCTTGGGACGATTCCCGCAGAACTGTCAATTGGAGTTATCGAGGAATACCAGCAGATGACCAAGGCGCAGGATTACCTTCTTCAGGGTGGGTATGATCTCGCCCGGCGGCTGCTGGTCAAGGCTTTTGGAGAAAACGATGCGGAGGGCATCCTGGAGCGGCTGACCAAGGCACGGGAACTGAAACCTGTGGAGGCGCTACAGCGGGCCGATCCGCAGAAACTAGCCAGATTCCTGGAAAGCGAACACCCGCAGACGATTGCCCTTGTTCTTGGACAACTCGGTGATCGCCAGGCATCGATGCTGTTGATGTGCCTTCCGAATGATGTACGCGCCGAAGCGGTTAAAAGATTGGCCAACCTTCGCCGCTTCTCGCCCAAGATGGCAGAGAAGGTGTCGATTCTGCTCAGCCAGAAACTGAAGACTGTTGGCGAGCAGGGTAAGCGGGCCTATTCAGGTTTTCAGAGCGTGGCCGATATCATGAACTGCATCGATGCCAGTGTGGCTCAGGAGATTCTGGAGAATATTGAGAACGAAGATCCAACGCTTGCCGTCAGCATCCGCAATCTCATGTTTACTTTTGACGATCTTCTACAGGTTGGAGAAGCGCACATTCGCGAACTATTGGCAGGAGTTGACAAGAAGACGCTGGCAATGGCCCTGAAGGGAACGGAAGAGGGATTGAAGGATCATTTCTTCCGGACAATGTCTACGAGAGCCATCGAGATGCTCAAAGAGGACATGGAATTACTGGGACCCGTTCGAAGCAAGGATGTCGTGAAGGCGCAGAATGAGATTGTTGCTATTGCCCGGCAGCTTGAGGCTGAGGGAAGAATCGTATTGAAGGACGAGGCAAATGATGAGTATCTCGTTTAGCGAAGCAGCAGAGCCGGCATCTAAGGTCCCGTTCTCCGCGTTTCCGTATCGGGACATGAGTACTCCGGCATTCTCGGACGTAGACGAGACAATGCCAGGGGAGAGCCATGCGGAACAAGAGAGCAAACGGCAGGCGGGAAGTGACTTACAGGCGCAGGAGATCAAGAATGCTATCGATCATGCTCGCGCTGAGGCAGTGGCGGAAACAGAGGAATGGCTTCGGAAGGAATATGAAGTCAGGTCAGCAGCAGAAGCGTCCAAGATACGGAAGGCGCTGGAACTGTTTCGGAATGAACGGAAGAAGTATTTCGCCAGCGTCGAATCTGATGTGATTCAACTCGCATTGGCGATTGCCTCAAAGATACTGCATCGCGAAGCCCAGGTTGACCAAATGCTGGTAGCAGCATTGGTACGGGTCGCTGTGGAAAAGATGCACGATGTGTCGAGCGTGACGGTTCGAGTTGCACCGGACAAGGTGGAAAAGTGGCGCGAGTACCTGTTGAATTCACAAAATGGATCAGCTATCACGGTTGTAGATGATGCCCAGCTGGGACCTGATGATTGCGTGCTCGAAACGAGCCTGGGTTCAGCTAATTTCAGCATCGATGCCCAATTGAAAGAGGTTGAGCAGGGATTTTGTGATTTGCTGGCGCAAAGGCCTGTGATCAAGTGAATGCTAAAAGTGTACTTGCCCCCTACTTCGATCGCCTTGAGCGAGGGTCGACGCTTCGTTGGCACGGCCGTGTGTCGCAGGTCGTTGGCAACCTGATCGAGTCGGAAGGGCCGTTCTGTTCCGTAGGTGAGTCTTGCGAGATTACTAACTCGAACGGTAGAAAGTACTCGGGTGAAGTGATAGGCTTTCGCGGATCAACATTACTTTCCATGGCGGTGGAGAATCCGCAGGGCATCCGTTACGGGGATGGGATTGTCGCCTGGGGGACTCGACCGTCGATACGGGTTGGCAGCGACATGTTGGGCAGAGTCATCGACGCTACTGGCGCGCCACTCGATTCGGGCGGGGATTATCGAGGAGAACGGACGGTGTGGGTCGATGGCTCGGCGCCGTTGCCGCTTGATCGTGTGCCGATTCGCGAGACGCTTGGCTGCGGCATTCGTGCTCTTGATGCATTTGTTACTTGCGGACGCGGTCAGCGTCTTGGCATTTTCGGCGGCAGCGGCGTTGGAAAGAGCACACTGCTTGGAATGATGGCGCGGGGCACAAGCGCCGACATGACAGTGCTTGCGCTGGTCGGCGAACGAGGGCGCGAGGTTGGAGAGTTTCTCGAAGTAATTGGCGAGGAAGGCCGAAAGCGGTCTGTCGTCGTTGTTTCCACCTCTGATCAATCTCCCCTTTTGCGATTGCGCGCGGCTTTGTCGGCAACGGCCATTGCTGAGTATTTCGCCAGCACAGGCAAGAATGTTTTACTGGTTGTGGACTCGCTGACACGGTTCGCAATGGCACAGCGCGAGATAGGCCTTTCGGCAGGGGAGCCGCCGACGGCGAAAGGTTATACACCTTCAGTTCTCAATCTGCTTGCATGTCTGGTGGAGCGGGCCGGATGTTTCAAGACGGGCAGCATCACCGCGTTCTATACGGTTTTGATGGAGGGTGATGATCAGCAGGATCCGGTTGCAGATACCGTGCGATCTCTGCTGGACGGACATGTGATTCTTGACAGAAACCTGGCGATGAGAAACCACTATCCGCCGATCTCCATCCTCGAGAGCCTGAGCCGATTGATGCCAAATATTACTTCTGAGGAGCACCTGGAGAAGGCCAAGGCCCTCCGTCTCCTGATGGCGTCTCACGGCCGCTCTGAAGATCTGATTCGGATCGGCGCCTACCAAAAAGGCGCTGATCCAACACTTGACCGCGCCGTGGAGATCATGCCGCAGTTAAATGCTTTCCTCTGCCAGCGCCCGGAAGAGATCATTGCCTTCCCGAATGCAATTGAATCTCTTCTCAAGATTCGGAGCTGATATGAGCTTTCAGTTTTCACTGGATACGGTGCTTCAGGTTCGAGGGATTCTCGAAGAACAAGAAGAGCGCATGCTTCAGAAGATTCTGCAGGAAATTGCGCAGACGCGCGAGGCTCTGGCACAGATTGAAGCTGGAATTGCGGAGTCGGATGCTGCGCTTTGTAACGGCTTCTTCAAGCCTGTTATCGGGCACAAAATTCATGCGGCATACGGAGAGATGCAGGAACTCAAGCAAAACAGGCAGGAGCACCAAGAGAAGATCAGGAATCTTGAGCAATTACGAGACAGGCAGCTCATTGTCTACGCAAAGGCGCGCCAGAATCGCGAAGTGCTTGCCGATATATGCGAAGAAAAGCGCAAGGTGTACGAATCGGATATGGCGCATGTCGAGCAGAAGGTTATGGATGACGTCTTCATCTCCCGGCGGATTCGCAGTTGATCGTTCTGTGCGAAAACATATTTCTATTTGCAGTGATGGATTCGAGGCGGGGTTCTGTTTCGCCGCACAAAAGGACAGCCTGTCCAAACTGGAACCCGGCAACTATTGCCTATGTGTGATCCGGCAAATCTTGCCGGTTTGGTGCGGCGGCGATGCAACACAAACGGAAGCTAAATATAAGATGTTGATTCTAAGATGGAAAGCAATGGCATTCTGCAGTCAGTCGACGAGATAAGTTTGGCACACCGGGTGCAATACCATATGCGTGAATGTAACAACCCATATCGAGACGACCTCTTCAGCGGCAAGCGTCACCAGTGGCGCGGCGATCGCGAAGACTTCCGATCAGCCTCAGCAGGCATTCAGCGAGTCGCTTTCCGCAGCTTCAAAAACGCTCCCAGAAACAGATAGTGCAAACGCTGGCAACACGAAAGCCACGAACCGGAAAAAGTCCAGTTCGGAAAATACTGGATCAACAAGTACAGTTGACCAAGGAGCACAAGCTCAGTCATCGGTTGTTTCTTCGCTGGTGGTCCAGCCAGAACAAGTTGTGCCGGTGCAGCAAGCGCAAGTGACCACTCCAGATGGCGCGCCGCAGCAATTCTCCATTGGAGATGCGGTTTCGACTGCGGATACAGCGACTGAAAAAGCCGTCCAAGCGTCCGGCGTGCTGCCGAATATCGTCCAGCCCAGTAATGATTCCTCGCAGACAGCTTCGACATTTGCGAACGCTGTGGCTCAAGGCATGGAAGCGCGTGGAGCATCCTTACCCGAGGCCGGGAATAGCCTTGATGACGCAGACGCGAATGGGTCTACGAACTCGGCTCCGAATGCGGATTCCAATAAACATTCAGACGCCGTCACGAATGTCTCTGCCGACGCCAGTCCGGATGCGGCTTCGAGTCTGAACCAGAATGAAGTTGCGAATCCAGCTCAGAAATCAATTCAGAATGCCGTCCTGAATGCAGTATCGGTCGCCTCTAGCGGCGCTGATACAGCCCCGGTTTTGAAGACTGCTCTGAGCGCATCTGTGGGGGCGGCTCTTGCTTCGGCAGCGAGCAACGCTCCGAAAGACCAAGCGATCCCCCTGGCTACCGCGCCCGATCAGACCATGCCTTTAACGGCTCCCAACGCTTCTGCCGTCGCGGCCAATCAGGTTGCTTCACTGAACAAGCCGAGCGATGGATCAGTAGCGGCGATAAGCGCCGGCGTATCGAACCTCAAGTTGGTGTCGAAGGCTGGGCAATCAGATGCGTCCGTAACCGATGGCGACTCAGAATCAAAGGACATGGCTACGGACGCGACCAGCGACTCCACAGGAATAGGGAAACATACAAAGATTTCTGCTGACCAATCTGATTCGCAGGCAGGAGCGCAACAGACCACATCATCGGGAGATCAAAGCCAGAGCGGCGCGTCATCGCAGGGACAGAACGCCATTCCGATTCAGATGACCTATGCAAGCCACCCTGCAATAGTTACGGCTCAGGTTCAAAGCACGGCCAGCGCATCATTGGCGCCGAGTGCTTCACAGCATGCGGGCGTTACTTCTTCGGCCGCTTCATCTTCGCTTGCCGCGGCGTCCTCTTCAGACGTTTCGTCGCAGACTTTGCCGGTCATCAATACAGCTAAGCTGATCCACTCCATGGGGCAGTCCGAGATGCGGGTCGGCATGCGGTCGGATGAATTCGGCAATATCTCGATCAGCACGACGGCGAGCAAGGACGTGATCACGGCGCAGATTTCACTGGATCACAGCGAATTGGCGAAGACACTTGCCGCGCAATTGCCAGAGATGCAAGCCAGGCTGAACAGCGGTCAGACAGTGAATGTGCACATTGACATGAACAGCACTGGAGCAAGGCAGGAAGCAGGACAGGGAGCAGGGCAGGGGTCAGGTACGCCCGGCAACACGGCAAACAGTTCGGATGACCAATCGCGCGGAGGCGGGCAACGATCTGCCTACGCGGTTTCAAACTATGCAAGCAGCGACAATGTGGAAAGTCAGTTGTCTCCAGTCGTTGCGAGTGCGACAACCGGCTATCGAAGTGAGAATTCCCGTCTTGACATCAGAGTTTAGTGGGATTCAAAGACATGAATGCAATTGAGGAGAAACGATCATGAGCAGTGTTTCAGCAAACCTTACAATGCCAGCGATCCTGGACAGCCTGGGATCGACTTCCAGCAGTCAACTCGCAAAGAGTGCAAGCGCCAAAGCCAAGGCCGCCAGCACGGCCAGTACCACCTCAACCAGCAGTACAAGCATAGGCAGCACATTCCTAAGCCTTTTGGCGACGGAATTACAGAATCAAGATCCTACCGCTCCCGTGGATTCGACGGCAATGGTAGGCCAGATGATCTCGCTGAACCAGTTGGATCAGCTCATCAGCATCAACTCCGCCGTTGGCGGGTCATCAACTTCGTCAGCTACGGCGATTGCGGAAAAGGCCGCAGGAATCATAGCCAGCTCTGCCGCGCTCAATTCAGCAAGCGGCAGCGCCACCAGCGCGCTTTCGCCTTCAACTGCCGCCGCCACCAGCACGCTGCCTTTTGATCCCAATACGATGATGCCCCTTGGTTACGCCACTACCGGCATGGGAACATCGCTCAACACATCCATTAACGCCGCGCCCATTGGTTTTTCCGGTTCGGCCAACAAGACTACAGGAGGCAAGTAATGGGATCCTTTTCAACACCTTTGTCCGGACTTACGGCGGCGCAACAACAGTTGCAGGCTGTTTCAAATAACCTCGCCAATATCGATACCGATGGCTACAAGGACGGAACTTTAACCTTCAGCGACATGTTTTCACAGGCTGGAAACTCGAACGGCAGCGGCGATCCCGTGCAAGTTGGATCAGGCGTCACGGTTGCTTCCATGGACAGCAATTTCACCGACGGAACTGTGAGCGCGACAGGCACCCCGTCGAACATGGCCTTGTCTGGAAATGGGTTCTTTGTCACGAAGAGTTCCACTGGCGTGCAGGAGTACACTCGCGCAGGCGACTTCACTACCAATAAAATGGGGCAACTCGTCACTCCAAATGGTGAGCTGGTGCAGGGATATCCCGCAACAAACGGAGTGGTCAACTCTTCCGCGGCTCTGCAGGCGTTGACGGTCGGCAATCTGACCACCCCGGCTGTGGCAAGCACGACCGTTGGGGTTACCGCCAATATTACTTCCAGCACAGCGGTCAACGATACGGCTACGAGCAGCACGCCTTCGATATACGATTCTTTGGGAACGCCGCATACTTTGACTGTCTCCTATACGAAGACAGCGGCGAATACCTGGACGTACGCTGTCACCGTGCCCTCAGCCGATATAACCGGCGGGACAGGCACGGATACGACTGTCAGTACTGGCACGCTCAATTTTGACACGTCAGGCGCGCTGCTTGCGACGTCGACTATTCCTCCCATCAGCATTTCCGGCCTTGCGGATGGCGCCGCGAACATAACGCTCACCGGGTTGTTCGGCACGGCCACGGCTCCATCCATTACCCAGAATGCTTCAACAAGCACGACCACCTCCACCTCCACAGATGGCCTTCCAAGCGGGACGCTATCGAGTACGGACTTCACAGTGGACAGCGATGGGACAATCGAAGGGAAGTTCTCAAATGGCAAGACGCTGGCACTGGGACAGGTGGCCGTGGCATCCTTTGCGAACAACCAGGGGCTGACCAGCGTTGGCAACAACAGCTACGAACCAACCAATGCATCAGGTTCTGCGGTAATAGGAGTGGCTGGATCTGGTGGACGGGGTACAATCACGGGCGGTTCGGTTGAGGCGTCCAATGTTGATATCGCCACGGAGTTTGCCAAGCTGATCGTAGCGCAGCAGGCCTACTCGGCGAATGCCAAGTCGGTCACCACGTTCAGTACAATCTCCCAGGCGACACTGCAAATGATCCAGTAAGCTGATGTGATCGCAGTTTGTTAGCGTTCCATTAAGGCCCAACCGTTCGACCTCCCCGGTCGAACGGCTGGAGCCGATCTCAGTGGGCGCTTCTCATATGTGCCTCACCAAGCCGTTGCAATCCCTGGAGTGTTTCCCCCTCCTGTGAATTCGCGGCTCCCCCCCTTGATGCCATTTACTCCTAGTCGCACGGCCACTTAGAGCTGTTTTCCAGAGCTTTGTGAGCATCCCGTTCGCTTCATCTGCGACAACGGCCTCTTGATTGCTTTTACTACAGTCAAAGGGTTGCTGCGCTTGGCCTGTGCACAGCCATCCATATGCATAATCTGCGCAGGCTATGGCTTCTTACAGCGACGGCGCAACGGGAATTGGACGGCCGGGGGAAAGAGAACAATGAACACTTTAACGAACTCTGCCGTGGCGGCGTCCGAAACGAAATCGTTGCAAGATCCACGCGCGGTGGATAAACACCTGGAGCGGGACCCGGCCGAATCATTGCCCTGGCTTCCCTGCACGCTCGTGCTGGAGATTCCAGTGATAGGGTTCAAGGTTGGCGATTTGCTGGGGCTTACGATTGGTTCCGTCGTTGAAACTGCCTATCACCAAAGCAGCGACCTGCCTCTCCGTGTAAATGGACAACTGGTTGGATGGACAGAGTTCGAGGTTGTTGGCGAGCGCCTGGCCGTGCGATTGACGGACCTCTCATGAAGACGCAATGTTTGGAAGTATCGGTTGCCGCCCAAAGTTCACCACGCATCTTCGCGCGAAGTAGTGCGCCGCTTCAAGCACTCGACGGTACGCCGCAACTCATCGACTTTTCCGGCGAAGCTTCATCGATATGTTTTCACGCAAATACGTTGTGCTCCCATGCGTTCATGAACGTCAGAAAACGACTCGCCTGGGTGTTGAGAAACACTTCATCATCGCTTTCCCAGGCCAGGACGGGAACAAGTGTGTGGTCCTCGCACGCCTGGGGCAACATCTCGATGCAACTTTCCCGCGCGTGGATGAAGGTCAGAGAACAGTCCTCGCGTGCGTCGAAAACCTCCTTCGTGCTGATTTCGTGTATGTGGGCGAACTCCATAAAGCAGTCCTTATGCGCATGGAAACGCATTCGGGCGCAACAGATGGCCCGCTCCAATTCCAAGCGATTGCAGGTGGCCGAAACGGTTTCGCTGGGCGAGAAGCGATTTGTATCCGTAATCAAGGTTGACGGACGGGAGTTCCTCATAGGCGGTGGAGCTACAAACATCACGCTGTTGGCGCAGCTGGGCGCCAAGAAGCCGTTGAAAATCAAGAAGCCGTTGAATGCCAAGAAACTGTTTGATGGGATCCTGGCAGAAAAAATGACTGTTTCCAGCAAGCAGCCGGCAAAGCGGGCGAGGAAAAAGGTTGCCAAGCCCACAGCAGAGAAGCCAGGGAGGCAGTCGTGAAACACGCTGCAATCATTTCCGCCGTGCTTTGCCTGGTGCTTTCCATGGCGGCAACGCCTGCAAAGGCCTCGCCATTGCTGGCGAATGCAGATGCCAGAGCCGGGCTTATGGGGAGTTTCTGGTCATCAACGCCGATGCTTCTGGCGCAGTTTACAGCGCCGCCCAGCCCCGCGCCCATGGTTCAGCCGATTACTCCCGCGCCTGTCCAACAGAGCGCAGCACGTCAGGATCCGAATGAAATACGAATTACGGGGTTAGGCAGCGGTTCGGCGCAAGGGACGATTCTGGTCCTGATGACCTTCCTGACCTTTGTTCCCGGCATTCTTATCTGCATGACGCCGTTTGCGCGACTGCTGATCGTCTTTCATTTTCTCAGACAAGCGCTCGGCCTTCAAACTACGCCATCCAACCAGACCCTCATTGGCTTATCGATGATCATGACCTTCTTCATCATGCAACCGGTTGGTCTGGTGATCTATCACGATGCGGTCGTGCCGATGCAGGCGGGTAAGATCACCACCGTCGAGGCGTTGACCCGGGCGGCCGTGCCGATGCGTCAGTTCATGTCCCATTACGTTCGAGAGAAGGATGCGGCGTTGTTTCTAGATATGGCCAAGGAGCCTCGCCCCAAGAACATCAACGATTTATCATTCCGCGTCCTGCTGCCGGCCTACATTTTATCCGAGCTGAAAGCCGGCTTTCAGATTGGCGCCGTACTCTTTCTTCCATTTCTTGTTGTCGATATGGTTGTCGCGTCAATTACAACCTCTGTCGGCATGATGCAGTTGCCGCCTGTGGTGATCTCCACTCCGCTGAAGCTGCTCCTGTTTCTCATGGTGGACGGCTGGCACCTCCTTATTGGGGCTTTGATAAGGAGTTTCAACTAATGGGCGTAGATCAGGTAGTTCTGTTGACAAGGCTGATGCTGCAGGAAGTTCTGATCCTGATTGCACCGATCATGGTCACCGCCATTGTCGTCAGCCTAGTCGTGAATGTACTGCAAGTGCTTACCTCCCTGCAGGATCAGACTCTTTCTCTGGTGCCTCGCCTGCTGGTCACGGGCGCCGCTATCTTTCTGACCATGCCCTGGATGTGGCGGCACCTCGCGAACTACACCGTCAACCTCTTATCCGACTTTCACGCGGTACTGCAATGAACATATCCCTGGTCCAGATCTTCGGAGCATTTTTGATGATTGGCGTCAGGCTCACAGGCATCATGCTCTTCGCGCCCTTCTTCGGCAGCATCGTGATTCCGATGCGCGTGAAGGCGGTGCTGGTGATGGTTTTGACGGCGCTTCTGTATCCGATGGTTTCAGCCAAGGTACCGCAGATCAATATAAGCCAGTGGCCCATGATGGCCTTCGGGGAATTGCTGATCGGAGTTGCACTCGGGATCGCCACGAACATTGTCTTTGACGGCGTGCAGATGGCCGGTCAGATACTGAGCATCCAGATGGGTTACTCGCTGGTCAATATCCTCGACCCGCAAACGCAAGTGGAATCAACGGTAATGGCTTCGTTTCATCAGACCGTCGCGATGCTGATTTTCCTTCGTCTCAACGTTCATCTCTGGATCTTGGGCGCGCTGGCACGCAGCTTTGACTATTTGCCGCCTTTCACGGGCCATTTTGGGCCTGCGTTTACGCAGGCCTCGCTGGAGGCAGGTGCAAGCGTATTTGTTATTGGCATCCAGATTGCCGCGCCGGTGCTATCTGCCACGCTGCTTGCCGACATTGCACTAGGTCTGCTGGGCAAGGCATCTCCAACACTTCCGCTGATGCTGATGGGTCCGGCAGTGAAGAGCGTTCTCGGGATACTGGTTCTTCTTTCTGCTCTGAAGTACTGGCCCGGGATGTTTGAAAACTTGTTTCTCAACTCGATGAATAAGGCCGACTACCTTCTTCACTTGGCTCGATAACAGCAGGATGTGACAGGAACAAATGGCTGATAGCAGCAAAACCGAAGAAGCAACGCCCAAAAAGCAGCTTAAAGCGCGGGAGCAGGGACAGATTGCGCGTTCACGCGAACTCCCGGGCATACTTGCTTTTGCTGGTGTCCTTGGAGTGATCACGATAATGGCGCCGACCGCGATTACTCACTGGACGGTGCTCTATCGCAACACACTCTATGCTGCAGCCTCGGGCGATATCGAAGCCAATGGACCTGTACTTTTCTGGAGTTCAGTCGAAGTGATGCGCTGGGTTTATCCTGCTTTGCTGGCTGGCTTGGTGCTCTCGATACTCGCCGGATTTGCACAGGGCGGAGTCAACTTTGCACCAGAAGCACTGAAACTGAAGTTTGATCGACTTAGTCCGGCCAGCAAGCTGGCGCAGCTATTTTCGCCCATGGGGCTCAGCAATCTGCTGAAGTCGCTGCTGCCGTTTTCCGCGATGATGTGGATCGTCATAACGATCATGCGCAGCCATTGGGGGGCAATGGTGCATGCGTCAGCCCTTGGATCGCGAATGTTCACCGACCTTGTCGGCTCGATGATCTTCGAACTCATATGGAAGTCAGGGCTCGTGCTGGTGGCCTGGTCTGCTGTCGATTATCTGCTGACCCTGAAGAAGATCAACAGCGACTTGAAGATGAGCAAGCAGGAAGTGCGAGAAGAGTACAAGGAAACCGACGGCAACCCGGTCATCAAATCGCGAATACGCCAGTTGCAGAAGGCCATGCGCAGAAGGAGATCTCTGGCTGCCGCCGCGACCGCCACCGTGGTTGTAACGAATCCAACTCACTTTGCAATTGCCCTTCGCTACGAGACGGATATGCCGGCGCCGATAGTTGTCGCCAAAGGACGCAACCTGCTGGCTGAGAAGATCAAGCAGTTGGCACGGGAAAACGGGATCATGCTGGTGGAGAATCGCCCCCTGGCACAAGCTCTTTACAAGAGCGTCGAAGTTGGAGATGCAATCCCCGCGAAGTTGTATCAAGCGGTAGCCGAGATTCTGGCCATGGTCTTCCGCGCGGAGGCAGAGGTCAGGCGAAACGACACGGAGCGGCGCTCCAGAAATGCTTCTGGTCAAAGAATAGATAGTCCATCCACTTCATCCGCACAGCGGCCGGGGGCAACGTCATGACGGAAGGAATTACGTCCATCTTCAAAAAGTCCAGCGAATGGATAGCGCCCGTTGCCGCGGTCGCGACTGTCTTCGTGATGCTGGTGCCATTGCCCGCATTTGTTCTTGATCTGTTGTTGACCGTAAGTATCACTCTGTCGATTCTGGTGTTGCTTACGGCGATTCAGGTTTTGCGGCCGCTGCAATTCTCGGTATTTCCGAGCCTCATACTGATGCTCACTTTACTTCGGCTTTCGCTGGACCTTGCCAGCTCGCGCCGGATTCTGCTTCACGGCAATGAAGGAACGACGGCGGCAGGCAAGGTGATCGAAGCATTTGGCCAGTTCGTGGTCGGTGGAAACTACGTTGTTGGTTTCGTTATTTTTCTGGCGCTGGTTGCCATTCAGTTTCTTGTCATCAGTCACGGCACCGTGCGTACCGCAGAGGTTACGGCCCGCTTTACTCTCGATGCCATGCCTGGCAAGCAGATGGCGATCGATGCCGATCTGAATGCTGGCGTTATCAATGAACAGCAGGCTCGCGCAAGACGGCAGCAGGTGACATCCCAGGCGGAGTTCTGCGGCGCAATGGATGGCGCTGCCCGTTTCAGTCAACGCGATTCCATGGCTACCATACTGATCGTAGCCATCAATATTATCGCCGGATTCCTGATCGGAGTTTTCCAGCAAGGGATGGCTTTCCAGGATGCCCTGCAGACCTACACCATCCTCACGGTGGGTGACGGCCTGGTGTCGGTTCTGCCTTCATTGCTTGTCTCGGTTGCGGCGGGAATTGTTGTCACACGGGCTTCGTCGAAGGAATCTCTCAGCGCAAATATCACCAAACAGGTTTTCAGCAGCCCACGCTTGCTGTGGATCGCGGGCGGTGCGCTGGCGGCTTTGGGGATCATTCCGGGCATGCCGAAACTTGCCTTCTTCGCGCTGGCTGCGGGACTGATGTTCGCGGCGTCGAGAATGAAGCCGCAGATTCTCAAGGATGAAGCAGACGAACTTCTCTCGACTGCCAAACCTGGATTGGCCGGTGGAACAGCCGCGCCGGCAGTGGATCCGATGGATGCGGTTCTGAAGCTCGACGAACTCATGCTCGAGGTGGGCGTAGGCCTTGTGCCTCTTGTCGACGCGCAAAAGGGCGGAAAGCTGTTGTCCCGAGTCAAGTCGATGCGCAAGAATCTTGCCCAGCAGTTGGGCTTTCTTGTTCCTTCGATTCACATTACCGACAATCTTACTCTGCGGGAACAGGAGTATGTAATCTACTTGCGTGGAATTGAAATCGCGCGCTGGGAGTTACGCCGGAACTCTCTGCTCGCGATCAGTTCCAATCCCAATCCTCCCGATCTGCCGGGTCAGGCGACCATGGAACCGGCCTTCGATTCGCCGGCAAAGTGGATTACTCCGCAGGTGCAGGGGCAAGCCATCGCGGCTGGCTACACGATTGTGGACGCAACCTCTGTGCTTTCTGCCCATCTGACGGAGGTGATTAGACGCAACGCACACGAACTTCTGTCGCGGAACGAGACCAAGAGACTGATTGACCGATTGAGTGAGTCCTATCCCAAGCTGGCCGAGGAACTGATTCCCAAGCTCATGAGTCTGGGTGAAGTGCATAAGGTCCTGCAGCAGTTGCTGCGCGAGCAGGTATCGATCCGCGATCTCGGAACAATTCTGGAAACACTCGTCGACACGGCTTCAGTGAACAAGAACCCGATCGCGTTGGTTGAAGCGGTTCGCCGGACACAGGGACGCGCGCTGATTCAACCACTGCTAAACGACCAAGGCGAATTGAAGGTCGTCACTCTCGATACAACGATCGAAGATGAATGTCTGCGCGGCTCAAACCTGCCGCAGAACCAGTCCATGTCTACTCCACAACAGGTGACATTGGCACGCCGCGTGCTAGAAGGACTAAGTAAGGACTTTGGAAATGGAATTAAAGCGGCGCCACCAGTTCTGTTGTGTTCTTCTCCCGGCCGGTATTACCTTCGCCGGCTGCTGGAACCGTTTGTTCCCAAAATCGTGGTGATCTCTCCGGGGGAGATTCCACCATTGACGCGGGTACAAGCTGTGGGGGTTGTCCATTGAAACCTTGGCAAGGAACATCTTGAGATGTGCAATTGGAACCTGTGAGCAGAAAAACGGATTAGCGGATGCAGCACAACAAGTGAGTGCCCAATAAACGGAGAGAAGCAATGACTAAAGCAGAATCAGCATACCGTGCAAGTGTCGATTGCATGGAGGAAAGAAATGAAATCGTGATGCGCGAATTGCCTCAAGTCTATTATATTGCGGCGAGAATTCGTGATCGGCTGCCCAAGAATGTCGAAATGGAAGATCTAGTTCAGGCGGGCGTGATCGGTTTGATTGATGCATGCCGGAATTACAGCAGCGCCAAGGACGCGGAATTCTCCACGTTCGCAAAGTATCGTATTCGCGGCGCAATTCTGGACAGCCTGCGCATGTTGGACTGGGGATCTCGCCTATTACGAAGAAAGGGACGAGAGATAAGCTCCTGCATCGCGAAGCTGGAAGCGAGCCTGGGGAGACAGCCGCTCGAGGAGGAAATTGTGGCTGAAATGCAAATCGGCCTCGACGAATTGCACAGCACCATGACACAGTTGGATGGCTTATATCTTGTTGGTCAGCGATCTGCCCCTTCCAACGACCGTCCTGAGTCGTATGACTTTATCGAATCGGCGCCTAGCACAGGCGATGATAATCCGTTTGACCTTTGCCTGAAAGGCGAAAAAAGGGAACGGATTGCCGAGGCGATATCGAAGATGTCAGAAAGAGAACAGTTGATTCTCTCCTTGTACTACAAGGAAGAGTTGACCATGAAGGAGATTTCACAAGTGGTGGGCATTGCAGTGTCGCGGGTCTCGCAAATCCACGCAGCCGCGATGGTGAAGCTGCGTGTCTCGCTCAAGCATCTCCACGAAGGAGCGACGGCGCCTGTGGGCCGTCCAAAGCCAGTTTTTCAGATTGCAGATAGCCGCGGGTATGGAAGGTAGTCATGCCCGCATCGGCCGGATTGGATGAAAGAGTGAAGACAGTGAAGAGCAGTTTGCAGGAGCCGAAACCGCGCGCCATTCATGCCTGTGACTTCCGCTATGCGGGCAGGCTATCGAATGAAAATGCGCGAACGCTGACTAGCTTGCATGAAAAGTTTGCTTTGAACGTTACGACGGCGCTGGAACTCTATTTGGGCGGCACTCTGCAACTGAAACTGCAGTCGCTGGAACAGATGGCTATTGCGGACTATGTAAGCGGCATCGCTTCCAACAGCTACCTTGTGTCATGCGCGCTTAACGTAATGGAGAATAACTTTCTTATAGAGATGGACAATCTGCTGGTTTTCCCCACTATCGACCTTCTGCTGGGTGGAGCGGGAACAGCACTGGAGAACGCACGCGAGCTTACCGACATTGATGAAGAGATCATGCAGAGCGTTACCGTGCTCATTGTAAAGCAGATTGAACGCGCGTGGCAGACCCTGAATCTTTCTTTGGCGCCAGGCCGCTGCATCAAGCCAGCCATGATTCAACAGGTCTTTATGATGAACGAAAAGCTTGTGGTATTGATGTATGAGATGACCGTGGGGGAGACTACTGGGTCTTTCAAAATCGTGCTGCCAACATCCTTTGTAGGCTTCCTGCTAAGGCACCTTAAGGCTGCGCAGTCGAAGAAGGTGTCGAGTCTTCGTCCGCTTCGGATCTCCAGTCTCCGGGAACGGATTCTGGACTGTGATTTTGTGGTAGCCGCGGATATGACAAAGGTACGCGTTCCGGTAAAGGATTTGATTGACCTTAAGCCAGGAATGATCTTAAAGATGAAAGCCGCAGTGAAAAGGCAAGGGCGGCTTACAGTTGAAGACGTTGAAATCTTTGAAGCGTTGCCCTGCCGCAATGGCTCGAGGAAGGCCGCGCAACTGACAGCGAGGCTGCAAGAGCCGGCATCGACAAAGGAATAAACATGAAAACAGATATGATGGCGGGCGGAAATGATCTGTCCTTCTTGAACATTTTATTTAATGCCATGGTCGAGACAATGACCACAGCGTGCGGATTTCCATGGTCAATCACCTCAACGCCAGATGAGGAGGTGACTCCAGAGGAATCCGAGCCTGTGCGGATCATGCTCACCGTGGATGGTAGCCTGTGTGGCGAGCTTCTGCTTGAGTTCGATCGCACTGAAGCGTCCACGTTGGTGTCGAAACTGCTTCGCACCCCCGTGAATGAATTCGGAGACGAACAGAGTGAAGCGCTGCGCGCGTTAACAGAAAAGGCTTCGAGTGTGTTTTGCGGAGGACTTCAGCAAAAGTATGGAGTGTTTACGATCAAAGTCTCTTCTGCTCCCCCGTCTGTGTTCGACAGCGCGAACATGGTGCGGGTTTTGGCTACCAGCAATGAAGGCAATCGCATATCTGTTGTGATGCGCATGAATTCAGCGTTGACAGAATCGCTATCGATTCATTGTCCTGAAGAGAGCGTGGCCGCTGGCGCAGGAGAATCCGCGGAGAGTGCTGTAGAAAAAAAGATTGCAGAGCCGGTCAATCTTGATCTTGTTATGGATGTTGAACTCAATGTTACGCTGCGCTTCGGTCAGCGCCATCTCACACTGCGCGAAGTCCTTGAGCTGGCCAGTGGATCGGTTGTCGAACTTGATCGTCAGGTGGACGAGCCAGTTGAGCTTCTTCTCAATGGCAAGGTTATCGCCAGAGGAGAGGCAGTCGTGATAGACGGCAATTACGGCCTTCGCGTTTCTGAGGTGTTGCAGCCGATGTCATCCCTGGTACAAGGTTAAGCGCCTCGATGGCTGAGGCGGGCTGTGGAATAGCAAGGAGCGGAGAAGTATATGAATTTGATTCACTCGATATTGACTGGTGCCTGGTTTGCCGGGTTCAAGGTTATTACGGTCCGGTGTGAAAGCTGTCAGCGGTCGCTCACGCTGCGACAAGTGTCTGCCCACAAAGCAGGGATCTGGATGCACGACCACTGGTATTGCAGCTCGGCCTGCTTTGGGACGGCCGCGGAGGAAGAACTCGCGGAATTGGTGACGCTAAAACCTGAGCAGTCGAATCGAATCGAGAGAATGCCGCTGGAGTTGATGCTAGTCAGCCGCGGATTGTTGTCCAGCACTGAATTAAGAGAAGTGAGGGATGAGCAGAAAAAAGCGGGGGAAGAGATAGGCGATCTGCTGGTACGGCGTGGCTCCGTGAGCGAGAAGGACGTTACCGCTTTTCGGGCAGCGCAGTGGGGATGCCCTGTATTTGCGCTGCCGGAGTGCGTGCTGGCGCCAAGCATCCATATTCCATCAACGCTGATGCAGTTTTACTCCATGATTCCACTGCATTATTCGGCTGCAACGAATGTTCTGCTTGTTGGTTTTGTCCGCGGAGTCGACTACGGATTGCTCTATGCCATCGATAAGATGACCGGATGTAAGACTCAACCATGCTTCGTGACACCCAGCGATTTTCGGATCCAGATGCAACAGCGGCAGCGGATGGAGATGAGCTATCGAGGAGAGAGTCTACGCGAAGTGAAGTTCGAGAGCGTTCATTCTTCCGCGGAGATGGCGCGCATTCTGACAAGTTATGGCGCCCATCTGGAGGCGGAAGAGGCCATCATTGAGAAGTGCAAAGAGTACTTGTGGGCACGCCTGAAGTGCGGCCCTAAAGATGTTGATCTTCTTTTCAGGGCGGGATGAATGCAACTTCTTTGTAATGAACTGCGGGCAATGTACTGATGCGAAAAGTATTGCAGGGACTCCTGGCAAATCGAAAGATCTTGATCGTTTTGTTTGTACAAGTTGTTCTTTCGTGCCGATAAGAAGCCAGCGGGTGCGAAACAGTGCTTAATGATGCGGTAGACTCGGTAATCGATCATGTCCGGATTCCATCATCCACGCTGATCCCCTTCGAGTTTTATGGGCAGAGAACGCTCTGGCCGGAGGAGGCAGGTGTCCTGGATGACGTCCCGGTCATGCAGGCAACGGTTTTTGGCCTGGATATGCTTCTCCACGAGCCCAAGATTGACTTGATGTCTGTTTCCGAGCTTGTGCTGAGTGATGTTGGAGCAACGATTCATACTCTGCGCCTGATTGGCAAAGAATATGAGTTTGTGGCCGAACGTCCGAGGCGGATGTGTGAATGTATCGCAGGGCTGGATGCGGGCTGGTGGTTTCAAACAATATCTACTCGGTCATATTTGAGTGACAGGGAACATCCGGCTGCGACTGCGATCTGGGAACATTGCCGCTCGATAGCGCAGTGCTCGCGAGTTGTTGCAGAGTCGCTTGATGACATTTCCCCTGACGATGCGTACATGGTTGGACTTCTTCATGGAATTGGGGATATTCCTGCAGCACTTGGCTGGCCAGAAGGCGAACTTGGCAGCGCCATGTCGGCAATGGAAAAGACGTTGCCTCTCTTTGTTCTCGCGGCCATGAGAAGTGTAAATGCCCCGTCGTGCCCGTCTGTTTGGCGGTTCATCCTGACGGCAGCGCACAGACTGGCCGGCGCCGAGGCGGGTCCTCAAATGCCTGTTTCTTGCCGTACAGGTTCCATAGCAGCTTGTCTACGGTAGCAGAAAAACCTATCGGTGAAGGACCGCAATGTGCTCATGGGCTGAATTGACGCACGTGAGCACATAGTTTGTGTATAGTACACGCGCGATAGCGAAATCAATATAGAGAGATCGAAAAGGCACATTTGCCGTGTGGCGTTTTTTCCTGAAGGCGGTTTTTCGGGGGAGGCGTGGATCCGGTAGATGAAAGGGATTCATCCGCTTCTCATCGACTCCTCATCGAGAGCGGGGTCCACCCTGCGAATGCGCCGTGTTTGAGGCCCACAAGAGGGAAATACAGGACAAATCAGCCGCAATCTGGATTGGCTACTCGCGTGCAAAGTAAGTGCACGAGGTCCCAAAATGGGGAGTGGATACTATGCAGCGTGCACCGGGCTAATGTCTCGGAGCGATGCGCTCGATACGATAGCTCACAATGTGGCCAATGTGAGCACCTCGGGGTTTCGGGGAAGCCATAACGTCTTCAGCTCAGTTCTGGCCACGACGGGCGAATCTACACTTTCCGTTCTCAATCAGGATGCGAATGACTATGGCGTGCTGAGCGGCACAAAACTGGATACTTCGCAAGGCGCTCTGACTACTACGGGCAATGATCTTGATGTTGCTGTCGAAGGGGCGGGCTATTTTACTGTGCAGACTGCAAACGGGACTGTCTATACGCGCGCAGGGAACTTCCGCGTGTCTCCGAAGGGACAGTTGACTACCGCCGCGGGCGACCCGGTGCTGGGAGATAACGGCCCGATCACGATAGTCGGTGAGCCTGTTTCAATCAGCGCGGATGGAACAATCTCAGTCGATGGCGCTATCACGGGACGTCTGAAGCTGGCCGAGTTTGCACCCACGGCGCAGATAGAAAGCGCAGGCGGAACCTACTACACGGCGCCCGCGGGCTCGGCCGTAGCCGCCACCAATTCCAAAGTTCACCAGGGCGAGCTTGAGGGCTCAAACGTCAATCCTATTACGAGCATTGTCGAGTTGATTACGGCTCAGCGCGAGGTCGAAAACATGCGCCACGTGCTCAGCATGTACGACAGCGAACTTGACAAGACCGCGGTTCAGGATCTGCCTCGGGTGGGCTGATTCAAGGGCGGGCTCTAACCAGGTAAATTTGAAAGGAACCAGATATGTTTCGTGCTTTATATACAGCCGCCAGCGGAATGTCGGCGCAGCAGATGAACCTTGATAACATCGCGAATAACCTGGCTAACGCGAGTACTACAGGTTTCCAGCAGCGGCAGTTGAACTTCACGGATCTGTTGTATCAAAACCAGATCATGCCAGGCACTGCGGCAACGCAGCAGACGACGGTGGCGGCAGGAGTGCAGATTGGCCTCGGCACGCGGCCCGCGGAAACTGAAATCATCCAGACGCAGGGCGACTTCACGGCCACAGGCAACCCTCTCGACATAATGATTCAGGGCGCAGGATTTTTTCAAATACTGATGCCCAACGGACAGATCGGTTATACGCGCGATGGTTCCTTCCATCCGGATTCGCAGGGTACGATCGTTACAGCCGATGGCAATGCGCTGCAACCCTCAATCACCATTCCTTCGGACGCGTTGACAGTGACGATTGGCAGCGACGGAACCGTGAGCGTAACCCAGCCTTCCCAGACGGCGGCCACTCAGGTGGGCAGTATCCAGACAGCGCTATTCATCAATCCCGGCGGCCTGAATGCTGCCGGTAACAATATCTATCTGCAGACCACGGCTTCCGGTCAGCCGGTCGTGGGAACACCTGGCGGCTCGGACGGACTGGGCTCGCTGGAGCAGGGCGGGCTGGAGGCGTCGAATGTAAGCGTCGTCAACCAGTTCGTCGCCATGATTCTCGCACAGCGGTCTTACGAATCCAATTCGAGAGTGGTCAAGGCTGCGGATGAAATGTTGCAGCAACTCAATCAGCTTCAGGGATAGAAGCCGGAACTAACAAGAGAAGGCGGAAGCTGAGTGGAATCATGATCGTGAGATGGATGCCAGTATTGATCATTGCGGCGACGAGCCTGTGCGGGTGGGGACAGTCCCAGCCGAAGCAGCGCTTTACGCTCACTGTGCAGCAGATAGCGCAGACCCTCTCTGAAAAAGGTGTTCAAACCTCGGACCAGCAGGTGTCCATGCTGGCCAGGGTTGTCGCCACGGAGCCGAATCCCGTGCTGGACGTCTTGTCCGTCGAACTGTTGGATGACCGGTCAGCCGGACAGGCTGTCGAATCCCGCTTCCGGGTGAAGATGGCCTGCCATCTTTCCGGCAGGTGTCTGCCGTTCTATGCCGTCGTAAGGTGGCCTCAAAAAGCAGCCGATAGCGCGGCGAATTCGTCCGGCGTCTTCCGTCCTTTTGGAGATTTGGTATTGAAACAGAATGGCGCGTTCACGATAAGGTCTGGCGCCCATGCAACGCTGGTGATGGACGAGGAACGGGCTCATATCGAGGTGGCTGTCATCAGTCTTGAAAATGGCATGGCCGGCCAAAAGATACGCGTTGCAAGTCCGAATCACAAGCAGGTTTATGTTGCCGAAGTGGTGAGCGCCAACCTGCTGAAAAGGAGTTTTTAGAATGCGGTCGAAATGGAGCACCACAAGGAAAATCGCTGTCGCCGCATTGCTTGCAGTCTCTTCGACTCTTATCTTCAGCTCCCCTGTCAAGAAAGCGGATACGAAGTCTTCCAATCTGCGTGCAGATTATATCGAGCGACTGCAGAAGCAGTTCGTTCCGGCAACTGAAGAGCACACAGTTGGGAGCCTCTGGTCGGCCGATGCTTCTCTCGGCGACTTCTCTTCCGATTACAAGGCGCGCCACCTGAACGACACGATCACCATCATTGTAGGTGTACAGACAACCGCAGCTCAGTCCGGCACGGTAGACAGTTCGCGAAGCTTCTCAACCAGCTCCGCCGTCACCGGGGTCATGGGCCTGACCCCATCCAAAACCAATCCCTTGCTGGCGGCCAATTCGGCCCAAACGCTCAAGGGAGCGGGCTCGACGGCTTCAAATACGACCTTCACGACGAGTCTTACGGGGCAGGTGATTGCCGTGCTTCCAAACGGTTACCTTGTCGTCGAGGCAGGGCGCAAAATTTTCATGAACAATCAGCACGAAGACATTATCGTACGCGGCATGGTCAGGCCCGGCGATATCAGTCCCAGCAACACAGTGGTATCGACGGCGCTCAGCAACCTGGAGATTGAAATGAAGGGCAAGGGAATCATTGCAGACAGCGTGCGCAAACCGAATCCGATCACCAGGGCGGTCCTATGGTTACTCAACTTTTAGTGGCAAAGTTACATAAATCGGGGCAAAGGAAGAACACAGTTTGGGTGGAGCGGCTATCCGTGTTTGCCGGAATGTGTCTTTTTGCGGTGCTTCCCCTGTTCGGTTCCGATGCCGATCACGAGATGTTGCTGCGTGATATAACGCAGATCGAAGGCGTGCGCGACAATCAACTGGTTGGTTATGGACTTGTAGTTGGTTTGAACCGCTCAGGCGATACGCAGCAGACGTACTTTACCGTCCAGACGCTGGCCAATTCTCTGTCGCGGATGGGCGTGCAGATCTCGCCCGGCGTGGTGGTCGTGAAGAACGTGGCGGCTGTCTTTGTCACGGCGACGCTGCCGCCGTTTTCACGGCCAGGAACGAAACTCGACGTGAACGTATCGTCGGTGGGCGATGCGAAGAGCCTGGCTGGCGGGGTACTGCTCATGACGCCTCTGCGCGCGTCCAACGGACAGGTCTATGCCGTGGCGCAAGGCCCTATGGTCCTGGGAGGGTATTCGGAAGGAGCAAACGGCAACTCCAAGACAGTCAACCATTTGACAGTTGGCCGGATTGCGGAAGGCGCGCTGGTTGAACGGGATGCCTCCGTTGACCTGAGCCAGTTCAAAACAGTCTCTCTGCTATTGCAAAACCCTGATTTCACGGCTGCGCGCGATGTGGCGGAGGTGATCAACAAGGAGTTTGGAAGAACGGTTGCCACCACACTAGACAGTCGCCGCATTGATGTTGATGTTGCCGCCAGCGGCGTGTCTTCAGTTCCTCTCCTTATTTCGCGTGTTCAGAACCTTTCCATCCCTTTCCACTCGCCGGCCAAGGTCGTCGTGAACGAACGCACGGGGACGATCGTGATGGGAGGCGACGTAAGGCTCTCGCCGGTTTCCGTGATCCATGGCAGTTTGACCATTGACGTGGTGACATCGCACACCATTATTGCGCCGGCGCCGTTCACGAATGGCAAGCCGGAGGTTGTGACGGAGACAAGCCTGACGGTGAAAGATCAGCCAGCGCAATCGATCCAATTGGAAGAGGGAGCGAACGTCGATAAGCTGATCCGGGGACTTCATGACATTGGCGCGACATCTCGCGATGTCATTTCGATTCTGGAAGCGATCAAGGCGGCAGGCGGACTTCAGGCAGATCTGGAGGTGATCTAATGAGCGATTCTTTGTCTTTTGCGGTAAATCCAGGAGTTGTGATTGAGCCGCTCAATACCAATGCGGACAAACTCCTGCACGGGAATCCCTCCGCGACTTCGCAGAATGCCAAGATCGAGAAGTCAGCGACGGATTTCGAGTCCATTCTTCTGGGGAGCTGGTTACAGCAGGCGGAGCAGAGCTTTGGATCGGTGCCTGGAGGAGACGATGACGATTCAGATTCAGGCAAGGAACAGTATATGGGCATTGCCATGCAGTCACTGGGTGCTTCGATGACAAACTCTGGTGGCATTGGCATCGCCAAGATGATTTCAAACAGCCTTCACAAGGCAGAGGACGCGCGGGTTGCGAAGATCCAGACGCCTGACGTGAAATAACCGGGTAGTTGAGTACAACTCTCCTGTTTTAAATAGTTTATCCGGCGGATTGAAATATTTGTCCGAAAGCGCCGATAGCTGTAACGTTAGACAGGAGAACGTGACATGCAGATTGAATTGAACAATTCGTTAGCAAGCCTGCTGCGCACTGACCAGAGTGTAAAGCAAGTTTCGACCAGCGATACGGCTGCGACTCAAGGGGCAACGCGTGCGACGCAAGATCGGACGACGTTCCACTCCGACAGTCTGTCGGTTCAGTCATTGACCAGCCAGGCGCTAAGTTCCCCCGAAGTCCGTCAGGACAAGGTGGATGCGCTCAGTCAATCCGTAAGCAGCGGGTCATACCAGCTCGATGCAAACGGAATTGCTGGCGCCATAATGAAAAGCAACGGCGAGTAGACGGGCGGGAACGGCAACGAAGGTTTTCCCTGACCCGTGGATAGACTGCTTGCCAGAAGGGCACGCAATTGAACGACAAATTACTCCAGACGCGGGATCAGGACGTCGCCACTTACCTGCAGCAAATGCAGGAGCTGGCGTTTGAGATCTCATCCGCCATGGATGCTATTGCCGCCAATGCTCTGCCCAGGCTTCAGGAAAGTGTGGCCAGGCAGGATATGATCTGTGCGACCCTGGCCCCTCTGGTGAATACCATTGGCAAAAGATTCGACTCCTCCGAACCACCCTTGTGTTCGGGCACGGAGACTGCAATTGAGCTCAAGTTTCGAGCGGCAAGCAAGGCAATTCGAGAACTCAATCTGCAATATGCGGCCCTGCTGAAGCACTCCGGCAGGTCAATCGCCGTTCTCATTGCGTTATACCAAAGTCGCACAGGACAGTTTCAGGAGGCTCGCGGTTCCAGGTTGAAGCATCAAACCTGGTCCTGTGAGATGTAAGCCATGTCATTATCCACATCCCTATCCATCGCCGTACAATCGCTGAACGCCGCCAGTGGCGCGCTGCAGATTACCAACAACAATATCGCGAACGCGAACACGCCCGGTTACACGCGGGAGGTGGCCGTTCTTCAGGAGGCTGGGTCATCCAGCGATGGCAGCGTCAGCCTGGGAAACGGCGTCGAGTTTGGTGGCTATCAGAGCATTCGGGATGAACTGCTGCAGACGAGAATCGAGCAGGAAACCCAGACTCAGAGCGGCGCCAATGCGCAATTGACGTCGTTGCAGGCGATAGAGCCGACCTTTACCACTTCGACCACCGACATTGGAACGGAGATGTCGGCCCTGTTCTCAAGCATTTCCAGCCTATCGACAGATGCCGCCAGCTCCACTTTACAGCAGACGGTACTTGCCTCTGGACAGAAACTGGCAACGGCTTTCAATACAGCTTCCAGCACTTTGACTTCGCAACAGAGCGCACTCAATACTCAAGTCACTCAAGATGTGAACGAGATCAACCAGCTAAGCCAGCAGATTGCGGCATTGAATCCGAAGATTGCCAATCTAAAGGCCGGCGGGCAAAGCGATGGTGGAACGCTGCAGGATCAGCAGGACGCGCTTGTTCTCAAGCTTTCTGCACTGACCAATGTATCCATAACTCAGTCAGATATTGGCGAAACGCTGACGACTGGCGACGGAACTGCACTGGTGGTTGGCGCCCAGAGCTACGCATTGCAGACTTCCACCGGCACAGATGGCATGGAGCATGTTCTGAATCAGAGCAATGCCAACATTACGTCGTCACTGACAAGCGGGGACCTGGGTGGAACCATCCAGATACGCGATACGACAATTCCCGGACTTCTGACCTCGCTGGATACGCTCGCCAACCAGTTTGCGACAGCCATCAACACGGCTCAAGCATCCGGCTACGATCAAAATGGCACAAAGGGTGGGGACTTCTTTACTGCTTCTGGGTCTGCGACCTCGATCACGGCTGCCTCCATCACTATGGCGATTACCGACCCCGCCAAGATTGCTTCCAGTTCGGATGGCAGTTCAGGCAGCAATGGCAATTTGGCGAATCTCAGCGCAGTGCAGACCACAAAGCTGCCCAGCGGCGAGACTCCTGGAGATGCTTATGCGAGCATGGTCTACCAGGTAGGTAGCCTTACTTCCAGCGCCAATGCGGAATCATCGGCTGCCACCTCCACTCTGCTGCAGCTCAATGATCAGCTCAATTCGGTATCAGGAGTGTCGACCGATGAGGAGGCAGCCAACCTGATTCAGTACCAGCAGGCATACGAGGCTGCTGCCCGCGTCGTGACCACCATTCAATCGCTGTTCTCAATCACGATGAGTATGGGCACCAACGCGGCTGCGTAAAACAAGAAGTTGCGCGGCGGCTGGCCGCGGGAAAAGATCAACGATGCGAGTTACGAGCATGATTCCGGACGTGCAGTATGCCATGCAGCAGAGCCAGCAGAATCTGTCGGCAGCGCTGCAGCAGGTGTCAACCGGCTTGCGGGTCAACCAGCTTTCCGACGATCCTGCCGCATCCGTCAATCTGGTCAAGTCGCTGGCCACTTCCGCCAACATTGACCAGTACACAAGCAATGTCACTTCCGTGCTCTCGCAGATGCAGACCGCGGATTCGGCTATCAGCTCCATTGTTACATCTTTGAATACGGCTATAACGCTTGGCACTCAAGGCGCGACCGGGACCAACTCCACGGCGAACAGAGCGGCCATCGCTACCCAGTTGGAGGGCCTCCTCACCAATATCGTGGGTAACGCCAACACTTCATTTCAAGGTGCCTCTCTTTTCGCCGGCACGGCCACGAGTACGGAGCCGTTTGTCGCTGCTTCAACCACGTATACGTCTTCAAATGGTTCGACTGCGAGCCCTCTGACTACCGCCACCGGACTGAACGCCGGCTCGGTCACCACCATCAGCGATGCCACCACGGGTGAAACCATGACCTTCACGGCGGTCACAGGCAACAGCATTGCCACACTACAGAGCGCTGTTGCCAGCGCTGTTTCAGCAGGCACACTCTCCGCGGGCACGACCGCAACCATCAACGCCGCCGGCCAGTTGTCCATCAGCACCAACTCCAGTACCGAGGGCCTTGTGGTCAGCTCCAATGACGCGGCGCTCGGAGCCATGACTGCTGCGTCCGGCACTGAAGTTGCCGATGCCTATGCTTACGTCGGAAACAGCAACGTGAACAAAGTGCAAGTAGGTGATTCCCTGAGTGTCGCAACCAACCTCCCGGGCAGCAATCTGCTTACTTCGGGTTCCAATGTGATTGGCGCACTCAACAGTCTGATCACGGCCCTAAAGAGTGGAACCACAGATGAAGTCACTACGGCCACCAGCGCCGTTCAGACTGCCTTGAATTCTGTCAGCAACCAGCGCATTTCGCTGGATGGCACGCTCAGCCAGTTGGAATCTCAGGAGAGTTACCTCAGCCAGGAAACGGTGACGCTAAAATCCGTGCAGACCTCGCTGGTCGGAGCCAACCTTGCGGATGCCGCGACTAACCTTTCCGCGGCCGAAACCACGAATAGCGCGGTTCTTGCCGCGGCTGCCAAGGCCATGCCCAACACCTTATTCGATTATCTGAAATAGCCGCGCGTATCTCGTATAGATTTAGGGAATCTGTGATAAGTCGCTTTTTGATAGGGCGCGACTTAAGCCGTGCCGATAGAGTTCGCAAGAATGATGGGCTTTAGCCCCTGACGGAAAAATGAATGGATCATCGAGATTGTTTCTAAGATCACCTAGCTAGGCAAAAGAAGGATGAATTGCCGCAAGTGGTCACTCTAGCTAGAGTTCAGCATGTTTTATGCACCAAGATCAAGCCAAGACAAGCGAATCAAGTTGCTCGCTTGCATGTTCTCATCGCAGCAATTCTATGGAATGCATGCAAAGTCAGCTTCCTTATTGAAATGATTCTTAGAGATGGCCGATAGTATGTCTGTCCAAGACGACCTCCTTCTCGACAAACCGGAGCCTCAAACGTAGGCCCGCCAAAAAAAGTTGAGTGCAGGCGCAAAAGGGCAAAAACAAGGAGAATAACACCATGGCATTAACTATCCTGAATAACATCTCCTCCCTGACGGCGGAGAATGCACTTTCCAGCACGCAGGCTTCCCTGCAAAAAACCCTCACTCAGCTTTCTACCGGTCTCAAGATCAACTCCGGCGCAGACGATGCTGCCGGCTTGTCGATCGCAAACGGGATGCAGGCCAACATCGCCGCGCTTACGCAGTCTCAGCAGAATGCCAGCAACGGCATCGGCATGCTGCAGACCGCTGATGGCGCGCTTTCACAGGTTACATCGCTTCTCAACCGCGCCGTCACGCTGGCGACTGAGGCAGCGAGTTCTACACTCAACACGAGTGGCACACAGGCAACCGCTCTGGACACCGAGTTCCAGTCGATCTTGAGCACGATCAATACCATCGGAAGCACGACAAACTTCAACGGCCAGGCAGTGTTCACGGGTACGCAGTTGAACATTGCGATGAGCGATGGAACCACGAGCGGAAATATGTCCGTCTCGCCGACGGTTGGTACGTTGACCACGGCCGGCCTCAAACTGGGAGGCACCCTTGGAACCGCCTCATTTACAGCCAATGCAGCGCCTACGGCAGGCGATACGGTAGTGGTCGGCTCCACAACCTATACCTTCGGCAACGCGGCATCAATCACTGCCAACGCGGCAGCGAATACAGTGTTGATCGGCAGCGATGCCGCGTCCTCCATGCAGAATTTGTCTGACGCTATCAATGGAACAGCCAGCGTATCGGGCACAGAGTATACGGCCAAGACTGCTGCCAATACGCAGGTGAATGCTTCCGCCACTGGAAACGATGTCACAGTGTCGGCGAAGGCTGCGGTCGACAACGGCATTGGCGTATCAGCGACAAGCGGCGCAATTTCCACCCTCAATGGTGCGGCCACCATCACCACCCCAACATCGGCTAGCCTTTTGAGCACTACCACAGCTGCCGATGCTTTGACCAAGTTGACTGCGGCCATTGACACGGTTGCAGCTCAGCGCGGTACATTGGGCGCTGCCATCAACCAGCTGACCTCGGCTACCAACGTCATGAACACTCAGGTGCAGAACTTGCAGAGCGCCGAGAACAGCGTCATGAATGCCGATATCGGCAAGACGGTTGCCAACATGACGCAGTACAACGTCCTTCAGTCCACCGGCATGGCCGCCCTGCAGCAGTCCAACCAGGCTCAGCAGGCTGTCTTGAAGCTGGTCCAGTAACTTAACGCAGTAATCAACCCAGCAAGGAAGGTGGCGTCTCAGGACGCCACCTTCGCGCCATTCAGAGGGAATTCACTTTTGAGCTGATTCGACTGTTATCGGCTTTGGGGTGAAGGATGCAGGATCTGGCATGTACTCAATGGCGCCTTCTCGTGAAAAAGGACTAGAGCTATGAGTACCAGCAGTTCCAGCCTCAGTTCGCTCGTGTCAAGCACGACTTCGGCCACGACGGCATACGACGTTAGCAGCATCCTGGCCGCGGTGAACAACAAAAGTACGACCGCGATTGATGTTACAGCCGCGGTCGCAGCAGGCATTTATGCGGACCGCGCGCCAGAGCGCGTCTGGCAAGCCGACCAGACTACCCTCACCAGCCAGACAACGGCTCTCACTGCGATTCAGACGGCGACGCAAACGCTTCAAACGGATATGGAATCGCTGAACAGCCTGACGGGTACACTGTCGCAGCGCACGGTCACGTCTTCCGACACCAATGAGATTACGGCCACGGCAGCTTCAGGAACCGTCTCAGGGTCTCATGCGATTGTGGTCAATAACATCGCCACTACCGGAGCCTGGTATTCGGAACTTGCAACCAGTTCGACTGCGACTCTGCCGACGTCGTCCATCACGATTACCCCGGCAAACGGCACTGCAGTGCAGATCAAGACCGGAAGCGGAAATGATGGTGACACACTGGCTGACCTTGCCGCCACGATCAACAAAGACAAGCTAGGCGTTACCGCGACGGTGGTGAGCGACTCGACCGGTTCGAGGCTCGCGATCATCTCCAACGCCTCGGGCGTCGCTGCTGACTTTTCGATATCGTCATCCTATACGTCGTGGACAGCTCCGGCGTTGACCTCAACTGAAACCCTTGCAGCCGGCTCTCTCAAACTGACGGGCGCGACATCAACCGCAGGCAGTGCAACGATTACGATCACCGACGGCGAAACCTATACGCAACTGGCTGCCGCGATCAATCAGGCGAAGGATTCCAGTGGAAACTCTCTTGGTCTGACCGCGAAGGCGACCACCGACGCCAGCGGCAATACAAACCTGAGCATCGTCAGTACGGACGGCAGCACCGCCTTCACCATCAATGAGCCAAGTTCTACTTCTGGCAGTTTGGGCTTTACGCAGTCAGTGGCGGGAGAGGATGCCTCACTCTCAGTAGACGGCATTCCTGTCGTAAGCGCGAGTAACACGGTTACCGGAGCGATTAGCGGAGTCACTTTGACCCTGCTGAGCGCAAGCTCAACCACCGCGGTAAACCTGACAGTAGCTTCTGATGCGTCGGCAGCCTCCACCGCGATTAATCAATTTGCCACTGATTACAACGCCGCCATCGGTCTATTGAATACGCAGTTTACCGTCACCAGCGGCTCGGAAGGGGTGGTTGCCTCCGATCCCACGGTCCGCGCCTTGCAGGGCGCACTTGAGTCTGCGCTTAGTTACACGTACACGCCAACTTCAGGCAGCACAACGGTTTCTTCCTTGTACGACCTGGGCCTCACGGTTGGCAATGATGGCACTCTCACGGTGGATTCGAGCACGCTGAACAGCGCGCTTACGAACAATGCTACCGATGTGCAGAATTTCTTTCAGGGCGCGGCTCTGAACGGCTTTGCGGCCTCGTTAGACACCTCTGTGGATACCTACACAAACGCTGCGACCGGCGCCTTCAAAGTGGACCTGAGCAGCATCGCCGCTAATAACAGCGATCTGACGACACAAATCAACGACTTTGAGGCGGGTTACATAGCGTCGCAGCAAACGCAACTTACTGCCATGTATACCCAGGCCGAAAGTGCGCTGGAGTCGTTGACCACCACGATGGACCAGATCAACGCGCTGCTGACAACCAATAGCTCAAGCAACGGTTAGAAGGTAACGACAATGTGCACGACAGAATCGTCTTATCGCAGGACAGCTATTGAAGGCGCAAGCCACATCGGTCTGATGATAGCTCTGCTTGACACGCTGATATGCGACTTTCGCCGGGCGGCTACTGCGCTTCGCGAAAACGACATCGAGATGCGTTGCAGGGAACTGAACCATGCCGCCCTGGTGCTCGGACGGCTGGAAAGCTGGCTTGATCTGCAAAATGGCGGCGAACAGGCTCAGACGCTATCCAGATTCTATGCGTATATGCGCGCAAAAATGATGGAGGCTTCACTCAGCAAGTCAGCAGCAGTGCTTGACGCCCAGATAGAAATGGTCGTGCATGTGAGAAGCGCCTGGCAGCAACTCGACATACAAGCAACGCAAGCGCTGGAAGAACAGGCTGAAGTACCAGTGAGCCGGATTGGAGCACAATATATGCCTGCGCCGGATGAAAGGTCAGAGAGGATTTCATTGTCGTTATCCGCCTGATGTTGGAATTGAAAGGTCATTGGTTCGAATTACATGCCTTTAGGAAACGGTAAATGAAGTTGAGTGTTCGCCGCAGAGTCGGGCAAGGCGCACGCATATGAGAGGGGAACTCATGGCGAACAAGAGTACGTTGGGCGGGATTATCGTCGGGCTTGGTGGAATTGCGGTCGGCCTATACCTTGATGGCGGTAAGGTTGGGCAGATACTACAACCCACGGCAGCTTTGATCGTGTTTGGGGGCACACTTGGCGCGGTAATGGTACAGTTTCCTTTCTCGGTTATGATGCAGGCAGCCGGGCAGTTGAAAGAAGTCTTTGCCAAGGCAGAGGATCCTGCCGCTCAGTTGATCGAAGACTTGAGCCGGTACGCCGCAAGGGCGCGTAAAAACGGCCTGGTGTCTCTGGATGCGGAGCTTGAGAAGATAAAGGAGCCGTTCCTGAGAAAGGCCATGACCCTGGCGGTGGACGGTGTCCATTCTGCGGAACTGCGGCAGATGATGGAACTCGAAATGGATAAGGATTCCGACCGCGAGGATTTGATACCAAAGGTGTTTGAAGCCGCGGGAGGATTTGCCCCGACTATAGGTATTCTTGGCGCTGTCATAGGACTGATCCAGGTTATGCAGCGGTTGCAGAGTATCAACGAAGTTGGCAAGGGAATAGCAGTCGCATTTGTTGCAACTATTTATGGAGTGGGATCGGCAAATCTGTTCTTTCTTCCGTTCGCGGGAAGGGTCAAAATGCTGATGCAAAGGAAACAGGTGCTACGCGAATTGATGTTGGATGGGGTGATCTCGATTGTTGAGAGGACCAATCCTAGAGCCCTGGAGTCGAAGCTGGGCGTTTATCTAGGCCGAGGCGCAGAAGCTTCAAAACTGAGACTGGTAGCGAGATGAGAAGACGAAAGGGAAGCGAAGACAGCGGCCATCCAGAACGATGGATGGTATCCTATGCGGATTTTATGACGCTTCTTTTCGCCCTCTTTGTTGTACTGTTCGCTTCGGCTTATCACGACAAGATGGCTATTCAGAGAGTATCTTCTGCGGTCAAGAATGGATTTCAGGAGATGGGAACATTTTCTGGAAAGGGCAGTGTTAAAGGCAGTACATCTTCTGACAACGCGAATTCCGAGAGCATACTAAGCCCCAATGAGAATGGCGGGCCAAAAATCACTACAGTCTCATCAACCGCCGGGATCGATGTTACTGAGCTGCGAAGAAAACTAACCGTGGCCCTCGGCAAGGAGATTGCAGGACAAGAGATTGAGCTGAGGATGACGCCGGAGGGCTTCGTTATCAGCCTGCATGAACTTGGATTCTTCAATAGCGGTGAAGCGCGCTTATTGCCGGGTGCGGCGGGAAAAATCAAGAAGATCGCAGCGATACTTATGCAATACGGCCTGGATATGCGGGTCGAAGGGCATTCGGACGATGTGCCGATCCACAACGCCAAGTTCGGTTCAAATTGGGACCTGTCGACGGCGCGTGCCATGGCAGTGGCTATGATGCTCATCGATGAAGACGGATTTGATTCGCAACGAATGTCAATCGCCGGCTATGCGCAGTATCATCCGGTCGCGAGCAATAGTAGCCCAGAAGGCCGTCGAGCAAACAGACGCGTGGATTTGGTAGTCGTGTCAGCGTTCAGGCATCACGACGAAAAACCGTGATAGCGCCAAGTGGGACTCTGCATAAGGTTCCGGCCCGCAGCCATGTTTCATGGGAATGCGGGATATCGCGAAGGGTGAAGTTTCAACAGATGCTGAGATCTCTGGTAAGTTGCTGGGAAGCGCGAGCTGTTCTCTGCTGGAATGGAACTGATCGTGGCATGGGCTGCGATGTGGTGCTGGAATTCCACTACCCGAAGTCTGACAACAGACGCTGAGAGCCGGGCATGGCGATTATGCCCTGGATTTACTTGCTTCTATTGTGGCTGAGCCGTTGTGACTCCGAAAAGGGGCCGCTCCAGAGCGACACCACAGTAAACGTAACCTTGTTAAGAAAAGTCAGAGTGGCTTTTTCTTGATGAAAAAGTCACTTGGCGGGAGTGCTTCCGAGATACACCTACGGTGGTTTCGCTATAGCACTACAACAGCAAATGGAAAATCAGAAGGTTGCAAGAACTTCAATTCTCTAAAAGCAGAACGAATCTGCCGGCATTTAGACTCGGGTCTTTGCAGTGCTTCTTGGGCAAACCGCGGTACCAGGAATCATTCGGGATGCGGGCCGTGGCCGAACACGATCATGGCGGCGCGATGCTGGATGCAGTCAATCGCGTCCTAGATGGCAAGAGTATCCTTACCAGCCGAGAGCGTGTAAAACACTTCCCGTCGATAATAGAGCTTTAAAATAGCGTGAAGCACTGTCATGGAGGAGGCTGTCGCTGTAAGGTGGGACTTTGCTGTCACCTGCGTGCTCGTAGTATTCGCAGAGTTCCAAAGCGCTTCCCAGTCCCTTGCGAGACCCCAGCAATACATTCTCAACCCGGGAGCTAAGGCAAACGAGGTGTAACAACTGCTTCATGGGGATACTCAGCATCTGATCCATCATGGAAAGCATGCCGACCATATAGAGTTCCGCCGAGTTTTCATTCAAAATCGGCGCCATGGATTCGCAAAAGGTAGCTCGTTCGAGAGCCTGTCTGACAGTCATGTCGGGCCCGTTATCCGGCAGGGAGGCGGCGAGGGCAACGGTTACCAGCCTCCGAAACGCATCGTCTCCGACAGCAATCAATGCCCCTCGAATGGTAGATATGCGACACCGAAATCCGTATAACGCGGAATTGGCAAGGCGAAGAAGTCTGTAACAGAGGGAGGGTTCCATCTGAAGCAGATGTTCGACTTCCCTTATGTCAAGAGTTGGCTTGGCGAGAGCTGAAAGCATCTGAAGATAGATGCGCTTGTTGGGGGCAATCTGGGGTTCCACAATGATCTCTGGCCGGGAATAGAAGTACCCCTGAAAAAGGATATTGCCTTCCTCCTTTGCCGTTTTCACTTCGGAGGCTGTTTCCACTTTTTCCGCTACAAACACAGGAGGTCTATTGCGCCTCATGTTGTATATCTCTTGCCTGACGTCAGGACCTGACGCGCGAAAATCGACTTTAATGAAGTCTGCGAGATCAACGAGTTCGCGATTGTATTTCTCGGGAACAAAGTCATCCAAAGCCAAGCGGAATCCATCGTGTTTGAGCGTCTTGCACGCCCTCACAAGTTCATCGTCAACGGTGACAGTTTCCAGAATCTCGAGGATGACTGAACGGCTTGGCAGCAACCTCACACTCATGTTGACCAACGCCTCGCGTGTGCAGTTGATGAACAAATTCCGAGGTGAAGCACAGGATACCATTGACAGAAAACTGTCAATAACTTGATTTGTGGCGTCTTCAGAATCCCCAGAGAAGACGTTTTCGGTTCCGGAACGGAATAGAAGTTCATATCCGTAGAGGCGCATGTCCGAGTCAAGGATTGCCTGCCTGCCCAGGAACCTGACGGCGTTGCTTGCTGATACGGTCATTATGGAGTCCTTCATTGTCCTGAGTCCGCTTGTGTGCCGTTGCCTGGCCATGATCAATCGCAGCTAAGGAGTGTACTGCTCATTACATAGGTTAAAAGTGAATGACGGAAAGCAGATTTCAAAGCACGAGACGTGAACCGCACGATATGGGACGGACACAAAACTGCTTAGTCAACGTCAGGGCGAATATCCTCTTCGTTTTGCGAATGTGTTGTAACACGGTATCGATAGGACCCCCTGCCGTCCGGTGTGCAAGCACATGCTAAAGTGCAGAGCCGCAGCTCCGGCGGATAGAATGCATCGCAGAGAATCTGCCAGATTTGCAAGTGAAGATGCAGGAAGCAGTCCAGGTGGGAAGAATCTGCCGATCTACTTGTCCCTGACGCCGTCATTGCCAATACTCCTTTCCGCCCATTAGCGGTTCGAAAACGCAGCTAATGGCCTATTGCGGAATAAATGGAGAAAGAATGCTCAGCCTGCCACCTATGTAACCATCCACCGAAACATTGAAATGGCTTTTGTGCCCAGGATTTCGAAGGACTTCTCCGGCTGGTCCATCGATATATGTTGGGTTATCCACCATGTTTGCGAGGACAGTCCGACCTTCGGTTCCAACGGCTGCTGAGGCGACGTTAAACACTTCATAAATTGCGTCGCGCAGTAGTTCTTCCATCGGTTGTGCTGCGAGGTGTTCCTTCACCACGGGATCGGGCCATCCGACGAGCGCTCCTGCAATGGAGGCGAGCAGCCGGAGGTCGGCCTTGACAACTACCGGCGTCTCCTCGGGAAGAACGGTATAAATGCCATATATCTGCGAGATCTTCGTGGCGGGAATGGGTGGCGCCTGGGCAAACGTTACCTTGCGTCCAATAAGCTGCGAGAAGCTTCGCGAAAGAGCAAATGGAGTTGGTTCTGACATTGATTATCACCTGTCCAGAATTGGAGATAGAGCTTTCTGCACGTCTTCGGGCGTGAACGGCTTGCAAATCAGGAAAGTAGCTCCGGAATCCATGGCCAGGTCTTTGATCCCGGAAGATGTCTCAGAAGTGATAAAGCCAAAAGGAACCGTGTTTCCAGTAGCGCGCACCTGGAGAAGAAAATCGATTCCTGACATTTCAGGCATATTCCAGTCTGAAAGAATGAGTTTCGGCTGTTCCGTGCTGAGCTTTTCCAACGCCTGAGCGCCGTTTCCTGCCTCACCCACAACAAATCCACGAAATCCAGCCTGCCGGATTGCTCGTTGGACGATCATCCTCATCGTCTTGCTGTCGTCCACCAGAAGAATATCCATATATGACCGCCTCGCAGAGTCTCTGTTGCGCGGCAATCGGCGCGCACAGTGGAAGGACTCGGTTGTTCGTTTCTCTATCGACACATTTTGGCCAAGCGTTTAGCGAAACGTCGTGGCATGTTGATATTGATGTTAGCAGGGACAGTTCCCGGTCTCATTGAGGTTGTATGGTCTGGTTCTATGCGTCACGCGGCCGGGGCGTCCCTTGTGATCGATCGACGCCTCGTCCGATTTCCAACTAAACGTGTTTTCAACGACATGCGGTTTTCGCAGTCTTCTCGATGGGACTGTGGAATGCAGACTCCAGTCTTTCGTTCATGCGTCCGGAGGGCATCTCGGGGGTCTATCGCGTTCGACGCGCGCCGCAGTGTGGTTGCCGCCAGTTGGTAGCTGACAGGAACAATACTGGTTACTACTCTGGACGGAAGGCACACGGCTGCCGGTCAGGTTTCAGCAATTCAATGGTGGAATTGTGCCGCAAACCGGGCAATTGTTGGCCAATTGCCACGGAGTTTCATCTCTGGTTTGCTTCTTGTCTGTTCCATCTCAATGGGGTTGGTTCATATGGGCCACATCCTCCTGCTGATCTGAACGTGTTTTCTGGATATGCCGATAGAGCAAGCTCGGACGGGTTACGCGCGATGAATGCAGAAAGCTCTGACAACGTGCGCTGTTCCGGGGAATGAGGGGATCATGGACAATCTGAGCGAGGAAGATCAGGAAACGATCCGAGAGTTTCTGGTCGAAAGTGATGAGAACCTCTCTCAACTGGATCAGGATCTCGTTGAGCTCGAGAAGCGCCCCAAGGACGCGGCTCTTTTGGGAAGTATTTTCCGGACCATTCACACCATCAAGGGAACATGCGGGTTCCTGGCATTTACAACCCTGGAAAGCATCACGCACAAGGCGGAGAGCGTTCTGAGCCAGTTGCGCGACGGCAAACGGGAGCTCACTCCGGAACTTGTGTCTATGATTCTGGAGACAGTGGACGCCACGCGCAAGGTGCTGGCTTCGATTGAGGCTACCGGAAAAGAAGGCGATCTACATTTTGAGGATCTGACCAAGCGCCTGCGGGAAGCAGCGGAGGCGTGCGGCGCCGCCGAGAACAAGCCCGCTTCGATTCAGCCTTCTCCCATTCCCCCAGCTCCTGTTCAGACCGCTCCGAGTCAGCCGGTTCATATCCAGGCCAGTGAGGTTGTATCGCCTGTTCCAGAGACTGAGCATCCGGCCGACAAGAGCGGCTCCACACACGCCGCAAAGAAGCAGCCCGCGAAAGCCGCAAAGGTTGAGGATACAGCAGTCGAAGACGAAAGACGGAGTGGGCAAGACAGAAGGAATGTAGAGGGTAGAAGAGAAGAAGATACGGATCGGCATTCCGCTGTCGTGGACGCGAATATCCGAGTCGGAGTCGATTTGCTGGATAAATTGATGGATCTGGTGGGGGAGTTGGTGCTTACTCGCAACCAAATTCTCCAGTTCAACACCGAGCGCGAGGATGCCACGCTGAATGCGACCTCACAGCGGCTGAACCTGCTTACCACCGAGTTGCAGGAGAGCGTCATGAAGACGCGCATGCAGCCCATCGGCGTGGTGTGGAACAAGTTCCCGCGCGTGGTGCGCGATATGTCGGTATCTCTGGGCAAGCAGATTGAACTGGTCATGGACGGAGCTGAGACGGAACTTGACCGGACCATCATCGAATCAATCCGGGATCCGCTGATGCATATCGTTCGAAATTCGTGCGATCACGGCATCGAATTACCGGATGATCGCGTGCGCGCCGGCAAGCCTCCGCAAGGGAAACTGATTCTCCGCGCCTTTCACGAAGGCGGGCAGGTGAACATCGAGATCAGTGATGATGGGGCGGGGATTGATGGCGCGCGCGTCAAGAAGAAAGCCGTGGAGAAAGGCTTGCTGCGTCCGGAACAGGCCTCCAAACTCAGTGAACGTGAGGCGATGAACCTCATCTTCCTGCCCGGATTCTCGACCTCGCAGAAGGTGACCAATATATCCGGCCGTGGTGTCGGCATGGATGTAGTGAAATCTCACGTCGAGAAGATCGGCGGCGTGGTGGACGTCTTCAGCCTTCCAGGTGAAGGCTCCACAGTCAAGATCAAGATTCCCCTTACGCTGGCCATCATTCCCGGCCTGGTCGTCACCAGTGGTGGTGAACGATTTGTCATTCCACAGGTCAGTCTGCTGGAACTGATCCGCGTCGAGGGAGGAGCTTCAGATAAGCGCATTGAGCATGTGCATGGAACGCCTGTTTATCGCCGTCGGGGAAGCCTGTTGCCTGTCGCCTATTTGAACCAAGTGCTTGGCCTGCAATCTGCCAATAGCGACGACGCAGTCAACATGGTGGTTTTACAGGCGGAAGACCGTCAGTTCGGCCTCGTAGTGGATGGGATCAACGACACTCAGGAGATTGTGGTCAAGCCTCTGGGAAAGCAACTGAAAGGGCTCACATGGTATGCCGGCGCGACAACCATGGGGGATGGCCGCGTCGCACTCATTCTTGATGTGCATGGTATCGGGGAGCGTGCAGGCGTATTTGGCGAGGCGCATGAGCAGGCGCGCGCGGCAGAGGAAAAAGCAGCGAAGAAAAAAGGACAAAAAGTGCAAGCGGAAATCGAGCGGCAGCGGCTGCTGCTTTTCCGCAGCGGATCCTTTAATCGTTTGGCGATTCCCCTTTCACTTGTCGCCCGGCTTGAGGAGTTTCCGCGGTCTGTTGTCGAGCATGCAAGCGGGCGCCAGGTCATTCAATACCGGGGTCAGATTCTTTCCCTGGTGTCTCTGCGGGATGTGCTGGAACCTGGCTCTGCCGACCTCGGCCAGCCGTCCGATCTTGTCCAGGTGGTTGTCTTCAATGAAGGCGGCCACAGTGTGGGAATGATGGTCGACGAGATCGTGGATGTAGCTGAAGAGGCGGTTGTTGTACGCAAGAAGTCGGACCGCAAGGGCATCCTTGGGTCGGCTGTAGTTGGCAAGCGAGTCACGGACTTCCTGGATCTCAATGAAGTTATCCGTTGTTCGCAGAACGCCTGGGAACAGAGCGCTGACGGGGAGGATAGAAGCAAGAGTGTCCTCGTTGTTGATGCCTCGGCCTTCTCGCGCGGCATGATCCGCAGCAGCCTGGATATGGCGGGCTATGTGGTTTTTGAAGCAGCGAATCCTGACGAGGCGGCGCGCGGGCTGGAGCGGCAACCGGTAGACCTCGTGACGGTGGCGCTGAATCTTCCGCATCAGGGAAGTTCTGTCTTGCTGGCCGCCATGCGCGACCGTCCGGAGTGGGCGAAGATCCCGGTCTTGGCGCTGGCGAACACAGCCAGGCAGGCGAAGTCCCGAGCGGTCCGAACGGCGGGTTTTGAGGACTGCCAGATGAAGTCTGATCAGGCGCAGGTGCTGGAATCAGTAGTGCGGCTAACCTCACTGCTGCTTGATGATGAAGCGATCGCGGTGTGCGCAGGAGAGGAGAAATAGCCAATGGCAACCGAAACGGAAATCCAGGTAGCACAGACAAGCGGACAATTTTCGACGTTCTTCGTGGCCGACATGTTCTTCGGCGTGGATGTTCTCGATGTCCAGGAAGTGCTGCGCTCCCAGCAGATGACCCCAGTGCCTCAAGCCCCGGATGTCGTCCGAGGGCTGATCAACCTGCGCGGTCAGATCGTCACGGCAATTGATATGCGGCGGCGGCTCGGGCTGCAGCCGCCCGCTGAGGATCAAACGCCGATGAACATGGTGGTTCGCACTTCGGAAGGCGTGGTAAGCCTGCTGGTCGACGAGATAGGGGATGTCCTGGATGTGGATGCAGCCACCTACGAGCGGCCGCCGGACAACCTTGATCCTGCGGCGCGGGAACTGATTCGCGGTGTCTACAAGCTTAAGGACCGGGTGTTGCTGGTTCTGGATACGGAGAAGGCAGTCGATGTGGACAGCAGGTACATTCCAGGCAGCGGCCCGCTCGATACACCGTCCCGGATGCCATGACGGTGAGCCAGCCCAAACGAATCTTTGCGCAGTTCTTCATTATCGCAAGCGGAGTCGGAATTGGGTAGTTTGAAATGAATTCGGCGCCGCAACCTTTAGGCAATACGCAACAGGCGGCGGATAACGGGGCGCTTCTTCCCATTCTGGTGAGGTGGCTCTAGGGAGCATCGCAAGATAGGTGCTTGAGAAAGCCTGGCAACGCCGGGCAGTTGACTGGGCAGGAAGGCTTGCGAAGAAGCGCGACCACCCGAAGGGAGCAAGGATCATGAAATCAATCAAGGATATGAAAATCAGCACCAGACTCCTCACGGCATTCATCATCGTGGGAGCCATCACTGCCATTGTCGGCTATATGGGCATCTCCAGCATGGGCAAGATGGCCGATGCTGGAGACCTCGCGTTCGTGAAGGAAACCCAGGGCATCCAATACCTGACGCAAGCCAGCACAGATCTTGTCAGCGTAGACAGGGCTGCCAAGGACATGTTGCTGTCCTCCAACGCTGAAGAATCGGCGCTGCACGAAGCCCGCGTCGCAGCCTACGAGGGACTCGTAGATGAGGATCTGAACAAGGCAGCGACCACTATTTCTACAGACAAGGGCAAGGGCCTGCTGGAGCAGGACAGAAATGCATGGAAAGAAAGCAGGGAGATTACTGATAAAGAAGTTACTCTTGCCGAAAGAGGGGCTTCCAATAGAACGGCTGCGGTGAAACTCTCTATGGGCGAAGGCCGTGCCAAGTCAGATGCTGCCGAGGATGCTTTCGCGCAGTCGGCGGCGTTTAAGATCACCTATGCGAAGGCGAACCATGAAAAGACAGACAAGTCCTTTCACGGCACTCGCACGCTGCTGATCCTCCTGGTTCTGGCGGGCGTTCTGCTCGGTATTGGACTTGGGGTCTATATTACGCGCACGATTTTGACGCCACTTCACCTCCTCGTAGAGGTAGCCAAAAAAATTGCCAAGGGCGACGTCAAGCAGCAGATCGACTATCGTTCGGAAGACGCGATCGGAGTGTTAGCCGATGCTTTCCGCACCATGATCGATGCTGTGAGCGCATTGACGCGGGATACGGCCATGCTTGCAGACGCAGCTGCGCAAGACAAACTGGATACACGCGCAGATGCCACCAGGCATCAGGGTGAATATCGCCGGGTGGTGGAGGGATTCAATGCCACACTCGATCTGGTTGTGGACAAGGTCAACTGGTATCAGTCGATTATTGACGCCGTGAAGGCCCCGATTCATGTGCTCGACAAGGATATGAACTGGGTCTTCCTGAACAAGGCTTTCGAGAAGCTGATGGTGGACAACAACATTATTCAGAGCCGCAAGGATGCGCCCGGCATGCCGTGCTCGTCGGCGACAGCGAGCATCTGCAAAACGCCGAACTGCGGCGTTATGCAACTGAACAAGGGCGTTGGAGAATCGTTCTTCGATTGGCATGGGCTGAACTGCAAGCAGGAGACCTCGAAACTGATGAATCGCAAGGGCGAGCACATCGGCTTTGTCGAAGTCGTGACTGACCTCACCGCAATCGTGAGAGCGAAGGACTACACCCATACCGAAGTGGTCCGCGTGGCATCCAACCTCGTCCAGATTGCGAAGGGCGATCCGAATGTGAATTTGAAGTTGGGCGATGCAGATGAGTTTACCCGCGAAGCAAGGGACGAGTTCGCCCAGATCAATGACAGCCTCACCAACGTCGTCAATGCAATTCAAGCGCTGACCGCAGACGCCAACATGCTGTCGCAGGCCGCAGTCGAAGGCAAGCTCTCGACCCGCGCCGATGCCTCGAAGCACCAGGGCGACTACCGCAAGATCATCCAGGGCGTCAACGACACGCTCGACGCGATTGTTTTGCCTGTCAACGAAAGCCTACGCGTCCTCAGCCAAATCAGCGGAGGCGACCTGCGCGAGAAGGTCGAAATTGACTGCCAGGGCGATTACGAAAAGATCAAGAATGCCATCAACAAGCTGCATGCATCTCTTAGCGGCATGGTTAGCTACATCACCGGCATCGCCAACGGAGACTTGACCGTAACCGCAGTCGCGCAATCCGACAAGGACCAGATTGTTCCGTGGCTGCTGCTGCTGAAGCACAACATTCATGCGTTGACGGCCGATGCCGGGCTACTGACTGAGGCTGCCGTGCAAGGCCAACTGTCAACCCGCGCCGATGCCAGCAAGCACCAGGGCGAGTATCGCACGATCATTGAGGGCATGAACGGGACGCTGGAAGCGGTGGCTGGGCCGATCAAAGTCACTGAGGAGTACGTGTCCCGTATCGGCAAGGGCGATATCCCTACCAAGATCACAGACAAATACAATGGCGCCTTCAACGATCTCAAGAATGGCATCAATGACTGCATTGATGGTCTGGGCGGGCTGGTCGAGGCCAACCACGTCATGCATCAGATCGTGGTGAACGATTACACGGTCAGGATGGAAGGCTCCTACCAGGGCATATTTGCAGATCTCGCCAAGGCAACCAACGCCGCTGAGGATCAACTCAATACTGTAATCAAAGTGATTGAAGCCCTTGGAGCGGGAGATTTCCAGGAAATGTTGCTCCGCTTCCGGAAGATCGGCAAGCGCTCGGAGAACGACAAGATGATGCCCGCCTTCGTTGAATCGATGAGCTCGATCGACGGCGTGGTTACAGCGATTGAAGCATGCGCCAAGTCGGCAGCCAATGGCCAACTCGGCCAGCGCCCCGACGCCAGCAAGCAGCAGGGCGACTATCGCAAGATCATCGACGGCTTCAACCTTACACTGGATGCGATTGTTGCTCCGCTCAAGATCACGGCCGAAAACGCCAGCACGCTTGCCTCCTCTTCCGAGGAACTCACGGCAGTCAGCCAGCAGATGGCGGGCAATGCCGAGGAAACTTCGGTACAGGCCAATGTGGTTTCAGCGGCCAGCGAGCAGGTATCCAGGAATGTTGCCTCGGTCGCCACAGCCTCTGAAGAGATGCAGGCGTCCATTCGCGAAATTGCAAAGAACGCCAACGATTCGGCGCGGGTAGCCAAGAACGCCGTCGCCGTGGCGCAGTCAACCAACGAAACCATGCGGAAGCTGGGCGAATCCAGCCAAGAGATCGGCAACGTGATCAAGGTGATCACGGGAATTGCGCAACAGACCAACCTGCTGGCGCTCAATGCCACCATCGAAGCCGCGCGCGCCGGAGAGGCGGGCAAGGGGTTTGCGGTGGTAGCCAATGAAGTGAAGGAACTCGCCAAGCAAACCGCCAAGGCAACCGAGGAGATCAGCCAGAAGATCGCGGGTACACAGGATGTCACTAAGGGCGCCATCGCGGCAATCGAGGAGATCAGCGGAATCATCAACCAGATCAATGACATCTCCAACAGCATCGCCTCGGCGGTGGAAGAGCAGACTGTGACCACCAACGAAATAGGCCGCAGTGTGACCGAAGCCGCACAGGGGGTACACGATATCACCAAGAACATCTCCGGTGTGGCTACCGCGGCGCGGAACACCACGCAGGGAGCGAACGACACGAAAACGGCCTCGGCGCAACTCAGTGAGATGGCCGCCAAGCTTCAGGCGGTTATGTCGAAGTTCACCTTCTAACCGGATCAGCGGTTGGATCACAGCCCGGCGCGGGGCAACCCGGCGCCGGGACTTATCTCAACAAACGAAGGCGGATGAGTGATGAGCAAAGCGCTGGTTGTGGACGATTCCAAGACAATTCGAACGATTATCCGCAGGATATTGGTTGGAGTGGGATACGAGGTTCTGGAGGCAGGCGATGGCGTCCAGGCTTTGGAAGTTCTAGCTGTCGATAAGAGTGCGATCGGGATTGTTCTGGCGGACTGGAACATGCCGAACATGAATGGTCTTGAACTGGTCAAGCAGATACGACAGGATTCGGAACTTGCTTCTATGAAAGTGATCATGGTGACCACCGAGACCGAAATGTCCCAGATGGCTTCGGCATTAGAGGCGGGGGCAAACGAGTACATCATGAAGCCGTTTACGAAAGACATCCTTGTAGAGAAGCTCGAACTGATGGGGATTACTGCTTTGGTGGCGAAATAGTCATGGCTAAATTGAACCAGCACTTGCTACAACCCGGAGAGCGGATCCGCGTGATGGTTGTAGATGACTCGGTTGTCATACGCCGGCTGGTCGCCATGGCGCTTGAAAACGATCCCATGATCGAGGTGGCGGGAACGGCCTCCAACGGCGCGATCGGTCTGCAACGAATACCACAGATCAATCCTGACGTGATCACGCTGGATATCGAGATGCCCGGTATGGACGGCCTGGAAATGTTGCGGCACATTCGGCGCGAGTTTCCCCGTCTGCGGGTCATCATGTTCAGCACACTTACCGAGCGTGGCGCAGCCAAAACGCTGGAGGCCTTGACGCTCGGAGCTGACGATTATGTGACCAAGGTTTCCAACGAAGGATCGCTCGACCGCTCGATGGCCAGCCTGCGGGAAGAGATGATTCCGAAGATCAAGCAGTTTTTCCGCTGGACGATGCCAACTGCGGCGGCATCCCCGTCAACGACAGCGAGTGTTTCGGCAGCGCCTTTGGTATGGCGGGACTCGTCAAGCATGCAGGGCGCCAAGGTGCGGCCCAAGGTGGTTGTGATTGGTGTTTCCACGGGAGGGCCCACCGCTCTGGGAGTTATTCTGCCAACGTTTCCGGCAGACTTCCCATTGCCGATTCTCATTGTGCAGCACATGCCGCCGCTGTTCACCCGCTTGCTTGCCGAGCGTCTTGACTCAACGTGCCGCTTGCGGGTACAGGAAGCAAGCCAAGGCAACGCGGTTGAGCCTGGCCGGATTCTGATTGCTCCCGGTGATTTTCATATGAAGTTAGTTGCCAACAGCGGCACGATAAGTGTGTCTCTGGATCAAACGGAACGGCAGAATTCCTGCCGCCCCGCTGTCGACGCGCTTTTTGCTTCTACGGGCGAGGTGTATGGCGGCGCGGCCGTCGCTGTCATTCTGACGGGCATGGGGCAGGATGGATTGCGCGGTACTGGGATTCTCAAGGCGCAGGGAGCCAGCGTTATTGCGCAGGATGAAGCGACCAGTGTCGTTTGGGGTATGCCCGGCGCCGTGGTGAATGCTGGACTTGTAGACCGTGTATTGCCACTCGATGAAGTGGTGCCTGCGATTGTTTCCATTGCGGGCAGGAAGTAGGAGGAATCTAGATGGCGACTCAAGTACTCCCTCAGGGCATCTACCCGGAGAATTATCGATTCCTTCAGCAGCAGGTCTATTCCCAGGTGGGAATCGTTCTTGAGAATGACAAGCACTACCTGTTCGAGAGCCGCCTTGCGCCCATCGTCAAACGGCTTGGTCTAGGCTCCATCAACGACTTGTGTGCGTTCCTTCACACGGAGAAAGGTGCGGTGATTGCCAAGGATGTTAGCGAGGCAATGACCACCAACGAAACCTACTTCTTTCGCGACCCAGCTCAATATGAAGCCATTCGGACTGTCCTATTGCCGAAGCTGCTGGAAGAGCGGCGGAATATACGCACACTTCGCTTCTGGTCCGCAGCGTCTTCCACCGGGCAGGAGGCTTACAGCCTGGCCATGATGCTCCTGGAAGAGAAACTGGCTAGCTGGAATATTCAGATCCTTGGCACTGATTACTCAGAGGCGGTTGTCAAGCGTGCCCAGTCCGCATCCTTCCAGCAGATTGAAGTCAATCGCGGCCTGCCGACCTCTCTGCTCGTGAAGTATTTCACCCGCTCCGGCATGGACTGGAAGTTGAGTGAGACGGTGCGGCGGATGGCAAGCTTCCGGACCATCGACCTGCGCAAGAGCATGAGCACCCTGGGCCCTTTCGATTTAGCCTTTTGCAGAAATGTCATGATTTATTTCGACGACAAGACAAAGCGAGAAATCATGAGGCAACTTCATGGCACGTTGTTCAGGGGCGGCTGGCTGCTCCTGGGTGGAGCAGAGACAATCTTTGGACTTGATGACTTGTTTGAACGAAAGAACGTTGGAAATGCAACCGTCTACATTGCGCGTTGAAAGGAAACTTATGCAGGTTGAAGTGTGTCGAGATGTGTTAGCACAGATTGTAGAGTCCGTATTCCTTACCATGATGGAGCTTGAAGTCTCCCCCTGCGACACGCCATGGAACTTTATTGGGGACAGAATGACCTCCATCGTGTACCTGACGGGCGACTGGAACGGCGCCGTAATGATCGAGTGCGACCCGCATCAGGCGTGCCTGTTTGCCGGACGGATTCTTTGCATGGATCCACCTGAAACAGTGGATGACGATGTGCGCGACGTGCTGGGCGAACTTGCCAACATGGTCGGCGGAAACATGAAGAGCGGAATGTCGACAGGGGTACGCCTCTCCATGCCATCCGTTATGAAAGGCAAGGATTATGACGTCAGGGTTTGCGGGTCCGAAGTTCAGGAAAGAATTGCCTTTCAATGCGATGATGGCAACTTCTGGGTCACCGTCCTCGCGAACAAGGAGTGAAAAATGCCGGAGGGCGGGCTCGCGTAAGGACGAACTACGCCTTCGGGTAATCCGTAAATTGTGGATTTGAACTGATTGGCGATACATGCCATAGGCGATGCCGATAAGATTTACAGTCAAATGGAAAAGGAACATCACGCAGGTCAATGGCATCTCAGAGATATCTATCTCTGCAACCGCATGGGCCAGAACATGGGCCAGATCCAAACCTGCGAAGCAGCGTCTTCGGCTGGCACTCTGCGAACGCCAGCCGCATCTTCAGTCGCTCTATGGCGTCCGCACAGCCATCCCCGTCTCCTTTCTCTTTCCGTTCCCGGCTTGCCAAAGCCTGCAGTGCGCAGAAAAGTAGCAGGGCGCATGAAAGTGTCCCGCTTCCTACATCGCTGAAAGCGGGGAGTTGTGAGGCATGCGGACCTTCTCAGCTTTTCTCAGGCACAAACTGATTGCCATAACGTGTTCCTAAAAGCTGACAGCAGTGGCGCGGCCGGCCTGAACAAGGAACTTCTTCTTCCACTCCGGGCCAGAGTGTTTTTCCGCCAGCGCGACGGCGACGTGCATTGGCTTGATGATGTCTCTCATGCGGCCAAGACCTTGCAGGCAGGATGGACAGTTGGTGAGCACGGTGCGCTTCTCTCTGTCCAGGACTTCGGCAAAGGCCGCGCGCTTGCGATCCAGCATGGAATCTGTAATGTCAGGACGCGAGAGGGAAAGTGTTCCGGCCTCGGAGCAGCAATTCGGCACCGGGGTGATGACGCCAAAGCCACCGAGTTTTTTGAGGACGCCGGTTGCCTTGCTGTCGAGCGAATCATGACAGGGCGCATGATACAGGCAACTGTCAGCGCCTTCCACTTTCAGGCCGCGCTCCAGCATGTAGGCCGAAACATCGACAATCCGGTTGAACAGATTCTGGATTTCCATTCCTGCAAGGCCTTCCCGGCAAGTTCCGCAAGTGACAACACATGCATCGAAATCGAGATCGGCGAACATGCCGCGAATCTGGGCCAGCAGAATCGAATCGCGCAGAACAGTGCGCGAGAACTGGGCTGTCTTGGCATTGACATGGGCAGGGAAGCCGCAGCAGAGAAAAGGCGGCGGCAGAACCACGCGCGTATTCAGCTCCAGCAGCATGTGAATCGCAGCCATGGAGACGCCGGAGAAAAGACGCTCGGAACCGCAGCCCGGAAAGTAGAAGACGGTTTTCTGCTGCTGGGGCGCGCCGGCCGCTTCTGGAGCGGGTTCGAAGACCAGCGCCTGATCCGGTTCGCAGTGCGGCAGCAGGTCGCGCAAGGTCTGGCCCGGATAGGGAGGAAGCGAGGAACGCAGCATTGCGAGCGGATAGAACCGCGAGCTTCCGCCGGAAGATTGCAGTGGAGCAACCATCCTGCTGGCCAGGCTCTGGCCCAGGCCGCCAAGCTGAATGACGGAGGCGCGGAAGAGCTTGTTGAATGCCGGGCTGTGGCTGTCGAGATAGCGCAGGGTGAGCCTGGTTGCGATGGGTGTGTGCTTGTAACCCCAGCCGGACAGAATCTCGCGCTCCAAAACCGAGACCGCGCCGGTGTCGATATCGACGGGACAAACAGGCAGGCACTTGTGGCAAATGGTGCAATGGTCAGCGACCTCTTCCAGCCACGGCAGCAGCTCGAATCTGGCGGAGAGCTTGCGCTGTGCGTCGTAGAGCAGCGCCTCGATCAGGGAGCCAATAGCCAGATTCTTGTTGCGCGGGTGAAAGAACATGCCACGTCCGGGATAGTAGACGCAGCAATTCGGCTTGCATTTTCCGCAGCGGACACAGTGCGCAATCATGTGCGAAAGCTCTTCCAACTGGCCGTGCTGCAAAATGCGCGCTTCGAGTTCAAGCAGGTTGAACGAGGGAGTGAAGATGTAGCCCAGCGCCTCGTAATCTTCCAGCTTGCCGGGATTCATGAGGCCGCTGGGGTCAACTTCACGGCGATAGGCGGCAAGCTCCGCGACGCGCTCCGGCTCCAGGTATTTGAGCTTGGTGATGCCGATGCCGTGCTCGCCGGAAACCACGCCGCCGAGCGCGATTACCCTGGCCATGACCTCGTCGATTCTCTTGTAGGCGCGGTCGAGCATCGGCCGGTCATTGGAGAGCACAGGCACGTTGACGTGCACGTTGCCATCTCCGGCGTGCATGTGTGTGGCCAGCACGATGCGGCGCTTGCGAAGTTCCTGGTGGGCGCTGTCGAGCGTGTCCAGCACCGTTGGGTAGCCGCGCATCAACCGGTTCAGACCGTGGCGGAATTCCTGGAAAACGGCGAGCGAACGCAGGGTCTTCGCGTCGAGGCTTTCGATCTGCTCGCGGAAGGCGGCGCAGAGTTCGAGCCCGGCGGAAGTCTTGGTGGCAAATAGCTCGGCGTCCTCGCTGGCGGCTGGAGCAGTCAGGATTTCTTCCGCGCGCCGTGCAAAACAAAGCTGGGAGTAACGTTCTTCTTCCGTATTGACGCCATCGACAAAATGGGCGAATTCGGCCAATGCTTCCAGCGGAAGAACGATGTCCTCGTTCATCTTGAAGGCGTTGGTGCGGCGGGCAATAGCGCCCATCTTCTTGCGGTCCGTCCAGAAGCGCTCGGCTTCGGCGGCATCGCGAGCGACAAAAAGCATCGTGTTGGGATGCCGCGCCAGCAGCGCGCGAACGCGTTCCACGCCGCGGCCGGCCTGCTCCGCGGTGTTGCCGGCGACATCAATGAGAAGGACGGCGCGAGGCGTCTGGGCGCGGGCCGCTTTCACCTTGTAGCCGATGGCGCGGATGTACTCGTCATCGAAATGCTCAAGCGCCAGCAGCGCTTCCTGATCGTCGGCGGGCAAGGGGAATGCGTGGGCCAGTTCAAGGATGACGTGGCTGGCCTCTTCGAAATCCGGCCCAAAAAACTCCAGGCACAGAGTCTGCTTTGCCTTGTACTCGGGATAGAGCACAAACCTGGCGGAGGTGATGACGCCGTCCGTGCCCTCCTTCTGCATTCCCGGCAGGCCGCCCAGCGCCTTGTTCGTGATGTCCTTCCAGAGTCCCTTTTTGCGAATCTCGGTGCCGCGCAGCTCAATCTGCTTCACCGGCGAGTTCTGTTCGTCCAGAACGTCAAAAGTAACAACGTCCTGCGGCATGATCTTGCGCAACTGGTGATTTGTGCGCCGCACGGTCCAGCGTTGGCCGCTGGGCATACTCATTTGCCATTCAAGCAGATTGTCGATACACGTGCCCCAGCGCACGGCGAGCTTGCCGCCGGCGTTTTCGGCAATGTTGCCGCCCAGGGTACAGGCCCAGGAACTGGTGGGGTCAGTGGCAAAGACCAGGCCATGTCCGGCGGCGTATTCCATGGCCGTTTCTGTAACGACGCCGGTTTCTACATCCATCACCGGAGCAGTGATTGCACGCCCATCCGCGAGCTGAAAATTATGCTGGCTGATGCCGCGAATGTGATTGAGCTTTTCGGTATTCACCACCACGCAGCCGGAGCGCAGCGGCACCGCTCCGCCGCTCAGACCGGTGCCGGCTCCACGCGGGATGGCCTTGAGGCCGAGGTGCGCAATGGCCGCCAGAAGCGGCGCGACGTGCGCTTCCACGTCCGGCGTCACCACGGCGAGCGGAAGATACAAGCGCCAATCCGTTGCGTCGGTGGCATGAGAGACCAGTGAAAATGGATCGAAGAGAACGTTGCTGCCGCCTATGATGGCGCCGAGTTCGCGCTTGATGCGGTTGCGCAAATCAGGCGCGCTCTCCACGTCGCCGCGGAACTCGGCAATCAACTGACGGCATTGGGCAAGCATGCCGAGCACCTGCTGATTGCCGTTTGCGCCAGTGCTGATGGCTTCCATGTCCCGGGCAATATCTTTAAAAAAACGCCGGCGCCTGGGCGCGGAATCGACCAGTTCCTGGAAGAGATAGGGATTGCGGCGATGAATCAGCACATCGCCAAAGATGCGCATGAGATGACGGGAGGAGCGGCCCGTAACGCGGGCGCCGCGAAGTTCGTCCAGAACGCGCACAGCCTCGCGGCCAAGCAGAAAGGCAATGGCCTGGCGGTCGTCGGCCGAAGTGTAATTGAAAGGGATTTCGCGCGAACTGGCAGCCGCCAATTCACCTTCGTCAGAAAGGCGCAACATGACTCAGTATACCAACTTCCGGAATGCCAGTTTCATTGAGGATTTGAGCGGAACGGCTGAACAGCATCAGGGATCGGCAACCTGGGCGGCCTGGAGCGGCACACTCAGGGAGCGGTATGTTGATTGGGAACAATACGCTGTCTGCGTGGTTGCCCCCAATGACTGCATCGGTGTCAGCCGATATGAATCGAGCAGGGATGATTGCCAGCCTGCATCGGAAAAGTATCGGTCAGGACACGCACGAAGAGGCCGTGATGGCGAAGATTCATTTGCGGACCTTGACCGAGGCGCACAGGCCGAAGGCGCTCCGGATCGATATGCGATACTCTCATCTGCCGCAATCGCACAAAAGTCTTTTCCAATCCAAAGATGAGCCTGAAGGAAGCGAAGGGTAGGCGAAGCGGGTTTTGTCCTTTCGGGATTTGAATTCGATTCATGCTAGCAGTCGGGGCGGAGGGAATGTGGGAATC
>Ga0255348_1000046_pt1 | contig 65074 bp, 43 predicted proteins | sample CBST25v5metaG_FD_189945 | JGI IMG/M metagenome (GOLD analysis project Ga0255348, IMG submission 189945) | Peat soil microbial communities from Stordalen Mire, Sweden - C.B.S.T-25.v5 | ecosystem: Environmental > Terrestrial > Soil > Wetlands > Peat | place: Sweden: Norrbotten County, Stordalen... | reverse complement strand
GCTGTTTCCAGGTCTGACTCGCGCAACTGCGCTCGGTCTGGCAGGTCCAGGAAATCGAGTACATAGGGTTGCTTGATTACGTCGATGGGCTGACTTACCGTCTGTCCTTGCGCGGCTAAAGCGAGCACACCAGCTTTATCGCGGCTCTTGAGCAGGCGGGCGAAGAGCAAGCTGTGTATCTGCCGCTCCAGGTCCCGGACGCTCCAGTTCGCCTTTTCTGCCTCGATTTCATAGAACTGCCGTTCGGCCCGGCTTTCGACTTGGCTGAGGGTGCGATAATGCGACCAACTCAGGTTAGGCGAGAAGCCTTTTAGCGCACCGGGAGTGTCCAGGGCTGTCTGCATATCGGTCAAAACGTCGCTTTGGGTGAGATCAGTCAATTCGGCACACAGTGTGTGCTGAATTGGAGCCCTATCGCTAAATGCTTGATAAAACAGACGAATATGCCGCAGATTTCTGATGGAAAAACCCTGTCCGTAACGCCGCGTCAGTTGCCCTGACAGATCTTCCATCAGGCTTTGTCCATACTCGGCACGGTTCTCGCCGTTCTGCAATGTCTCAACGATTTCTCGCCCAATCAGCCAATAGGCGATCACCATATTGCTGTTGACGGAACGCACCACATTCGCGCGAGCCTGCTCCAGAATCGAAACAACCCGATCCATCAAACTCCCGTGGCCTACCTGAATCAGATCGCTCTGTTGCGATTGGGACATAGATTGCGACTTCTTCGTCTTCATGGAGTAATTCTCTCTTTACTCGTTTATTCTACTGTTTGCATCCGTCAGATTCCCATGCCGATTCCCTGAGTGACGGACGGGGCTTGGTTGATCTCAAGAGCAGAGGTCTTCGAGACATCGGCGCTGAGTTGCGGGCTAAGTTTGGCGAAGCTGTCGGTAAATACAGTGGCTTCGTGGCTGGCGCGTGAGATTGAGACGTAGCCAAAGCGTGAATTCAGCAGGTCCGGGTGGACGCCGGTATCGGCGTTCACAAGGACGCGCTCGGCGGTGAGGCCCTGAGAACTGTGGCTGGTGACGGCGTAGCCGTGATCGAAATGGCGGTGTTCAGTGGCGTCGAATTCGATTTCGCGGTTGTTGTCGAGGCGAGCGGAAATACGACCGTCCGGCGAGATGGATTCGACGGCGGCAAGGTCGCGATTGGCAACGCCGAGCGACTTGTTGGGCGCGGTGAACTGGATGCGGTCGCCAACGGAGAATTCGCGGTCGATCTCGCGGTAGACGCTGACGCCGGTCAGGCGGCGGGGATCATAGGTCGCCAGTTCGCCGGAGGATTTCGCGACGGTGAGTAGGTTGGAGGCGGGGTTGACGCCGACAACCGAACCGTAGCTCCCGGCCTCCATGCCGATGGCCTGGCTGCCACGTGAATAACGCACCACATCGTTGATCTCGTAGTGGCTGGCCCAAGTGCGTTCAGCTCCGGTCATGTCCTGGCGCTGAACGAGCACCCGGAAGGTGCGATCCTCCGGCGCTAGGGTTCCGTTGGCTTTCAATTCCTGCCGCACGGCAACATTCAACTCACGACGGGAAGCATTATCTGGTGACACAATCAGCGTCTTTTCCGGCGACTCGACATAGGCTTTGGCAATGGCGCGGATACGCTCTTCAGTATTCGGAATTTCCTGGACACGGCCCTGCTGCTGGAGCGATTCAAGGGCCGCAGAAACCTGCCCTTTGGCCAACAATTCGACGGCTGACTTCAGCGCCGGGTCTTTCTGGCGGACAATCTCATCAAGCTTGGCCGTCCGCATTCCGGCCTCCTGCAACTGCTCGAAGGGGCGGCCAGCTTCGACGCCCTGATGCTGGCGCGTATCGCCGATCAATAGAACACGGTCATTGGAACCTAGCCGAGCAAGGAACTCGCGCATCTGATTGGTGCTCGCAAGGCTCGATTCATCGACGAGGTAAAAGTGCTTTTGTTCGGCTGCATCCGGCTTGGCGGAATGTGCAAGAAAGCTTTGCAGGGTTCCCGACTCGACACCAGCTTCATTCAACTGACGGGCGGCACGGGAGGTCGGGGCGATGCCCTCGACCGTGTACCCTTGGGTTTCCGCAGCCTCACGGATCACAGAAAGCGTGGTCGTCTTGCCTGCCCCGGCGTAGCCCTGAATTCCCTGAACACGGTCGGGCGCGCTCAATACATCTTCGACCACAGATTTCTGTGCTCGATTGAGATACTGGTGCTGGTCGGCAACAGCAATCGCGTCCGACCGGGACAACACCGGCTCGATCTGATTCCGTTCTTCCGTTACCCGATGGACGATCTCGTGTTCGGCTTCGATGGTCCTGGCGGTTGTAAACTGCCGCGCCGGTGTATTCTGCCCACGGTCTACAACCTGGAATTCTCCGGCTGCGAGCCGGGCATCAAGATTGCCGCGCACCTGGGCGTAGGTCACTTCACCCATGCCACGGCGGAGACCGTCACGAATCAGGGCGCGCTCATCGACGACGGCCTCGCGCTCGAAGTTTTTGTCGCGGGCAAAGGTCAACGATTCCCGTACGCGGTCGATGGTGCTGGCGGGTTTCTGCTGATGCTGAAGTTGTTCGTGCGCGGCGCGGACAACGGCCTCGGCTTGATGGCCGAAGTCGGCGGCGAGCTTGCGATGCGCTGCCATGACTTCGCGCGGCGAATGAATCTCCTTGCGGTCGCGCGTCGAGTGCGCGGCAATCTCCGCGGCCTCAGACCCCGTGCGCCCGGTACGTTCCAGGTACTCACGAATCTGCTGGCTACGTGGGCTGGATGCGTCGAGATATTCTTGCGTATAGCCTTTGATTTCCGGCGCGCCACTGCGGCCGGTTACGATCTCGTAACCAAGTTGGCGAAGCCGGTAGGTCAACTCCGATTGATAGACGGCAGTTGCAAACTGCTGCGACTGGAATAGCCCGCGTTCCTGAAGAGCGCGGAACTGTCCGCTACCGCGCTCAGTCATATTAAAGATGACGGCGTGCGTGTGGAGTTGAGGGGCAACGTACCCATCGACCGGACGCGCAGTGTCATGCTCGAATTTGGCAGCAACGAACTTGGCTGTGGTCTCTGCTGGGTTGTTCCCGCCGATGCGTGCTTGCGTGTACTGTTCAAGCTGTTCGAGAGCGATCTTGACACTCTCGCGATGTGCCAGTCGTACGTTCTCGTCCCCGCCGACAAGCGCGGTGAGCGAAACAGATTTTGGCGCGGAGAAGGTCGCATCCCACCCGGCGCGATGCTCCATCGTTTTGACCGTCTTGCCGTCCGCGTCCATATATTGATAGGAAGCACGCTGGCGAACGAGTTGTTCGCCTGTCTGCGGATGTTGTCCCTGGCTGAGACGCGCAAAATCTTCGGCGGAGACCGCTCCGGCAAGGCCGAACTGCGAAGCAAGACGGCCTTGCCATTCACCCTGAATCTCACCACGTTGCGACCAATAATTCTGTTCTTTGGCGGTGAATTCTTTCGCGTGGTAGTTCTGCGCCTGGCTTGCGGAAAGCGGCTTGGAAATAGTCAGCATGGCTTAAATCCTCGGTCCGAATACCAATTCGGTTTGATTCTTGTCGGGTGATTTTTTCGTAGCTTTGACGACCGTCGCTGGTTTGGGCTTGGCTGCATCAACTACGGGCACTGCTACCGTAACCGAGGGCTCCTGCGGTGGTGCTTCCTTCACTGGCGCTGACGGATCTTTCTTCGGTTCGCGCACGATGTAGTCGTCCTTCAGCCGTTCGATAAATTTGGGTTTTGTCGCTGGAACATCCATCACGGAAAAGGAGAAGCGGGCAACGTAATTGCCATGCTTCAGATAGGCGTGAAGATTGTCCAGGCCGCTGATCTCGGAGTCGAGGACCAGCGGTTCTGTTTGCCGGTCAAGCGAGAAGTTTCGAAAGCTCCGGCTGCCATCGAAGTGGGTTTCTTTCATGCGTTCGATTTCGACTTTGCCAATGGCGCGGCTTACCCATTCGGCAGCGTTTGGCTCCGTTGTTTTGAGAAAAATCTTGGTTGCCGGCTGCGAGAGCATGACTTCGGCTAGGTGGCCGTAGACCACTTCCAACTGCGCCTTGCCCTGAAATCCAAGTACAATCGGATTCCGCGATTTGCGGTTCTCAGTGATGGCGGTGTGAAGCTGCGGCAGCTTCTGCAAACTGGCCAACTCATCTAGCACAAACCACACTGGGTGCTGCTCCGGCTTCGGTGCACTCAAAAGGCGCAGAACGAGCATATCGATCCACAGGCTATGAAGCGGGCGAAGCGCCTCACGCTCTGCCGGTTGCGAGGTAATGAAGATCCAACCCTTGCGATCTTTCGACCATTCACGCGCGGTCCACTCCGACTTGGCTTCTTCTTTAGTTGGCAGCAAACGCAAGCTGTCCGCGACGAGGCTCAGCGAGCCGAGCACGCCGGAGCGTTGCTGCGGAGCGGATGGATCAATGAGCGCGGCCAATTCCGTATTTTTGACACGATGGTCGATCTCTTCCGTATGCGACATCCAATTGACCAACTGCTGCGGCGTAGGCAGATCGAGCAGCAGATGTGCAAAGATTTTCTGCGGGCTTTCAATGAAGAATTCATCCTTCTTCTCTGTTGTGCGCTGGAAAAGAGAAGCTGCTATAGTGCGGGCCTCGGCGCGGCGAACAAGTTCCTCGGATGGTCCCCAGTAGGGGCAGCGCCGGTCGAGCGGATTGAGCACGATGTCGCCTCGGCTCTCGTCGTAAAACCGCTCGATAAACTCGCAGGCAGGGTCGTACAGGATGGCCGAATGGCCACGCGCTTGAATCTGGCGAAGCATCTGCATGATGATCGTGGTTTTGCCACTGCCGGTATCGCCGATGATCTCGAAGTGCTGGTCCTCGGCCCGTGACGGCACGCGCAGCATCTCGTCGCACTGGTCCACCTTGAGGCCGATGCCCGCACCGCCGATGGCCTGGTTGAACTGCTTCGGCGTGACAAGAATCGGCCCCTTCAAACGCCGTCCATATTTCATCTGTTTCCGACGGCGAATGTCTTTTGTGATCGAGAACGGAAGTTGCAGCAGTAGGGCTGCCAAACCAAAAGCGAATGGCAATTCAAAGATGCTGGCGACAGTATCGCCGGAATAAATTTGTTTCCGGAGCCACTCATTGAACAGCTTGTTTTGGTAAACGGTCTGCGCGCCTCGATAGAGGGAAACCATACCGCGCTTGCTGGCAGCATCCGATAGAGCCAGCGGGATTGACTTGTCATTTGTCTGTGGCGTGGACCCGGCCTGCACGTCAGTATTCAGGGCATACCACGCCTTTCCGCTCGCGTCAGAGACAAGTAGAACCTGGTACTTTCCCGAGGAGCGGAAGCTGAGAGCGATGGACGTCTTGATATACGTCGGCAGGTAGTATCGCTCCAATGGATTGAGCGCAATCGCAAAGCGCAGATAGACGAAAAATCCCGCCGCAACCAGCGCAAGAAAGATCGCGCCGTAGGTGTAGATCGGTTGGTGCGGTGGCCAGATAATCGTTTCTTTCCTGCCAAAATTCATCTCAGGCATGGTTTGCCTCCTTCTTCTCCTCGATGTACTGCGCGATGACTTCCTGCGCGGCCTGGCGCTTGGTGGCTTTCACCTTCCGCATCAACTCTTCATACTGTTCGGAGCTGATGTGCTCGCCACAGACAATTGGTGCCAAGGCGTTGGTAAGGAAGAGTTGCAGACCGATGATTTCGGTCATGAGGTGGGCAGATGAAACTGCATCGGAAGGCGATCTCGCCTCGCGCAGAAGTACGTCGCGAACCCACTCCCCAAGGCGCACGCCGCGTGAAGCGGCAGCGTGCTCAAGCTCGCTTAGTTCCAGGTCTGTCACTTTTGTGCTTGCTGTGACAGTACGGAACTCGCGTGATGAATTCTGGTTTGTTTCTTCGGCAATCTGCGTCATACGATCCTCGATTCTGTCTGTTTTCTCAAAGCGCTCTGGAGCGCCCTGAAAATTGCAAGTGGTTCGTATTAAACAAGTAGCTCTGGAGCGCCCCGGAGCGCTCTACAGCACCCTTCCAGGGATGGAGTGTCGAGATAAACCCGGTGCGGAGCACCGAACGGGCATCAAACCGCTCCATCCCTGCTGCGTGGGCGCGAATCACTGGCGGCATCCACCGCTCTTGTAGGCTTGGCACGACGCGGCTGAGGCTCTGCACCATCGCCATTCTGAGATGGGCGACGGACACGAAGGCTCTGCGCAGAGCGAGCGGCTTCCGGGGTCCGAAGGTACTCCTGGAAGTCGCGGTCTTTGGCAAAGACATAGGCCAACGCCTTGTCTACCACATCGTCAGCGGAGACGTGGAGGAACGCGGCGTACTGGTCGATCTGCTCGGCGGTGGTCTGGTCAAGGCGGATCGTGGCGGAAACTTGGTGGGTCTGAACAATCTCAAGCAGCGGCATGAAGGGACTCCTTTCGGTGTGCGATTACGGGTTGATTGGCAAGGTGAATCTCCGCCCTTGCAGCCGAGAGAATCTCGACGGCATAGGCACGGGCAACGTCGGGGGAAAGCTCGAACCGGCGGCGGACTTCGAGCATGGTGAGAACGTCCGCAATCGGGAAGCCATCGGCAAGCCAAAGGCAAGCCGATGCGGTATCCGCTTGCCAGCGGGAAAGAGCGGCGGAACGACGCTCTTTCGGGCGGCGCGCGGTAAGCTCGCGGGCGAGATTGCCAGTGCCGTTCGCGGCCTGAAGGGCAACGCGAACGCAGACCGATTCATTGCGGGAAACAGTAGCTTTCAGCATGGCTTGACCTCCGTGATTGCGCGGCTTTCCGCCTGGAATACCTGCTCCAACCGGAAGCTCTGCGTGCTTCGGTCATAGCCGTTCAATTGCAGCACTTCGCGGATGACGCGGCGTCCTGGCTCGCGGTCCACATGGACCACAAAATCGACGGCCTCACCGATCTCAGCTTCGATGTCCGAAAAGGTCGCCTGGGCGTTGCTGCGGAGAACGAGGTTTGCAAAGCGCCGCAAGGCCTTTGCGGCCGAGTTGGCGTGGATGGTAGCGAGCGAACCGGAGTGGCCTGTATTAAAGGAATCGAGCAGCGTGCGCGCCTCGGTTCCGCGCACTTCGCCCAAGATAATCCGGTCTGGACGCCAGCGCAGAGCTGACTTCAGAAGATCGTCGAAGGTGATCTTAGTCTTGAAGGTATCGGTCTGACATTCGGTAGCCAGAATGTTTGGCTTCTGAATATCCAGCTCGGAGGTATCTTCAATGACCACGATTCGCTCGTGGTCTGGAATCGCATTGGCCAGAATGCGCAGCAGCGTGGTCTTCCCACTGCCGGTTCCGCCGCTGATAAGCAGCGTCTTGCCGTTGCAAATCTGCTCTTCAAGGAACTCCGCAAGCGGCCGCGTTAGCGTGCCGCGAGCGATCAAGTCATCAATGGCGTAGTGGCGGCTGGTGAACTTGCGAATCACGAGCGCCGGAGCGGGCCGCACAACGGGTGGAATGACCGCCGCAAGACGGCTGCCGTCAGGAAGCTGTGCGTGGAGCAAGGGATTGTCTTCGTCGAGCTTCTTGCCGAGGTTGTTGGCAATGACTTCGAGGCCGGTGCGAAGTTTGCCGGCGTCGAAGGAAATCGATGTTTCCTGGTGGATGATTCCGTCCCGTTCATACCACCAAGATGCGTCGGGATTGCCCATGATCTCGCTGATGTTTTCGTCGAGCAGGAGCGGCTCAATAGGTCGGAGGAATGGAAGGATCAGATCGAAACTCATAGCGCGCCTCCAAAGGGGAAGGCCCGACGTGAACCGAGCCTTCAGTGAAAACGAACGTGCCCTATTCGGGCACGTCCTGATTCGTGTCGGGGGTGGCCTCTTCCGCCTCTTCCGGGGCGGCCTTTTCGGCGCGGTCGAGCTTCAGGATCGAAGCCACGCGCACTTCCCATACGCGCTGCTTGGCGCTGGTCTTCTTGTCCACGCGCTCGCGGCTGCGCAATTCGCCGTCGATGGCCAGATGCGCGCTCTTCGTGAGCGTTTTCGCGTACTCAGACAACTTGCCCCAAACGATGCAGCGATGCCATTCGGTATGGCCCTTGTATTCGCCGCTCTTCTTGTCCTTGTACGAACTCTTGGTGGCAAGCGAGAGGACGGTGAAGCTGGCGTTATTGGCGGTGTAGGTGGTGGCGTTTTGGCCGAGGAAGCCGATGAGAGAAATGCGGTTCTGATACATGGTGAAGTCTCCTGAGTTGAATTCCCGGATTGGCCGGGTCACCCCTTGGCAAAGCCCGAGCGAGGAGCCCGACTCCCAAGCGCCAAGCCGTGCATTCTGGAGCAGGGGCCCAGACTTGCTCTGGGAGAGGAGTCCGGAAAGCAGAGCGGCGACGTGCCGCCGGGCGTCGGATAAAGCCCGAAGCGTGTGACCGGACAAGCAAGGGAGGAAACGGGAAGACGAACGCTTCATGGCACGCATAGCAAGAAGCATTCCCGGCAAGCCAGCCTCACGCCGCATGGCGCGGAACCGTCTCTTTGCCACCCATACAAGGACTGCTTGCGGCGATGGGCCATACCGTCTCATCGCCCGTGAGGACGCGTTGTGCCGTCTGCGAAGAAACGAAGGGCGTAGCTGCCGCGATTTGTGGCCGCGTGTGGACATGAAAGCACCTCGTTATGGGAGTGGTCTCGGTTACTCGAACGCCTGGTCGGCCCGGAAGCGGACGATGGTCAATCCGAGAGGATTCACCGCCAGCTCATTGTTCTTCACGTTGTCGCGGAAGACGTAGGTGACGCTGGCCGTCCAACGCTCGCGCTTGAGTTCCGTATGGTCTGCCGTATTCGTGTAGACTTTCTCGAACTCGACGCGCGCCGAATAGGGCGACTGCCGCAGGTCGTCAAGGACGACGTTCTTGACCTCCACATCGACATACGAAAGCGTGCTGTCCCGGACGTAGTTCTGGATGATGTTGTCCTTGCGTTCCTGTTCGATCACGGCCCGCTGAACGTCGCTGTTCAGGAAGTAGAGAGCGTTTGTCTGGTCACGCTCAATCGTGAAACGATTGCGCGCGAAGTACAGTTCCGCCCAGCGGGTGAGGTAATACTTGTTCTCGGCTTCCTGCGGGCGGTACTGAAAGTTCCGATAGTCGATGGCTTCGGCCCGGCCCACGTCGTTGATACGAACAATCATGGGGTGCATATTGGCAAGCGCTTGCTGACTCTTGTAAGCAAGCGCCGCCAATGCCAAGCAGACCGCGCAGAGGACGAGGACCGTCACCTTCAAGTAGGTATTCATGACCAGCGGGTCGCCGTACTGTTCCAAGTACCGCTCCGCTGCGCGGGTGATGTCGGATGTGGGTCTGGTCATGGTCGCCATTTCGTTGCCTCCTTACCGCCTATACAGCCCGGATAATCGCGGCCGTAATCAGACCGCCCATACCCATGCCGTGGCCTCCGGTATGGCCAGAGAAGAGTGTCGCGGTCATGGTGGGAATCTTGAGTAGTACGAAGCCGGCAACAATGCAGAGAATGAGCAGACCCGGCATCAGCGTAATGAGTTTTTGCGGATCTGATACGTTGTTGGCTCCACTCATCAAATAGGTAATGAGCAGGTGGCTCATAACGCTCATAGTTGCCGCTGCTACGACCTTGTAGAACTCGAAGCCAAGAAATGCCTTGAACCATCCCCAAAAGAGAAAGTCGGTCTTGTCGAAAACCATCCACGGGATGAAGACCGGTCCGAGCAGGCCGATAACGGCCGCTCCGATAGCGCCATAGGCAATGATGACGCCGATCAATGCGGTCAGGATGCTGAGAATGACCTGCACTGTGAATGTGCAGATCATGGCGTACGGCTCAGTAAAAGACGGAGAAAGGCTTCCGATCTTTCCAAGTGCCGTATGAAGGGTGGTCTGCACTTCCTGCGTCGAGTCGCTTCCAATGTAATCAACCAAGCTGCTTGTGCCGCCGCTAACGAAGCTCTTCAGCGAGTAGCCAATGCCGGGAATCGAACTGTCGTAGAACTTCACAAAGCAGTAGGCAAAGGTAATCAGCATGAAGAAACTAATGAACTTTGCAATGTTGAAGCCGGAGCCACCCTGAGCCGAAGCCAGTGATTCTTGCACGCCGAACCAAACGAGCATGATTGTGGCGAGTGCAATCACCATCCGCAACCCCAGGGAGTCGATGGACGGTGACGCGGTTGATGTCAGACTGTCACAGCCGTTCTTGATGAGGATGAGAAAATCCATGTTCGTCCTCCTTTTGTTTAGTAATGGAATGCCCATTGTGTGCCAGAGCTTGTCTGTTGTGGGGTCACACTGTTGAAGTTCTGCTGGTAACTATTGCCGGCCTGGAAAAGCGACTTGAGGTTGTCCTGCTGCACCTTCTGCCCAATGAGTTGTTGCAGCGCCTGCGCCTGGAGCAGTTGATTGGTTTCCTGCTGCGTACGCAATTCGATCAGGAGCGCCTGATTGATCCGCTGCAAAGTTGCCATCTCAGTGTGTTGGGCTGAGTCGGTGGAGTGGGTGGCAGCTTCCAGTTGACTGATGTCAGATTCCCGCTGCGCGGCATTCGCGCGGATGGTTCCAATGGTCTGCAAGCTGCTGGCATTGACCGCGTCCGAAAGATCGACCGTTGCGCCGCGAGCAGCAATGGACTGCTGGCCCTGAGAACTCAGTGAGCTGTACCCGGTAATCTGTCCTGTGCGCGGAATACTGGCCGTTTGATTGGCCGACGCAGCTCCGTATCCCGTGGATGCAGAATTCATCCAGACGAGCGAGTTGCCATAGGTATTCGCTGGCGTTGTCAAGGTGGTCCACTGCTGACGCCCGAGGTTGCTGAACGAGGTGTAGAGAGTCTGCGGTAGCGTTGTCATGTGCTGCGCGAGGTTGTACGCAGCGATAACATTCCGCGTCGTCTCTACTGTCGTCGTGTAGAGTTGGCTGGATTGCTCAATCTGCTGGACAGCGTGCGCGGATTGCGTAGGATCGAAGACGATCCCGGAGCCGAATTGAGCGTGCGCAGACGGCACGAGTCCTGCCGCCGCAACGAGTGCGAACGTGAGCGAGAATTTCATGTTGTACCTCCGTGATTACCTCTTGGCGCGTTCAGCTTGTAGCTGGTTCCACGCATCTGTGACTTTCTTGCTTTCCTCGGCACACTTTGGGCTCAGAGTAGATGGCAGATTGAGCATCTCTCCCGAGCAATCCTGGCGAAATTGCTGGCCGAGCCGGTCGTATTCCTTCTGGAGCGCATCGATCTTAGCTTGATGGCTCTGGCAGCCGGAAAGTGTGAAAACAAGAACTGCCATCAGTGCGAAGATTCTGGCCATGCTGTACATGAATATCTCCTTCAGAACGTCTGTGAAATGGTGTGGTTTTCGTAAGCCGGGAGGAGCATATCCTGCGTGAAGTAAACCTTCACGCGATGCCCCTCGCGGATGGTGATGGTCGGCGGTATCTGAATAAAGCGGTCGAGGACCGTGGTTGCCGACTGCGAGACGCTGCTGGCGGTCCCCGTGGTAAATGCCTGTGAACCACTGGTAGTGATCGTTCCGCCGCCCTGTTCAATCTCGGCCGCGCCGGAGACAATACCAAGTGCAATCGACGCGCCAAAGATTTGCAGGTAGTGGTTGTTGACCTTGTCCTTCAAGCCCTCTTCGCCGATCTGATCGAGACCGTGGAACTGGTCGAGATCGACCGAATAACCATCCGGCATAATCATGCGGTGAAATGCGACAGCCATGCGGCGCTGCTGGCCGAATCCGGCAGAGCCAACCTTCTTGGCTTCGCCAAGTACGACAGTCCCTTCGGGAATGAGAACGTGTTGATGGTCGTGCGAGTAAACGGGATTCGAGACCAGCACCTTTACCGGACCGACGGCATCGCCGTCGAGCCGGTTCATCAACACAGTGTCCAGAGTCATTCCCTCATAGATCACATAAGGCTGGCCAACAGCGGAATCGATATTGACCTCAGCGCTGCGCTTGACGGAAGTCTGCCCAGCAGAGGCAGACGACGGATCACCGCGCGAAGCGACGAGGCTACTTGCTGGCTGGCCGGAAACAGAGGCAGGAGAAACCTGCTGTGAAGCAGCATTGCTTTGGTGCGCATAGACAAGATTCGAGGCGAAGCGAGAATCATACGCAAGCTGCCGTTCTTTGATGGCGAGTTGCTGCGCCTCCTGTTGTGCCGGTGAAAGCTGCGGCTCTCCTGCGGCCTGCCCATAGCCGTTCTGCTGCTGCGGGCAGGTCTGGCCAGGAACACATGGAGTCTGTTGCCCCGTGGGGCTATATGACGACATGGCCGAGGCCTGGGCGGGAGTAAGGCCAACCTGCGTACTCTGCTGTTTTTCCGTGGCAAGTTGGTTCTTGAGATCCTGCACGTTGTTGTCGGTGTTGTCCTGCACCATCGGCTGCGGCGGTTCATGTTGAGCCGCTGCCTGCTGCGCGGGCGTCTTCTTGCCTGTGCTACTGAAAACCGCCGCCGCGATGACCAGTCCCGCCACGCCAAGATAGAGCAGAGGCTTCAGATTTTTGCGCAAAACGCCCATCGGTTCGTGCGGATTCTGGCGCAATTCCGGTTCTGTAGGCGTACTACTCTGAGAATTGATGATCGGTTCTGCCATCTCTCACCTCGCTGTTATCCCTTGCGTGTGAACTCCATCTTTTTCTTGCCCAACTCGACATATCCTGAATCCATAACCTTCGGGATGATGTACGTCCCATCTCGGAGGTCATAGGTAACAAGGTTCGGCTTGCCGTCCTTCATCTCGTAGACGCTGAACTTTTCCGGCGCGTTGGTCTTGATGTAAGTGAACTTGTCGTCGTGGTAGATCGACTGGATGTTGAAGGGCGCTTCGTTGGCTTTGAAGGCATAGTCGAACTTCAACTGCATCGGGTAGGCGCTCTTGTACTCGTCCACAGCCAGCGTGATGTGCGACTCAACGGCGGAAAGCTGCTGGCGAGTTTGCTCCAATTGCGCGGCTGGCACAAACTGCGGAGGGCCGCTGGCCGCGACGATCGAGGAGCGGTCGGCTGGTTCGACGATCACCTTCAGGTCCGGCGTTACAGAACTGCCGGAAACATCCTGAAGCGTGAACGAATAGATGTTGCCTTTGTCGGTGATGAGGTTCAGGTTGGAACTGATGCCGGCCTTGGCGGGATGCACAAAGCAGAAGTTGCCCACCACATCGACAACCCAGAAATCTTTGTCGCCGGTAGCGGCCTCCATGATCTTCTCGGTTGTTGGTACTTCGATCAGCGTGGTGTACTTCAGCTTGGCGTGAATGGGAACGATGTCCTGCGAGTGATACTGCACGGTACGGGCAGAAGCGTCCTGCGCCAAAGCTCCAAGTGGTAAAAGCGCCAGGGCAAGCCCGGCGATGCAAATAGGCTTAAGATTCATCGAACAGCTCCTTTCGGTTGAGTTGGTGGGAGACCGGCTGCGGTGCGCGGCCAGAAGGGAAAGTCTTCGGCCAGATGGCGCAAGCCATCGGCGATGCCAAAGCGCTCGAAGTAATCGCGCTTCTTCAGGTTGTCGCGAGCATTGTTGGTGGCCGTCCAGTGCGAGACCGAATCGACGTTCAACTGGACCTTCTTTGAGGTCTGCATCTTGCGAATGAGCATCTGGCCCGGCGGAACGAGACCGGCGATCAGGTCAAGTTCCGTGTCGTTCAGGTGGAATGCTTCGCGGTACACGTCACGGTCCATCTCCGGGTTGGCAAGGAAGATTTTGGTCGGGCAGCTTTCGGAGACGATCTGTAACATACCCGACTCCTGAAGCTCTTTGATGGACTGCGTGGCCAGAATCATAGCGGCATTGTGCTTGCGCCACGTCTTCTGCGCCTGCACGATATAGTTGCGGATGGTCTCATTGCGGATGAACAACCACGCCTCATCGAGCAGGAAGAGCTTGAATGTGGCGAGCTTGGCTGCATCGGCAATCTCATTCGATGCCCGGTGCAGGACATAGAAGAGAAGCGGCTCCAGCACATCCGGCGCATCGCTCCAGCCGTGGAAGTTGAAGGTCTGGAAGCGGCTGAAGGAAAGCGTGTCCTCAGCGTTATCGAAGAGAAAGCCGTACTGGCCGCCGCGTGTCCAGCGATGCAACCGTTCTTTCAGTTCGCCGACGATGTTGGCGAAGTTCGACATTGTGCGTTGATCGGGCTCCAGCATGTACATTCGCTCGATGGCCTCCCACAGCTTGCGCTCTTCCTTGAAGTCGAGCCGGTAACGTTGCTCGTTGCCTTCGATGAGCACACGGAAGAAGCTGAAAAGGAATTGCAGGTTCTCCTTGGTCTGCGGCAGCGAGAAGGGATTGATGGTAAAGTCCCGTGCTTCCTGGCCGACATTCAAATAGCTGCCGCCGAAGATCGTTGTCAGCGACTCAAAGCTGCCGCCGATGTCGAAGATGAAAGTCAGCGGGGCGTACTTCTGCGCGTTTTGCAACAGGAAGCAACACAGATACGATTTACCCGATCCGGTCATTCCGAGAATGAGCGTGTGCGCAACTTCGCCGTTATGCAGGTTCAGAAAGTACGGCGTGCTGTTTTCGGTTTCGAGCGCAGCGAGGTACTCCGTACCAAGATGCGCGTTCGTCCTTTCTCCGGGCAGGATGGTAAACAGAAAGCTCAAGTCGGCATAGTTTGCATTGAGCAAGAACATCCGGCGCAGATTCATGGCGTAATTGCCGGGAATCGTAGCAAAGTAGGCGTTGAGCTGGTTGTAGGTTTCTACGAATAAGTTCCCATCAGCATTGGTGAAAACTCCGGTGAATTCTCCGGCAAGTTGATCGAGCTGGCGTCTATCCTCGCCATACAGGACAATTGTCAGCGAAAACTCGCCCAACGATTGCCCCTCGCCCAGATCGCGCAGGCAGTCGCCGAGGTTCTCGATGTCCGCCTGCTTTGATTCATCGACCAGCACATCGCGGGGATTCACCGTGGCGGCGCTGTTGCCAAGCTGCGAGACGAATCCGGTCTTCGAGATATTGAAATGACGGCGGCGCTTGTCTACTTCCTTGCGCGCTTTGTCTGCTGCGAAGGGCACCCATTCAGTGACAACGTAGAAGTTGCCTGGAATTTTGAGCAGCGCGTCAAGTACCAGAGGCTGTGTTTCGCCGATAGCTTCCTTCATGGTCAGCACGCGGACGATGTGTCCACCTATGCGCAGATGATCGCGCTCCGCTTCAAGATCGGAGTTGACCACCTGATAATCAAGAAATTGCGTATGTTTCGGCCGTCCGGCGATGCGCTGCTCATCATAGTTGAGCAATCGGCGGAAGAAATGGAACTGACCGTTCTGGTCAAGAATCTCGATCTGCATGAAGTCGCCAAGCTGGCGCGTGAATGCTTGCACGCGCTGGCTGAGCTGCGCGAGGTCGCTCTCGATCTGCGAGCGCAGCAGCGTCTTCATGCTGTTGCCGATGAACTGCGCCTTCAATTCAGCGCCCGCGCCAGCGGGATCGCTGAAGAGGCGCGACAGAGCGGCCATCAGGCCGGTCTTTGAGCGCGGGCCTTCAAGCAGGATGCAATAGAAGATTTCGATTTGATAGAGGTGATCGCGTTTGGCCTCGAAGAACTGCTTGCGCTGCTCGATGGCCGCCTGCACTACCGGGTCGTCATAACTGGCGAAAGGAATATCTGGGCGATTCGACTTGAAGAGATATTGATAGACATGGAAGCCCGGCCCGAAGGACTTGAGAGCGGCTTCCAATCGCTTGACCGCATACTCCTGGCTGGCGTGGTCAAGACTTTCGTAGTCCACGCCGGGGACTTGTAGCACCATGCCAAGATCGCCGCTCTTGGTCAGAAACGTCGTTTCGTTCCAGAAGCCATACAGATTGATGTGGTCGCAGAGTGCGGCGGCTTCCTTCCACGGCTTGATGACTTTATCCAGACGCAGCATCAAAGCACCTCCACGCGCGGTACGCTCTGCTTGGCCGCGTCATAGCGCAACTTGTATCTTTCTGATTTGGCGAGGATGCGCAGAAAGGCCGGGTCGCTGGTTGTAACCCAACGTCCGAAGGCGTATCCGCCGATGAATACGGCCAGCCCTGCGACTAGGCTGTTGAAGAGGTTGAATGCGCCAACAGCTCCGACGCAGACAAAGTAAAACAGCGTGCGTTCAACGCCAAGGTATGTGAGGGGCTTGTGCAAGCTCTTGTAGACGCGGTTTGTTCTCCGGCTATTGATGTGTGTTTGCATCGTCGCCCCTCACTCTTGATGACTGGCTGCGGCTAGCTACCCCATAGCCAGGTCAAAACGTTGGTTGCCATCACGGCAATTCCTGTTCCGGCGGCAACGCCAGCCAGGGTCTTCTTTGCGCCCGGTTCGCCGTGCGCGAACTGGTAGCCACCCACCACGATGGCGATCAGGCTGGCCACCTTGGCGACGGTTCCAGTAAACAGGGTTTGCATAGAGGTGAGACCGCTATCGAAGGGAGAGCTGCTCATTGCGTGCGCGAATACGGGCGAGACAATGAGCAATGTGAAGAGGCTGAGAAATGGACGAATCCAGTGAGGAAACCGCCATCGGGCAATTCTGCGCCGAATGGCGGATGTGAGCAAGACAATCATCGGCACCTCCAGCGGCCTGGAAAGGCCGCGATATGCCGTGAACGTAAACCTGATTCAGACTTTGTGTCCAATAACTATTTGGAACTGTACTGTAACCATTTGGAACTGACGCCCACAGGAATGGGCCTGATTTTGTAGCCTGCACAGGGACAGGATTGTATCTGGAAAAGAATACCTGTAAATCTATAGACCGTAAACCTCAAAAAGCAGATGGATCGTGTGGCTCGCCTGTCCCGCTCATCGTCCCTTCAATCGTCGCAACAAAGGCCGGGACGTTGATCCGAAGCCGAGAGAGCAGGTATTGCATATTTTTACCGATGGCAGCGGCTTGTGCTTCCAATGTCTGCATCACGACCGATGGGGATGTGTTATAGAGAGTCTTGAGAAAGGTTGATGGACCTTGCGCCGTAATAGAATATGGCGCAAGGGATGATGGCGGGAAATCCTTGAGGTTGTAGGTGACAATTATTTTCACGCCCGCTCGCGCGGCGGCGGCAAGGACATGGCGATCCTTCGGATGATTGGTCATCGCGGGAATCAGACCTTCGTAGCCTTCGATCCATGCTTCCGGGAAATGCCGCCGTATTTCATTTTCACGGTACATGGCCTTTTCAGGAGATAAGCCGAAGCGCTCCTGGAGCGTTCGGCTTACTTCGACCATGATCTGATCGGACCATTTCGGCAGATAGATCCCTGGGCCTGTGGCAAGGCGAAGCAACGTATCCGCCAGCGGCATGGGAACAAGAACACAGGCATCCAAGAGAGCTGCAACGTCACGTTTCACTCGTCCGAGCCGCCTTCGGGGAAGACATTCCGCTCATACATACCGGCCTCAAAAGCATCGTGCGCCAGCCTATCCAACGCTGCAAGACGTTCCTCGTCGCGCTTCTTTGCAAATGCCAGAACATCGCGCAAGTAAACGCGTCGCTGGTTGCCAACCCGGTGGTGGCCCATTAAGCCGGCTTCAAGCTGCTTGATGAAGAATGGACGTGACATCCCAAGGATGTCAGCCGCGCGCTGTGTCGTAATCGCCTGGTTGTCGGGAACGAGCGTAATGGCTTGGCCGTGAGACATGAAACCAACCGCCGTTCTGAGAACCTCGAAAACGGTGCCGGGAAGTTCAATCCGTTCCCCGGCGGAAGTGACGAAAGCAGGCACACCGCGATGCAGTACCCGTTCCAGGGCTTGCACCTGTTGCTGCTCGGTGTCAGGGAGTGTGATCGGTTTTTTCGTGGCAAGGGCCATAATGTTTTCAGGTTAGCATATAGTCGAAATACTCGCAATACACGAAATAGTCGATGCGCGCTGATTCGTGCCTACTCTGCGATTTGTTGACAACAGAAACGCGATTTCGAGGGTTCGATAAGGGTTCGATAAGCGTTCCCGAGGGTTCCAAAACGTCCTTTTGGTGGCCAACCGTGCTCTTTAGTTTCAATCAGTTACGTCCGACGGGGTCTCTTTCACGGCGATAACATGGGTTCAAATCCCATCGGGGACGCCAACAAAATAAAGGACTTAACAAAAAACACCTTCGAATTTTAGCGTCCGTTAAGCGGTTTCCTCCGCTTCCACATCCTTCCCGCCAGTGACCATACCCACGATCCGATGCTGCGCATTGCGCTTGACTTCAGTGACTCCCTGCGCATACAAGTTCATCGTGACCGAGACATTGGCGTGGCGAAGAAGTTCCTGCACGGTCTTGATGTCCTCGCCATTTGCCTTGAGCAAAGTGGCAAAGGTGTGCCGGAAGGTATGCCAACCGATCTTGCCGGGAATGCCGGCGGCCTTGGCGGCGGGCTCCAGATATGGCCGATACAAGGAGCCGGGCCAGTAAGGCTGCTGTCCGTCCTTGGCCGGACTTGCGAAGACCCAGCCTTCCAGTCTCGGATACCCGCTGTAGTGCCGGCACCATTGAAGGTGGCTTTTTCTTCCACCCCAGCGAGCAAAGATCGCTCGCTGGGGACCCCGTTGAGGAAATAGCCACTCGGCAGCATCGATTTCGGTGTATAGCAATTGGAGAACCGTTCTAATCTTGGATCCTGCGGTGTTACCGGAACTAGTGTCATGGCTGCATGAATTGGTCATTAGCCATGGACAAGCGCGGGCGGGGACGCCCGCGCTATAGCCGGCCAGGAGGCCGGCGCTACATTCATGCAATTACCAAATCACGCGGTCACGGAACTAGTCGGTCTCGCGGGGCATAGGTCCGATGAATCGTCACGGCTGTGAAATCAGCGTGGTGTTCGGATAATAATGGGAGAGAATCTCGCGGAAGCCTGCGCCTGATGCTGCCATGCCGATCGCGCCATGCTGGCACATCCCAACACTGTGACCCATGCTGTGGCCTTCCAACCGCCAGCCTGAACTGTCCTTCGTAGCCGCAAAGTCGCTGCCGGGGATTGCGCCCCATCCCCACTGTCGAGCGCCGGCAATCCGCTGGCGCTCGTCGCCGGGCCTGAGCGCATGGCCGCTGTTGCCGATTTTGCTGCGCCAAGTGAAGGGATGCTTCAGGCACCAGGCGCAAGAGACGCCGTAGTAGGGATATTCCTCGCCAGGCTCCATGCCGACATCGCGCAGAGAGCGCGTATGGCCGCCGCAGCGGCTGGAGTACATGGCCGCCAGCGGCTTGCCGCGATACTCGAGCACGAGCCCCCGCGTGGCGTGGACGGCGCTGGAAACCCGGCTCGTCACAGGAGGAGGAGACTTCAGAAACTGGCAGTGGGTCGTATCACAAAAGTCGAAGTCCATGTGCCTTTGGCCGGCGGCCAGGAAGGAGCGAGTGGCGACGGCCTGCGCTTTCAGCGCTTCGATGGGAGCGGTTTCATCCATCTCCGAAGCCACAATGGAAGCCACCGCTGTTTCGCGATCCATGGCGGCCACAGCCACGAGTTCTCCCTTGCAGGCCTGGATGGTGAGCACGCCCTGATAGAAACGGTGGAATTTGCCGGGCACAGTGAGCCGGAAGGCAACAGGTCCGCCGTTTCTGGCGGTAGCGGTCCAACTGGCGGCAGATCGGAAACCGACGACCACAAGTTCGCCCTCGGCGCGAAAGAGCAACTGGCGATGATCTGGTTCGCCGTTCAGCACGAGCAGCGAAGTGGCCCCAGCCCTTTTGGCGGCCACGGAGAGGACTTGCCCGTCCACCGGTTCGAGTTGCAGTTCGCGGGGATGAAACAAACCCAGGACGCCAAAGCGAACCTCCTGCTGCGCCGCGGCGAGGGGAACCGCCACAAGAAGCAGCAGGAAGATCGACCCCATGCAAGCGCGGTGAAAGGCGGGGATCACGGCGGAAGTATTGCCGGGCATCGAGCCGCTCATTGCCCGCCTGCGCTTTCACCGGCTCCGAGAGAGCGCAGCATTGCGCCGGCCACGTTTGCGCTGGCAGCGCCGGTTACGCCGTGGACACGCACCAGAAGCAGGAGCCGAGGCTGCGCGGCCGGATAGAGCACTACTGTAAATCCATCTGCGGCCGCTCGCGGCGTGTGCGAACAAACCGCCGTTCCGGTTTTGGCCAGGGCGGCATCCTTGCCCAGAGCCGCGTCCACCGCGCGCGCCGTTCCGTGCTCCGCCGAGCCGAGCATGCCCTTGACGATCCTGCCTTGAAGGACGGAGTGTTGCTCCTTTTCGATAGCGAGGTAGGCCCTGGCCAGCGCCAATGGCGTTTCTTTCCAGGCCGTTCCAAGGCCCACGAGACTTTCGCCGCTCGCATTCGCCGCAGGCCCGGCGAGGCCATAGCGGGCAAAGGTCTGCGCAGCTCGCTTGCGATCCAGACCATTTGCAAGGTCCAGAAAATAGGTATTGCACGACTGCGCGATTGCCTCCTCCAGCCCGAGGTTTCCGTGCCCTGCCAGAAGCCAGCACCGGGTGCGCGCGCCCAGACAGCGCACCGTGGGAAAGCGGCCGGCGTTCTGTTCTCCATAGGCGATGGCGAGGAAGGGCTTGACCAGGGAGCCGGGAGCGACAGCCGGTTGCGCGGGCCATCGTTCGGCCAGCACATTGCCCGACGCATCCAGCAGCAAATAGGAGATCTCGGCGCCGGCAAAGTTGCGATCCAGAACGGCCTTTGCCGCCTGAGAAAACTGCGCATCGCGCGTGGTCTGGGCCAGGGCCTGACACGCGAGAAAGAGCAGAATAATCAAAGAAGTGGCAGCTCGTTGCACAATCCACGCGCCTGTTGCCAGCCTGAATCGCTTCGCAGTCAGCGTATCCATTGATAGGTAACCGTCTGCGTCACTTTGGCGCCGAGATCCCTTTCTTCGACCTGCTCCGACTCCACTTTGGAGAAGACGCGGCTGAAGCTCGCCACATCTCCGGAAAAGAATGCCGGAGCCTGGCCGTCGACGGAGGCCTCTCGCCGATCGCTCACGCCGCGATGCCCGGCGAGATCCAATTGCGCCATAAGCCGGCGGAAGTTGCCCTGCTGCTGCGTGTGATGGAAGAGGGCGGCATAGGTCACACTGCCGTTCTCATCGGCCGGAGCGGCTTTCTGCCGGAGCGCCATCATGCGCTCCAGGAGGAGAGAGTCATTGGCCAGCAGCAGTTGCCTGGCGCTTACCGCGAGGTAGAGGGGCACGGCGCCATCGAGGGCTAGATACTCGCCGGCGGCGCTGGATCGCTTCTGCCAGCGCACGCCGAGCTTCCCGGCGGTCAAGCCGGACGGCAGGGCCGAGGTCAGCGCCATGCGCACCGCGTTCTCATCCCAATTTTGCGGGGCGGAGAGAGCCACCGCCGTTTGCAGCGAGACAAAAACGCCCTCCCGCGAAGCGCGCGTGGAATAGACTTCCAGCAATGCGCCGGGCGGCTGAGCAGCCAGCAGCGCGCGCAGGGGCGCGTAGGAATCCACCTGTTTGGCCACAACCGGAGCCTGGTCGATGCGCACATCGAGTTGCGCCGCGCTGCCGGCATTCTCGGCCGAGGCTGCCGCGGGCGCGGTTGTGTAGGAAACCGCCGCGCTCTCCGGCGTTGCATTCAGCAGATTGCCACGCAGAGCTTCGAGAACTCTGTCCGGTGCGGGCGAGGCTTGCGCGGCGTAGAAAGCCGCGTCGTCTGGAGCCAGAGCGGCGATGGAGCGAACATCGCCCTGGGAGACGGCTGCCAGTCCGGGGCGGCGCAGCAAGACGCGCTGCTCGCGGTAAGTCTGGCTGGTTCGGTACAAGTCGCTCACCGCCGAGGCGTACTGCTTCATTTCGGTGATGTTCTGCTGAACCCAGTAACTGCGGAAATACGGCGAGGGGACAATCTTTTCGAGATTCAGAACCATGCGCAGATCGCCGCGCTCGCCGGCGGCCTGCTTGACGGCTTCGGCAAACCAGCCCTCGCTGGCCAGGTTGTGCGTAGAGGCTCCGGCCAGGCGGTCAAGCACGCCCGCAACAAGATCTTCGCGAGTGCCAAGAATCAGCCAGCCATCCCTCGCGGCAAAGGCCGCGGTGCGCGACGAGGCGGCGTCCGTATGCACGTAGAACGGGCTTCCCGCTTCGCTGCGCTGCTCGAACTTGCCGCGCGTCTGCCACAGCGGAGTGCTTTCAATCTGCTGCTGATCGAGGCGCGTGACATAAACGAATTCGAGATTGCCGATGTCGTAAAGGGCCAGGCAACTCTGCTTGCCCGCGACTGTTTCCAGCAGGCTGCTGTCAGCGGGAAGACTCGCCGCAGCGGAGAACTCGCTCTGCGCCTGGGAGAGGCGCGTGAAGAGACGCGATGTGCTGAAGTCCGCATGGTTGTCACTGGCGAGCCAGGCGCGCTTCTCCTCGGAGGTGTTCCAGTCGCGCAGCAGGGAGGCGAAGTCGCGGGCCTCGATGGAGAGCAACGCGCCCTCGGGCAGCAAGGACGGCAATTCGGGCTGGGGCTTGAGAGCCCGTTCCAGCTCGCCCACGGCGAAGACCACCGCGCAGCCCAGCAGCAGCACACCCGCTGAAATCCAGAGGCTTCGTTTCATTCCGCATCCTCCTCGGTCCTGGCCGTCTTTCTGGGAGTGAAGGGCATCCCCGGCAGCAATCGTGGACGGACCACCCGGTCCTGAGCCAACTCGGCGTGGATCTGCGGGGCGCGCGCTTCGTTTTCTACCATGCGGGCCACATCCGTCTCCAGCCGCTTCTTTTCCTCTTCAAAAGCGCGCTGCCGTGGCGAGCCAGTTTCCGAGCTAAGCGCGCTTTGCACAAGCCGCAGAGCCTCATCGCTCTCCTGCCGCTTCTGCCTGGCGTGAATTGCAAACCAGGTAAGTTTGGCCGCATCCTCTGGCTTCAGTGTGGAGAGAGAGGAAATGATCTGCATATTGAAATTGCTCTCGTCGTCATCCGAGCCGTAGTATCCCCCGTAGCGCTGGCCGTAGAAGCTTCCGTTGTTTTCCAGAATCGGCTCGGCGGCCACTAGAGCGCGGGCATCCTGACCGGCTGCAAAAGCCGCCGAAAGATACTGGAGGCGCAACTCCGAATTGCCGGGCGCTGCGGCGATGGCGGAGCGAAGGATGAGTTCCCTCTGCTTGTCGCCGGGCGCGCAAGTTGCGGCAGTCCTGCGGGCTTCCAGGAAGTATGGCTTGTTGACCTCGTCCGCGCCGGGGCAGCCGTCGCGCGCCAGCAACTGCAACTCCGCGCTGCCGGGATCGGATTTTGTGCCGCCGTGGCCCTTCAGCGCTTTGGCTGCGGCCACCCGCTCCGCATACTTTGCCCTGGGATCGGCGGCCACCGCGGTCAATGTTTCAAGCGCCTGCGGCGATTGCAGGCTCACGGCCAGCGTGGCAGCCGCTAGCCGAACCTTGTAGCTCGCATTCCAGGGGAATGCCTCGGCCAGCGGCTGCAGGAAGGGCAGCGCCTCAGCAGATCGGCCGCGCGCCTCCAGGAGGCTGGCCGCCGAATCCGTATCGGCCCAGGTGTTGTCGCTGACCAGCGCCAAACGCTTGAGGAGAGCGACGGCGCCGGGCACATCGCCTTCATCCAGATCGATGGCTGCGAGACCCAGGAAGTTGGGGGCGGTCAGCTCGCGCGCATCGAGAGCCCGCTGGTAAGAGAAGCGCATCACGATGCGCTTTGACGGCTCGCGCAATGTGCGAACGGCGGTCTGCAGGTCGCTTGCAGTGGGAGCCGCTTCGGGCTGTTTCCTCCACTGTTCAATTAACTGCGGCAGGCGGCCCTCCGCCTCGGAAAGACGCAGTTCAGGAGCAAGCCACTGCGCGGTGCTGCGTCTACTTTCGGGGACGCGCGCGAACTCCGCGCGAGCCTCGGCAAACTTTTTCTCGTCGAGCAGCGCATCCACCAAACGAAACTCGGCCATTTCAAGTTCGTAATTGAACTCTGCCGGATTGCCTTGATCCTTGCGTCTTTCGAGTTCCAGAATGCGCGCGTAAACCTGGCTCATCTGGTCCTGGCGAATCAAGTGTTGCTTCTGCGTCCAATTGCTCTGCCAGTCGCTTTGCAGCAGTGAATTGAGCACATAGCCCGGATTTTCGGCGGAGGCAGTAATCTCGATCAGCCACGCCACCGAATCGCCATGGGCGTGATAGCCGGCCTCGAGCAGCGGCTCCGCGCGATAGTCGCCATTGCGCGCCAGGTAGACGCGCAGCATTGCATCCACAGGCTGGCTGATCGCCGCGTATTGTCCCTGCGCAGCAGCGTCGCCCAGTACCTGCGTAAAGTCGCCCCAGAAACTTTCCGGCACGCGGCGGGCATCCATCTCATCGGCCAGCCGCTGAACAGCCAACTGCCAGGCAGACAGCGCCTCCGCCTGCCGGCCCTGCTTCCACTCGATCGTTGCGATGCGATCCAGCACGGCGGGCTGATCGCTCTTGAGATCGAGCGAATGCTGGTAGTCGGCGAGGGCCGCTTCAGCCCGGTCGGAGCCTGCATAATACTCCGCAAGCTGCGCATAGGCGCTGGCGCTCTCTGGAGTGTGCTCCAGCTCTGCTTCCAGATAGCTTTCGGCCTGCGCGTCCTTTTCCTCGTCGAGATATTCGCCGTAGCGCGAGCCGTAGTAGAACCAGACTTCGCCGGCCAATTGCTGCTCACGGTCGACCGGATGCGCGAGACGCTCCGCGATGGTTGGATCGCCGCCGAGCGCGCCATCAAAGCCGGCGCGCACTTGCGGCGTGTGCTCACGCAGATAAAGGCCCGTCAGCCCGGTGTAGGCTTTCTTCCACACCGGTGGCAACCCGGCCGAACGCGCTACAATTCCAGCGAAAGCCTGATCGGACTTGCCGTTCGCCACGAGGAACTGCGCGACGCTGTCCGCGACAGTCTTCCGCGATCCCGCCGAGCCGGTTGCTTTTTCCACCAGTTCCTGCGGCCGCGCGGCCAGCAACAGCTTGTAATAGCGCGGCTGCTCGCTGCCGCCAACCTGATTCCACGGCCGCAACTTTTCCATCACGCGCAGCTCCGCACTCGAGTCTCCGAGCGCGCGATAGACTTCCACCGCTTTCTGCAAGACCGGCGGTTGTTTTCTTGCTGGAAGCGTGGCGGCGAACTTTTCCAGCCTGGCGCCAACGCCATCCAACTGCACCCGCCTCCGTTGCAGTTGCAACCAGTCGTTCAGCTCACGCTTGGAATCGCGGCTCGTTTCGGCGAACTCCCACAGCAGATCGGATTCCATATCCGCCAGCCCAGCCGCCTTGATTGCCGGCAAATAAACCTCGCGCAATTCGCTTTCATCTGCGGCTCCGGCGCGCTTGCCCTGGAGCCACGCGGCAAACTGCGCTTTCTCTTCCGGCGTGCCGTATTCGCCCATGACCGCGGCCATGGATCGCAGGGCCTGCGCAAAGCCTGACTTCGCCTGCGCCGTGCGCTCGGCAACCCGCTGCCGGCGCCAATCCTCATTGGTGATGGCGCCGAAGCCTTCTTTCACCACCTGCTCCGCCACCGCGGAGAGAGGCACATTTTCCGCCTTCTGCCGGGCGATTGCGAGGCGCGTGAAGGCGGCATCGCTCTGGCGCAGCCGCGCCATGATGCGCGCATAGGCCACCGCGCCCGATTGATTTTCCGCATCCACCAGCAGATCGGCGCCAGCCGCATCCACGCCCTGCCCGGCAAACTTGCGCGCTTCGTCCAGCAGTCCCCATTCTTCCAGCCGCGCAGCGACCTCGAACTCATTTTTCGCCTGTTGCGGGCGGCCGGTAATCCAGGCTTCTTCGAGCGCCTTCACCGCATCCGCATTGTGGCCTTGCCGCGCACGCGCTTCGGCGGCTTTCACCATCCATTGCGGATCGCGGTAGCTCAGCTTGTAAAGCTGTTCGTAATCGGCGACGGCATCATCCAGCCGGTGGAGGCGTTCTTCCAGATCGGCTTTCGACTGGTACAAATCCTTCTCTTCCGGCCGCACGCGAATAGCCTTGCCGTAGGCGTCGATAGCCGCCGGATAATCCTCCAGCGCCGTCTCCAGACGAGCCAGCACGATGCTCCAGCGAGCATCGCGCGGCGAAGCCTCGACCGTCTTGCGATAGAAGGCGAGGATCTTTTCGCGCTGCCCATGCGCGCCTGCCGCGAGCGCGGCTTCCTGAGCCACCGCGGCATCTCCCGGATAGGCGTTGATCAATTCAATGTACTGATCCGCCGCATCATTCCAGTTGCCCAGAAGGGTGTCTGACGCGATTGCTCCGCGGCGCAACTGAGCGATCCGCGCCGTCTTTTCGTTGCGCTCCATGGCGGCAGCCTGAACGGCGGCCAACTCTGCCCGATAAAACTCCGCAAGACCTGTCTGATCGCCGGAGCGCGCATAGTTGGCGGCCAATGCGGTCTCGCTCTCCGCATCGAGGGGCTTCTGACTGAGCAGCGATTCCAGCAACTTTCTGGAGCGCGCATATTCGCCCAATTCCGTCAGCTTGCGCGCGGCTTCGAGTTGCAGTTGCCGCTTCAGATCGGGATAGGCGGCGTCTGCTGAATCGAGCAGGACGGCGACGGCGCGCGGTTTCTGCTGATGATTCCAGTCGAAGTCCACCGTCGAGCGCACCACGCCGAGCACCTTGGCGTGTTCGCGGTAGATGGTCTCGATTTCCGCCGCGGTAGCCGCGGGATTGTGCTGTTCCTCTAGGTTCACGAGTTGATAGCGCAGCTCCAGATTGCGAACCGGGTCGGTGGTAAGCGCGATCTGCCGCGCCAGCGCCTGCTGCTCGACCTCTGGCAAGAGGTGATTGCGGGCGGCCTGGGTGAGCGCGTCGAGCACGTCGAAGGCGTCAGTCTGCGCCACGGCCTGCTTCAGCTCCTGCGCGATCTCCCCGTTGCGATGCTGCGCCGAAAGCACGCTGACGCGCAGCTCGATGGCCGCGCCGGTGGGTGCGGCCGACTTCAGCAATCCCGCCGTTTCAGCCTCGACCGCGGCGCGCAACTCCGCACGCCGCGCCAGCGTCTGCAGCCGGGCACGGCTCTCCTCAGAGGGCTTTTCGCCGAGCGAACTCGCGACATATTCCTTGACCGCGCCGGGCAAATCGCCCTGGCTTTCCTCGATTGCTCCCGCCTCGTAGCCGAACAGCGCCGGCTCCGCCAGCCGTTCGCGGCCCTTGTGCAGTTGGGCCAATGCGGAGGAGAAATCGAAATAATCCCAAAAGACCGTGGCCGATTGCAAATAGCCGTTGGCTTCGCCCGGATGGACCTCGGCCATGCGCGTCCAGAAGGGCGCGGCCTCGGCAAAGCGTCCGCGGTCGGCGTAGATGTCGCCGATCCGCGCCAGCGTATCCAGATCGTCCGGCCTGGAGTTGAGCAGCCGCTTCTCAATCTCGATGGCGTTGCCGGTATCTTCGGGATGGAAGTAAGCGAGGGAGCGATAGAGCGACGAGGCCTGGCGGCCCAGCGCTTCATCGGCGGGATACTCCGCCGCCAGCGCATCGGCCGCACCCACGCTCTCTTCAAAGCGCGATTGCCACAGGCACGACTCCGCCCAGAAGCGCTCCGCCGCCGGGTTGGATTTGGCCAGGGCGCTCCATTCTCCCTTGTCGATCTCCGGAGTTTGCTGGCGCAGCGTCTCCAGCGTCGCATCCAGCCGGCCGGTTCTGCTCAGCAGTTCAAACAGTTGATCGCGCAGCGCGGGAGACTCGGACCAGTGTTCCCAGAGCAGCTTTTCCGCCTCATCCCACTGCCCGTGCCGCCGGTATTGCGCCAGCAGATTGCGCACGAAGGTCAGATCATGCGGAAAGCGGTCATGGGCATAGAGATCGACTTCCAAAGCGAGCCGCGTATCGGGCGCGGGAGCTTCGCTCAGGTACTTTTCTAGCTCTGTTCCAGAGAAGATTCCAGTCACCTTGCGCGAAAGCGCAGCGTAATCCGCATTGCGCCTCTGGCGCAGATAGAAGCGGGCCAGCTTTGCATACCAGCCGGCGCCGAAGCTGGTGTTCTGGAACTGGTCGATGGCCCGCTGATAGACATCCTCCTCGTGCGCATTCAGGCGGTTCTGTTCCAGGAACTCCGCCAGCTTTTCATAGAGCCCAGGGTCCTGCGAATTGTGGTCCAGTTCTCCGCGCAGAACCACGAGCGCATCGGGCAATCGCTGCATAGCCACCAGCCGCGAAAGATACCGGTCGAGCACGCGCGCATAATCGGCGGAGCGAACCTTTCCGGCGGCCTGTTGCGCGACCGGCTTGCTGTAAGCCGCTCCCTCCGCGCCCAGCGGAACGCCATCCGCCTGGGCTGCAAGCTGCTTCAACAGACTGGCGTAAAGAGCGAACTCCTTGTCTGTCTGATTGGTCCGGCTATAGACATCGGCCACTGCGAGCGCCACTTCGACACGGCGAGCGTCGGCCGGGAATTGCGCCAGAAACGCCGTTCCCTCGCGAATCACCGCATCGTTTTCGCCGTAGGCCGCATAGGCGTCCATCAGACTCGCATGCAGCTCCGCCCGCTCTTGCGATTGCGGAAATCTCCGGTCAATATCCGTCAGCAATTCGGCGGCTTTGGCGCGATGAAAGTAAGGCACGGCGAGTTGATCCTGAGTAGAATACTCGCTGGCCGGCTGCTGGGAATTGAAAAACAGCGAAAGAATGCCGTTGAGGTAGCCCGGCCCGCGGTCCATTGTGGCAATGCTCTTGTAGAGCGCCAGATTACCCCCGCCCAGGCGCAGCGGCTGCTCCGGGGCGGTGAGCAGAATGCGCGTCAGCCCGGCGAGCCCCTTCAGCTCGGCATCGGGAGTCTGCTTGCTGGCGGCCAGCGCGTAGTAGTAGCGGGCGGCCTCGGGAAAATCCTGCACGCCCTCCAGCAGCCGGCCCAGCGTATAGAGTTCCTCGGCGCTCCAGTCGGCGGCGCGGGCATCCTTGCGCTCGCGGTACTCGGCCAGCACGGCTTTGGCGGCCTCCAGTTGACCCTGCTGCTGGAAAATGTAGAAGAGCTTCGCCGCATCTTTCAGCGCCTCGGCTCCGCCCTCTGGATGCGCCGCCAGGCCGGCCCGCAGGGCATCGCGAGTCTTGAGCGTCTGGTGGCCGCTGGTCAGCATTTCGCAGTAGCTCTTCACCAACTCCGCCGGCCACAGCGGCTGAAAGCTGCGATCGAAAACAGCCAGCCCATCCCTTGCCGAGCCGCGTCCCGCCGCGACCTCCGCTTCGGCCCGGACGGGGAACAAGGCATCACCGGAAATGGCTTTTCGATAGCGGGCAATCAAATCCGAGGCAGCGGAAAAATCCTTCCCCGCCAGATCGAAAGCCAATTCGCGCTCATAGACGGCGCCTTCCTGCGGATAACGCCGCTCCCATCCTGCATACTCCCGCTCGGCGGCCGCGCGGCCAAGCGCGTACCGGTCCACCACTTCCAGCGTCCGCTCCCAGGCCTTCCACGAGCGCTCGGACTCAGCCGCCGTCCAGCGCTCCTGCGGACTCGCCGCAGACTGGCCAACGGCTTCCAGAGCCGCCAGCTCTTCCTGCGGTTTCAAGCGGCGCTCATAGAAATCCGCCAGGTCAAGATTCGCGGCTGCCTTGTCGCCGGCTCGCTCCGCCCAGTTCTTCCAGTCGCGCTCGGCGGCATCGAAGTCCAAAGCCTGCTCGTCTTCCAGGGCGCGCAGCGAGTAGAGCGCGGCGCTCGTCTGGTTGGCGCTGATGAGAGCCGCCAGCGCCGGACGCGTTTCGCGCGGAGAACGCCGAAAGAGCACTTCTCCTCCGGGCAGCTTCATCAGCCGGTAGAGCGTCTTTTCGACGCCCGAGCCAGATTCGGCATTCTCCAGCCAGCGGGCGATTCCGTTGCCCGCGCCCAGCAGCAGGCCGGGGCTTTGCCAAGCCACCAGCGAAGCCGATGCCGTCAGCGCCGCCGCCGTCAAAGCAACCGCGCCCAGACCGATTCTGAGGCCGGAAGCGTGCGCTTCGGCCACGGAGACAAGCTTCTTGGAAATATCGCGCTCAGGGAACCACTTCAATTCGCACCTCCGCGCTGCCCAGGTTGTGCGCCATGTCTTCCGCCGTTACTGCCAGCACATATTCGCCCGGAGGCAAAGCCGGCGGCAGGCCGATCTCGCCCGTACTCGCCCCCTGCTCGCGATCCCAGCGCAGGCTGACCGGAGCCAGCCCTTCCACCCGCGCCGTCAATGTTCGCGTGCTCTCCGACGCGCTGACCTTGAGCGGAATCGTCTCGCCCGCGCGGAATCGCTTCCGGTCGAGCCGCACCTTGACCGTGGGCGGAGTCGAGGCAATCACAAAGCTCTTCGACTCGCGATAAACCTGCCCATTCGTATCGCGCAGCACCAGCCGCACCGGATAGCTTCCGTCTTTCATGTCCGTGGGTGCGAGGAAGCGGGTCTGCCAGACATCCTCGCCCAGCAGATAGCGCAGCGGCTTCTCCAGGCCGAAGGGAAACAGGGCAATCACCGAAACGATGGCCTTGTCGGTATGCACGCGCAGAACCGGGTCTCCGGGGCGAATGACGCGCGGCCTCAGCAGCGCCCGGGGAGCGGCCAGAAACGAGGTGTAGGGCGTGACGAACTTGTAGCGGCGCGCCAGGCGGATGATCTCATTGATCGCGGCTTCGGTTTCGCCGTCGCGTTCGATCTGGTCGAGCAATGCCTGCACTCGCGCTCCGGCCCAAAGGCGAGGCAACTGATCGTGTTCCAGAGCCAACGCCGGGAAATCGGCCTTGCCTTCCGCTTTCAGCGCGTGCCCATCCTGCTGGCCGTCCACGCTGAAGCTCACACTTTTCTGCGGCTTCGTATACTGGCCCACCCAGCGCGCCTCGCCGCCGTCAAAGACCGCGTCTTCCAGCGCATAGACCTTGTCCACGGCAGCCTGCGGAGCCACCATCAGCCGCAGATCCCCAATTGGAGTCCGTCCCACCTTGCCGAGAAAAGCAGTCAGTTTGAAGTCCACCGGCTCGGTGGAGAGCACCTGTTCCATGACGCCGCCGTTGCGGCTCAACATGCGCAGCAGGGGCAGATTCGCATCATCGCCTACGGCGAAGACATCGGTCTTCGGCCGGCGGGAGGCGGGAATCTGCTTCCACTTTGCCGCGTACCAGCTCGCCAGTTTGCCGCTCTGGATAACGCCGCGCGTCGCTTCGCCATCAGTCAAGAGAACCAGCGCCGCGCCCGGCGTATCCCCGCCGCTGAACTGATTCAGCCCGGCATCCAGCGCCTTCTGCAAATCGGTTCCGCCGCGCAGATGACTCTGGCGCAACCAGTTCATCGCCGCCGTTACCTGGGTGAGCTCCGCCCTTACCGGAGCGGGTTTGAAGCTCTCGACCCTCGTGTTGTAGAGCAGCAGATTGAAGTTGTCCTGCGGTCCGAGGCTGTCCAGCAGCCTGGCCGCGGCCGCATAACTGCGCTCCAGCTTTTCCCACTGCATGGAGAGCGAAGTATCCATCAATACAACTATGGTGCGGCCGCCCTGCCCGCCGGCGGGGCTGGCAGCCTGCGGCGCGGAGAGTTGCGCCAGAGCCTCAAAGAAGCCCGGCTCTGCGGAGGGCTTCAGCTTCGGGTTGGACGGCGCAGTTCCAGGGTCAATTCCAGCGCCGACCGTGATGGCCAGATTGGGATCGCGAAAGGCAATCACTTCCAGAGCGTTGCCCGGCTCGTTGATTGTCCACGATGTGGCAAAGTCCTCGGACAGGTTGATGTTCGAGGCATCGACCGTGCCTCGGACCGTGTGCTCGTCCTGCTGATCGATGTGGAAGGAAAGCTGATGGCCCTGAAGGGCGAAATCCTTCAGCCGTCCCGCGGAGTGAAGCTGAAAGTGAATGGTGAGCTTCTGCGCCGTCTGTCCGGTGTAAGCGTCCGGCTTGAGCGGCAGCAGGAAGTAACTCTTGCGCGCCGCGACGGGAATGTGTTCGTGATATTCGATCTCCAGCCGCTTGGTGCCATAGGCCGGTATGGGAACGATGTGCGCGCTGAAGGTCGAGTTGCGCCGTGCGTCGTCCTCGGTCCGCTCGCCCTGTTCGAGCAGGCCGGGATCAATGGCCTGGCTTTTCAACTGCTGATAGATTGCCTTGGCCCGCTTGCGTTCCAGTATGACGGCGGGAATGCGCACCGGGCCGTCCCAGACGGCAAAGTCGGAGACCGTGGTGCCGCCGGGCAGGGCAAAGAGATAGTTGCCCTCCTGCGGGCTGGCGGTGTGGTTGGTGAAGACCTGCCGCACCCAGACGCGGGCGTCGCCGTTGTCGATGGCTATCTCCACGTCCATCGAGGTCAGCGACAGAATCGCCGGATCGGGCGCCTGCTTGTCCAGTGGAACCAGCACTCCGCTGTCCGCAGTTGCCGCCATCGGCATCAGGAGCAACAGCGCCAACAACCAACCGCTTCGTCTCATCGCGTTCCTCATTGCGGCAAGAATGAATTGCTACTGACTCGCACCCCGCTCACCTTGCTAACCCCGCCAACAACGCTAACTCCGCTAACTTCACTAACTCCGCCAACTACACTAACTCCGCTTTACAGCTTGTCTTCGGAAATCTTCACGAGGCCGTTTTCCGTGCCCACGTAGACCACGCCATTGCGGATGGCCAGAGCCGTCACATTCAGCGAGGGCAAACCCGCGGTGACTGTCTTCCATCGCATGCCCGTGGCGTCACCAACCAGCAATCCCTCTCCCAGCGTTCCCGCCAGAACGATTCGTCCGTCGGCCGCCATCGCCGCCGGGTTCACCACGACGCCCTGGCGCGTGGCCTCGGTCGGCGTCACGCTGCCGTCTGCCGCCAATCGCAGCACGCCCGCGCCATAAGTGCCCACCAGCCACTCGTTGCCCACCTGGGCCAGCGCGGTAATCCAGTTATGCTTCAGGCCAGAGGTGGCCGTGGTGAGATTCCTGCGCACCGAGTCGCCGGTCAGCAGCGAAAGCCCGCCCAGCGTTCCGGCCACGAGCTGATCTCCACTGGCGCCTAGCGCATAGACATGGTTGTTGACTAGCCCTTGAAAGGCATAGATGCTGTGCGCTCCGCTGGCGTCCAGAAACGTGATTCCCGCCGGAGTGGCCAGGGCCATGCCGTCGCCGTAGAGGGCCACGTCGGTCACGTGATTGGCAATCAACCCGGCTTCGCGCTCCAGAACCTGCTTCTGCCGGCCGTCGCGGTCGAACATCACCAGGCCATTGGCTGTGGCCACGGCAACCGCGCCATGCCGGGCGTCCTCCACAATCCGGTTCACGCAGAAGACATGCTCGTTCTCGACGTGCTCCACTTCGCCGCCCGCGGCCGGCAGAATATCCAGCCCGCGGTCGAAATAGCCCACCCAGAGCCGTCCATCCGCGGCCACCAGCAGCGCGGAGATGTCCCGATCTGTCAGTTGCGCGCCGCCGCCGCCCAGCGTCCGACGCCATTGCCCATCGGCCTCCTGGCGCAGCAGCCCGCTGGAGGCCAGCGCATAACGGCTTCCTCCCGCGGTGAGAAACTGCTCCACGGTGACGGGCGCGGGCTGACTGCTCAAGGCTTTTGCCGGGGCATGAACTCCATCGGCGGCAGCGCCGGGTGCCCCATCCTTTCCGCGTCCTTTGCGAAAAGGGTGGGAATCAACAACGTCAGCGCCAGCCAAAGCCACAATCGGCCTTCTGGCGTTGGTGTCGTTCTCCGGCCCGGAGAGCGCGACGCGCATCACTCCGGCTTCCATCTGCCCCACCAGCAGCGAGTCTCCATCGACCAGCAAAGCATGGGCGTATCTGCCCCTGGCCAGCACGCGCGCAACCTTTCCTTCGCGCACCTCGGCCACGCCCATCGGGGTGCCCACGTAGGCGCGCCCCTCGGCCAGGGCAATCTGCTCGACGCGCCGGTCGGGCAGTCCCTGCTCTTCGCCGATGCGCTCGGTTTGCCCGCCATGCCAGTGCAGCAGGCCGTCGTTCAGAGTGCCCACCCATAACTCGGCTTCCGTGCCGGCCAGCGCGGTGACATAAACATTGTCCGTTGTCGCGTGGAAGCGCTTCAGGGTCTTGCCGTCATAAATCAGCAGGCCCAGTTTGGCGGTGCCCATCAGCAATCGCCCGGAGGCCAGCGGCAGCACGCAGGTCACCGCCCGCGCCTCATCCTGACGGGCGCGAATCTGCCGGAAGCTCTGGCCATCGAAGGCCAGAACGCCCTCGCCAAGGGTGGCGATCAGCAACTCCGGCTGGCGCGCGCCATTCGGCATGCCCACGGCCATCTGTCCCAAAGGAGCCGCGGGCAGATCCATCCCCGCGCGGTATATGTGTTCCAGCGTTCCGTCGGCCGCATAGACGTAGAGTCCCGCCGGACCGGCCAGATAGATGCTCCCCTGAAACAAGGCCGCGCTTTTGAAAACTGCCGGAGCCCAGATTCCTTCAAAGCCTGGATTGGGCTGCGCGCCCATCGTTCGCTCTTCAACGTCGAAGCGGTCCCGTTGCGACGCGTCACGATTGGCGCCGCCCAAGGCGCGCTCCACGCGCCAGATCACGAGTCCGGAAACCACCAGGCACAAAGACGCTGCCGCGATTCCAACAATCGTCGCAGACCTTCGTTGAAGTTTCATCGCGGATTCTCTATCCAGGGCTGAATTGGACTAACAATATCGCAAGAACTCGTCAAGCGCAAATCGCACTTGCCAAGTGAAACCAGGCGGGATACGCGAAGCCCCTGAACCTTACCCATTGAATCGATAACTTGCAAATCCCGTCCAGAGTTTTGTAGGCCCGCTATGGCACGATAAGCGAAGTGCTCGGTTTTGATGCGGATTACAGCGAAACCAGGGTAGGTGTATCCCGGTAGCACCCCGCCAAGCGGCCTTTTCCTCAAAAAAGCCGCATTGAAGACTCTCGGCAAGCGCGCATTCACTCTGGTTTCGCTCTAGGCAGGCTGACAAATCGATTACGACTCGAACGGCTTTGGACTGCGTTCGAGGTCGTTTGGCGTCTGTTCAATTGCCTTCGAATACCGGAGGTTCCCGGTTTTATCGCGGCCAGGCTGTTTCGCACCCGTGGCGGGGGAGTATGATCGTGACGAATCAAAGCCTTCAGAAATTGTCCTTAAAGCACCGCCGGAAGATCTGATGCTTGCGAAGGAGCAGCAGGCGCTCAAGGCTTGGAGAACGCAAGGTGTGGGCCTGTATGTGTTTTTTGTACGAGGTTCGAAAGTACCCATTCCATTGAGCGATAAGGCTGATAGACATGGAGAACATCTCTGGGGCGCGACAACAGCATCCGGCCCAAGATTGCTGAACTTCTAAAAACCAGAGCGTGCGACTTCACGCCGGCAGCGCCGGCACTGTAATGGTGCAGCGCCAAAATCGGCCTGATCGGAAATGAATTTGAACCGTTCGTGGATGAACTTCTTATGAACGATGGCCCTAACGAACTGAATGCAGGACAATATCAGCAGTTGCGGCGGCTAGCTGCGTATTACATGAAGATGGAGCGTTGTGGTCATACCCTTCAACCTACCGCGCTCGTACATGAGGCCTATCTGCGGGTTTATGGCGGAAAAATTCCAGAGTTGATCGATCAAAAGCAGATCCTCTACGTTCTGGCTCGCGCCATGCGGCATGCGCTGGTGGACTACGCGCGGCATCGCAGCGCAGACAAGCGCGCTGCGCCAGAGCATTTGGACAGCATCGGTCCGGTGCTTGACAACGACTACCGGCTCATGGCTGACCTGCTCACCATCAATGAGGCATTGTCGGAACTGCGGGAAATCAGCAAACGGCAGGTGCAGGTCGTTGAACTGCGCTATTTTGCGGGCATGACGGAGGAGGAGACGGCGGAGGTGCTGAATGTTTCGCGGGAGACCGTCAAACTCGACTGGCGCTTCGCTCGTGCGTGGCTTAAACAGCGCCTGGATCAGACCTCTCATCCGGAAGCGAGCGCCTGAGTCCCTCCAGCTGGAGCTACTGCTGGCGAAGTTTCCCCAGCCGCTCCTCCAGGGCGTGAATGCTGCCCACTCGCTCGTTGTACCCTGCATTCCCTCGTCCAAGGCGTGTTTCAAGCTGATGCAACTCGCCTACACTTTTGAAGACTGCCTTCAGCGCAACGTCTTTCGCAGAGGAAGTGCCCAGGGCAAGATCCATCTCGTAATTTCCCAATCGCACCAAGCCATCAATCACGCCCGCCAGGCTTGCCGCGGACCCGCTGTTTCGAAGGTTCTCCTGCAGTAGATCCAGAGCCTGCTTTTCGTTTGCAACCGCAGCCGCGTAATGATGCCTCTTGCTTTCTATCTCTGCCAGTTGCTCTTCAGGACCGGAAAGGTCGTCGATAGCTTCGGCGCTTTGTTGATTCTGGCTCCAGAGTGTTCTGGCAATCGCCAGCTCATGACGGCACGCGTCCTCGGCCGCCGTGAAACGATTCAGCTGCAACAAAACGCGCGTCAAGTTGGAGTAGTCAACCTCCTGGTCACGCAATACCATTTTGTTGCCGGAATCAAGAGCGGCGGCGCGGGCCTCACGCTGCCCGACGCGCGTGTAGAGGTCCAGCGCTTCGCCCAGGCGGCTGAGTTTCTCATCAGTGAGAGCAACGTTATTGGCCCCCGCAATCCATGAGTGCTGAACCTTGATATTGTCTGGGTACTGACGCAGCAAGCGGTCATAGATGTCGAAACTGGCACGATAGGCATTGGCCGCCTGCTCCCACTTTCCGGCATTCCACGCAAGATCTCCGTGACGGCTGTAGCAACGAGCCAACTCCCGCTGGAAATCGATATCCCCCGGCTTCATCTGCAGCAACTGCTGAGCCAGCTCCTGAGCCATGTCGTAGTTGGGGCGAGCCAGTTCGTCATGGCCCTCCTCTGACTGCTGGTCGGCCAGATCGTTGAGCACGTGCCCCAGGCTCTCCTTGACCTTCATGTTGCCGTTTCCTTTGCGATTCAATGCGGTAAGAACCCGAATGGAATCTGCATACATCCGTGCCGCGGCCTGCTTGTCTCCTTGTTCGTAAACCAGATCGCCTTCATGCGTAAGAACGACGCCATAAACGTAGCGGCCCTCGAGTGTCTTGTCGTTGCTGACCAGGCGGCGAGCCATCTCGAAACTCTCATGAGCGCCTTTTTCATCGCCGAGGTTCGAGTTGGCGGGGTTGCCCTGGATGTCTCCGAGCTTCAGGTAGGCTCCGGCAATCTCCGTCCTTAGCGCCGGATCATTGTTCCCTTCCCCGGCCAGGCTCTGGAGGAATTGCAGGCCCGTTTGCACTGCCAGCATACGAGCCGGCGTTGCTCCCGGAAGGTTGCGCATTTCGTCTTCCAGAGGAAAGAGAATCGTGCTTGAGAGTTGATGGACAGACTGCCGCAAATGTTCGGCGCGCATCTGTTCCAGTCGCTCTTCGCGATGCATGTGCCAGGCCACAGAAACTGCAATGAGCGTGGATGCTGCCACCAGCAGCGTAATCAGCCGCAGAGAGTTGCGGCGGCAAAAGCGGTTCAGCCGATAGAATCGCGTTTGCGGAACGGCCCGTACCGGACGCGTCTCCAGAAACCGCAGGATGTCCTGCCTCAACTCATCTACCGATCTGTATCGCATGGCTGGATCTTCCGCTGAAGCGCGCGCAACGATAGCTTGCAGCTCAAAGGACAAAGGAACAGCCGGGATTTCTTCCTCCGTCGAGCCGGATGAGCTGGCAAGCAACTCGCGCAACACGATCCCCAGCGAATAGACATCGCTCAGCACCGACACAGGGCCGCCGTGTTTCTGCTCCGGGCTCGCATATTGCGCGGAAAATGCGTGCGGCGCGGCACTGCCGTCACTGAGATTCGCCTTCGCCAAAGTGCGGGCGATGCCAAAGTCCAACAGCTTGACCTCGCCGGAGGTATTCACAAGGATGTTTTCAGGCTTTAGATCGAGATGCGCGATGAGGTTCTGATGCGCGTGGAAAACAGCCGAGCAAACGTCAAGAAACAATCGCAGCCGTACATGAGTGTCGAGCAAATGGATGCCGCAGTATTCCGTCAGCGGCTCGCCCTCGACATACTCCAGGACAAAGAAACTGTCGCCGCCCTGATCCAGATTCCAATCAAACAGCCGTGCAATGTTGGGATGCGACAGCGATGCGAGCGTTGACACTTCCCCGCGTAGTTGCAGCAGAGACTCCGGCGTGCAAAGTTCTGGGTGCAAAAGCTTGATGGCGGTACGCAGGCGAATATCGCCATCCTGCCGCACAGCCTCGTATACGACTCCCATTCCCCCGCTTCCCAACAGGCGAACCAGACGATAATGTCCCAGAAGGTCACCGGGCTGCAGCTCTTTGTGTGATATGAGCGCGGAAGGCAAAATCGTATCCAGGGAAGGCAGAGCGCCGCCGTCTCCGTCGGCCTGCAACAACTGCAGCGCCTGTTTCACCTCAATTTCTGAAAACTCGGGATGCGAGGCAAGATAGTCCTCGCGTTCCGCGCTGTTCAAAGGAAAGAGCGTCTCAAATAGCAGCCGGATTGATTGTAAGTTTCCTTGCCCGTTCATGCTCTGCCTTACTTTGGATACACGCCACTCATCTGGTGTGCCTGTCCGCGCAGGAATATACAGCCAGAGAATCTGTTTGTGGAGATTGATCGAAGAATACTACATGGGTTCAGCCGAGGAAAAAGACCGCATGAACAGGCTTCTCATAATGGAATGAAGATCGTGACGGAAGACAGCCGCCGCTGCGCCACAAGATGGAATGCCGGCCACGGCCCCAGCGCCAGAATAGCGCTGGAAGCCGTGATCAGCAGTTTGGCTTTCTGTGAATTGACTCATCTCTCTTATTGAATTGTGAGGCTCACTGTTCCAGAACTGGTAACCTGGTGCGTGGGATTTGGAGGAGCTGTCTGACTGGAACCAGATCCTCCTCCGCAGCCGATAGCGAATGCCGCGCCGGCCATCAGAACTATTCCCAGGCAAGCAGTTATCCAAACGCCCCGTGCAGCCAGCTTCCTCCTCACGAACACAAGTGGGAGCAGGAGAATTGGCAGCAGAATGCCGGCCGTTGCTGCGCCGGGCATCGTTTGAGTGAAGACCACTGTGATCTGATAGGTCCCCTTCGGAGTTATTGACGACGTCGTGATCGTGACGGCATTGGTCGTGGAGGAATAACTGCACGAGGCGCCAGTCGGCAGATTCAAGCACGTCGCTGTGACGCTCGTGACCGTTGAAGGCACCGTGACAGGATATGTCGCCGCTGAACCGGCCGCCACTGAGGCGGTCAAGGAGGTAAATGCGGGCGGCGTTGTTCCATTCGAGGCAGAATCTACCTCAAACTGCAACGAGTTGGAACTGCCTCCTCCAGGAGCCGGTGTTTGCACCGTAATTCCAGTGATTCCCGCGGCTGCGATGCTGGCCGCTGGAACCTGTGCCGTAAGCTGGGTTGCGCTAACGTATTGAGTGGCGAGAGCGGAAGTTCCCCAATAGATTTGCGAAGCCGCGGTGAATTCCGAACCGCTTACCGTGAGCGTAAAGGCCGCATCTCCTGCGTTCGTAAACGCCGGCGACAAGCTGCCGAGGACCGGTACAGGATTCGTTGGAATGTTGATGGTGTAGGCGGCAGTAGCGACGGCGCTGGTGGAATAGCCGCTGGCCGTTGCAATCGCCTCAAGGGTTTCGCTGGACGAAACAGTGATCGGACCGCTGTACACCGTGGAACCGGTGGTTGGCGTTGTTCCGTCTGTCGTGTAGTAGATCGTTGCGCCAGCCGTCGCATCGCTGATCGTCACCGTCTGCGCCGAGGTGTACGGTCCTGCCGCTAAACTGAAGGTCGGCGTGGCGGTCGGCAACGTGATGGTGTATCCGGCGCTGGCCACCGGGCTGGTGGAATAGCCGCTGGCCGTTGCAATCGCCTCAAGGGTTTCGCTGGACGAAACAGTGATCGGACCGCTGTAGACCGTGGAACTGGTGGTTGGCGTTGTTCCGTCTGTCGTGTAGTAGATGGTTGCGCCAGCCGTCGTATCGCTGATCGTCACGGTCTGCGCCGAGGTGTACGGTCCTGCCGCTAAACTGAAGAACGGCGTGGCTGTTGGCAATGTGATTGTGTAGGCGGCCGTTGCCACCGGGCTGGTGGAATAGCCGCTGGCCGTTGCAATCGCCTCAAGGGTTTCGCTGGACGAAACAGTGATCGGGTCCGTGTAGATGTTCGAGTTCGCGGTCGGCACGCTTCCGTCAGTGGTGTAGTAGATGGTTGCGCCAGCCGTAGTATCGCTGATCGTCACGGTCTGGGCGCTCGTATACGTGGCTGGCGCCACGCTGAACGAAGGGGTTGCGGCCACCCAGTTTGGGTAGACCACGTTACGGATTCTAAAGTTATACGTATCGGCGATGTAGTGATTTCCGGCGGCATCAAATGCGATTCCGCCCGCAGAGCCTGGCAACATCTCGGCAGCCGTCGCCGAGCCGCCATCGCCGCTGAAACCCGCAAACCCAATGCCTGCCCATTTCGAGATAATTCCTGTACTTGCTGAAACCACACGGACTGCGAAATCATCAACAATGTACAGGTTTCCCGCAGTATCCAACGCCAGGCTTGACGGAGAAACCTCTGCGTTGATCGCCAGACCGTCGTCGCCGTTGCTCCCTTGATCTCCGTTGCCGGCAACTGTGGTGATAATCCCAGTGCTGGCCGTAACCTTGCGTACTGATCCATTGTCTCCGATGTAAAGATTGCCGGCAGCGTCGAAGGCTAACGAGTTGGTTGCCGTGAGCCCTGCATTTGTTGCCGGACCTCCATCTCCACTATCGATAGTAATTCTCCGATTGCCGGCTACTATGTCGATAATGCCCGTCGATACTGATATTCTTCGGACGACATTGTCATCGGCAACATAGAGATTGCCCATGCCGTCCAGCGCCATGCCTTTGGGATTTGATAGAGAAGCAGAGGTCGCTGCTCCCCCATCCCCCCAGTTGGTTGGCTGTCCGGGGGTGCCTGCGATGGTGGATATGATGCCTGTGCTTGCTGTGACTTTCCGAATAGCATAATTATATGTATCCGCGATATAAATGTTGCCCGCGCTGTCAATGGCAATTCCCTGCGGAGAATTCAATTCAGCGCTAACTGCGGATCCGCCATCTCCGCTATAACCACACGTATAACCACACGTTCCAATGCCAGCCACGGTAGTGATCACCCCTGTCTTGGCATTCATCAACCAGACAACGCTGTTTTGGATATCCGTAAAATACAAGTTACCGGCGCCGTCCAGCGCCAGAGCCACGGGAATGCCAATCTCCGCATCGATGGCAGCGCCACCAACCCCGCTGAAGCCTTGAACGCCGTTTCCGGCAACGGTCGAGATCACCGCGGTTGGCGGTAATGTGATCGTATAGGCGGCCGAGGCCACATCGCTCTGCAGATAACCTGGGGTAATTGCAATTGCTTTGATGGTGACCGGCCCGGTGACTTCAATCGGACCAAAGTACCCCTGCGAACTCGATGTGGGAGTAGTGCCATCCAAGGTCAGATAGATTGAGGCACCCGGCGCGGCATCTGTGATGGCGACCAACTGTGGGCTGGAGTAGGTTCCCTCAGTGATGCTGAATTCCGGCATTGTGGTTGGCGAGCTCGCAGGCACGGCGGATGCTGTTATCTTGCGTACTCGACCGCTGCCAGAATCAGCAATATAAAGATTGCCGGCACTGTCTGTAGAAACGCCAACAGGATCGCAAAGTTGTGCGCCGCTTGCGGGACCCCCATCCCCGCCAAACCCGCCACAAAACCCAACATTTCCTCCGGCGACGGTGGTGATGATTCCGGTGTCCGAAGTTACCTTTCTGATGCCTCCATCCCCTTCATCCGCTATATAGAGGTCGCCAACGCCATCGACGGCAACATCAGTTACAAAATAGCCGAGAGATGCGCTGGTTGCAGGTCCGCCATCACCTCTGTTGACGTTATTGACTCCCCCTGCAACCGTGGTAATTACGCCACTGGCCGCCGAAACCTTGCGGACATCGGCAAATGCTTCGGCGAAATAGATATCACCTTCGCTATCAACTGCGATGCCGGCCGGACTCGAGAGAATTGCGTTCGTTGCCGGACCGCCGTCACCAGCGGATCCCGTTAAGTAACCACCGCCAGCAACTGTTCTGATGATTCCCGTGCTGGAGGCGATCACCCTGATGCGCCCGTTAACACTGTCGGAAAGATACAAGTTTCCAGCGCCATCGAGGGCAATTCCGGCGTTGTCGGAAGTGTAGAAAGCCGCATCTGTCGCGGCGCCGCCATCACCGCTGTACCCCGCGGTTCCGTTGCCGGCATACGTCGTGATTATCCCGGTTTTCGCGTCAACCTCTCTGATGCGATTGTTGTTCGAATCAAGGATATAGAGGTTCCCGGAGTGGTCGACAGCGACACTCGTGGGTCGATTAAGTTGCGCGCTGGTTGCGGCGGCGCCGTCGCCACTGTATCCCGCGATACCGGTACCGGCGAAGGTCGTGATCTTTCCGGTGTCCGCGGCGACTTTGCGAATCCGATTGTTCCCTCTATCGGCGATATACAGATTACCGGCGCTGTCCACAACGGCCTTGGATGGGCTATTCAGTTCAGCGACCGACGCCGATCCACCATCGCCGCCATATCCATTATTCTGAGTGCTTCCGGCAACGGTATAGATCAGCGGGACTTGCGCCGGCATCGTTGAACCCGCAAAAAGAGACACAAGAGTCAGGATCGCCAGCGGCAATAGCTTCTTGATTCCTCGGAACTCCAATCTCAAGCGGATGCCTGACCGGGAAAACGAGAGAGCAGAATAACTGCATATTAGTTGACGCATAAAATACTTCCCCTTTCACACCAGTTCACATCAGTCATGCGGCAGAACCGCGGAACCATCACCCAAGAGCCAAACAGAGGATTATCTGGAGATCGTCATCCTCAGCTTCGTTAGCCGAATACCAGAACGCACCACCATGGCTGGCCGAGAAATGCTCTTGGCCGCCAGAATTGAAATAGAGTTGCGCGGATTACATTCGATAAGCGCAATTCCGGGAAGAAATGGGTAATTGCTGCGGCTTTCACCACCTGCTCCCGGATAAGCGGCGGAGTGCGCAAGCCAGCAGAGTGCGGAGCAAGGCTGCCCACCCGCGGCACGTTTATGCGCGCAAGATATTATTTCTCTGTAAGTTATTCAAAGTACCGCTTTGTTGCCGTGGAGGCCGGATTGAGTAACTGCATCACCGGTTGTAAGGGCTTGGTCCTGAAAACCTTGCCTTCGCGTATACCAGACTGTGATACGCAGGCCTTTGCCCCTCGCTTCGTCTCTGTCAATGCCTGCGTGTGAAGGCTGCTTCAATCGGGTTGAAGGCGCGAGTCAGGCTGCCCGGCGATGGAGGACCATTTTCTGGCCAGTCGGCGGAATGCGTTGTGTCATAACGGCTTTTTCCGCCTGAGCGGTCGAATCCCGATTTGTTGGGGACATTGCCTGTAAGGCGCAGAGTGAATTGCCGAAACTCTTTTTTTTCTAGAAATGCCGGTTGCCCGCCCTTTGCTGGCTGACCGCAATTGTCATGTTGCGCCAGGGCAAAAAAGTGATTTGCGCATCGCATTCTGAATCAATAGCCTGGCAACTTTGAGCAATTCATTCTCAAGGGCGGCTCGACCGAATCCGCAATCAGACATCAGTTGAATGCAAAGGACATAAAGCTCCGCAGATGCTTCGCCTTGAACACTTCACGAGGCGGCAACAGCGAATCATATCAGTGATATGTCCGCCAAGAGCATCTTAAATCGTGGTTGTCTATAGGGTCATTCCTCTGCTAAACCCGGCCGCGCAAGAAGAATGAACCATGCCTGGGGCAAAATGAACGTTTGCTTCACACAAACAAAACCATCTCCCGTGTACAAACTTGCTAACTATGTCGATAAGCAAATCGGTTGACTAATGCCAACCTCCGGAGATAGGAATGATGAATCAGATTGCAACACCCAGCAACGGCAATGGCACGCATGTGACCAACCGCCTTGCTATGAACCGTCTTGGACCGCAAAAGAGCTTCACTGCGCAGTCTGCGATTTCGTCTACGGTGCCTGACGTGCACGGTGACGATCTGGCCCAGAACCGCCTCACCGCCAAGAAGATGGCGGACGAGAAGGCGCGCGCCCGCACCATGGCCCGCGCACAGGCTGTGGCAGAGAAGCTGTCCGCCGCAACCGATGAGGTAGCCAGCGCGATCGCCCAAGCTACCGGCGCGGTTGAAGAGATGGAAAAGACGATGCATACCATCGCAGCGGGCGCCGACCAGGCGTCGGCTGCAGCGGAAGAGTCCCGCGCGGCGATCAACCAGATTGAAAAGGCATCTGATACCGCCAATGTCCGCGCTGAAGGTTCTCTGCAGAGGGTGAACGAGGTGGTTGCGCTTGCAAAGTCAACCACGACGGATATTGAGGCTCTCATTCGAGGAGTCAGCGATGCTGCAGATGCGAACATCGAATCCGCAAAGAAGATCGGCGAACTGGAGCGTCAGTCAGAGGAGATCAGCAAGATCGTTCATGCTGTGACGCGCATTGCCGACCAGACCAATCTACTGGCACTGAACGCCGCAATTGAGGCTGCGCGTGCCGGAGAACATGGCAAGGGATTCGCCGTGGTAGCCGACGAAGTGCGCAATCTCGCGGAGATCAGCGAGAAGAGCGCGCGTGGCATCCAGGAAGTCGTAAACGAGATTCAGAACCAGGTTAAGGTAGTTGCCGGCGACACAGAAGCGGCGGGCAAGACGGGCCGCGCGGAAGTGGAAAAGGCCAAGGTCATCACGCAGGATCTGCTTCAGATCGCTGCCGATTACGAAGAGGTTCGGGTGAATTGCGCCGAAATCCAGAAGAACGCATCTGGAGCGCTGGCTGACGCACAGACATATCTGAAGGGCGCCGAAGAGATAGCCGCAGCCGCCGAGGAAACCACCTCCGCCTGCGAGGAAGCTCAGAAATCGACACAGGAGCAGTCGAAAGCCTACTCGGAGATGAGCGATGCAGCCCGGTCGCTGGCCGAAACGGCTGAGGCGCTGAAGACCTCAACGAATGCGCAGAAGTCGGCCGAGGAACTGGCTGCCACAGCCGAACAGCTCTCCACGAACGCCGAAGAGCTGAAAGCCTCCTCGCAGCAGATCTCCACGGCAATCGAGCAGATCAACAGGGCAGCGGGCATCCAAGCCAAATCGGCAGAAGCTTCCAACGCCTTAGGCGAGCGGATGCGCGATGCCGCCAAGGGCATGGGAGACCGCTCCGATTTGAGCGTGGAAAAGGCTCTGGCTACACAGAAGATTTTGGCAAGCAACAAGCAAAATGTGGATGCGCTGATTCTCAACGTTGGAAAGAATGCCGATGCCTCTGGCGAGTCCGCCAAGAATGTTTTGGAGCTTGAGGAGCGCACGCGTCGCATCGACAAAATCGTCGATGCCATTGTGATGGTGACGGTTCAGACCAAGATGCTGGCCGTCAGCGGCAACGTTGAAGCAGCGCGCGCTGGAGAATATGGGCGCGGATTTTCGGTAGTGGCTGGAGACATCCGGTCGCTCGCCAACGAGAGCAGCGAAAACGCGGATCGCATCAAAGACCTGGTCAGAAATGTGCAAACACAAATCACCAAGGTCGCGGGAGATATTGAACTGGCAGGGAACAAGGGGCGGGCCGAGCTGGAGCGCACCAAAGTTTCGACGGCCAATCTCGACCTCATTGCGAAGGAGTCCGAAGTGGTGGTTGCAGACATTCGGGAAATTGCAAGAGCATCGGGCGAAGCCGCGGCCGGGCTGGAACAGGCCGGCAAAGCCAGCCAGCAGATCGCTACAGCCGCGGAGGAAACCTCGCGTGCATCGACCGAAGCCGCTGGCGCCTCAGAGCAGGCATTGAAGGCTGCACAGGAGATTGCTCAGGCGATCGAGGATATCGCATCACAAGCCGATGAACTGCAAAACGGGTAAGGCTAATTCCTGAAAGCGTAGAGAGCCAACACACCGAGCGTGGCCGTCCCTGTAAAGGACGGCTACGCATTGAAAGCCCTCGCCACACCACAGCATCAGGAAAACCAACCTATCCCTGAGCATAAGTCGAAGGAGATTCTATATGCAATCAGATACTAAACAGGTAAACTCCGGCCTGAAGGATGAAAGCCAGCTCGTCACGTTTCTCTTAAAAGACGAAGAGTTTGGCTTTGACATCATGTCGGTACAGGAGATCATTCGCCTTCCCAAGACGGCGAAAGTCCCCCGCACGCCAGCCTACGTCGATGGCATCGCCAATCTGCGCGGGGTCGTTTTGCCCGTCATCGACATGCGCACTCGCTTTGGCATGGAGCGGGCGGAAGAGACCGACCGCACTCGCGTCCTGGTTGTCGATATCGATGGAGTCAAGACCGGCTTGCGCGTTGACCGCGTCAATCAGGTGGCACGCGTATTGCGAAACGAAATTGAACCGCCACCGGCGGCAATCCGGGGATCCAGCTCTGACTACCTTGAGGGAGTTGTAAAGCTCGACAAGGGGCAGCGTATTGTCATGGCGCTGAACGCGGCCCACGTCTGCGATATCGGCGTTACTCGCAAGACGGCCTCCTCGAATGGCGCGGCCTCAGCTTCGGGCGCAGCCACAAGCCAGGAGACATCAAACAAGTCTGAAAGCAACGACGCGGACGTCCAAAAGATGGTCACCTTCCGCATCGCGAAAGAGGAATTTGCCTTTTCAATGGAGCATGTCCGCGAGATTCTGCGCGTGCAGACTCCCAAGCAGGTTCCTGACGTTCCCGGCTACGTGCTGGGCGTTCTTACCGTTCGCGGTCAGATTCTTCCGGTCATCGATTTGAGGCGGCTGCTTCAGCAGCCATCGCTGGCGGAAGATTACGCCGGCAGTTGCCGCCCGCTGCGCGAAGAGTATGAGAACTGGATTGACCAGACTGGGAAGGTTTTGGCGGAAAACGCACACGCCGAGGTGAATGGTCCGGTCACGGAGCACCTGAGGAAATGGATCGCCGAAACAAACTTCTCCAGTCAACTGCTTATGGAAGGCCTTGCGAAAGCGCGCACGCTGAACGACAAGGTCGTCAAGCGGCTACAGGACCGCGCCAAGTATGAAGAATGCGGGGATAGCGAGGGCGCGCGCGCCTGCGGCGGCGAGGTTCTTTCCACGGGACGGGCAACCGTGGCCGCCTTGTGCGAGTTTGAGAAGCAGATCGCTCAGAACATCCATGAAGACCAGCGCATTATCGTCGTGGATTCTGGCGAGTATGTCCTGGGGCTGGTGGTGGATCACGTTCACGAGGTGCTGAATGTGCCGAAGAACCTGATCGAACCGCCACCGCTGATCACATCCAGCAACGGTATGGACCTTTCAGGAGTTGCCAAACTGGAAGACGGCTCGCGGCTGATTATGGTATTGGACGTTGCCAACCTGATGAAGGACCAAAAGCTGCGCGATGTGCAAAACGCCTCTCACGGTACTACTGATCAGAAGAAGATTGATAAGACTCGCAAAGCCGGCGTTGACGCGCGGGAACTGAGCGAAGTTCAACTGGTCACATTCATGCTTGGCGCCGAGGAGTTCGGTATCCCAATCTCGCAAATCCAGGAGATTGACCGCCTCGGCAAGGTCACCAAGGTGCCGAACGCCGCGCAGTTCATCGAGGGCATCACGAACCTGCGCGGAGAGGTCATCCCCGTGCTGGACACACGGAAGCGCTTCGAACTGGATGTCAAGCCGGCCGACGATCGCACACGCATCATCATCGTCGATCTGGGCGGCATCAAAACCGGCCTGGTGGTGGACTCAGTGCGTGAGGTGTTGAATCTTGCACGCAAGGACATTGCCCCGCCGCCAGAAGCAATCGGCTCCGCGATAGACCAGCAGTTCATCTCCGGAATCGGCAAGGTGGATGCAGGCAAACGCATGATCGTATTGCTCGACGTGGAGAAGATTCTTTCCCGGCAAGAACAGGCGCATCTTTCCGAAGTTACAGCGAAACCAGAGTAGGTGTATCCCGAAAGCACGCCCACCAAGTGACTTTTTCATCTCCGGAGTCCCCAACGAGCGATTTTTGCTCGTTGGGGTGGAGATAAAGCCACATTGAAGACTATCAGTGAAAGCACATTTACTCTGGTTTCGCTCTAGTCACACAGCCTGAAATGGGGGCCGGTTCGCTCGGCCCCGGTAACACTTGAAACTCATGAAAAAGATACGAGTGCTCGTGGCGGACGACTCCGCCCTAATGCGGCAGACCCTCAAACGAATCATTACGGCTTCGGACGATTTTGATTTGGTGGGGCTTGCGCGGGATGGCGAAGACGTCGTATTGAAGGCCCGCGACCTGCGGCCTGACGTGATCTCGATGGACATCAACATGCCGAAGCAGGACGGGATCACGGCCCTGCAGATCATCCTGCAAGAGAAGATCTGCCCGGTTGTGATGGTTTCATCGCTCACTCAGCAAGGGACCACGACGACCTTCGAATGCCTTGAGTTGGGGGCCTTCGATTTTGTCGCCAAACCAGATGGCACAGTCTCATCGAATCTGGGCTCGGTGGCGGACGAACTGACCTCAAAGCTCAGGGCCGCGGCGAACCGAGGCGTCGTTGACCGCACACAGCGCGGCCGCGAACGCCGCCTGGCATATCAGGCGCTCCCTCGCGTCCCATTCGAAAACAACATTCGCAAGAGAGCGATTGCCATCGGAATCTCGACTGGAGGCCCAGCGACGCTGCAAGAGGTGCTGCCAAGAATTCCCGCTGACCTGCCCGCCAGCATTTTCCTGGTGCAGCACATGCCGCCCTCTTTCATCGCATCCTTCGCCAAGCGTCTTGGCGATAGCTGCGCAATCAAGGTTGTGGAAGCGCGCTCGGGCATGCCCGTGGAACAGAGCGTCTGCTACGTGGCGCCTGGCGGGATGCATCTCTGCCTGCACCGCAAGATGACGGGAGAAGTTGTGATTCGCACTCCGACGACACCCGCCACGCTGTTCGTGCCCTCGGTGGGCGTCATGATGGAATCGGTTCTCAATGTTTACGGGGCTGACACCATCGGCGTTTTGATGACCGGCATCGGAGACGACGGCGCCGACCAGATGGTCGCGATCAAGAATGCGGGTGGGCACACCATTGCTGAAAGCGAACAAACGGCAGTGGTGTACGGAATGCCTCGTGAAGCGATCGAAAGAGGTGGAGCATGCGTGGTTGCTCCCAGTCACCAGGTTGCGAAAGAAATTCTGAGGGAAGTTCGGGGGACAATTCAATGAGCAGTCTTAACGAGTATGCGGAGCAGTTGAACGGTTCCGGCCAGGAAGAGCGCATCTACGCGGCGGAAGATATCGGGTACTTGAATGATCCCAAAGGCGTGCCGGTTCTTTTGGAACGGTTAGTCAAGGAGCCTTCCCGGGCGGTCCGCGATGTCATATTCCAGGCCCTGATCCGGATCGACGCGGACGCGGCCATCGAGGGCTCCATCCGCTTGCTGGAAAGCGCGGATTCTCAGATTCGCAACCAGGCCGCGGATGTGCTGCGCAGCAAGGGTGCGCGGACGATTCCCTTTCTGAACACGGCCATGCGCGATGGTGATAAGGACATAAGGAAACTCGTCCTAGACATTCTAAGCGGCAACCCAGTCAGCGGCGCTGGTGAAATCTATGCTGCCGCGCTTTCCGACCCCGACCAGAATGTGGTGATTACAGCCGTGGAAATCCTGGGCAGAATACAGGCCGTGGAGTTCTGCGGCCGGATCGAAGATCTTCTCCAGCCCGGCGCGCATCCCATGCTGATCTCAGCCTGCCTTGAGGCTCTGGTTTGCATTGGCCATGCATCTTCGCTGGCGGCGATTCACCGGTTGTTTCCAGAGTTCGAAAAGCTGCCGGACTTCCAGTTCGCATCGTGCCTAAAGGCAATTGCCGCGCTGGGATCAGCCAGGGAGTTTGCAGAAGTTGCAAGCCAGTTGTATGTGCGCGGGCCGCACCTTCGCCCGGCGATTCTCAGCGCGCTCATGGCTATTCACCAGCGCTGCCCATCTCTGGAGGCCAGCGAAATTCTGTTATCGGAACTGGAAACGCTGGTTGACAGTGGCGATCCGCCGATATGCCGTTATCAGGCGGTGCGCCTCCTGGGTCTTTCAAGCGCTCGCAACGACGTGTATGCCCACCTTCTCTCCTCGTTGTCCAGCACCGAGCACCTTGTTCGCATTGCGGCGGTAGAGGCCATTCGCATGGCTGGGCGGCCTGGGATGGAACTCATGCTGGCGGAGCGCTTGCGCGAGGAAACCGATAACGAAGTTCTGGAGGCCCTCCATTGCTAACCAACGCGCCCAGCCAGACCATTACGGCCGAACACCTTGAGAGGCTCGGCCAGCAAATCTATCGCAAGTTAGGTTTGTATTTCGACGACAAGAAGAATTACTTCCTGAAGACACGGGTTGCCAAGCGCATGGCGGCGCTTGGCATGGACAACCCGAACGACTATGTCTTCATGGTTAGTTATGCCGACGCCAATAACTTGGAGATGCAGGAACTGGCGAACCTGGTTACGACCAACGAAACCTACATGTTTCGCGAGTATGACCAATTGCAAGGGTTTGCCAACTATTGTCTGCCGGAGGTGCTATCAGCCAAGCAGGATCGCGGAGATAAAACATTGCGGATATGGTGCGCCGGCTGCTCTTCGGGTGAAGAGGCGTACACGCTGGCAATGATCATTCAAGAGGTCTTTCCTCAGTCGCAGTCCTGGGACTGCAAGATTGTGGCGACCGACATCGACGAAAACATGCTCCGGAAGGTGGCTGCCGCGCGCTACGAACAGAGATCGATCAACGACGTTCCACAGGAATACAAGGACAAGTATCTGATTGCCCAGGGTGAGGATTTCGTCGTGCGGCGAAGGACGGCCGCGTTGGTTGAGCCCCGTCATCTTAACCTGAACGACCGGATGGCGTTGCGGTCGATGCGCGGCTTCGATTTCATTTTCTGCCGCAATGTTTTGATCTACTTCGACGATCTTTCGCGGAAGTCAGTTGTAGATCACTTCTACAATGCCCTCAACACTGGAGGCTACATCTTCCTGGGGCACTCTGAATCCATAGGACGCGTAACGTCGGCGTTTACGCTCAAGCGATTTGAAAAACATTTGGTGTATGTAAAGGAGTAGCTCTGTGAATACGAAGAAAACGATTCTTATCGTGGATGACTCGGAATTTGTCAGGAGCTACCACTCCTACATTCTGGAAGAAGCCAATTTTCAGGTGATTACGGCGGTCGATGGAAGCGATGGGCTGGAAAAGTTATACACAAACTCCTGCGACCTGGTTCTCAGCGACATCAATATGAGCAATATGGATGGATACGAGTTCATCCGGCGGGTTCGCGCCGATAAGAAGTACAGCGCTCTTCCCATTATCATCGTGTCGACGGAGAGCGAATCCAAAGACAAGATGAAGGGGTTTGAAGCAGGAGCGAACCTCTATATTGTCAAACCCAGTTCGCCCGAGATGATGATTGAAAATATCCGCATGATTCTGGTTGCCAACTAAGGCGGAGTGAACAGGAGAAAAGCGATGCCATTTTCCATTGATAACGAGCAAGGCAGAAGCGTTCTGAATCTCGAAGGCCCGGTCACCATCCAGCAAGCTCACGATCTTGCCGCCGAATTCGAAAAGCTCATTGAGGACGGCGCGCCGATTCATGTGGGCACGAAAGGCTTGAAGGACATTGACACTTGCATCCTTCAACTTCTGTATTCGCTGCGCAAGACGGCCGCGGAATTCTCCATCGACAACCCTTCGGAGCTTTTTATCGCCGCTGTGGATCGATGCGGCCTGCGGCGCGAGTTGCTCAGTGTCCGGGAGGCTTTGTGAAAACCATCATGACCGTGGACGATTCGCCCAGCCTCCGACAGATGGTCGGGCTCGTATTGAGCGGCGCCGGCTATCAGGTTATCGAGGCGGTCGATGGGGTCAATGCCTTGTCCAAACTAAGCGGGCAGGAAGTGCAGCTTTTTCTGGTCGACGTGAATATGCCCAACATGGGCGGCCTGGAGTTCACTCGTCAGGTTCGAGCGCTGCCTCAATACAAGTTCATTCCGATTGTTTTGCTGACCACGGAATCGAGTACGGAAAAGAAGCAGGAAGGCAAGGCGGCAGGAGCGACGGCCTGGATCATCAAGCCCTTTGATCCGGATCAACTCCTGGCGGTAGTCAAAAAGGTAGTGCGCTGATGCAGGGCGGGAAAGTGTGTGAATGATGGTGCCAGTCGATGTGATGGAGCAAATGCGCGAAGCATTCAGTGCGGAGGCTCTGGATTTGCTGATTGAACTCGACAGCGCCCTGCTGCTTCTGGAAGAGGAGCCGCGCAATTCGTCGCTGGTAAACCGTGTTTTCCGCGCGATCCATACGATTAAAGGTTCAGGGGCAACCGCAGGCAACCTGCACCTTGCTAGGTTCGCTCACAAGATGGAAGAAGCTTTCGACCTCGCTCGTGAAGGCCGCCTGGCCGTTACTCCGGACTTGATCGACTGTGGACTCAAGGCATGCGACGTCATCCGCCTCATCCTCGATGAGAAGGCGGAAGGAGAAGCCGTTCAGGGAGAAGTGGAAGTAACTGGAGCATTCGCCCGGCTGCTGCCTGTGCCTGAGAAGGCTCATGCGGATCAAAGCGCGGAGTCGAAGCCCAAAGTCGAGGTTCGCGGAGCCTTTGAAATCATCTTCAAGCCGAAGCGCGAAATGTTTTACTCGGGCTCCGACCCCGTCACGCTGCTCGACGACTTGCGGGCACTGGGGCAGGCGCATATCACGGTCCATGTCGACCAGGTGCCTCTGTTGCCTTCGCTGGAGGCGGAGCACTGCTATCTGTGGTGGGAGATTCTTCTCGTTACCGAACAGGATCAGGCGGCGATCAAGGACGTGTTCGTCTTCGTCGAGGACGAATGCGATGTGCGCATCCGGCTGCTCGAAGATCAAGCCGAGTCGGTAGCCCTGCTTGGTTCCATACCGCCGGAAATGCTCGAATTGTTTGTGGTGGAGAGCGAAGAAAACCTGGATCGAATTGAACTGGACGCGCTGGCGCTGGAAAAGGATCCTGCATCAAGGGATGCCCTCGACTCGCTGTTTCGTGGAGTCCATAGCATGAAGGGTAATTCGGGCCTGCTGCTGGATTACGTCAAGGACACTCCCCTCAAAGCCGCGCATCCGCTGCAAGTCATGCTCCGCATGGCCCATGCTCTCGAGTCCCTTCTTGATTCGTTCCGGGGCGCCACCGTCAAACTGGTGACGGAAGAGGCGATCCACATCGCTCTGGATACATGCGACGCATTCCGCGCGCTGCTCGGGAACCTGACGCTCAATGGCGCAGGCGGCGTGGTTTCGCCGCAGTTGCTTGAGCAATTGAGAATCAAGACTACTTCAGCGCCGATTGGTCCATCTGTTGATGTGCGAGAGGCTGCGTTTCTCAATACGGCTTCGCAGTGTGTCGAGATGATCGCGAACAGCCTGAAGAGGATGGAAAACGATTCCGGACCGGCAAGCCCCGTCCTTGCAACCTATCTTCGCGGCCTCAAAACCTTGGCGGCGGCGGCACAGTACCGGAACTGCCCGGAACTCGAAGAGCCATTGGCGCAACAGATCAAGATTCTGGATGCGGCAGCGATCACTGGCAAAGCCTTGGGCAGCGAAGATCGCTCAGCCCTGGGCGACGCCTTTCTGCGGGTCCGTGCCGTTCTTGACCACGTGTCGCCGGGCGGCGTTGACAAACATCTTTCCGAGCCTGCTGGCGGCGCGCCGGCTTCGGCAAAAACGCCAGCCGGCCGGCCGAGCGCTTCCGCCGCTCCTTCGACAATTCGAATCGATCAGGTCAAGCTGGATCGTTTGATCACGGTGGTTGGTGAACTGCTCGTCGCCCGCGGAGCAATTCCGCTGCTCGTCCGAAAGCTGAATGACGGAGCTGACGGCGCATCCGTTGTGAAGGATATGAAAGATGTCGAATCGAGCATCACTCGCATTGCCAACGAGCTCCAGACCAGCGTCATGTCGATTCGAATGCTTCCGGTAAAAACCGTTTTCCAGCGATTTCCACGCCTCGTGCGCGACCTCGCGCGGTCTCTTGGGAAGAAAGTTCAGTTGGTCATTGAAGGAGAGGAGATCGAGCTGGACAAAACGATCCTGGAGCAGATCGGCGATCCCCTGGTTCACCTGATCCGCAACTCCGTCGACCATGGATTCGAGTTACCCGAGGAGCGTGTGGCGAATGGCAAAGACCCGTCGGGGCAACTAACCCTGCGAGCAATTCATGAAGCAGGCAGCGTTTCAATTGAGGTAAAAGATGACGGGCGCGGGCTTGATGCTGTTGCTCTCAAAAAGAAGGCCGTCGAAAAGGGATTGCTGAGCGCGGAGGCAGCCGCGGCCATGAGCGAAGAGGCTGCGTTTCAATTGATCTTCCTGCCAGGGCTGACGACCGCGGAGAAGGTGACCGAAGTCTCCGGCCGCGGAGTCGGGATGGACGTTGTTCATAGCAACGTCCGCAACCTGCAAGGCACAATCGAAATTCGCTCGAAGCTCGGCCAGGGCACCTCCCTGCTGATCAAGCTGCCCACCAGCCTCATGGTTTCAAAGGGGATCTTGCTGGAGGCGGGCGGTCAGCAATACATTCTGCCGCTCAGCAACATCCGCGACATGATCAAGTTGCCACTGGAGCAGGCGCACAAGTACCGCGGGCAAACCCTCGCGCAGGTGCGGGGAACCATCTACCCAATCCTCAGCCTGGCGGAGATGCTGGGCCTGGTTCCGGCAGATACGCCGGAGCTGTCCGTGGCAATCGTTGAAGCGGGCGCCGCGAGATACGGCCTTGTGGTTGATAAGTTTCTTACCGAAGTCGAGGTATTGGTCAAGCCGCTGACGGGCGGACTGGAGCAGTGCAAGGAATTCCAGGGCGCAGCCATCATGGGTGATGGACGAGTTGTGCTTGTCTTGAATGCGCTTGAATGCAACAGCTTGGTCGGGAGCGCATGAACTTATCCGACAAGCTGAGAATCCGCGACGGGTCGATGCCGCTTGAGGCGGAGCTTTTCCCTGCCTCGGCCCAATCGCTCAAGCAGGTGATCGCTGACCTCGGCTTGCTGAATCACGAAACCGAGCAAGGCTTCATGAGCATCGGCGGGAAACTGGCCGAATTCATGCAGACGGTAAGCGTGATTTCGTCTGAGTTGACCGCCTTGGCAAACGCAGAGCATGGACAGCAAGCAGCTCAGGCGCTCACACGCGCTCTCGATCGCTCCAGGGGATTGAAAGCGTCTCTGGGAGAACGGAACGGTGGCCTGGCCGGCATGCACCGGGAGGTAGGCCTCCTGAAGCGAACGCTATCCGGATTCCAGGAGACCGTCTCGACTTTTCATACGCTCGGGCTGCTGACGCGAATTGAAACTGCGCGGCTTGGCACTACAGGAGTCGACTTCAGCGATCTGGCTGACGATGTCAGCTTGCTGGCGGGGCAGGTCGATACCAGAGTCGAGAGCGCTCTGGCCATTTCCGACTCGCTGGTCCCGCCCATCGAACGTGCAATGCAAGAAGCTTCAGTCATCCAGGCGCGTCATGCGAAGGACTTGCCAGCCTTGATCTCCGAGACCTTGGCCAGCCTGAAGTCATTCCGCAATATGCAAGACAAGGCGCATGAGTCGTCGGTTCGCCTGGTATCCGACTATGCCGCCATATCGGACTCGTTCAAGAAGCTGATCATGTCCGTCCAGTTCCACGACATTACGCGGCAGCAGATCGAACATGTGATCGAAGTGCTTCAGCGCCTCAATGCCGAATCTGAGGGAGAAGACCACGGCGCTTCCCGCAACCCGCGAGGCACTGCGGAAGTCCTGGCATTGCAATCTGCGCAACTCGCCGATGCCGACGAGAAATTCAGCGCCTCCGTTGCGTCGGTTGAGCGCAATCTGGAAGGCATTGCCACGCATGTACTGGAGATGGTCGAAGAGAGCCGCGCGCTATCCGGTCTTCACAAGGATGAAGAGGGCTCATTCTTCCTGCCGATGGAACAGCATTGCAAAACAATTCTCGCCGGACTCGGCGACGCTGCAAAGGCTGAAGCTGCCACGCAGGTCACAAAAAAAGGTTTGGCGGATAACATCGGCCGAATGCGCGGGTCCATTCAAGAGATCCAGTATATTGAACCGAAGATGCGCAGAATGGCACTGAATGCCCGCATCAGCGCATTCCATTTGGGCGCTACCGGCAGCGCCCTCGACGTCCTTGCCGGCTCAGTGCAGAAATTGGCGTCTGAATGCAGAGACCGCTCCGAATTCCTCGTGGCCTCACTTGACTCCATGAGTGAGGCCGCCACAGACTCGCGCGGGGAATGCGGACCTGATCCCGCAGGCGAGCAGGCGAATGGGGATGAATGCACGGACGACCTGCGCAGGGCAGTCGAAGAACTGCACTCGGCAACCGAGCGCAGTTTCGCACGGATTTCTCAAATCGTTACTCACGGTGACCGTCTTGCGGAAGACCTTGCCGCGGCTCGTATGAACTTTTCTGTAGGCACGCTCTTTGCCAGGGCTGTTGCACGTGCGCGTGAAACGATCAAAGGAATCAGAGAGAGCGCCCAGTCCGGCTTGCCGCGCGATGACAGTGAAAACTCGGATTCTCGGTTAGCCGATTTTGCAAGTCATTACACAATGCAGGCGGAACTTGATGTACACCAAAGTCTCACCAGGGCTGTGGCCGGAACGGCGCCTGATACTGCGCAGGTTGATGGGCAGAACTCTCCACCAGGGGAAGCCGATGAACTCGGGGACAATGTGGAGTTCTTTTAGTGCGGAGATTCCGCAGCCCGTTTCTGCATAATGCCGTATTGGATTTCAGAGCTTGTTGTTTCAATGAAGGAGCGGTTTGAATATGTCTACCGTATCAGTGAAGTTCATGGAGTGGACGCCGGAATACACCGCGCATAATGCTGAGATTGACCGGGAGCACCAGTTTGAGTTCGGGCTCGTCAATAGTTTCCATGAAGCGATGCTGGCGGGACATGGGAAGCAGATCCTAAAAACACTTCTCGCGGACTGTTCGCAGTACGCCATTTCTCATTTCGCGCATGAAGAGAAACTGATGGCTGACGTCCATTACCCCGAAATGCTGGAACACATCCAGATGCATGACGAGTTGCGGCGCCGGCTCAGAGAGATGGAAGAATACGTTGAACGCGGCGAAACGGTCATAACCATCGAATTGATGCTGTTTCTCCGTGATTGGATCAAAAATCATACGATGGTCACAGACCGCCGGTTGGGTGATTATGTCCAAGTAGATCAGGTCTACGCTGCATATTTGGAGTGTTTGCTGCATGGCGACCAGAGAGGGTGCGGCATCATAGTCCAACGACTCCTTACGGAAGGAATTTCGTTTGAGAATCTATACATCGATCTGTTCCAGAAAGCGATGTACCACACGGGCGATCTCTGGATGAAGAACAGGATCTCTGTGGCCACGGAGCATCTCATCACGAGCATCACTCTGAGCATGATGACGCTGGTCCATCCTCTGTTGCTTAACGCGCCTAGAAATGGCAAAAAGGCAGTCGTGACTTGCGTGGACGGTGAGCTTCACCAGGTAGGAGGCAGAATGGTTTCAGACATGTTCGAGCTTCATGGCTGGGACTCCTACTTCCTGGGCGCAAACACGCCGGTCGAAGGTCTATTGGAGATGCTCGGAGAGAAACAACCGGATGTGCTTTGCTTTTCGGTGAGCCTCAGCAGCCATATCAGCCAATTCAATGAGATTGTGGAGAAGGTGCGAACCCGCTTTCCGGACCTAAGTATTCTCGCGGGAGGTCAGGCCTTTCTGCATAACACAGCAGAGGTCAATAGCGACCCCAGCTTGAGCTATCTGCGGTCACTGTATGATTTGGAGGCGTGGATCGCGAGTCTTTGAACGGCTTATAGTCGCCTTCGGTTGGCGTAGAATATTGCAAAGCTGGACGGTGTTACTCCGGCCCGTCAGTCACACTTGGACCTATGTTAGCATCGATCATTGGAGTTTGGCGTCATCCGGATATTGCCCGCGGGACGCGAGCAGAGTAACACGGAAAGGACTGTGATGAGCACTTTGCTGGAAGCGCTGCCGAGAACTCATACATCGCGTGTCTGCGCCCCAAGGACGAAACAGCCGGATGAGTTACTCAATATCAACCATCTTCGGGCGTTCGTAAAAGTGGCCGAATGCGGTGGCATCGCATCCGCTTCAAAGGAGCTTTCCCTTTCCCCCTCATCGGTATCACGGTCCATTCAGCAGATCGAGGAGTGCCTTGGCGTGCCACTTCTTGAGCGTCATCCTCGCGGATCATTCCTGTCTTCTTATGGAAAGCAGATTCTTTTTAGGGCGCAAAGCGCCATCAGGGAACTCAATGCAATTCCGCGCATGAAGATGGATGACCGCAAGGGAGCCGTCAATTCGCTTGAGCATCTTTTGAATACCCGCCGCCTGCAGATGTTCGTCAAGCTGTGCGAACTGCGCCACATGCCGAGTGTAGCGGCAGAGATGGGCATCAGCCAGCCGGCTATCAGCTTGGGAATTGGAATTCTCGAGAGCGGCGTCGGCGACGTCCTATTCGAGCGGTCAACACTTGGTTTGGCGCCGACTCGGCAGGCCTTGGCAATGGAACTGAGATGCCGCCGCGCGCTGAATGAATTGCGCCTTATTCCGGACGAAATTGCGGCGCTGCGCGGGTTGATGCAAGGCGTAGTGACCATTGGCGACATCCCTCTTGGACGGCCTGTGATTCTTCCGGAAGCAATCGCCCAAGCTACCACCCGCCACGCTGGACTTCAGATCGTGACTCGGGAGGATTCGTTCGACGAGTTAGTCGCCGGTCTCCGTGCCACCGACATCGATTTCATTTATGGCCCGCTGCTCTTGGACGGCATAGAGGGGCATTTGCAAAGCGAGGCTCTGTTTGAAGAGGATGTGGCGCTTCTCGTGGGGCAAGACAATGCGCTTCTTAAGAAGCGGACCACTCTTAAGGATTTGGAAGGGGCACGGTGGATACTTCCACCCAAGAGTGGACCAGCGCGCCTGCTGCTGAATTCTGCATTTATAGATGCCGGTATGCGTCCCCCTTCCCCAGTCGTGGAATCGAGTGATCTGGCGATTATTCGAGGACTCTTATCGAAGACAAGCATGGTGGCCGCTCTCTTGTCGTACCAGATGCCCTATGAAACTGGGGAAGGCGGAATCAAACGATTGCCTGTTCAGTTCCCCGGCACGGTATGCAAGATGAGGATGGGCTTTTGCTATCGCGCCGACAGCCGCCTTTCGCCAGGAGCTCAGTTTCTGATGGATGCAATCCGCGGTATCGCGGAAAAACGAAGCCTGCCGTTAACTGAAAGGCCGATTCCTCTCTAAGACGCGGCACGGCAACCTCCTGATTCAGCGCCACAGGCTTTTATCCGAAGGTGAATGCGAATGCCTGCACGCCAGCATCGAGGAATTCAATCTCGAAGGTGTGGTCCGCGATCGGTCCGTGCTGGCGGACGAGTTGGTAGAGACGATCTTCCGTAACAGTTCCCAATCCCTGCTCATCGCAATCGACGCCATGATTCGCGCCGGGGGCTTGCCCGTCGATGCGAACGCGGAAGCGAACCGGACCCGAGCCCGGCCCCAGAACAAGGTGCAAATCCCGCGCATGGAAGCGGAAGAGAATGCTGCCGTGCGCTCGGCCAAGCACCGCCGCCTCGCCGTGATCGGTCCATGCGCCAGAGAAACCCCATTGATTGGGTTCGAGCTTTCGCGGCGCAAGATACAGATGCAGCTGGCCGGCCTGCAAGCCGCCGGGCGAGGCAAAGCGCTCTGCCCGCATGGAGCCGATATAGGTTTCCGGCGAGCCAAGGGCTGCGCCATCGGCCGGCATTTCCGCTCCGCTGGCGCCCAGCGTAAGCGCGCCGGCAGAAGACGGCTGCGCTCCGTTGCGTTCTTTCAGGAGCTTCCGAATCCAGCGCTCCGATTCGTCGTAGTTTCCCTCGCCGAAGTGCTGGAAGCGGATCTTTCCCGTGGCATCGATGAAGTAATGCGCGGGCCAGTACTGATTGTGAAAGGCGCTCCAGATGCGCTGCTGGCTGTCAACCGCGATCGGATAGGTAATTCCGAATTTGCGCAGGGCTTTCTGGATGTTGGAGGGATTCTTTTCAAAGTCGAACTCCGGAGTGTGGACGCCGATGATCACCAGGCCGCTCGATCTATAACGCGCGTCCCAGGCGCGCAGGTAGGGCAGAGAGCGCAGGCAGTTGATGCAGGAGTAGGTCCAGAAATCGATGAGGACGACCTTGCCCTTGAGTTGCTCCCGATTCAACGGCGGCGAGTTCAACCAGGAAGTTGCGCCGGAGAGATCCGGCATTGCCTGCTGGGCAGGAGCATTTGGGGCGGCAGACAGAAGCGCGGCCACGATCAGCGCCGCCGCGGCAGCCCACATCCGCCCCGTGCGGAATACTTCTCTCCGGCGCAATTTCATCGCCGCGAAGATCGACAAGATTTGATCTGCCATGCGTCAGTCCTTCCTTGCATCTGAGTGCGCGATGGCCGCTCTGGTTGCAGAATCCGTGACGAGCAGCCCAAAGTGGAGCGAAACGCTTACACGACCTTGCAGATAAGCGACGTCATATCGTCTTTCTGCGGCGCATCTCCGGTAAAGGCGCGCGCAGCCAGGTAGAGCCCATGCACGAGTTCTCCGGCACTGCTCTGCTGCCGGCAACAGATGAAGTCCAGCGCGCCCTCTGCGCCAAAGGGGCGATCCCGCTCATCCATCGATTCCGTGATTCCATCGGTCAAGAGCACCAGCGCGTCTCCCCGATTCATGGAAACGGGCGGAGCCAGAAAGAATTGCTGATTCGGGAAAATCCCCAGCGGCGGCGCGGTGCTGCCGAGCACCTCATGCGCATCCCCGGACTGGCGCAGCAAATAACCCGGTTCGTGTCCTGCGCTGGCATATTCCAGCGAGCGGTGATAGGGGTCGATACGGCCAAGAAACATGGTGACGAACCGATTGCCCCCGAGAGAGGCCACGAGGGAACGATTGACGCAGTTGAGAACCGAGCAGGTGTCTGGCATTACGGTTGCGTATGCCCGCAAGGACGCGCGCACCTCCGCCATCAGAAAAGCTGATCCGATTCCATGGCCCGCAATATCAGCGACGACGATGTACAGCGAGCCGTCTGGCTGCGGAAGAAAGTCGAAATAGTCGCCTCCCGTTTCATGGGCGGGATAGGCCGCGGCCGCAATATCAAAGCCTGGCAGCGCCGCCCTGGCTCTGTAATAGCGCTGCTGGACCTCGCGCGCAACTGCCAGGTGATACTCCTGTTCCAGTTGCTTCCTGCGCGCGGTTACATCCTTCTGAACGGAGACAAAGTGGGTGATTTCCCCGGACTGATCCTTGATCGGGCTGATGGTTTGTTCGGACCAGAACAGGTCTCCGGATTTTTTGCGGTTGACGATAGTTCCCCAAAACGTATCGCCGGAGTTGAGCTTGGCCCACATATCACGATAGAAGTTGTCGTCGTGCTCTCCGGATTTCAAGACGTTCGGCGTGCGTCCCAGCACCTCGGCTGCGGAGTACCCGGTGATTTTCTCGAAAGCGGGATTCACATATTCAATGATTCCCCGCTTATCGGTAATCACGATACTGTCGCCTGTCTGCTCGACCGCGCGGGCCAACTGCAGATACATCGTCCGGAACATGGCGAAGCGTTCAGAGACCAACTCCTGCTGGTCTTCACCCGCTTCGTGCCCGTTTCGCGCTGGCTTCAGGAATGCCTCCACGGCCGCATTGTTGTGCAGCAAATTTTCAGGCACGCTGACATCGGAAACAAGAACAACCGCGCCACGAAAAATGCCCGAAGCATCGCACAACGGCGTCGCGCTGGCATCGATCCAGAGCCCCGCGGGCCGCAGATCGTTTTTGATGAAGACCAACTGGTGAAGCGCTTCTTTACCGCGCATGGCCAGGGTAAGCGCCAGTTGCTCCGCAGGATAAGGCGTAACCATGTCGGGCAGGTAACAGCCATAGGTGGCAGACCATTCAGACGAGTCCACGTTCCTGGCGCCGATGCCGAGAATTCGTTCAGCTTCGGGGCTGAAGTACACAAAATGCCCCTCAGTGTCACAAATGATCACACCCACCGCAAGATTCTTGAAAACAGCCCGCATGACGTCGCTGTATTCGAGGAGAACAGATCCCTGAGTGTTGTCTGTCGCCACGTCACTCCTCCGACCCGTAAATCCGACCGAAAGCAAATAAAGCCTACACCCCCCTTCCTTCCGGGCAAATGCAGCTCAAAAAACTCGGCACCCGTACAGGACATTGGATGTGCCTTCCTCATAAACCTGTGCAGAACTTTCATGAATCTCGACTGCCCCGGCTCCAGCCATCTTCGGCTCTTCCGGGCGGCCATCTCCGGTTCTCCGCGGCGTCAGGAATCTGCATCGTACTCAATAAGGCTGCATCTACAAGAGAGAGCAGCAGTTCCCCCTGGCAGGAAAGAGCAAGGGGGCGCGTGTGTTCCCAGGCTGAGTCTTTCAGCCCGCGGGAGGAGGCAGAGATTGGCAAAGAAGGTCGCAGAACTTTTTGTGGAGGTTCTTGCAGCGGCGGGCGTGGAGCGAATCTATGGGGTGGCCGGTGACTCCCTGAACGGCATCACGGATTCCGTGCGCAAGCGCAATGGAATCAAATGGGTGGGCGTGCGGCACGAAGAAACAGCGGCCTTCGCGGCCGGAGCGGAAGCGGCGCTGACGGGAAAGCTCGCGGTCTGCGCCGGAAGCTGCGGGCCGGGCAACCTTCACCTCATCAATGGCCTCTACGATGCCCAGCGCAGCCGCGTGCCTGTGCTGGCCATTGCCGCGCAGATTCCATCGCGCGAGATCGGCAGCGGGTATTTCCAGGAGACCCATCCTGAGATTCTGTTCAAGGAATGCAGCCATTTCTGCGAACTGATTTCAAGCCCCTCACAAATGCCGCGCATATTGGAGATTGCCATCCAGACGGCACTGTCAAAGCGAGGCGTGGCCGTGGTTGTGCTGCCCGGCGATATTGCCCTGCTGAATGCGGAAAAGGACGAGCGCCGGATTCAGTTCTCGTCTGCCCAGCCGCAAATTGTTCCCGGCCCGGAAGAGCTGGACCAACTGGCAGCCGAGCTGAATGGCGCGAAACGCGTGACGATTCTGGCCGGCGCGGGTTGCGCGGGCGCGCGCGATGAGTTGATTCAGACGGCGGCGAAGCTGCAGGCGCCGATCGTTCATGCCCTGCGCGGAAAAGAATTCATCGAGTACGACAATCCATACGACGTGGGCATGACCGGCCTGCTGGGGTTCTCGTCGGGCTATCATGCCATGATGAATTGCGATGCGCTGCTGATGCTGGGAACTGACTTTCCTTATCAGCAGTTTTATCCCAAAAAGGCTCGCATTCTACAGGTTGACGTTCGCAGGGAACAACTGGGCCGCCGGTGCAGACTAGACCTCGGCCTTGCAGGGGGCGCGGCGGAAACGCTGTCTGCCTTGCTGCCACGGATTGAGCAGAAGGCGGACCGAACTTTTCTTGATGCCTGCCTCAGCCACTATCGCGAAGCGCGCAAAGGGCTCGATGACCTGGCGACCGGAAAAGCGGGCCAGCGCCCCATTCATCCCCAATACGTGGCCAGGATCCTGGATGAAGTGGCCGCCGGCGATGCCATTTTTACCGCCGATGTTGGAACTCCCGTGATCTGGGCGGCGCGGTATCTGCGCATGAATGGCCGCCGGCGCCTGCTGGGTTCCTTCGTCCACGGATCGATGGCCAGCGCATTGCCGCAAGCCATCGGAGCGCAAATCTCACATCCGGGGCGTCAGGTGATCACGCTTTCCGGCGACGGCGGCTTTTCCATGCTGATGGGCGATCTGCTTTCGCTCCGGCAACAGAACCTGCCTGTGAAGATGGTGGTCTTCAACAATGGTTCGCTGGGGTTTGTGGAACTGGAGATGAAGGCAGGAGGCTATCTGGAACATGCGACGGACCTGGTCAATCCTGATTTATCGAAGATTGCGGAGGGTGCGGGAGTTCTTGGCCTGCATGTCGACGATCCGGAAGATGTACGTCCTGCCCTGGAGAAAGCCTTTGCCTATGACGGCCCCGCGATGGTGGATATTGCGGTGAACCGGCAGGAACTGGCCATGCCGCCTTCCCTCAAGCTGGACCAGATCGTCGATTTCAACCTTTATATGATCCGAGCCATACTGAACGGCCGGGGCGACGAAATCATCGACCTGGCCCGAACGAATCTTTTCCGGTAAGTTTTTCCGGCCCCATTCGCTTGAATTGTGGCTGTGCGGGCCTTTACGGCATTTTCACAGATAGCGTGATGTCATGGGCGCCCCACCCTCGTCACGTTTTTGTTCTTGTGGCCAGGGTGGGATAGCACGATTCCCACATTACAGAAGCTGTGAAAACGCCATGGCCTGGGAAAGGCAATTGGCGCGGAACCGATTCGCTTGATTTCTAGAGCCGCTTGCAAAATTACCTGGATACCGGCATTACGGATTCCATTGCCTGTCCGGCGCCATGGCTTGTTCCGACGGCAAAGCTGCATGCTATACGGCCTACCCCCCCACCCGTATTTTGGGCGTAAAATCCTTGTTTTCATGAGCCTACGGACAGTGTTCCGCTGTAAAATCGTCATAACAAAAGAGTTGCCCGCAAAATCGTCCAGGATAAGGAGTTAGCTCCTCCTTTGCAGCACAAGGAGGACGACTGGGAAAAATGCTCCTGTGAATTATTGTGCGACGACGCGGCAAAATGATCTGCAAACAACTGCGCCTGTTGCAAGCCCTGACGCCACTCACACTCCACTTTGAATTCTGCAAGCGGCACTCTATTTTTGAATTACCTTTCTGCTGCTTATAGCGAAACCACAGTAGGTGTATCCCGGAAGCACGCCCGCCAAGTGGCTTTTTCCTCAAGAAAAAGCCACGCTGGATACTCCTAACAAGGCTACGGCTACTGTGGTTTCGCTCTAGAGCGACTTACCCATTTCATAGGCCTGTTTCATCGCATTGCTTGTCAGAATGTCGCCGATTTCCCAAGCGCCGGTGCCATACACGATGCCCTTTTCCTTTGCCCCCGGCAGACAGGAAGTAAATGCCTGGAAGCCCTCGATGGCTGGCTTCATGGCGGCCTTGTCGCCGTCCGCCGCGGCCACGATGAAATAAAACTCCTTGTTGACGATCTTCGTGTACCGCTCCACGCACCGGTCAATCACAGTCTTCATCTGGGCGCACATCGTGTAGAAGTAGACCGGCGTCGCCATGACGATGACGTCAGCCGCAATCATGCTGTCGAGGATCTGCGCCATATCATCCTTC
>Ga0255348_1000045_pt1 | contig 65768 bp, 61 predicted proteins | sample CBST25v5metaG_FD_189945 | JGI IMG/M metagenome (GOLD analysis project Ga0255348, IMG submission 189945) | Peat soil microbial communities from Stordalen Mire, Sweden - C.B.S.T-25.v5 | ecosystem: Environmental > Terrestrial > Soil > Wetlands > Peat | place: Sweden: Norrbotten County, Stordalen... | reverse complement strand
GATAAGGGGTCTGATAGCCCTCGGCAGCAGGGCTGGCTGGAGGCTGCGGCGCGCCGGGCTGGCCAGGATTCCGCGGCCGCGTTCCTATGTTCAGCCAGTTGCCCACTTCGTTCAGCCCCAGGGGATCGGGCACCGGCTGGCCATCGCGCAGCGCCTTGGCGGTGTTGAAAGCCTCAAACGCCTGGTAGAAAATCCATGCGGCAATGCCAAAGCCGAAGTAATCGTTGTAGTTCGCAAGCGCGCAGAGCATCGCGAAGATGGCCACGTGGATGAAGCCCTTCAAAAACTGGCCGTTGTACATGGCGCCGACGCCGGGAATGAACCCTAGAACGGCGGCAGCGGAGGGGTTGGGACCGCTTGCTGGAGGGGGAGGGATAAAGGGTTGTTGGAAGCTCTGCCACGCAGTCGCGCAGGGTTCGCAGAGGAGTTGTCCTCCGGCGGTCGAACGCACGCAGTTGGCGCAGAGAGCTTTGCCGCAGTTCTGACAATAAGCCGTCGCATTGATTCCACTATGATTTACGCAGTCCATACTGTGCTCCTTTCCCATGTTTCGCCTGGGGAGCCGCCAGAGAGCGCGGGCCGGTGCAGAAATGCCAGGGAGTTTTCTAAAACATCAGAATCGTTGAGAGCTGGTTCAGCAGCCGGAGAAACGGGATGCTGTGACGGGTCCGCCCAGGTGCCTCCGTCCTTGTGCGCCGGGGTCTGATTGGACTCGCCGGCCGGCGCGTTTTGCTTGAGGTCGCCGCTTTGGCCTTGGCCTTCACCTTGTGTGGTCCGGCGCAACTCCCGCATTCTCGTCTGCACTTCGTAAACCAGCCGCGAGTGATCGTAGTAACGGATGATGGGGGTTGAAGCCATGGTGAATCTCCGCTCGAGGAAGGAGCGGGCTTCGCTGGGAAATGAACCAGGGCGCAGTTCAGAGAGCCGCAGGTTGCTAAAGCGGATGCCAGTGAGGCCGAGCGTCATGGCGATGGAAAAGAAGGCCATTGCGGCGGTCAGCATCAAACGGGGTTCGGCAAAGCGACGAAGGTGCGCCATCATGCCGGGACGCTGCCAGGCCGGGGCGGGAATGGAGGCGGGGTGAATGGGCAAAACGCTGCCGCCGGCGGTTGCCAGGCCATAACCCTGAGCCTGTCCAGGACCGGTCACGGCAAGGATTCTGGCCAGCAAGCCCGCCGGAACCTCAGGTTCGGGCGAAAGGAACTCCAGCCATTCCCGGCCTTTACGCGCCTCCTCGTAGAGGGCGGAGCAGGCCGGGCAGACGGACCTGTGCGCGTTAAAAATAACTTCGTCCTCGGGCTTCAGCAGCCCGTCCAGCGCGTCCGCCAAAAGTGTCTCCCATTGCCCGCAGGCCGGAGAGCTCGGAATGAAAGTGCGCTCTGCCATCACATCACCTCCCGTCTATTACGTTCCAGCAGCCTCGCAAGTTCCGCGCGACCCCTGCTGATACGTGACTTGACGGTTCCTTCGGGAATATCGAGCACGCATGCGATTTCCTTGTAGTCCAAGTCTTGCAAATCGCGCAGGATGACGGCCTCGCGCAGCTCGACGGAGACGCGCGACAGGGCCTCCTGCACCATTTTTGCCAGTTCCTTTTTGGCCGCCGCCTCGTGCGGCGAGACGCCGCGGGCCGTAAGCCGGTCAATCGGCTTGAGTTCCTCTGCCGACTCCCAGCCGTCATCCAAAGAGGAGGTGGCGCGCAGGTTTTTAGTCCGCCGGAAATTGTCTACGAGCAGGTTGCGGGTCATGGCGGCGATCCACACATGCAGGCTGCCGCGCCCGGTGTCGAAGCTGGCCAGGTTGGAATAAATCTTCAAAAAAACATCTTGCGTGAGGTCTTCGGCGTCGGTGGGGTTGCCGGTGAAGCGGTAGCAGAGCCCGTAGACACGCCGATGCTGGGCGCGGACTAGCTCAGCCCACGCGCTGGAATCGCCGTCAAGGCAGCGGCGGACGATTTGGGACCAATCGATCTCCAGAGAAGCCGCCTCCGCGTGCTTTGGAAGGGTCGCAGGCGCCAGGTCAGAACTCGCCTGAACGCGGCCCTTCGCAATGGGATTGCCGCCCGGAATCTGCCGCGGACTCGGAGCGCCTGTGTCCGACTGCCGGACATTGAAGTCAGGCCGCCGCGTCGGGGCCGCAGTCCTTGGCGACGGGCTTTCGTCGCGGCGGTGCTTGTCCGGCCACGCCAACCCCATCCCGCTCCAGCTTAATGTACCCACGCATTGCATACTCGGCTATTACGAAGGATTTTCAAGATAAGTTCCATTGGCTGTTAGGGGAATAACAGGCTGCGGAAAAACGCGTCGGTTTGACCCGAACTCGCGAAAAACATCCCTCAGGGCCTAAAGGCCGCGTTGATTTTGCGGTATTTACGGCACGACTAAAGTCGTGCCCTGACACAAAGCGGCCCTTTTTGGCACGATCTACGAGTTTTTCCGCAGCCTGTTTAGCCCTCGTTGATTTAACAGCATTGCGGCACAACTGAAGTCGTGCCCTGACACAATGCCGATTCATGCAACGGTTAACTCTATGTAGAGATTTGGACCCATTCCCTTTGCCTGGGAAAAAGAAGCCCCGCTCAAGCTCGGCTTGAACGGGGCAGTGATGCGCAGGGAGGATTGTTACCGCTTGCCCTGGATGGTTTTGGGATTGACGCCGGACCGTTTGACTGCGCGTTTGGCGGAGATGGCAAGCATCTCCTTGCCCATGGGGGACTGGTTGACGGCAACCTGCAAGGCCAGATTGATGAGGTTGCTGGTGCCCCAGTAGAGAGCCAGTCCTGAGGGGTAATGCAACAGGACAAAGCCCATGAAGAGCGGCATCATGATGGCCATCATGCGGCGCTGATTAGCGTCCATGCCCGGCGAGGGCGTGATGTACTGCGTCAGGAACATGGCGAGGATGATGAGGATGGGCAGAATGTATTTCGGGTCCGGTAAAGAGAGGTCGGTGAGCCAGAACCAGTGGGCCTGGCGCAGTTCGACGGCATTTTGCAGAACGCGAAAATAGGCGAAGAAGAGCGGAATCTGCGGCAGCATGGGCAGGCAACTGCCATACATGTTGACGCCTTCGGCCTTGTAGAGCGCCATGGTCTCGGTATTCATCTCGGCGCGTTTTGGGTCGGTGGCTTTGAGATGGGCATAGCGCTTCTTGATCGCCTCGGCCTTGGGCTGAATGCGCATCATCTTCAGCGAGGACTTCATGGCCATGAAGCGGAGAGGCAGCATGACGAGGGTGAAGATGACGGTGACGATGATGATGGCCCATCCCCAGTTGTTGATGCCGGGGCCGAGCATGCCGTCGAGGCCGCGCAGGGCCAGGTAGAGCGGCTTGGCGATGACTCCCAACCAACTGCCGAACTGGATGAGCGGATCGAGCGTGGGTCCGGTGAGCTTGCCATCGGGTCCGTTGGCGTGGATGGTCTTGAGCAGGTCAGTGTCTTTGGGGCCGGCGAAGAAGCGCAGGCGGGTTGAGCCGCTGGTGTCGCCCACGGCCAGGCCGAGCACATCAACGGGCTTCTTCTGGCTGTTAGGATCGCTGGGATCGGTGGGCAATTGAATGGAGCTGTGCAGCGTGACCACGGACGTGCGCACGGGTGCATCGGGCAGAAACGCCGCGGCAAAGTAGAGATCGGCGATGGCCGCGTATTCGTAAGGCTGGTCGAGCGTGGCGCCGTTGCTGACCTTCTTGGCGTCGATTGAATCGTCCTTGCCGTTCAGGGACCAGTCAAACTTGCCACTGGCGAACTGGATGGGTTCAGTCTGATCGCCAAGGCCTGCCGGCCAAGCCAGCAGAGCACGCACCGGCACGCCGTTGCGCTTGACCTCGACCTCAGCCGTCACCACGTAGCTCGCATCGAAGCGGAAGGTCTTCACCACATCGAGGCCGTTGGCGGCGTAGTGAAAGGTCACCGAGCCGGGAGCCTGAAGCAGGCCATTGGACGCGGACGCGCCGGAGACGGAGACCTGATAAAGCGCCGAATTCAACTGCTTGGTCAGCTCCGGCTCATAGGTGTAGAGCGAAAGCGGAAGCCCGGCGTCGGAAGTTTTTGGATTGACCAGATCAAGCTGCTGGCCGCCGGGATCGGGGTGGTCCTTGTACTGCTTGCCCTTCAGAATCCAGTGCGTGACCTGCGCGCCCTGGTTGGTGAAGACGATCTTGAGATTGTCGTTCTCGACCGTCGTCTCAGACACGGCGGAGGCGGCGACAACCGGAGTGACAACTGCTGGAGCCGGCGCCTGCCCTGCTACCAACTGCGCTGGGGCGGGCTGGCCAGGGGTTGCGGCCGATTGTGCTGGCTGCTGCGCTTGACTCTGCGTTTGTGCGGGCGCGGGCGTGGCTGGCTGTTTTGATTTGGAAAAATACTGAAAGCCGAGAAGAACAACGAGGGCCAGGAGAGTGACCGACATCAGGCCGCGCATATCTCCGCCGCTGCCGCTGCCGCCGCCTTCGCCCTGCCCCTGTAGATTGGGATTGCGAAATTCTGCCAATGGATTACGTCCTATCGTTAGGGGCGCGCCGTCAGGCCGCCGCCCTTTCTATGGTAATGGTTTGTTGTGCAAATGGTGTGAAATCGGGGCCAGAGGCACTTGGTCAAGGCCGCCGCGGGCGAAGGGATTGCAGCGCAGAAGCCGCCAGGATGCGAGCAGAACGCCGCGCAGGGGTCCATGGATGGCAATAGCGGTGGAGGCATACTCAGAACATGTGGGAACGTAACGGCAGCCGCCCGGCTTGAGCGAGTGGATAGCCGGAGAGAGCCAGCGGCGATAGAAGTCGAGCAGGTCGAGCAAAATGTGGGTCAACCGCGATGCGGGAGGCGTTGCCTGGTCCGGGACAATATTATGTTGCGCCGCCTCAGATTGAACGTGAGTCATTGAGCCACCTGCGGCGGGGCCGGCGTTGTGCTTTTCGGCGCCGGGGTCATGCGCGCGGCCTCGGTCTTTGCCTGTTGAAGGATACGCACAATCTCCGCCTCAAGTTTCGTGAATTCGATGGTGAGCACAGTACGGCGAGGATGGAGGATCAGGTCGCAGGCCGGCGGCAGCAGGTCGAGATGGCGGCGCAGAGCCTCTTTCATGCGGCGCTTGATGCGGTTGCGCTCGTGGGCTTTGCCGATGACCTTGCCGGCGGTAAGGCCGACGCGGGGGCCAGCCGGAAACTCGGCTCCAGAGTAGGCGGGAGTCTGCGGGGCGAGAAACCAGCTCATGGACGCGGACTGGCGCTTACGGCTGGCCGCATACGCGCGCTGGTAGTCAGCGTGCTTGCGCAGGCGCGCCTCTGTAAGCGACTGCCTGGGAGAGCGGCGCTGGTCAGGCTGGGGAATGGTGGTCATGGCAACTGCGCGGGAGGAGCTGGCCGGAAGCGCATGCAGGCGCGACCCGTTCCGGTTCCAGCAACTGGTGTGGGCAACTGGCGAAGGTTAGTCGCGGAAGCCGGCGCTGACGGACACGCGCTTGCGGCCGATGGCGCGGCGACGGCTGAGAACGGCTGCGCCGGCCTTGGTCTTCATACGCGCACGAAAGCCGTGGGTTTTCACGCGCTTGCGGCGATTGGGTTGAAATGTGCGCTTGGGCATGAAAATGCGCTCCTGTTTCCTAAAGAAAATCTGCGCCTTAACGGCAAGTTTTAAGTATACCTGAGGATCGGCCAGGAATCCAGCGGAGGCTTGCCGAAGGGGCAAATCAGCGCACCATCCCACATTGAGCGACAAAAAGGGAAGATGCGGATTTCTTCTGCCTCATTGCGCGACGCTGAGGAGAACAGCGGCGAGCGCGAGGGTGTTTTGGCCTTATACTAAGCATGAAGGCGCTCGGAATCGGCCACGGTTAGCGCACATAAGTAAGCAGTTGGCAGACACTCTGGTAACCTGCGCGACGAGTTTCACCAGCGATGGTGCAACTCAAGAAGACGACTAAAAACTTATGTGAAAGATTGATTGCAGCGACGCTAAGATGTGCTACTCTTGGGACCGTTCTAAGTAATTTTCCCGCGACCTACGGAACAAGTCTCATACGAGGCTCCGAGATAAAACCCCGGAGCCGACCAGCGGCAATTCGGATGCAAGGCACGAGGCCTTGCGCCAATGGAGAGCCGTTGCCCAAGATTGATGGATGAACAGCCTGGCCACGACCAGACCACGGAAGCAAGGATCAGCAAGATGGCATTTTCAGTTTCGCCGGCGACGGCTCTCAATCCCTGGCTCCAGATTTTAGCTGCTCTAGAGATGAAGGTAATTCGCCAGTCCTTCGAGACTTGGCTGAAACCGTCTCGATACAGCCATGTCGTGAACCGGACGCTGTACGTGCGTGTGCCCTCACCTCAGTTTCAAAACCTGGGAGAGCGCTATGGCGACCTGATTCAGGAGGCCATCGAGCAGCAGGGGCTCGAGCTCGACGATGTTTGTTTTGTGACCGCGGAAGAGGATCCGTCGATTCCGCCGCAGCGCAAGGACGGCGGCTTCGGGCCGGTTCCCGCGCACGCGCCCACGGCTCCCGCGCAGCCGCAGCGCACGCCGGAGCAGGCGCGCTTCGACTGGTCAACCGCGGCGCAACTGAACTCGCGCTACACATTCGACGCGTTCGTGATCGGGAACGGCAACCAGTTTGCCCGTGCCGCCTCGCTGGCAGTGGCCGAGCGGCCCTCAAAAGCCTACAATCCGCTGTTTCTGTATGGCGGTGTGGGCATGGGCAAGACGCACTTGATGCATGCCATCGGCCATGAGGTGAAACGCCGCCAGCCGACCTCCAGCATCTGCTACGTCTCAGCGGAAAAATTCACCAACGAGATGATCACCTCGCTGCGCAACGACCGCATGACGAGCTTCCGCGACCGTTTCCGCTCAGTGGATGTGCTGCTGATCGACGATATCCAGTTCATCGCGCAGAAGGAGCGCACGCAGGAGGAATTCTTCCACACCTTCAACGCGCTGCACGAGAGCATGAAGCAGATTGTGATTGCCTCGGACCGTCCGCCCAAGGAGTTGGCGGAGATTGAGGACCGCCTGCGCTCGCGCTTCGAGTGGGGCCTTATTGCCGACATTCAGCCGCCGGATCTGGAGACCAAGGTCGCCATCCTCCAGAAAAAAGCCGAGTCCGAGCAGGTGCAGTTGCCCATCGATGTGGCGATGTTTGTGGCCTCGAATGTGCGCACCAATGTGCGCGAGCTGGAAGGCGCCATGACGCGGCTGATCGCGTGGTGCCAGATGAACCACATGGAGATCACGCTGGCATCGACGCAGCAATGCCTGAAGCAGTTCATCGATATGCAGGTGCGCAAGATCACCATCGAGTCCATTCAGCGCGTGGTGGCCGAGAACTTCGGCATGAGAGTGATTGACCTGAAGCAGAAGAACAATTCGCGCAACGTGGTGGTGCCGCGGCAGATTGCCATGTACCTGGCCAAGCAGATGACCGAAGCCAGCTTGCCGGAGATTGGCCGCCAGTTCGGCAACAAGCACCACACTACGGTGATGCACTCGATTGCCAAAATCGACGAGCTGCGCCGCACGGATAAGGACCTGCACCGCACGCTGAACAAGCTGCAGGAGCAGTTGAACGCATAGGCACCTGCGGCCTGTACTTTTGCCCCGGTGATTCCCGCGAGGTGAGAATTGGAATGAAGGACCGCGTCGATTTTGCCGACACGTATTCCAAGATGACTGACGAAGAGTTATCTCGTGTTCTATCTGACGAGAGGTCACTCCTAGACGATGCCCGCGTAGCTCTGCAGTCGGAGGCGCAACGAAGGAAACTTGCCTCTCTGTGCGATGAAGGGATTGAGCCGGGTGTGCCGATTGTTAGTCTATGGGAGCAGCAATTAGCTCCAGTCGGAGTTGGGGGCTGGCTTCTCTTTTGGTGCTTCGCCAATGTTTTGGCAGGTTCGCTATACGCACTATACCTTCCGCTAGATGCGTATTTGGAATTGAAACAGTTTGCCGCCACGTTCGAGGCAAATCATTTGGTGATGGCGTTTGTGGTGATGCTGTATTGTGTTCTATTCAGCATAGAAGTATTTTCGATAGTCGTAGGAGTCTGTGTTTATTTGGTCAGGCCTTACGCATTGAAGTTATTAATCATATATTTCCTGATTTGTGCAGCCATTGATGGTTGTCTCCTGGTTTTATTTTCTAGACTGGACGCTGGGTCGCAGGACAACGCTTTCGGCTATCTGCTGTGGAATGGGATTATGCTGGTCGTTTGGTTTGTTTATTTCAAGCGTTCAAAACGCGTTCGAGCGACGTTCGGTAGAAATCTATAGGGGTGCCGGGTGCTGGAGCGGCAGTGCCAAAAATCGGGATCCAGGGCATACTTTAGGGGTTTTACAGACTCGCCAGGGAACTGTGACACCAGCGCTGTGCAGAAAGTAGTGGTGGGATGGCAATAATCCTGTTCTGCGAGAACGGCCACGACCTATCGACACACGATCCCATTCGTTTAGGACCGCTCAGAATCCAAGATGTTAGGCAGGCTTTCAGGGATAGTCAAAAGCCGCGTCAACCATTCTGCACTGTGTGTGGAATGCCGACATTGGATTCGTGTCAGCGTTGCCAAACAAAGATTACTTGCGGTCCAAGACCGGGATATTGCCGGCAGTGCGGCAAGGCGTTCCCATGGACTGAAACGACACTCAAAGCCGCGAGAGAGTATACGGACGAGCTGGATATTAGCTCAGACGACAAAGACACTCTGAAAGCGACGTTTGGCGAACTCACCACCGATACTCCGCGAACCCAGTTAGCAGCCCATCGCTTCATGAAGTTAATGAGCAAGATTGGCCCCACGGCGGGTGACGTGCTTACAAAAATCATCGTGAATGTAGCGACAGAAGCCGCAAAAAAGGCAATGAGTGGGCATTAGTAGATGATTAGGGCTGTTGGCTAGCGCCTTCCAGATAAGATATGGAATTCAGCTTCGGAGATTGGCCTTGGTCGAACATTTCCGTTAATGACAGGGTTTAGCGTAATCGTGTATCGCTCGTAGTGCAGACGCTCTGAGTCGCTATGCTCCTGGAAGGAAAGTATCTCTCCAAACTCGAAATAGGACGCGCCACGGCTAAATTTTTCTGCCGCCCTGTCCCAATCCAATCCTGTCGCAAATACTATTCTGTAGTTCCCTTGATCTATCCGGTCTAAAGTAGCGGAATCGTTGGCTTTAATGTAGACCTGCCGCACTCTAATCTGAGTACCAGCGTCCACGGCAATGACGCATGCATCAAAGGGCGTGCCGTTCAAGGCTTTGAGCACTCCGTTTCCGCCCGTGGCCTGATCTGCAATGATCCGAGTCCCGGTAGGAAGAGAAACTGCTGGAAGAGATTCCCTGTGCGTGGGGGCCGAGGTTGCCATGTGTTCTTGACTGGAGCCAGATTTTGAGTGGAAACGTTCTGTTGCTTCAGCGGTGAAGGGCTCCATTAGCGGATTGTTCACGGGCAGTTTGGTGGTTTTCTGAGATTGATATTCCGGTGAAAGACCGGGGGATTGCACTGGAATTTCCGGAGTGCCTGAATCGCGCTCCAAGATGCTTGAAGGCGGATTAACCGTTGCGGCCCTAGTTTCTGGAGCTCCTGTTCCTGCTCCGCCAGTCACATGTCCCAGCTCGTTATTTCTGACATGAACCAATATGTACCATGCGGTCAAAAGTCCCACGAAAAGGACAGCCAAACTAGCCAAGGAAAGGATGCGATTCCATTTAACTTTTCTGAGCGCCGTTCTTTGATTCCAACTCTGGGAGAAACTGAAGCCTTTCTCCTGCCGACCATTATCCGTCTGGAGGCCCTGGCCGGATTTGGTGTAACGGCCATCTTGCCAAGCTATCGTAATGATTTCTAAGCATTTGGAGTTAGAACACTGAATTTGTTTTCCAATATGAGATTCATCAGCATGGTATTGTCTGCCGCATACCGGACATGAAAAATCGAGCATTCTAAACTTCCGTCCTTCCGCGAAATTGATGGCATAAGTATACTCGCCGATTGCTCCAGGTTTGGATTCTCGAACCTGGGAAACCATGAACCTCAAGCCGAAGGGGCTTGCAGATTATTTCCCCGTCTCGGTGCACAATCATAGTATGAACAAGGTCCAGAGGACGGGCACTTTCTATTCTCTATTCCCTGTTCCCTATTCCATAACCGCTGTTTTTTAGGTACCCCTCCCCCCTCCACCAAGGAGGGAAAATTTCCTTCAAAACCTTGCAGATTATTTTTAACCCATTTTGAATCAGTGCCTGTGCAAAACTTTTCGCCGCAAAATTCTCCCGCATAGTGAGATTTGGCCCCTGAAAATCACCGGAAAAATCCGTTTTCGCCGGATTCGGCTTCGGTATGTTCTTCTTTAGAACTGTGTCAGGTTCAGGACATTTTTGTCGGGATCGTGGAACCAGGCGACGCGGGCTCCGCCGGGTGCGGTCCAAATGGCGTGCGGGTCGTCGTCGTTCATGCCGGGATAGCGCTGGAAGACGACACCGGCCGCGGTGAGTTGCTCGACAGTGCGTTCAATGGATTCCACTTCCCAGCCAAGCACGGTGTGCGGCGCAGGGTGGTGCTCGCCTACTGGGGTCACGCGGAGCATGGTTCCGTTGGCATCGAAGACCAGAGCGAAGGGCTTCTCGTCCTCGACCAGGCGCAGTCCAAGTACATTTTCGTAGAAGTCGCGCGCCTTCACCAGGTCGGTTACGGGCGCAAAAGCTATTACATTGCTCTCGCCCAGAATGGACTCCTTGGGCATACAGCACCTCCTCGGGGAATTTCTATCCTCCAGCTATTTTGTACCCGTACTCGTGATCAGATCCACGAACATTTTTTGGAAACGCGGCAGGTCGAGGTCAACCTGCGCGTGGACGAGGCGCACGCCGGTCGCGGGCTTCGTCTTTTCGTTCCAGGTGAGGGTGTCGCCGTAGCTGGGCCCGTGGCTCAGGTCGGTATCCATATAGAGCAGCTTCTCGCGGGTGATGAGAGTGGGGTCAAGCCAGGCGCAGGCGGCGAGTTCATCCCACAGGTAGTAGCGACGCTGGCTCCAGGCGGCGATGTAGCGCGCGGCAGGTGAGGAAGATTTGGCGATTTCGTCGAGCATCTGCTGAGTGAAGGGCGCCTTGATGGAGACATCGACGGTGGTCACGTCGATGCGCGGCCAATCGGCATGAAGCACGATGTGCGCGGCCTCGGGATCGAACCAGAGGTTGAATTCATGGCGCGGGTCGAGGGCAAACTCCGGGTCGTCACTCTGCGGACTGAGGCTGCCGCCCATCAGCACAATGCCTTTTGTGAGCGTGGCGAAATCGGGGTCGATGGAGATGGCGACGGCGATGTTGGTGAGCGGGCCGGCGGCGTAGATGGTGACCTGATGGGGATGAGCGCGCACCTGGCGAATGAGGAAGTGGGCGGCGTCTTCGTCGATGGGCTTGATGGCGGGCTGCCCCTCGGGCATGGGCGGAATCTCGTACGGTCCATGCGCCTCAGATTTTACCGGCATGCCGGGGGTTACGCCGGAGATCTGCTCCTCGGAGAGGCTTTGACCCCATGCGCCGAGCCACTCGACCTTGCCGTTGAGCGCGGAGGTCAGACGGGTCTCCTCCTGCGTACGGACCAGCGGGAAAACCGCGCCCCTGGCCACGGGAATATTGGCGTGGCCGGTCAGCTCCAACATGCGCAGGGTGTGCAGGGTTTCCTCGTCGCGCCATTGGTCGCCGGTGACGATGGTGATGCCCAGCACCTCGACATGAGGAGCTTCAAGCAGCGCCAGGATGGACATCTGGTCAGAGCCGCCGGGGCCGGCGCCGTCCTGGTCGATGATCACCAGGCGTTTTTGCGCCGGGCATAAGGTTGCGGAGAGTGCCAGAAGAAGCAGAAGGGTCTTGGTTTTCATGAACAGCTATTGTGGCATACCGGCGAGGCGACGCCAAGCCGCCCGGAGCTTATTTCTGCCGCGCAATCAACCGGATCATTTTTTCATCAAAGAACGATTGCTACGTTCCGAGAGCGAGATCTACTATCTCTGCGAGCCGCATCTGCGGACGAAGGAGATTTCCCCATGCTTCCAAATGACTCCGTAACAGGGAGAGTGAAAAATATGGCGTTGGTGAACGCCGTGAGCCAGGCTGGCCAGAGCTTGCAAGACTTTGAGCTTCCTGACCTGCAACAGTTCACGCTCGAGGGAGTGTACTCGAACACGGCCAGCAGGGACTTTCATCTTTTCTATGTTGGCCGCGACAACGTGCACGAGATTCTGAAGTATGTGCTTTCGCGGGTTCGGGTGTCGTTGTATTTGAATATGTTCGGTTTCGACGACGATGAGCTAAATGCCATCCTGATGGCCAAGGTTGTGGACCCGACCGTGAACATGCTGATCACCCTGGATCAGAGCCAGGCTGGAGGGGTGCATGAAAAGGCGCTGATTGCGGCGGACCAGAAGAGCAATCTTGCAGCCTTCAACACGCACTTCGTCATCGGCCAGTCCTTGACTGGACAGATCAGCCATACAAAGGGTTTTGTGGCCGATGGCAAGGTGGGTGCGGAAGGGTCGACGAACTGGTCGGCCTCCGGCGAAGGAGTATTTGTGAATGGGACGTGGAACATCATCGGGCCCAAAGCTCCTGCGGGGCCGGTGAATCCGGGCAAGGGTTACAAGGCGCAAAACAATACCCAGTCCATCTTCACCGATCAAGACACGATCAATCGGTTTCAGACCGAGCTGATTGCCGAACATGTGGTTGCGACGAAAGCAGCCGCCAAGAATCCAGCGCCAGCCCCGGCACCGCCGATCGCCGGACAGAAACCGGCGCAGACGCGTGGCCGCAAGTAAGCCGTTTGCTGAGCGATACTTGTTTCAATTTCGAGGGCGAGAAAAGATGATCCGAACCTGCGCTAACGCCGGGGGCGGCCGTGATCGCTAGAGCTTCTGCCGCGATCACCGAATCCGCGGGGTCTGACAGGCGGGGTGACGGGCAGGTCGGTTTTGCCCGCGGGATAAACCGCGAGGAAGCGGTCCTGGCCTTCGCCGTTGCTGGCTGTCTCCACGCCCTCGATTCCCTTGAAGGCCATGTGCATCAGGCGGCGTTCGCGGCTGTTCATGGGCGGGAAGGCATATGGGATGCCGGAGCGGATCACTTTTTCCGCGGCGGTCTCGGCGGTCATGCGCAGCTCCTGGGCGCGCAAGGCCTTGAAGTTGGCGGCGTCAAAGCTGATCAGATTGCCCTCGCGCTGGTCGAGGCGCAGAATCTGCGCGGCGATGGTTTCCAGAGCCAATAGCAGTTCGCCATTGTGCTGGGTGACCATGTCCACATCGGGTCCGCCCAGCTCGACGCAAAGGGCGGGAGCTTGTCCTTCGGGGTCGGGCGTGCCGTCGCCGGCACTGATGCGGTACTTGAGGCGCATGCCACCGAGCTTGTTGAGGGTGGCGAGGAATCCGGCGATTTTTTGAGCGGCTAGCTGCAGGTCATCGATAGGCATAACAATTCAGTATCGCAGAGCCGGGCCGTGGGTGGGTGGAGAAATAGAAAAGAGACGGGCGGGAATGCCGGGACCAGAGAAGTGATGCCTCGCTCTGTTGCCGGCCCAAATGCGTGCTCGACTGGAGTGATACCTTGAGCGTGTATGTTTCGGATTTCGGGCAAGGCCATTTTACGGAGTAAATCGAGCGCTGGAATGCGCGGATTCATCCAACTGCTTCTGCTGCTTGCGCCGTTTGTGGGAGCAGTGACGGCAAACGCACAGGGCGGACCTCCCTTTATTACCGACGACCCCGGAACGCCGGGCAACCGGCAATGGGAGATCAACCTGGGCGCTGTCGCAAATCACAATCCAGCGCACTCCAGTTATCAGGCACCGAACATCGACATCAACTACGGCTGGGGCGACCGGATTCAGTTGATGTACTCGCCGTCACTGGCCGCGGCCACTGACGAGTACAAGACCACGAGAGCCAGCCTGGGCGAGACACAGCTTGGCGTCAAGTGGCGCTATTTCGAGCATCACGCCTCGGGCCAGCCAAAATCCGACGAGAACATGAATTTTTCGCTCGGCACCTATCCGCAGGCGCTCATCAACAATCCCACCAGTGCTGTGCGCCGGGGAATTGTCGAGAACGGGCCGCAGTACTATCTGCCGGCGGAGTTCACCGCCAAGCTCGGGCCTATCGGCTTCAACGGCGAGGTGGGCCGGTGGTTCGGCAACAAGCTGACGCCCAGCCGCTGGGGACGCGGACTGATTGCAGGCCACGAGTTCAATCAGCGGACGGAGCTTTATGGGGAGATTTATGACCTGCAGGACGCCAACCGCATCGGCATTGCACCCAAGCAGCGCGAGCTGACGCTGGATGTGGGCGGGCGGCAGACGCTGGACCGCGCTGGGCATCTGCGCCTGCTCTTTTTGGGAGGCCGCGCCATCCAGGCGGCTACGCGGCAGAACAGCGAACCTAGCTGGATTGCCTATGTGGGCATTCAGATTTTGTTGGGGCCGAAGGAGGCTTCAGCCAAAGAATGACGCCAATGCGCTTGCGTAGGCCGCCGCAAACAGGGTCGTTTACCGATGCACGCGCCTGGGATGAATTCGTGGAAGAAGCTTCCCTCAGGGGCTAAAGCCCAGCTTATATCGGGCCATTTACGGCACGACTGAAGAGGCTGCGGAAAAACTCGTAGAAGCTGTTTCAAAAGGCCGCTTTGTATCAGGGCACGACTTTAGTCGTGCCGTAAGTGCCGCAAAATCAATGTGGCCTTTAGGCCCTGAGGGATGCTTATCGGGAGATCGAATCAAGTCCAGGCCTTTTTCCGCAACCTCTGAAGTCGTGCCCTTTCAAAACATAAACAACCATCTGTGTGGCGGACACTACCAGCGGAGGAGAGCTTTCATCAACTCGCCGGATGTTGTCCCGGCCGCTGCTTAAAAACCAAAATGCATAGGATCACCAGAGCGACTAGCGCAGCAGAAGCGGAATAGCGGCTCAAATTGAGGCCGCCATGCGCCAGGGGCTTATCGAGAAAATCGCCGACCACGGCGCCCAACGGCCGCGTGAGAATGAATGCGGCCCAGAAGAGCGCGGTTTTTGAAATCTTTGTCCAGAAATGGCAAGCCGCCACAAGAGCGAGAAGCAGTCCGAATATCGCGGCCGCTCCGCTATAGCCAAGCCCTGCGCTATCGGCGCTCCAGTCGCCCAAGGCTGTACCGAGGGTTTGCGAAAACATGATCGTGACCCAGTAAAACATCTCCACCTTGGGCGTGTTGACGGTGTCGACGGAGATGGAACCCATTGACCAGTACCAAACGCCCAGCGAAGTCAGCAAAAGTACAAGCAGAATCAAGCTGCCGCCCGCGTAGCCAATGCCGAGAGAGCGATCGGAGAAGTCGGCCATCGTGGTTCCGACTGTCGTAGTAGCAATAATGGTTGTCCAATAAAGGAAAGGGTGAAATCGCTTGGCATGTATCTGGGCGGCGACCGCGACCAGAAAAATCGCCGCGAAGATCAGGGTGCCGACCAGATAACCCAGATTCATCGACATCGTGACCGCATCGCCGCCGGTTTCGCCCAGGGTGGTGCAAAAGATCTTGATGATCCAGAAGATGAGAGTGACTTCGGGAACCTTGCTAAACAGGATTTCGCCTGTCTTAGGGGTGGATTGTGCAGCAGATGTCATTATCAAATCCTGAAAGAACCTTTGGAAGCTGAGTGCGTTCATGCAATTGACGGAATCAGCTTATCAAAAGTTGCCTTGACCTGAGATTATGACGCTGGGCGTGGACGGGCGGGGCATACGGGCGGTCACGCTCCAGAACAGCGAGCCAAGCTGGATTGCCTATGAGGGCACAGAGATATTATTGGGGTCGAAAAGGCCCTCGGAGAGCGGCGCGCGATAGGAGGCGGCTGGGAGTTCGGGCTCAGGGTGGTTCTGCGACAAACCAACCTTAAGAGGTTTCAACCAGTTATTCGACCATTCGCAGGGTTGTTCTTAGAAGCTGTCCAATAACTCGGTTTTGGGTGAAGGGGCCGGACTTTAGCTCGTACTTAAAAGGCAGAAGTCGTTGTGGGCTTTAGCCCCTTAGGTATGCTTTTACGGCAGTTTGCATTCCCTCAGCGGCTAAAGCTGGTAATCAGAAACAGGCTCTCAACGTACGGGCTGAAGCCCGTACCCTTCAAAAAATAGTTTTTGGACAGGTTCTTAGAGCTTGTCCGTAAATTGAGAAAGGAATGTAGCGCTGTCTCCGGACCAGGGTCCCCAAGAAACAGTCTTTGTTCCTTGGGGTGGGAGACCGGCTGTACTGGCAGAGTCCGCGCCGCCAGACATCTCCTCCCGTGGGACTGGAGTCCCACAGGACAGCCGACCTGGAGGCGCTACATACTTACGGATAGGCTCTTAGTGTTTGCCTTTCCCCTCGGCTACGTGGCCGTGCCCGTCACGAACTTCATTTCCCTTGAAGTGGGAAACCTTATCGACACGATTCTCCGGCGCGGGTTTCTCGCCACGTTGAGGCCTTGGGCCAGCATAGCCATGTTCGGGATGAAAACGGTTATTTACGTGGCCCCGGAAGTTTTCAGGACCGTGAAACCACTGGCCGGCGCCGATGAAGATACCGCCCGAAAACCACTCCGGACCATAGTAGCCGTAAGGAGCACAGTCATAGGGCGCGACGTCATAGTAGCCATAGGGGCAGTCGGGCGCAGCTCCAATCTCCACAGAAATCTGCGCCGCTGCTTTTGGAGCGGTTACCAGCATGAAGCATCCGGCGACAGCCGCCAGCGCGGCAAGCTTGAATCCAGTCATAAACCCTCCTTGGTATTGTGGGGCCTTCATGAAGCGCCCCCAGGCTATTCACCGTAGCGGCTTGGATCATCGTCGTCTGTGCAAAATGGACCAATGGAAGCTGACCCGCGACCGTAGCGCGCTCCTGCCTCGCCGCACACGACCCTGGTGGTGTATCTTCCAATTCGTATGGACCAAACCGCGAGTAACGCCCCTCATCCCGCGCCCGAGGCCGAAGAAGTCTACCGCCGCTGGATTCAGTTTCTCGATGACGAGTTCACGCGCCACGAAGCTCCAGAGCGGCGCGCGGAGATTGTGCGCGACCAGCTATGCCAGCTCTACCTGGGCCGGCCGCACGGCGGCAAGCTGAACCTGACGCTCACATCCGAGCTGCCCGGCAACGTTGTCAGCCTCTCCCTGGACCCTGAGAACGTGACCCTGGAAGCCGAGTACTTTCCCGACGTTGATCCGGAGCAGTACACGCGGCGCAAACCGCTGCTCTGGTTCTGGCAAATGTTCGACCGCTCGCCGGTGGGAACCAACCACTGGCTCGGCATCCGCTTTCGCGCTATGCTGGGTCGCCACATCTTTGCCCGCATGGGCGCAGGCGTCAAAATCTATCACGGCGTCGATCTGACTTATGGCTACAACATCTCGATCGAGGAGGGCGCGACCATTCGCCAGCGCGCTCTGCTGAACGACCGCGGCGGCATCACCATCGGCAAGGGCGCGATCATCGGCTCGTTTGCCCGCATCTATTCGCACAGCCACGCCGCGCACAATTATGGCGAGGTCACGCTTACGCCTACCGTCATTGGCCCGGCGGCCAGGATCGCGAGCCACTCCATTGTGCTGGCCGGCCAGCATGTGGCCGCCGGAGAGCTGGTGGGCAGCTTCCCGGCGGAACGGGACTGATGATCGAAAGGCTGGCGCCAATGGAAAAAGGCCGCCCTAAGGCGGCCTTTTTCATGTTTCCTGCGCCTTGAAGACATGCAAGCAGCGGTCAACATCAACCCTGGCACCTGTGTCTACCCGCCAAAACCGTGATCCGTGAGGTCGTTGTCTTTGGCGAATGTTCCTCACATTATAGGAAACGTGATGAATGGTCAACCAAAATTCACGTACGATCCTGCAAGTATAGAGACACTGATTAAATACATTTCGCTTGATCGGCTCGCCGCCTACTTCGCGATGGGAAAAACGGTCCCCGAACGCGCCATTCACCTCCATGAGAGAAACACGGAGTTGTCAGAAGCTATGTATGGGGTGCTGCAAGGATTTGAAATAACCTTGCGGAACGCCGTTCACAACTCCCTGAGTGCTGCTCACGGAGACGAGTGGTACGAAAAGGTAAGCCCGTTAGAAAGCGAATACAACTCACTTCACGAGGCGAAACACAACATCGAGCAAAGGATCGAGAGCATCACGCCGGGACGAGTTGTAGCTGAACTGACCTTCGGGTTCTGGGTGCGGCTGTTCTCTGCCGAGTTATGACCGGACATTGTGGGGACCGTCATTTCGGCGGATTCTTCCGATGAAGTTGGACCGCAGGACAGTTTACGAGCGGTTAAAAGAAATCAAGACTCTCCGAAATCGAATCGCGCACCACAACCGAATCATCGGCCGCAAGAAGCCTGTAGAGACGCATTACAGGGAAACATTAGAGGCAATCGGCTGGTTTTCTCCAACCATGCGCACTTGGGTCGAGCAGACGAACAGGTAAATCGGATATTGCACGCTTTCGTAGGTGACCATCCGCCTTAGGATCTGCTGGCGACAAGTTTATTCTTTCCCAAGGACCAAACAATTGGCTAACACACCTGCATGAAGACGATTAAAAGGAGGACCGCCGCCAAAAGTGGGATCAGAGCGTGCCCCACAAGCAGTATCCGACGTCCGGCACCCCTTCCCAGAACAGCAAGCACTATGCTGACGGGCCACAGGAGCAATATCCCGACTATCGCAAATATCATCCCTGTTCCGAAGTACCCATAATGAGAGAGGACACCTCCGAGAATCGGCAATACCCCAGAAATAGCGAAGATAACGATGGCCCAATCGATCTTTGACTGCAACTTTTCTGCAGTAAGTTTAGAATCCGCTCGTAGCCTGACCGCAAGTGCTGCTCCAGAGAACACGAGCCCAATCACCAGAAAACCCAGGAATAGAAGAAGTAGTGGGCCTGCGGGACCAACCGAGTATATGCAATTAGAAAACATACTTTCCTCCGTGTGAAACCTAAAAGAGTCTACAGCTTTAGGGACGTCCTGGCACGACAAATTAGCGTTGAACGTCAGCGCAACCTCAGAGCTAACACGGCGTCGTTGGACAAGTAAGTACGAGTGCCGTTAATGGATCACGGTTCGGTAACCTTCTGGCGCATCCTCCTTGCTGTAGACAGTCAATTGAATGCGGTCTTCGACACCATCGAAGTCGCCTACCACAACTGCTGTGCCCTCGCGGAGCGCATGAACTGTGCCGTCTTTATCAACCCCGATTACCGGATTGCCCTCGTCCTGCTCCACAGACAACTTAATTTGCGAAGAATCCTCAAGGTAGATCTGAAATTTAACATTCTCATAGGTGACCGTCGGCCTCAGGAGCTGCTGGCGATCCTTCTCCTGATCCTCAAGGACCAAAGCCATAAAATGTGTTCCTTGGTCAAGTTGCCTAGAGAAGAGGCTGGCGCGGAAATCACCGTCCGCTCAAGTGCCAACTCCTTCGCTCCCTGAGCCGGAGATCGCAAATTCGGCGGCACAGATAGCAAATGGGGTCAGGACCGAGGGCGCGATTCCCAAGACGAGCGAAACCGCATGAAGTCATCCCGCGCCTGCGGTCGATTCGCCGCGCCCCTCCATGCTAACCTAAGTTTTCAGCCACTGGAGAGTTCGTTTGCAACAGCCCGACCTGATCAAAGCGGTATTTGAGTTCGTTTTGCTTATCTTTTCGCTCAGCGTGCATGAGTGCGCCCACGCCTGGATGGCCTCCCGGCTGGGCGATCAGACCGCTCGCATGTTGGGGCGCGTCACGCTCAACCCCATGGTCCACGTGGACCCCATCGGCACGCTGCTGTTTCCGGCGCTGATGATCTTCGGACCGCTTTTTGGATTCAGCATGTTTGGCGGGATGCTGGTGGGCTGGGCAAAGCCCACGCCAGTCAATACACGCAACTTGCACAAGATCGTACGCGACGACAACCTTGTCACTCTGGCTGGCCCCGCTTCGAATCTGCTCATCGTGCTGGTTGCCGTCGCCGTTATGGTGGGGATGGCCATCGCACTTCCCAACGGACGCCAGGTTGTTCTCAACTCCTTCATTGGCACCCTCAGTCCCGTTGCGGACTTTACGCCGCATCCGCTGGTGCTGCTTTGCACGCTGGCGATTTTGATTAACCTGTCGCTCTGTGTCTTCAACCTGCTGCCCATACCGCCGCTCGACGGCAGTCGGCTGATGCGCAATATGCTGCCCTATAACGCCGTGCAGGCCTACGACCGGATTCCTATTTGGGTCAGCTATCTGTTGATGATCTTTATCGGCGGAACGATTATCAGGGCTTTCGTCGTTCCCGCAATCGGAATGGTGGTCTGGGCGCTGGTACACGTATAGGCCGCGAACCGCGCAGGTTCCCAGTTGGCGCTGCAATGGGCCGCTACAATAGGAGGAGCCGTTTTGCCGGATATTTCGGGAGGGCGGCGACATTCTCCTGGCATCATTCCGGAATCGATCGACAAAATGGCAGAAATCGCAACATCTTCTCCCCGTCCGCGCGTTTTGAGCGGTATGCGCCCCACCGGCAAGCTGCACCTGGGCAACTACATGGGCGCGCTGGCCAACTGGGTCAAGCTGCAAGACTCTGCCCAGTACGAGTCGTACTTTTTCATCGCTGACTGGCACGCGCTGACGACCGATTATGCCGACCCGAGCCGCATCAAGCTCAATACGCTCGACGTTGCGCTTGACTGGTTGGCCGCTGGCCTCGATCCGGAAAAATCCACCATCTTTATTCAGAGCCACGTTCCGCAGCACGCCGAACTCAACCTGTTGTTGGGCATGATTACTCCCCTCGGCTGGCTGGAGCGTGTGCCCACGTACAAGGAGCAGCAGGAGAACCTCTCCAACAAAGACCTGACGAACTTCGGCTTCCTCGGTTACCCGATTTTGATGGCCTCGGACATTCTGCTCTATCAGGCGGATTTTGTTCCTGTGGGGCAGGATCAGCAGGCGCACGTGGAATTGACCCGCGAGGTGGCACGCCGCTTCAATTCGATGTACAAGACCACGGTTTTCCCTGAGCCGGACGCGTTGCTCACCCCATCGCCTAAGCTGACCGGGACTGACGGACGCAAGATGTCGAAAAGCTATGGGAACACGATTGGGCTTACGGAGGCGCCGGCTCTTGTAGCAGAGAAAATATGCTCCATGTCTACGAATGGCCAGCGGATTCGGCAGACTGACCCCGGCGATCCAGATCTTTGCCCTGTCGGTGACCTGCATAAGGTTTTCAGCTCACCGGAGATGACTGCGGAAACGCAAGCCGGATGCAGGAATGCTTCATTGCGGTGTGAATTCTGCAAGATCGATGCCTCAAATTCCGTCAATGCCATCACCGGTCCCATTCATAGCAGGCGTATGCTTCTGGAAGGCCAGATTGATCAGACGTGGGAGATGCTTCGCGAGCAGTCCTCCAAGGCTGCGATTCGTGCCGAGCAGACCATGTTGCCAGTGCGAGATATCTTCGACCTCTCACACGATCTTGGCTCCGTTCGGCGTCATTTTATGGCAACTCAAGACGACCTTCTTCAAGCTCACGATCTCAGCAAGAATTCGTCTTGGTGGAATCTTCCGCAGGATCAGCAATCCAAACTGCTTCGCGATTACTGGCGTTCGAATCTCTTGCCGCGCGATGTTCAGCTTTCCCAGGAAAGCAATCGAATTTTCACTTCCCTTGACCGCGAATTGGAAGAGCCATTTCTCAGCGCGAAGAAGAAGCGGGTGTTTGTAACGTCAGCGCACGAGGAGAACAGCAGTTGGCATTTTCGTATTCCGCCTAAATCGTATGAAGCATGGACGCTGCTCTGCTGGCACGGAAGCTATTGGCTGGACGACTTTGTCATTCCGCAGAAGTTTTACGCGCAGCCCTTCGCACGGGCCAGAAAACAGTCAAAAGACAAACCCATCCATTTACGGGTATGGAAGTCTGGTGAACAGTGGAATTTGGAGTTTGTTGACTTGTTGGCGCGCGAGGCTGTTGGAAATGCAGTTGGGGCACGGGCAGTGGACCCCATCGACATTGCTGAACTCCGCGGCAACTACGGACCGATCATGTAAATTAAGATTTTTCGGACTGAGCCGGCTAGGAAATGCAAGTGATTGAAAAGACGATGCCGTGGTGGCGAAGGGCGCTCAGGTTTGCGCTGGGAGGCATTCGCTCCGGATTTGGCCTTTTCGCGCGGCCGGCAAGGTTAGAGCCGGATGCAGTGCCGGTCGCAGTGCCGACCATTTCAGACAGCCTGGAAGAAAACGTAGAAGAAGAGAGAGCTTTGACCAAACCGTTCTCCAAAATCGAAGTGGCCGAGGAAGCGCCGGAGGTTCCGGCGGAGCCTGTGTCGCCGCTTGGGCCTGTTGCCGAGTTCGAGCCTCTGCCGGAACCCGCCATTGCAACCGGGATTGCAGCCGGCTCAGAGTTGGCTGCGGAGCCCGCGCCCGCTCCGGTCGATGAGGAAGATGCTTTGGGTGATATGGTCCCAGCCGAGGCCGCGCCTGAGGTGGGCGCGGAAAAAAGCGAAGCAAGAACTGAATTCTCCGAAGATCATTCCGCCGAGGATAAACAGGCTGTAGAAAAGCCCGGAATTTCGGGTGAAATTGGGGGTGAACATCCCTCAGGGCCTAAAGGCCACGCTGATTTTGCGGCACTTACGGCACGACTAAAGTCGTGCCCTGATACAAAGCGACCATTTGAATCAGCTTCTACGAGTTTTTCCGCAGCCTCTAAAGCCCTGACCTACCAGTCGCGCCCTGACACCCCGCTCATGATTCCTGCAGTCGGCGAAGCGGCTTTGGCTGATATGGTCCCAGCCGAGGCCAAGCCCGAATCCGCGCCTGAGGTGGGCGCGGAAAAGAGCGAAGCAAAAACTGAATTCTCCGAAGGGAGTTCAGCGGGAGATAACGCCCAAGTCGATTCATCCGCATCGGCGGAACGACTGAAGTCGTGCCCTGACACAAGGCAGGTATTGGAATCGGATAGTTCCGTAGCTCACGAAACCGAGACGGCCCGCGAAGCCGAGGTCGAGCCTGAGGTTGCAGCCGACCCGCACCCGCCCACGGAGCCGCAAACGGTGGCCGAGGTCGAACCTGTCGCAATCCCAGCTGCCGAGGGCAGTCTTGATGCCCAACTCACGCCGCCAGAAGTGGAGGTTGTGAACGTCGAAATTGTGAATGAGGCCGCGCTGGAGCCGGTTTTGGAGATCGAAGCCACACAAGAGGCTGAGTCCGAAGAGGAAGCCGGGCTTGTAGCCGAGCCGGAGACCGAGAAGTCTGTGAATGTAGAGGTTGTGGCCGAGGCCGCACCGGAGCCGGTTGCAGAGACAGAGCCCATTGATGAGGTTGTCGAGGGGCCGGACGAAGAGACAGAACCGGTTGTGGAGATCGAAGCCGCGCAAGAGGTTGTCCCGAAAGTGGTTGAAGAGATAGAGCCTATTGATGAGGTTATCGAGGGTTTGGCCGAAGAGGCAGAACCGCTTGTGGAAGCTGAGTTTGTAAACGAGCCGGAGACCGGGAAGTCTGTGAATGTAGAGGTTGTGACCGAGGCCGTGCCGGAGCCAGTTGCAGAGGCCGATCCCGTGGAAGAAGCTATGCCGGAGCTGGCTGAAACGGCAGAGTCCGAGATTGAAGCCGAACCGGAAACAGTGGACACCCCGGAAGTGGTGGATGTGACTGCCGCTGAGGCGTTCGAAGAGCCGGAACTGGAGACTGAAGCCGAGCCGGAAGCTGTGACCGAGGCCGAGGCGAGTATCGCGCCGGTCTGCGCTCCCGATGTTGAACAGCCAGTTCTCGAGGTCGAGCCAGAGGCCGCCACGGTTCCTGAGCCGATTTCAGCTCCTGAGCCAACCGTAGAGATCGGTCCAGAGATGGAACCGGTAGAAATTCTTGCGTCAGAAGCTGGCGCAGAACCAGAGAGCACGCCGGAGCCGGTTGCGGAGCAGGCCCCAGCCGCTGATGACGGGGCTAAGTTGGTACTCACTGCTGAGCCCAGCGCAGAAGAAAAGGCCGACGCGAAGGCGGAGGAAAAGGCCGCAGCCAAACTGGCCGCGCGGCAGAAAAAGCTGGACGAAGGCTCCGAGCAATCTCCTTTTTCGGTTTTTGTGGGCCAGGTTTACGACGGCCCGCTCGATCTGCTGCTGGACCTGATCCGCAAGCAGGACATCGACATCTACGACATTCCCATTGCACGAATCACGGCGCAGTTTCTGGCTTATGTGAACCAGCTCAAGGCGGGCGATGTGGACGTGGCCGGCGAGTTCATCTACACGGCTTCGATGCTGATCCACATCAAGAGCAAGATGCTGCTGCCGCGCGCTCCCTCGGGTCCGGAAGACGCGGCCGAGGACCCGCGCCGCGAGTTGGTGGAGCGGCTGCTGGAGCATGAGCGCTTCAAGAACGCCGCGCAGATGCTGCAAGAGAAGCAGATGCTCGAGGCCGCCACTTGGTCCAATCCCGGCGTGCGCGAGTTCAAAGGTGATGAGGGCACGGAGCCGGAGATTGCCGCCGACACCGTGGACCTGGTGCGTATTTTCAGGGATATTCTGGAGCGCGCCCGCAATCGGCCCGTCCTCAATGTCGAAGAGGACTCGGTGACCGTGGGCCAGATGATTCAGTTTTTGGCTCGCCGCCTCACCATGGAAGACAAACCGGTGGCCCTGCGCCGCCTGCTGAGCCATACACGCAGCGAGCGGGCGCTAATCGCCATGTTTCTGGCGCTGCTGGAGATGGTCCGGATGCAGGCGATTTTGCTTCGCCAGGACCTGCAATTCAGCGAGATCTTCATCAAGAAGCACACTGGCTTCGACGCCGTGATGAATGATGGCCTGGGCAACGCGCGCGACGATTGGCGGTAGGGAATGTTATGACCCAGGCTGTAATGTTATAACTTATGTTATAATAAGACCGAACTGGAGGCACGAAAATGGCTACAACGGCAAAGATCATCGCTATAGGCAACTCCGCCGGTATCATCCTGCCCAAAGAGACGCTGGCAAGGCTGAAAGTCGAGAAGGGCGACCTGCTTTACATCACGGAGGGTTCCCAAGGAATACGCTTGGCGCTTTTCGATCAAGATTTCGCCGTGCAAATGGAAGCAGCGCGAGAGGTTATGCGCGAAAACCGTGACGTATTGCAAAGACTCGCTGAATGATCAAGCCGGTTTGGATCAGGCAGGATGTGGTCCTCAGAATGCACGAGGAGGCTTTATCTCTCCATGGCGGCCCGGAAGGCGTGCGCGACCTCGGTTTACTGGAATCCGCTTTGGCGCGTCCAAAGAACTTGCTCGCCTACTCCGAGCAAGCCCCTTCCCTTAATCAACTTGCGGCCTCTTACGCTAAAGGGATTGTTGCCAATCATCCTTTTGTGGATGGCAATAAGCGAACAGCATTCACTGTTTCCGTTACATTCCTGAAGTTGAACGGCCTCCAACTGACAGCGACGAAAGAAGAGCGGGTTCTCACGTTCTGGAGCTTTGCTGCGGGAGAGATCTCCGAGGAGCAGCTCGTCCAATGGTTCTCAATTAACACGATGCCGCGCTGACATACTGCCGGCACATTTTCCACCACCACCGCACTGACCCGCAGCGAGCCCAACCCCTAGCCGTGTAGAATTATTGCAGACAGGTTAATTCCCTCGCCTGCCGACGCAAACAATCGCGCGAAAAGTGCAGTTGTTGGGGTTTTATGGACGCCAATATGTCCGGCTCTGCAGTCTCCCTCCTCAATCCATCTCCTATGTATTTGCTATTTCATGCTGCTGCTGAGTCGCGACCCTGGAGGCCCAGGCGTGTCCGGAATCTCTCCGGCCGCATTGGTGAAGCCTGATGGCCGACCTGGCCGCCACATTGAAAGTTCCGCCCCAAAAAGGATCCGGGCTCGATCGCAAGTTGAGCGCGAAGCCCAGCCCCGTGGGCATCGCTGTTTTTCTGGCGGCTCTGGCCGCAGGGCTGTGCTACATCGCATTTCACGTCGCCAGGGACATGGAGACGGTCACCGTCACGAGCATCTGGCCGTATATGTTGCTGGCCCTGGCTCTGCTGATTGCGCTTGGCTTCGAGTTCGTCAACGGCTTCCACGACACAGCCAACGCTGTGGCCACGGTTATCTATACCCATTCGCTGGAACCCGACATTGCGGTGGTCTTATCGGGGTTGTTCAACCTGGCCGGAGTGCTGGCTTCCACGGGGACGGTGGCCTTCGCGGTTCTCACGCTTCTGCCGGTGGATCTGATTCTTCAGGTCAGCTCCGGAGCCGGCTTCGCCATGGTCTTTGCGCTGCTGGTCGCCGCCATTCTGTGGAACCTGGGCACGTGGTGGTTTGGGCTGCCGGCATCGAGTTCGCATACCCTGGTCGGCTCGATTATAGGCGTGGGTGTCGCCAACCAACTGCTCCGCGTACACACCGGCACCTCAGGCGTGGACTGGGAGCAGGCCATCAAGGTTCTCAAGGCGCTGCTGATTTCGCCGCTGGTGGGATTTTTCTGCGCAGGAATCCTGTTGCTTGTCTTCAAGGGTTTGACCGATACGGATCGCGCCAGAAGCCTGGCCCTCTTCTATAGAGCGAACTATATGAAGCCCTTTTGGGCGCTGTTTTCCGTGGCGTGGGCGGGCATCGTCCTGACGATCCTGTTGAATCTGTTTGCCTGGCTTTCGAGCGCGTTGTTTCCCTCCATGTGGCGCTACGTTCGCGGAGTTGAGGGGTGGGAACATTCTTTTGGGCTGATTCTGGTTGTGCTTTCGACGGGTATCGTTGCCCACATTGTGCTGGCGCTATTTTCCCAGTTCGTTCTGGAGAATGGCCGCGTGCTCTTTGAAGCTCCCAAAGGCGAGGCGCCCCCACCGTGGCCAATTCGTGCGCTGATGGTGATCATATGCGGCGGCGTCAGCTTTTTCCACGGCTCCAATGACGGACAGAAGGGTATGGGCCTGATCATGCTCATCCTCATCGGCACCGTTCCAACTGTTTACGCGCTGAACCACGCTGTCACAGCCAGCGGTATGCAGGAGTTCATCGCCGCTTCCGGGCAGACTGTAAGCGTCCTGGACCGTCACACCGGCCAAAGCGTTGTTCTCCACACCGACGCTCGCACCGAGGTCACTGACTACATCCGCACCCAGCAGCTTCGGCCAGAGACGATTCCGGCGCTTCGAGGATTGGTGGCGGAAGTGAATCGCGAAGTGACCGTCTACAAGACGTTCAAGGCTGTTCCGGCGCAAGACCAGACCAACATCCGCAACGATATGTATCTGGCCGGCGAGGCCATCCGGCTGATAGCCAAGAACCATAATCCGGCTTTTGCCGCGGACGAGAGCGCTGTTCTTGCGAACTACAAGAGCAAGGTGGACAAGACCATCAAGTTCATTCCCGACTGGGTCAAGGTCGCCGTGGCGTTGGCTCTTGGATTGGGCACGATGGTGGGCTGGCGGCGCGTGGTGGTGACGGTAGGCGAGAAAATTGGCAAGGAACACCTGACTTACGCGGAGGGCGCCACAGCGGGACTGGTGACCATGGGCACCATCTTCGCTGCCGACAACTTTGGCTTGCCGGTTTCAACGACGCACATTCTCAGTTCCGGCGTGGCGGGCACCATGGCCGCCAACGGCAGCGGCCTGCGTCTATCCACGATTCGCAATATCGCGGCGGTGTGGGTGTTCACGCTTCCGGCTGCGGCGCTGCTCGCCGGGCTGCTCTTCTGGCTTTTCCGCGCAATTTCGTAGAGAAGCTCTGATTCAGCAAAATCAGTCAGCCAAACATTGCCTCAAGGGCTAAACAGGCTGCGGGAAAAGGCCTGGACTTGTTCGGAACTCCCGAAAAGCATCCCTCAGGGCCTAAAGGCCACGCTGATTTTGCGCCACTTACGGCACGACTAGAGCATTTTCGGTTCTGGTGTTTACAGTTGAAATGGGCAGTTGTGCTATCCCACCCTTTTCGCAAAGTACGCGAAAAGGATGGGGCACCCAGAACTTTGTTAACACTCAATTTGAAAATGCTCTAAGCGCTGCGCTCGCTTATCTCTTCTTGACCTTCATCAATTCGACAGCCTTTTGAGCGATATGCTCGGCGCTGACTTCCAGCTCCTTGACCAGCTCCCAGGGCGCGCCTGAATCGCCGAAGCGATCCTTTACGCCGATGGCTCCGGTGATCAGAGGCTTGCCGTAGAGTTGTTTGCTCTCAGTGAGGAGCCCGCTGACGCGCCACGCCAGAGCGCCGATCTGATGCTCTTCAGCGGTGATCACGACGCCGGTATCCTGAGCGGCGCGAATGACAGCTTCAGTATCGATGGGCTTGAGCGTGTGCATATTGAGAACGCGCGTCTCGTATCCGTAGTCGCGTTTCAGAATCAGAGCCGCGCGCATAGCCTCGGGAACCATGGGTCCACAGGCGATGATGCTCAGGTCCTCAGACTCGTTTTTGTAATCGTCAGCCAGACAGGTCTCGAAGGCGTCCACGAAGTCGGCCGCTTCCTTGCGCAGGCGGATGACGTTGGCCTTGCCAAAGACAAAGGGCGTCTTCTCGTCCGTGACGATGGGCGTGGCCTCGCGCGCCAGGCGGATATATTTGGGTCCCACATGCTTGAGCAGCAAATGTGTTGTGGCCTTGCGCGCCTCGACGATATCGCAGGGCACGACGACCGACATATTCGGCATTCCCATCATGGCGAAGAGGTCTTCGAGGGCCTGATGCGTGGCGCCGTCCGGTCCCACCGAGACGCCCGCGTGGGCGCCGGCAATCAGGACATTGAAATTTCCGTAGCAGACGGAGACACGAATCTGATCGAGGTTGCGCGCTGCGGAAAACGTGGCGTAAGAGCCGATCACCGGCAGCTTGCCTTCCCTTGCAAATCCCACAGCCGCCGCCGTGGCCGACTGCTCGGCGATCCCCATGCTGATCCAGCGCTTCTTGCGCTCGGGCTTGCCGGCGTAGAAATCGCTGATGGTGATAGAGCCGGAGATGTCCATTCCGAGGCAAACGATGCGCTCATCGTCGCCGTTTTTCGCAAGCGACTTGCCGAAGCCTTTGCGGGTAGGCTCCATTTTGACCTTCATGGCGTCGCCCGCGTTCCACCAGAAGTCGCGAGAGAACCTGGGCATTTTGGCTTCCAACTCGCGGGTCATCTCCGCCTGGTAGCTCTTTGCCTTGTTTAGCAACTGCTCGACCGGAATGCGCTCGGTCAAGCCCAGCTCCTTCAGGGAGGCGGTCAGTTCTTCGCGATTCGGCGGCTTGCCGTGCCAGCCGGCAACATTCTCCATGAAGCTGACACCCTTGCCTTTGACGGTGTCGGCCAGAATGACCACGGGCTTGCCTACAACCGTTTTGGCTTTGTCGAAGGCTTCGACTAATTGCTTCATGTCGTGGCCGTCAACATGGAGCACTTCCCAGCCAAAGGCGGCGTATTTCTGGTCCAGCGGCTGGACTTCCATCACGTCCTTTACCCAGCCGTCGATCTGCAGGCGATTGACGTCGATGACGGCGATGATGTTATCCAGATGGAAGTGTCCGGCTTCCATGGCGGCTTCCCAAACCTGACCTTCCTGCTGCTCGCCGTCGCCCATCAGGCAGAAGATTTTGTGCTTCTTCTCGTCTAGCCTTGCGGAGAGAGCCATGCCGACCGCAACGCTGAGGCCTTGCCCGAGCGAACCCGAGGAGACCTCCACGCCGGGCAGCTTCAGCCAATGCGGGTGCCCTTGAAAGCGCGAGTGGAGCTTGCGCAGCGTGACGACGTCGTCGATGTCGCAGAAGCCGGCGAAGCCCAATCCAACATAGAGCGCTGGAGCCTTGTGGCCGGCGGACCAGAGGATGCGGTCGCGGTCAGCCCAGTTAGGATTCTTGGGATCGAGTTGGGCAACATGGAGGTAGAGCGCGGCGGTAATGTCCATGATGGAGAGCGTGCCGCCAGCGTGGCCTGAACCGGCCGCGCAGAGCGTTACCAGATCATAGCCGCGCATCAGGTTGGCGGCGTCCTTGAGCTGTTCAATGGAATAATTCCGGATTGCTTTCCCGGTGGCGGAATCTATGAGGGCCATGGCTTGCTCCTTTGCGCGTAAATCATGCGCGCACAATGCTATCGAAAAATTATGCATACCGGACCGGGAGAGTTTCCACCCTAGCCACAAGAACAAAAACGTGGCGAGGATGGGGCACCCGGCGAATTACCTAGAGATTCTGCTTCGTCCACTTGTCGATGCGTTCGAGTGCCAGTTGCAGATTCTCCAACGAATTGGCCACGCTGAAGCGCAGGTAGCCTTCGCCGAATTTGCCGAAGGACGCGCCCGAAAGACCCGCCACTCCGGCTTGCTCGAGCAGTGCATCGGCCAGGGGCTTGGACTTCCATCCCGTCTTCGTAATATTCGCGAAGACGTAGAAAGCGCCCTTGGGCTGGCGGCAACTGAATCCTTTGATCTTGTTCAATCCGGCCACGAAGACTTCGCTGCGATGCTTAAATGCGGCGCACATATGCTCGACGGCGCTCTGATCGCCGGTAAGCGCCTCGATGCCTGCGACCTGCGTGAAGCTGGCGGTGCAGGAGTTGGAGTTGGTCATCAGGCGAGTGATGTGCGTGGCGAGATCCGCGCGCATGACGCCGTAGCCCATGCGCCAGCCGGTCATGGCGTAGGTCTTGGAGAAGCCGTCAAGAATGATGGTACGTTCCTTCATGCCGGGAACGGACGCGATGGAGAAATGCTCGCCTTCAAAGAGCAGGCGGCTGTAAATTTCATCCGAGAGCACGAGAATGTTGCGGTCGCCGATGATTTTGGCCACCTGCTCGATGTCTTTGCGCGGCATGACGCCGCCCGTGGGGTTCTGCGGAGAATTGAGAATAATGAGCTTGGTGCGATCGGTGATCAGCGCGGGCAGCTCATTCACGTCGAGCGTGAAGTCGCGTTCCTCGCGCAGTTGGATGGGTACGGCCTTGCCGCCCATGTAGTTGATCATCGACTCGTAGATGGGGAAACCCGGATTGGGATAGATAACCTCATCGCCTTCATCGATCAGCGCCAGGATGGCGTAGAACATGATGGGCTTTCCGCCGGGGACGACCACCACTTCATCGGGCGTGACCGTGATGCCGCGCGTGCGGCTTATGTAATCGGCAATGGTCTGGCGCAGAGCGGGCAAGCCGGCGGAGGGACCGTAATGGGTCCAGCCCTTGTGCAGCGCATCCACGGCCGCTTCCACCACGTTGGATGGCGTGTCGAAATCGGGCTCTCCGATCTCCAGGTGAATGATGCTCTTGCCCTGGGCTTCGAGCGCCTTGGCCTTGTTCAGAACTTCAAAGGCAGTTTCCGTGCCCAGCCGGGCCATGCGGCCGGCGAGACGCAATTCGTATTGAGTCGATGTTGGCATAATGATTGACGCTCCTGTATGCCGATGTGACCGGCAAAATCGCGTCCATGTGGATCAAGCGGCATTCCAGATGGCCGAGTAGTGAAGCTACACTTCGCTATACTGGAATCTACTTGAGGCTCACAACAGTTAGGAATACGATTTATGTGATTCTTTTGTGTATCTTCGGAATTCTATTAGGTCGCAGATGGCAGAAACCTTAGAAATTACCAAGCTCCTCGACGCCATCGGATGGCGCATTCTGGCCGAGCTCCAGGACGACGCGCGCATTCACTTTTCTGAACTTGGCCGGCGGGTTGGCCTTTCGACCCCGGCCGTCATCGAGCGTGTCCACCGCATGGAAGAAGCGGGACTCATCACCGGATACCGTGTTGAAATAGATCGCCAAAAGGTTGGACTGCCGGTTAGCGCTTTTATTCGCGTACGCGTCATCGGCGACGCGATCTCCCGCGTTATTGCAGTAGCCCGGGAGATGCCGGAAGTCTATGAATGTCACCATATTGCCGGAGAGGACACTTTCCTGCTGAAAGTCTGCGTGCCCACCTCTGAGGCTCTGGAGAACACCATCAAACAGCTCATGCCCTACGTCACCACCACCACGATGCTCGTCTTATCCTCGCCCATTACCCGGCGAACCATCGAGCCTCTGGAGTAGCCCGCGTTGCCCCAGCTTGATTTTGTTCATCTTGCCCCGGTTGCGCGGGGGGCTTAAAGCCACGTAATGTTGACCCATGCCTGAAGTTTCCGCATCACCCGATCTGACGAATCTTGACCTTGAATCCCTGGCCACCGATGTAGTGGCGCAGGCCATGAAAGCCGGCGCGAGCGACGCCGACGCTGTAGCGCGCGAGGGCGACGAATTCAGCGTCAATGTGCGCATGGGCCAGGTGGAAACGCTGAAGGAGTCCGGCTCTCGGGGTCTGGGAGTGCGGGTTTTTCTGGGCAAGCGCTCTGCCTCGACCTCGACCAGCGACCTGACTGCAGACGGGATTCGCCAACTGGTAGACGGCGCGATGGCGCTGGTCAATGTGACCGAAGAGGACGCGTTCAGCGGGCTGCCGGAGACGGCGGAGTTCGGCTCGCTTTCGAGCGATCTGCATCTTTACGACGAAGATGTCTACTCGCTGCCGGGGCCGGAACGGATCGAGTGGGCGCGGCGGGCTGAAGCGGCGGCACTTGAGGCCGACGCGCGCATCACAAACTCCGATGGCGGCAGCTTTGACGCGGCCACCGGACGCAAGGCGATGGCCAACTCGCGCGGCTTTGTGGGCGGCTATCGTTCGAGTTATGCAGGGGTTTCGGCAGCGCCGCTGGCTAAGGATGCGAATGGCGCCATGCAGCGCGATGGCTGGTGGTCGAGTGCGCGAAGGCTCAAGGATTTGGACTCACCCGAGGCGATTGGCAAAGAGGCGGCGCGGCGCGCGCTTCGCCGGTTGGGTGCGCGTCGGGTTCCCACGCAGCGGGTTCCGATTGTCTTTGCGCCGGAGGTGGCGCGGTCGCTCATCGGTTCAATCTTCGAGGCGGCTTCCGGCGACTCGATCTGGCGCGGGGCGTCGTTTCTGGCCGGAAAGCTAGGCGAGCAGATTGCCTCGCCGAGCCTGACGATCATCGACGACAATACGATGCTGCTGCCGACGGGAATGGGCGGCTTTGGTACTTCGCCATTTGACGGGGAGGGATTGCCTTCGCAACGTACGGTGGTGGTGGAGGCGGGCGTGCTACGCAATTACCTTCTCAACACTTACACGGCGCGCAAGCTGGGCATGAAATCTACGCACAACGCCTCGCGGGGATTGGCCGGTGCGCCGGGAATCGGCTGCGGGAACCTTTATCTGGAGGCGGGAATGCTGACGGCGGAGCAGATCATCGCCGATGTGCCAGCGGGGCTTTATGTGACGGGCCTGATCGGATTTGGCGTCAACACGGTCACGGGCGATTATTCGCGCGGCGCAAGCGGTTTGTGGATCGAGAACGGCGTGCTGACTCATGCAGTGGAAGAGGTGACCATCGCGGGGAACCTAGCCGAGATGCTGCACAATGTGACCGCCATCGGCAACGATCTGGAATTTCGCGGCTCTGTGGCCTCGCCAACGCTGCGGATTGACGGGATGACGATTGCGGGGAGTTAGCAGAGCGGAGTTAGCGGTGTTAGAGCATTTTTGGTTCTGGTGTTTACTGTCGAAATGGGCAGATGTGCTATCCCACCCATTTCGCAAATTACGCGAAATGGATGGGGCACCCAGAATTCTGTTAACACTTAAGCTGAAAACGCTCTAGCCGCGCCTTGCGCGTGCTAGCGGAGTTTGGGTGGGATGGCGAGTTCGAGGCAGAGTTCCGAGATTGTTATGCAGCAGATTGCCTTTGACCCGGCTGACGCAAAGGCGGCGTTGGCGCAACTGCCTACGAGTGCGGCGGTCTTTGCGCTCTACGGCGCCGAGGCTCATGCGGAACCTTACATCGGCCGCACGCCCAATTTGCGCGGACGGCTTGAGCGGCTCTTGCAGCCTTCGGCCAAGCATCCGCGGCGGTTGCAGTTGGCCGGGCGCGTGCGGCAAATTCGCTGGCGGCTGACCGGCTCGGAATTCGAGTCCCTGCTGGCACAGTTTTCTCTTTTGGAGAAGATTTACGGCTTCAAAGCCCTGGAACGAATGCACCTGGGAGCGCCAGCGTTTATCCGCTTTCTGGGCAGCAACGCATACCCGCGCATCGTGGTCACCAATCGCCCCAGCCAGCGCGAGGCGGATTGGGCTTATGGGCCGTTTCAATCGCGTGCGGCTGCCGAGCGCTATGCCGAGGAGGCGCTCAAGCTGTTTCTGCTGCGCCGATGCACGGAAGATCTCGACCCCAATCCAAGCCATCCCGGCTGCGTCTACTCGGAGATGAAGATGTGCCTTGCGCCCTGCTACAAGGGTTGCACCGACGAGCGCTACGGCGAAGAGGCTGCGGCGGTGGAGCGGTTTCTGGCTACGCGTGGCGAGAGCAAGCTGGTCACACTTCGCACCCAGCGCGACGAAGCTTCAGCCAGTCTGGAATTCGAAACTGCCGCGGCGCTTCACGCGCAGGTCGCGCGCGTGGAGGGCGTGAGGGCGCTGGCTCCCGAACTGGTGCGGCCGCTTTCGCTGCTTCGGGCGGTGATTTTGCAGGTTTCGGCAAATCCCGGCGAAGTTGCCGTTTTCCTATACGAGAACGGCCGGTTGAGCGGACCGGCGGGATTTTTGACGCTGGGCATGAGAATTCAGAATGAGCAATCCGGCTCGACTTCGCTCTTTGCGCATCCCATGGCGATTGAGGCAATCCCGGAAGAGACAGGGAACAGGGAACAGGGATCAGGGATCAGTAAAGGCGAGACTGCGGCGGCGGACGCGATGCCGGAACCCACCGCAACTGAAGCATCGTACGCCGGGATTGCTCCGGCTGAAACATCGGAAGAGGCAAGAGCTGCCTTGTCAGCTAAAGCCGCTCGCGGCGTACTGGAAGCTCGCATGGAGGCTGCTTTGGCCGCACTGGTTGAACCGTCCGAGACTCCATCGGCGACGCTCCGCCAGGGCAATCTGGCGTTGCTGAAGCGCTGGTACTATCGCCCCGAGGCAAAGCGCACCGGCGAAATCTTCTTTCCGGATGCTGAAGGCAACTGGCCGGTGAAGGCGATGCTGCGTGGCGTAGGACGAGTGTTTTCGAGCAGGTTCAAGCCTTCGACGGCCGAATGATGAATGGCGGCTGAGGGTTGCGGTATCCCACCCTTGCGACAAAAACAAGGACGGCGCAAGGATGGGGCGCCCGGCAGCCATGCAGAGTAAGCTGATGGGAAAAGAAAGCCGATGCCAGCGCGCAAGACTATCCGATCGATGCTCACCGCAGGACGCCACCGCATCTCCAGCGGCCAGACGGCCGAAGTCGTCGACCTTGTTCGGGCTGACCTGAAGCGAGCGCCTCAATTGCTCGAATGCCTTTGGGACGAGGAGCCTGTCGTGGCCATGCGCGCTGCCGATGCGCTGGAAAAGCTCACGCGGCGCCGGTCTTCGCAGCCCGATCCGGTTCGGGATGCGCTTCTGGTTCTGCTCCAGCGCTCCTGGAAGGCGCCGCTGATCGGATTATTCTCCGAAGCCACCGAGAACAAGCTGCGTTGGTGCCTGGCGCCGGTGTTGCCACGCCTTACCTTGACGATTTCTGAGTGCCGGCGCGTGGCCGAGATTCTGCGGTCCTATCTTGAGGACCAAAGTTCGATCGTCAAAACCTGCGCTCTGCAAGGACTGGCTGATCTGACCCGGCAGAATGCCTCGTTGCTGCCGGAGGTGATTGATCTGTTGCAGATCCACAGCCGTTCAGGAACCCCGGCCATGCGGGCGCGCTGCCGTATCCTGCTTCGGAAGCTGGAAGCCGCCCCAAAATTCAATGTAGGCCGCCGCAAATAGGGTGATTTACCGATGCCCGTGCATGGGGTGAATTCGTGGAAGTGGCTTCCCTCAGGGGCTAAAGCCCGTCATTGTTTTGTTGCATTTACGGCACGACTAAAGTCGTGCCATGATACAAAGCGGCCATTTGAGTCAGCTTCTACGAGTTTTTCCGCAGCCTGTTAAGGCCCAGTTCATATTGGGCCGTTTACGGCACGACTGAAGTCATGCCCTTTCAAAACATAAACGACCATCTGTGTGACGGACGCCACTAGCGAGCCGTGGCGTTGACTGCCATGGATTTCAACAATGCTTATCAAGTGATCCCCAGGGATCAGCACCGCATCAAAAAACTGGTTTATCCTGCACTCATTGGAAGCAGTTGATTTCAACGCGCTATCTGAACTCAAAAGGAGATTCCCCCAAATGAAACAAGTCAGTGTTATCAGTACAGCGATTCTTTCTTTACTCTTCGGAGCCACAGCCATCGCCACCGCCCAGCATGATGAGCATGGGAACGGCCAAGGCCAACCGAGGCAGGCGCCGCAATCCCAACCGGCTCGGCCCGCGCAGCAAGCACCGCAACAGCAGCAGGCGCGGCCCGCGCAGCAAACGCAACATGCGCAGCCTCAGCAATTCCAGCAGGGACGTCAACAGCCAAGCGGCGGACAGGGGCAACGCCAGGGAAGACCGCAACAGAACCAACCAACCTATGGCGGCGCCTATCACGGAGGCGTGCAGTTCAACGGTCCTACCAACGGCGGGGTTCACTTCAGCGGAGTTCCGCAGCATCAGCAGCAGGTGCACGCAGGCTTTGGGCAGTCTCGCGCCGGTTCGTGGAAGGACGAACACCAAAGCTGGGGCCAGCGCGGCGGCTATAACGGCTACCGGATTCCCGACGGCCGCTTCAGGCTCTTTTTCGGGCATGACCACTTCTTCCGCATCTACGGCCTTCCCCTGGTCTTTGTCGGAGGACAGCCGCGCTTCCAATATGACGGATACTGGATCACGATTGTCGATCCGTGGCCGGAAAGCTGGGGGCAGGACTGGTACGAGACCGACGATGTGTATCTTGACAACACCGGGGATGGGTACTATCTGTATGACCGCAATTACCCGGACTACCCAATCGCCGTCACGGTTTCGTTCTAGCTGAGCACTTGGCCTTGGCGCGCCATGGGGCAGCGGGTCTCCAGAGCAGCGTCGCCACAATTTGCGGATAGACTCTATCGCAAATTGATGTCCTGAGCCTTCGGCAAAGAGGCTCGAAGTCTTCTCAAAAGCTCCTCATATTATGATGGGAAGCTGAAACCCCGAACCCAAGGAGAAATTCATCTATGAGTCTTTTTCGACTCGCTGTTGCAACGCTCGCTCTTTCACTGGGCGCGCCGATTCTGCTTACGGCCCAGAACTGGCAAGACCCGAATCGCCCCGACCATGATCGCGGTGGCTGGGATGCGCCCCCGCCGGAGTTCCGTGACATCCAGCGCCAGGGCTTTCATGATGGCCTCGAAGCCGCGCACAACGACTTTGACAACCACTATCCACTGAATATTGAGCAGCGAAGAGAGTTCCGTCACCCCCCGGTCCCCTTCCAGTTTCGAGACGACTACCGTGACGGTTTCCGCCGCGGCTACAACATGGCCTTTTCGCATTACCGCGAGAGTTTTGCACCTCCACCACCTCCGCCACCACCTTCCCGCCCAGGCATAGGGGCTCAGATTTTGGGCGCGATCGTGAACAGTGGCGCCTGGGATGCGCCACCTCAGGAGTTCCGTGAGGTTCAGCGCCAGGGCTTCCATGATGGCCTGGATGCCGGCCATAGAGATTTTGATCGTCGGCTTCCGCCAAACGTCGATGCCTGGGGAACGTTCCGCCATCCCCCGGTCCCTGGCGAGCTCCGAGACGACTACCGCGATGGCTTCCGTCGCGGCTACGATCTGGTCTTCTCGCACTTCCGCGATGACCACGATCGCCGCTAATCCCACCGCTTCCCAGGTCAGGCAATCCGCGGCCTGGGAAGCCCTCCCCTTTACTTCCAATAGACGCTGAACGCCCCATCCTTATTCAGAGCCCGCAGACTGGCGCGCCTCCGCGCTGATACACTGACCCTGCGAGGAGAGCATCCAAAAAATCATGGTTGAGCTGCTGCCGGTCTTAAGATGATTGAACTTTTGCCTTCGATATTATCGGCGGATTTCGCCCACCTGGCGGACCAGGTTGCCGCGGCTGAGCGAGGCGGCGCGACGGTGATTCACGTGGACGTGATGGACGGCCATTTTGTGCCCAACATTACGATTGGGCCGCCCGTGGTCGCGTCCCTGCGCAAAGTGACCAAGCTGCCGCTCGACTGCCATCTTATGATCGAGAACCCGGACGAGTTTATCCCTGCTTTTGCTGAGGCTGGGGCGGACTGGGTGAGCGTTCACTATGAGGCCTGCCGGCATCTGCACCGCTCGCTGGAACTGATTGCCGGTCATGACATGAAGCCGGGTGTGGTGGTGAATCCGGCCACCAGCGTCGAGCTGATCCGCGAGATTTTGCCCATGGTTCACCATGTGCTTGTCATGAGCGTGAATCCGGGCTTTGGCGGACAGAAATTCATTGAATTCTCGCTCGACAAGATCCGGCGGCTGGCCGAGTTGCGCCAGGAACTGGGGCTGGCATTTAGAATTGAAGTGGACGGCGGCGTGGCTCACGACACGGTGGCTCGCATCGTCCAAGCAGGAGCGGAGCTGCTGGTGGCCGGCAACGCCGTTTTCGGCGCAGGGCAACCGGAGGCGGATGCGCGCTCGCTGCTGGCTGCGGCTCGCAAGGCTGCGGGCGAATAGAGGATTTGGCACTTCAATGCAGTGAAGGCTTCCCACCCTTCCGCAAAGAACGCGGAAGGATGGGGCACCCAGGCTGGTTGGCGAATAGCCGGGTAAGATTCTGAGATTATTGGGGATTTGGCTAGCGGCCTCGATACAATCCGCGGCCGCAATGAGGTGGTATGAACCGGTTGACAAGGAAAATTGCCGCAGTAGGTTTGGCGGTTTTGGTGCTGGGCACGGTTTCGGTCCAAGCCAGGGAAAAGAAGCCCAAACACAAGAAGCATGAGGACCTGAGCGCCAACCCACTGGCCGGCGTGAATTCCAGGCAGCCCGATAAGGAGCTCTTCGACAAGGCGATGATTGCCATGAAGAAGGGACGCTTCGATGTGGCGCGGCTTGACCTGCAGACCATGCTGAACACTTATCCCGACTCCGAATACCGGATGCGCGCCAAATTGGCAGTGGGCGACAGTTGGTTTAAGGAAGGCGGCACCGCGGCTCTGACGCAAGCCGAGGCCGAGTACAAGGATTTCATCACCTTTTTCCCCAACGCTCCGGAAGCCGCCGAAGCGCAGATGAAGGTGGCCGACATTTATTACCAGCAAATGGAGAAGCCGGACCGCGACTACACCAACGCGGACCGCGCCGAGCAGGAATACCGGTCGATGATCAATATGTTCCCTGACTCGTCGCTGGTGCCCCGCGCCAAGCAGAAACTGCGCGACGTGCAGGAGGTTCTGGGCGAGCGCGAGACCGAGATTGGCCTTTATTACGGCAGCCGGGAGAACTTCTCGGCGGCCATTGCCCGCCTGGAGACCGTGGTGGATACCTACCCGCTTTACTCCAAGAGCGACCAGGCGCTGCTGGGCATCGGCGATGCCTATGCCGGCGAAGCACACGCGATCCAGATTGCGCCTCGCATTCCCGGAGCGATCAGGGAGCGGCTGCGCGCGGTCTATCAGGACCGGGCTGCCGAGGCTTACGCCAAAGTGATCACACGCTATCCCATGGCACCTCACGTGGAAGATGCCCGCGACCGGCTGGTGGCCATGAACCGCCCCGTTCCCGAGCCTACCCAGGAAGCGATTGCCGAAAACGATGCGGAAGAGCGTAGCCGTCAACCCCTGCGCTTTACCGACAAGACCTTCGACATTATTAAGCACGGGCCTTCAGTCGTTGAAGCTGTGCATGTGGGTGAGCCCAGCCTCGACGACCCCAAGCGCACTCTCGCGCCCGATGTGACCAAGCAGAACCTGGCGATCTTCAACGCCGCCGTCAATGCCGGCAGGCCTGCTGCTCCAGCCGGAGCGGTTACACCTACTGGCGTCAATGAGCCGCCGCGCAGCGATCAGCCTTCCCAGGCGCCTTTGCAGCTTGAGGCGCCGTCGGGCGGCACAGGCGTAGGAGTCCAGGTGGTGAGCGCGCCCAACGCTGACCCCAACGCCGTAATCAAGCCGGTTGGCCCCGCGAACACCGTCATACCCGCCGCGGAGAAACCCGCTGAGGCTCCTGATCAGGTCAACGATGTCAATAAGTCGGGTGCGACACCGGCCCAGTCGGCTCTTACTAATGGCAAACAAAAGAAGCCTAAGGCCGATCTGAACGACGAATCTTCGAGCAAGAAGAAAAAGAAGAAGGGCGTCTCCAAGCTGAACCCGTTCTAGACGGGCTACAGATTCACAGACATGAAGGGCCGCTTCCATTTGGAGGCGGCCCTTTTTCACATGGCTTTGCCGGACTTCAACGCAACGCCCGTTGTTTCTGAACCGACTCGCCTTCTCCAACAGACATCTGTATGGACCCGTTCCCCTAAGGCAGCATTATCCATCTTTGAAATGTTGCACTTATGCTAAGTGGTGGCCGCCTTGCTTGACAACTTTGCATTTTGCAAAGTATCTTGAGAGTGTAGCAACCGGTGCCCCGGAGATTTTCTGGGCGGAGCGTTTTGGGAAGGCCTCAATGCACGTAGTCACACGCAAGCACCTGGTCGAGGCCGAAAAACAGTATCCGGAAGCAGCCAGAGAAATTCGGGCTTGGTATAGGATCGCGGTCGAGGCGGGCTGGCGAAACTTTGTTGAAGTGCGGCAGGTTTTCAAAGATGCCGATGATGTGGACGGATATGTGATCTTCAATATCCGGCAGAACCGCTACCGGCTGGTTACCATCATTCACTACGCACGCGAAAAGGAAGGCCAGACTACGGCGGGCCACATCTACATTCGGTCTTTTCTGACGCATCGCCAGTACGACAACCGGACTAACTGGGACAAGGGGGTCAAACAATGAGCACAGCGCTTGCAAATCCGAGCGAGATGATCCGGCAGGGAGCACCTCGGCTGATTCACTCAGATGGCGAGCTGGCAGAGTATACCGATGCTCTCTTTGCGCTGACTGCCAAGGCCGATCCCACGGCGGACGAAGAAGAGGCAATCGAGTTGATGACTGTGCTGGTCGAGCGCTACGAGCAAGAGCGCTACCCATTGCCGGAGGCCGAGCCGGCCGATGTGCTGCGCTATCTGCTGGAGCGGAATGGGCTCACGCAGCGCGACATTGCCCCGGAGTTGGGAAGCGAAAGCACTGTCTCGCTGGTCCTCTCCGGCAAGCGGCAACTGAACCGGGACCATATCGCTCGACTGAGCCGGCGGTTCAACGTGTCGCCCGCAGTTTTCTTTCGGGTGCCCTAGTCAAGATAGCCCGTTGCGATTCTTGTCAGATATTGCTTTACCCTTCTTCGTTGGCAGCCCGCAGATGGCGGGCTAGCGACCACTTCAGTTCGTCAATGCCCTGGCCGGTGACGGCGGAGATGGCGTGAAACTCCAGTTTGCGGCGCTTTACGTGAGCTGCGAGCTTCTTGAGTTTGTCGGGGTTGGCGCTGTCGATCTTGGTGGCGCAGACGATCATGGTCTTGCCGGTCAGAGGATGGATGGGCTGGGCAGACTCTCCGGCATCGTCGGAGAAAGGATCTTGCTCGTTCTTTGTTGCTTTGCTTGTAAAGCTAGCCAACTCCTGGTTGATTACCTTGAAGTCTTCGACCGGATCGGGACGGCCGCTGGCGTCAGAGACATCGACGAGGTGGACGAGCAGGCGGGTGCGCTCGATGTGGCGGAGAAACTGGACGCCGAGGCCGGAACCGAGGTGCGCGCCTTCGATGAGGCCCGGCATATCGGCAACGACGAAGGATTCCAGATCCGGCTCCTCGCCTACGGTGACCACGCCGAGATTGGGTTCAAGAGTGGTGAATGGGTAGTCGGCGATCTTGGGCCGCGCGGCAGAGATGCGGGAGATGAGCGTGGACTTGCCGGCGTTGGGATAGCCGACCAGGCCGACATCGGCCAGCAGCTTGAGTTCCAGGCGATAGAGGCGTTCTTCGCCGAGCCGGCCGAGTTCGTGTTCGCGCGGGGCCTGGTGAACGCTGGTTGCGAAGTGCTGGTTCCCTCGCCCGCCGCGTCCGCCCTTGGCGATGATGACGCGCTCGTCTGGCTCCTCGAAGTCGTGAACCAGTTCGCCGGTTTCCTGGTCGTAAAGGGATGTGCCGACAGGGACTTGCAGGACGACGTCATGGCCGTCCAGGCCGGAGCAGTTGGAGCCCAGGCCGTGTTCGCCGCGCTGGCCCTTGTGCTCCGGGTTATAGCGGAAATGGATCAGCGTGTTGTGGCGCTGCGAGCTGACCATGACGACATCGCCGCCACGTCCGCCATCGCCGCCCGACGGCCCGCCGCGGGGCACGAACTTCTCGCGCCGGAAGGCCATGCAGCCGTTGCCGCCGTTGCCAGCCTTGACACGAATTTTTGCTTCATCAATGAACATGAGAACACCAGGGAAGAGGGACTAGGGAATAGGGAATAGAAGACATGAGTTTGCGTTCCATAGCAGACTGTTGAAGCTAAACCTGAAGTCCCTTATTTCCAGTTTACCGGAGAGAAGCATAGAATCGCTTGAAACGTAACTGTTAGGGTAATTAGACCGCCCAGGCCGGGAGAGTTCTGTCTCGAATTGGCCGGAGAACTGTGCCCCACCCGGACCCGCCGCAAGAGCCGGCCGGAGTTGCAGAGTAGAGAAATTTTTCCCAGGATCTGCCGCGAGCAAGGGGCTCGATGGCTGGGGTTGAGCGCAGTTGGACGAAGACGCTGGCAGTTGCCGCGCTGCTGATGGGCGCGGTGATGGCGTGTCTTGCTCAATCGGCCCGGACACAGTCGGAATTAGCTGGCTCATTGAGCGGCAAACTGACCGACTTGCACTCGAATCCCCTGGATGGCGTCCTCGTTGTGGCGCGGAACCAGGCCACGGGCGCAGAGACGCGCGCCATCACGACAAAAAATGGGAGCTACCGGTTTACCGGGCTGGAGCCGGGCGAATACTCGTTGGAGGCCGAAAGCCCGCGGCTGGGGCACGGCCACGTGGATGGCATTGTGGTGGATGCCGGCTACGAGGCGAAGGTGCAGGCAGCAGTGGAGTTGGAGCCGCTTCCGCGCGATGCCAGCCTGGCGGCGTTGCGCAAGACGAGCCAGCCGAGGCCTGAGCAAGAAGCTCTGCCGGTGAGAGACGCCGCCCTGGCTGCGGAGCCTTTGTGGACGATGCCGTTGTCTGGACGGATACTGGAGAGTTCTGCACCATCGACGTTTGAGGCTTCGGGCCGGGCTGGCGTCAATGGTTCCCAGGTCTCAGAAGCGAGACCTGGGCCACCCGGGGTTAAGGCTTCGGTCTCGGGATATGTTAGCGCGAATGATTCCCAGGTCTCAGAAGCGAGACCTGGGGCACCCGCAACTTCTCAGGAACGCAGCCCAGCCGCTCTGGCATCGACCACAAAGATGAGTGCGGCCGAGCTTCAGGCGCTGCCAGTGAGCGGGCGGCGCTGGCAGGATTTTGTACTGGACAATACGCCCACATCCTCGACTCCGGCGGCGGGCCAGGGCCAAATCTCTCTACGGGGCGCGGGTGAACCAGCCAAAGTCGCGGTGGATGGAGCCGGCCGGGGATTGGCCTTCGGTCCGACCGGCGGATCTGGGCAAGGTTCCTCAGGACGGGGACTGCTGGGGCAGAACGGAGACGGACCGGCAGGAATGGCGCAGGTGTGGGCTGGAGGCCATAGCCTTGCTGTGAGCGAGGCGGCGATCCGCACGGTAGAGACAGAGGCCGGCAACGTGGAGGCCGCGGCAGACAGGGCGTCGGGCGGGCGCATGAATGTGGAGACCCAGAGCGGCGCCAATGAGCTGCATGGGCAGGGATTTCTCTCCGATCGCCAGAGCGAATGGGGCGCGCAGAACCCATTTACTCAATGGGTAAAGGAGACCGCGCCGGCCACCGAGACTGCGGTTCCGGTCTTCACGCCGGAGTTCTACACTCCTCCGGATCGGGAAACGGTCTGGGGCATCGGCGTGGGCGGCCGGATTCGCAGCGACAAATTGTTCTGGTTTGCGGCGCTCGACAGCTATAACCGCAACGATCCGGGGTTGGCGACGGTGAAGATTCCGTCCGTGTTTTTTGCGCAGCCCACGAACGACCAGATGCAGGTTTTGAGTGCGCGGCTGGGGTTGAGCAGCGCGAATCCTGTGGTCGAGGGGCTGGCGGCCTACTCCGGATTATTGGAAACGCTCGATGGGCTGCTCGGTCCCGCTCCGCGCACTGCGACGCAGTGGACCGGCTTCGGGCGGCTCGACTGGCAGGCGTCCGAGCGGCATCGCTTCACGGTGGAGGGCATCGGCGCACGATGGAACGCGCCGGGCGGAGGGCTGACCAGAGTTTCAGAAACTTACGGCAACCACAGCTTTGGGTCAAGCACGGCCAGCGAGCAGTGGCTGATGGGCCGCTGGGAGGCGTTTGTGACCCCCAACCTGCTGGCCGTGACCCAGGCCTCGGCGGGGCGCGCCACTCAGGAGGCTCGGCCTGAGACGCCTTCGACTTATGAGCAGACTTTTCTTGCCGGGAATGCGTGGGGGCAGTTGCCGCAGATCGTGGTGGATTCGGGCTATGGCTTCACCATCGGCAACCCGTCACGCTTCGGGAAGGGCAGCTATCCGGACGAGCACCTTTACCATGGGCAGGAATCGGCAGACTGGGTACGCGGCAAGCTGCTGGTGAAGGCAGGGTTCGAGATGAGCCACAATGCCGATACCACGAGCCTGTTGCGCAACCAGACCGGAACCTACTACTACGCCAACTTGGAAAACTTCGCCTCCGATGCGCTGGTCTTCAGCAAATTTGGGTTGACCGGCGCGCTGAACCCGTTTAACCAGCAAAATTGCGACGAGACGGGCAAGGTGTGGCGCGATACGGGGGGCAATCTGCGCGGGCTGGGCAACCTGCCGTGCTACTCGTCCTACTCGCAGACCATAGGCCCCTCCAACTGGCGTCTGACCACCAACGACTGGGCCGGGTTCGCTTCAGCGCAGTGGCAGGCGGGAAAGCTGGTGGCGGTCTCCGGCGGGTTGCGCTGGGAGCGGGAGCAGTTGCCGCCGCCGCTGGCCGCGCTCCAGAACGCGGGTCTGCCGCTGACCGAAAAGCTGCCCGGCCTGGGCAATCAATGGGGTCCGCGAGTCAGCGTGGCTGTGGGCGACGGCAAAACGCATTGGCCGGTCTTGCGGCTGGGCTATGGAATGTACTTTGGGCGCACGGAGAACCTGGCTGTCGAAACTGCGCTCACGCAGACCGGCTCCTTGAACGGAGACCTGAACTTCTTCATGCGGCCCACTGACAATCTGAATGCTGGCGGCGCTCCGCCTTTTCCTTATGTGCTGCGGCCGCCGGGTCCGGCGAGCGTGGTCAAGCCGGGAGCCGTGGAGTTTGCGCCCAACTTTCACAATCCGGAGATTCACCAGGGCGTCGCCGCAGTGGAAGAGACACTGCCCGGCCACGTAGAGGTGACCGCCAGCGCTATGGTGAGCCTGGGCCGTCGTCTGCCAATCTCCATTGACACAAATCTCGACTCGCCGACTCCAACGCAAACCATCACCTACAACGTGTGCGACCAGACTCCGACCGGTCTCAACAGTGGCTCATGCGGCAACACCGGCCAGGGGCCAATCAAAGCCGCGCAGATTACGGTTCCCTTCTACGCTTCGTGGCCTACAGAAGCCGGAGTGGCGGGGCGCATCAATCCGAACTACCAGCAGATTACCCAGATCATGAGCCGGGGCAACTCGACATACGAGGCGGCGATGCTCAAGGTGGAGCGCTATGGCAACCACGGGTTGACCCTGCACGCGCATTACACCTACGCGCACGCCATGGACTGGAACCCCAGCGAGAGCGCGCAAGCGGCAGGAAACGATGTGCTGACCCCGGCCGACTTTAGCCAGGAGTACGGGACAAGCAATTTGGATATGCGCCACTCGGCCGGCGCAATGGCGATCTATAAAGCGCCGTGGAAGCTGCGCGGACGAGCCGGAAAGTTTGCCAACGGATGGATGTTGTCGGGCGTCGGGCAGTTTCGCAGCGGTATGCCTTACACCATGCGCACCAGCGGCTCGCTGCCGGAAGAGTTCGACGCAAACACAGGCGCTGCCATCGCGGGACTGGGGCCGGGAATGAACGGGTCGGGCGGAGACAATCGCGTCTACGGACTCGGCAGCGATGGTCGCTCCTACAATATCGGCCGCAATACCTACCGCTATCCGGCTACATGGAAGGCCGACCTGCGGCTTGGAAGGCGCTTCGACCTGGGCAAGATGCGCCAGTTGGAGCTGCTGGCCGAGAGCTTCAACCTTTTCAATCACCAGAACGTGACCGAGCTGGAGACGACCGGCTATACCATCGGGTCCGGCAGCCCGCCAACAACGCTTGGCACGCCGGGCACGCCTCCGACACTGAACTTTCTCACTGGCCTCAAAACAAACTCGAAGACCGGCCTCAGCTCAACAGCGTTCGGCCAGCCTCTGAATGTAAACGCGACCAACTTCTACCGCGAGCGGCAGATCCAGTTTGGGTTGAGGCTGCGGTTCTAGTTGTTCGCAGGCGGTGCTGTCGGCTCGGCAGGCGCGGCGGCGGGTTGCTTGCCGGCCATGCTGCGAATGTAGAGAACAAGGCCCTTCACCTCGTCGTCCTTTGCTCGGCCATCCGGCTCAGGGGGCATCTTGTCGTTGCCGGCGCGGATGACTTTGAACAGATCCGCATCTGACATGGCGGCCAGCGCTGTTGGATCGGTCCAATCCTTCAGCGTCATCTGCATATCCTTTGCCAGATCTGTTTTGCCATCGCCGGTGGCTCCGTGGCAGATGGTGCAGTCCACGCTGTAAATCTCCTTTGCGCGCGCCAGTGCCTTGTCAGTTTTAGCTGAGTTCTTCTGGCCGGATGCACGGGCCGGGGTGGCATCCTGAGGAGTGGGCCCAGGAGTGGATGAAGCGGTAATTCCAAATAATACAACCGCCGAAGCGAACAACAACGGCTTCAACATAACAGCCTCCTCAGTCGCGAATGCCGGTTCACGGCGTCTCGCAACCGAAACTTTTCTCGCTCGAATTATATTCCAATTGGCCTCCCATAAGTTTGGCAGATGGCGCAGAACAGATTGAAAGACTGGCAGTTCGAGGTTTTTGGGCAAGATTCATGCGCCTAAAACCAAGTTTGCTTCACGGCATTTGCCGCCAGCCGCAGGCCAGATCCGGCGTGGTAGCTTTGCCGTCGAGGCGGAAGCACGAAGCGCCGTTGATGTCGGTGGAGAAGGTGCGAACCTTGGCCGCTTCGAGCTCTTGCAGCACTTCCTTGCGGGGATGTCCGTAGCGGTTGCGCAAGCCACAGGAAATGACGGCCCACTGAGGAGCCACGCGTGCCAGAAACTCGGGCCGCGTGGATGTGATGCTGCCGTGATGGCCCACTTTGAGCAGTGTGCTGGCCAAACCGGGCTCGGCGAGCATGGCCTGCTCGACAGGAGCCTCGGCGTCGCCCTCCAGCATCACCGCGGTCGCGCCATAGGCGACGCGCATCACCATCGAGTCGTTGTTGGTAGGCTCCGGGCCCGGCTGATAGCCGCGAAAAGGCGCCAGAACAGTCACCTGGGCTGGGCCAAAGGAAAATGCATCGCCGGCGCGCAGTGAAACGACGTGCACATGGAGACTGGCAGCTTCGTCGAGCAGCGCGTTGTAAGCGTCGGAGCGGGGATTGTTGCCCACCCACAACTGGTCGGGATGGAAGTTGCGCAGAACGGCGGGCAGCCCGCCCATGTGGTCGGAGTGAGCGTGCGTGAGGGCCACGGCGTCGAGGTGGCGAATGCCGCGCGACCACAAAACTTCAGAGACCACCTCCTCGCCGATGTCGTAATCCTGCGGAGCCTGATGCGGGCCGCCGCCGAAGCCTCCGCCATCGACGAGCAGGGTTTTGCCGTCGGGCGTAATCAGCAGCAAGGAATCACCCTGACCTACGTCGATGGCCTCCATCAGTAGTGCGTCGTGGGGGTGATCGACTGGGCGGGGCAAAACAGCGACTGCGGTGGCCAAGAGCAGCGCGGCCCAGACAGCACGTCGAGGCCAGCGCATTCCAGAGGATGCAGCCATATTGGCCAGCGCAATGGCTGCGGCAAGCAGCGCGCAGAAGACAAGCGATTGCCAGAGCAACGGCGTGGGAATGCGGAAATCTCCCCAAGCCAGGGAACCGAACAGATGCACCAGCCAAATGCCGATGTGCAGAAAGACAGCCACGATCATGGCCGGTACCACTGCCGCGGAAGGCCAGACGAGCAGCGCGAGCAAAGTGACCAGCGCGGCAGGCATCAGCACCGCCAGCAGCGGCAAGATGAAGATATTCACCGGTAGCGCGAAGACGGTGATGCGATGGAAGTAGAGAGCCATGGGCAGGGCCATGGCCAATTCGACGACGCATGAGACGACCAAAAGCTCGAAAACGCGGAGCAGGAAACGTACTGTCATGGGAAAAATGCGCCATGCGAGGGACTGAGCCAATCGACCCTGGAAGGTTGCCAGAACAGCCTCGGTGGTTATGCTCGTGACGTCCTCGAACAGTTCAATCTGTCGATGCCGCTCGGCGACGCTCTCAGCCGACTTGGGAACTGGAGCAACCAATCGATCTGGGTGGATGGCTGGTTGCAGTCCAGCCGCGATCATGCGGAGAATCACGCGAAACTGCGCCAGCGGCGGAGCCAGTTTGATATCCAAGGCTGTGAGGCGCAGGTCACGCGTGGCAGTCAGGTAGGGATGCACAGTGCTCTGGAGCAGCGGAGCGGCGAAACCGCCGATGGAGACCACGGCCAGCAGCGTCATCTGAAAGCTCGCGTCGAAGAGACTGCGCGGGCTGAAGGCTAGCAGGCACAGCGCGGCGAATCCGATGGTGTTCATCACGTTGCGTTCGCGGTAAAGGAGCCGGCCCAGCAGATAGAGAGTGACCATCCAGAGTGAGCGCTGGACGGGCGTGGCGAAGCCGGTGAAGAGCGCGTAGGCGAAAGAGGCCAGAATCGTGGCGAACGTAGCCGGGACGCGGGGCAGGCGGAGGCGGCGAGCAACCCAAAACAGGCAGCCGGCCACGATGGCCAGGTGAAAGCCGCTGACCACCAGCATGTGGAAGGAGCCGGTGCGCTCAAAGCCCACACGCAGCGAATGGGTGAGGTATGTGCGGTCGCCGGTGACCATGGCGGCCAGCATGATGGCGTCGTCTTGCGACAGGCGCAACGGAGCGGGCAACCGGCGCATGGCTGCGGGCAGGGCTAAGAGGCGTGCGCTTGTGGCGTGCTGCAATCCGCTGAGGCGGCAGGCAAGGAAGCGGCCAGGCGACGGCCCGAGGCGGTCAACACGGTCGATGCCTACCGTGGCCGTGGAGGTGATGCCCTGATCGACGAGGAAATCCTCGCGGCTCCAGACGCCGGGATCGCGATAGACCTCGGGCGGCAACAGGCGGACCACGGCGCGAACGCGCTCGCCGCAGTGGAAGGGCTGCTGACCCGCTATGATTTGCGGCCAGTGAACGGTCAGGCGCACGCCGCCTTCGACCGGCGTCTGCGCGTCGTCGGTGTCGGTGACAACCTCCATGCTGGAGACGCGCAGGTCGATTCTCTGCGATGGCTGCTGGGCAGGCAGTTGCGCGGGCTCTGCGGGTTCGTTGTGGTTGTCGTGCCATTCGTGATCAATCAGATTTTGCTCTGTCTCGCCGCGCACGGGCCCGGCATCGACGACCGTGCCTTCGACGGTGCGAAGCAGGCCGTCAGAGAGCGCGGCAACTGCGGGAGCGGGCGCAGGGTGCGGCTCCATCTCCGCGCACCATGCGCCCAACAGAAGCCACAGCGCGGCCAGCGGGAGCCAGACGATGCGTTGGGCGCGCAGAGCCGCCACAATGCAGAGCGCGGCCACCAGCGCCAGCGCCACAAGCACCTGGCTCGGGCGCAGCCAGAGCGCCTCGGTGACAGCGATCCCTAAGGCAAAGAGCCAGGCTGCGTGAAAGAGCGGGATCGAACCTGAGCCGGCGTCCGTTCCGGCAAGTGCGGAACCGGAGAGTGCTTGCCCGGAGTTGGGGGAGTCGGATTGCATCGTGCCTGAAAATTTGGAAAGGTGTTCTGGCCCTCAAGCCTATCAGGCGCTGCGCAACTGGACCACTGTTTCCAGGTGAAAGGTTTGCGGAAAAAGGTCGGCGAGGGTGATGGATTCGATTTTGTAGCCGGAGCCGGTGAGTGCGCGGAGGTCGCGGGCCATCGTGGCGGGGTCGCAGGAGACGTACGTCACAACGGGCGCGGCGATCTCGGCGAGCAGCGCGCAGGTTTCCGCGCCGAGGCCGGTTCGCGGCGGGTCCAAAACGATAAGATCGGGCACGATGAAATCGGGCTTCTCGGCCATGCGGTTGCGGCGAAGGAAGGCCAGAGTTTCCGCATTGACTGCCAGGCCGGTTGTGCCCTGTAGATTTTGTTCAAGCGCCGCCGTGGCAGACGGCGCCGACTCGACAGCGACCACGCGGGCGAAGATGGTTGTAAGCTGCCGCGCGAAAAGACCGACGCCGGCAAACAAATCCCATGCCAGCTTGCCGCTATGGCCAGCGGTAACTTTTTCGACGAGCGCGTCTACCAGCCAGCGGTTCACCTGGAAAAATGCGCCGTGGTCCACACGATAGTCGAAGCCGGCCGCATGATAGGCGAGCGAGTCCGCGCCCCAGTGCGCCACCGTGCGCTGCTCCTCTTTTGAGTCAGCGCGGGCTTCAACGACCGACTCCGCGCCGATGAGCGCCGGAATTCGCTTGTGGAGAGCTTCTGCCAAGTCGTCAAAGTGAATTTTCGATGGGCTTGCGGTGAAGACAGTGGCCAGCAGCGCGGTTTCAGCGGGATTGCAAAACAGCGCAATCTCGGTGGGCCGCAGGGCCGGGGCAAACTCGCGAGCAACTTCCGCAAAAGCCAGCGCGGCCTCAATCAGCAGCGGCGCGGCGATGGGGCACTCGCGGATTGAAACGACGTCGTGAGAACGGCGACCGCGATAGCCGGGATTTCCCGCCGCATCGAAAGCCAGGCGGATGCGATTGCGATAATGCCACGGTTCGCCAGCCAGCACGGCGATCTCCGCGGGCACGGCCACGTCGCCGCGCTCCAGAGTTTCGCGCAGAATGGCCTGCTTGAAGGTCAGTTGGGTTGCGTAATCCGCGTGCTGATAATGGCAGCCGCCGCAAGCGCCAAAGTGCGGGCAGGCGGGCGCGACGCGCTCCGGCGCTGCGCGGACAATCTCCTCGACCTCGGCGGTCGCGTAGCCGGTCTTGCTCTGCGTGATGCGCGCCCGCGCATGCTCGCCGGGCAATGTAAGCGGCACAAAAACAGCTTTGCCTTCAAGGCGGGCCAGAAACGCGCCGCCATAGATAGGCTTTTCGATTTTGACGAGATGCGCCTTGGAGGGGAGCAAGGGTTTTAACCGCTGCACAGCGCCGACGGGACCAGCGCTGGCCTTAGCTTTTGCGGGACGCTTACCGGGCTCATTGCGCAAAGCCGAATGCCTCTTCGCGGCCTGTTTGGCTCGTCGCTGCGCTGCGGTTGGTTTCTTCGGCATCTTCATTGTTGGCTCATATAAAACAAACTCAGTCTCGGCAGGTTGTAATGCACTAACAATTGCTTCTGCACAAACTGGCGCTCCACCTGGCGTAACTGCACGGCTCCCATGCGGCTGCGATAGGGCGCAAGCTCGCGCGCCGCGTGCTCTTTCAAGCCGACAAGCAACTCTTCCGGCGCGGCTGCCGTCAAGGCAGCAAAAAGCTTTTCTTCGAGAACAGTGAGAGTGCGTTCGAGAGCTTCCAGGTCGGGCGTCGAATCGCTTTCGCTGCCGTACGAAGTACCCAGTTCGCGCAGGCGAGCGGCGGTCGCGGCGCAGGCTTCGGAAGCCACCGTGGCCGCATCAAGCGCGACGGCGGCAGCTTCAAGGTGCGCAGCCACACGCTCCTGCTCGAATCCCGATTCGCGCGCGGTGGCGGTTGTGGCGGGAGCCGTTCCGGCGGCGGCTTCGCGCATTTCCTCGGCTGCCACCATCACCGCCTGCGCGCACCAGGCCAGTCCGTTGATGCGCCGCATCCGTGCGCGCTTTTGCCGCGCTTCATATTTGTCAAAAGCCGCATCAATGCCGCGCAGCACGGCTTCCAGCGGTATGCCGGCATCGCGCCATGTTTCGATGAGTGCCCAATCCAGTGTCGAGAGCAACAAGAGCGCCCCGCGCCGCTGCTGGAAGCGATCTTCGATCTCCGTGAAGTAGTTGAAATAATTCAGCACTGCCGCGCCTACTTAGCTTTGCCGCGTGGCTTGGCGGTGCGATTGCGCTCGAAGATAATCAGCAGGCCATCGAGGGTGAGCATGTCGTCGATCTCGGCGATGTAGCGCGAGTCCTCGGAGATTTGCCGCGCCAGGCCGCCGGTGGCGATAACCCGCGCCGGTGCGCCCAACTCGGCCACCATGCGCTCCAGAATGCCGTCCACGAGGCCAATGTAGCCGTAGTAGAGGCCGCTTTGCAGGTGCGTGACGGTGTTGGTGCCGATGACCTTGGCGGGACGCTTGATGTCGATGCGACCCAGGCGCGCGGCGTGTGAGAAAAGCGCATCGGCGCTGATGCCCAGGCCGGGCGCGATGGCTCCGCCCAGGTACTCGCCCTTTGCCGAGATCACGTCGAAGGTGGTCGCCGTGCCGAAGTCCACCACGATGCACGGGCCGCCATAGCGCTCGAAGGCGGCGATGGCGTTCACCAGCCGGTCCGCGCCCAACTCCGTGGGATTGTCTACCAGCACAGGCATTCCGGTTTTGATTCCCGGCTCAACAAACAATGGCTCGACGTGGAAGTAGGTTTCGCAAACATGGCGCAGCGTTCCCTCCACCGGAGGCACCACCGAAGAGATGATGATGGCTTGCACCTGGCTAGGCTTCAAATCGTTCATCTCGAAGAGATTGACGAAGAGCACGCCGTACTCGTCGGCGGTCTGGGAGCGGTGCGTGGTGACGCGCCAGTGCGCGGCTAGTTCAGGCTTCGCTCCTTCGAGCTGATAGAGCCCCAGCACCGTATTCGTATTGCCGACATCAATTGCTAGCAGCATAGTTTTCTCAGCTTTTCTCGGCAGCGCGAATGCCGCCGGTCTGCACAGTAATCAACCGATCGCTTGTGCGCACCAACAAAAATGCGTGCTCGTCCAGTCCGGCGGTTACTCCCACACAGGCTTGCGGTCCATGCACCTCAACCTGCCGGCCACGAATCCACGACGAAGCCTGCTCGACGCGCGCGGGAATCGCAACACCCGCTGCCGGATCGGCCAACCCAAGCGCCTCGCGCTCCAGCGATTTTAGCAGGGAGAGGAGTAAATGCTGACGCGAAACTCTGCGCACTGCCTCCAAATCAAGCGATGTAGCGGGCGTGGCCAAATCGGAATCAAAGCATTCCTGGTGAACGTTGATGCCGATGCCCACGACTGCAAAATCGACCGCGCCGCCGGAAATCTTCGATTCAACCAAAATGCCGCCGGCCTTGCGCGGACCAATCAGCAAATCGTTGGGCCAACGCAGATCAACAGTCAGGCCGGCGACGGTGCGAATGGCATCGGCTGCGGCCAATCCGGCGGCCAGCGGAAGCAGCGGCAGGCGGAGGGCGGGAATCGGCGGCCTCAGCAGCAGACTCACGTAGAGTCCTTCGCCCGCAGCCGAGTGCCACGCGTGATCGCCGCGTCCACGGCCGGCTCGCTGTTCATCGGCAAAGTAGACCGAGCCATGCGGCGCGGCGCTGCGCGCAGCCTGGAGCGCGTCGGAGTTGGTGGAATCAGTGGCCGGAGAAAAATGCAGCTTGCCCGCAAAGACGGTTCCAGCAAGCTCGGCCTCCAGCGTGGCCAGATCGTATGCGTCCAGCGAGGCTCCGCGCATCCTCAAGCCGTCTCCGCGTGGATGCGCATGGAGATGTCGGCGGCCTTGGCTGAGTGGGTCAACGCGCCCACGCTGATAAAGTCCACGCCCGTCTCAGCGTATGCGCGGATGTTCTCGAGCACGATGCCGCCCGAGGCTTCGGTGGGAATCCGGCGAGCCTCTTGCGCGTTCCCGGGTTGCCCCGCGGTTACGCTCCGGATGCGCTCCACCGACCGCTCCACCTCGTCAGGCGTCATGTTGTCCAATAGAATCGCTTCCGCGCCGTATTCGAGAGCTTCTTCCAACTCCTGCGCGTTGCGCACCTCGACCTGCACGCGCTGGCCCTTCTTGCGTTTTTCCAAAGCGCGCGTCAGCACTGCGGGCACGCCGCCGCCCAGCGAGATGTGGTTGTTCTTGATGAGGATGCTGCTGGCCAGGTCCAGGCGGTGATTGGTTCCTCCGCCGCACAGCACGGCATACTTTTCCAGATCACGAAGACCCGGTACGGTTTTGCGCGTGTCGAGTATGTGCGCGTTCGTGCCGTGAATGGCATCGACAAATTTCCGCGTCAGCGTGGCGATGCCGCTTAAGTGCTGCATCAAATTCAGAATCACGCGCTCGCAACTGAGCAGCGTGCGGGCATTGTGGCGTATGACGGCCAGCACCTGGTCCTCATGGACGCGCACGCCGTCAAACATCTCCGGATGGCTGACGACCTCGAAGCGGGTTTGCGCGGGCGGGCGACGGTCGAGGCGCGCAAAGATTTCCAAAAAGCGCGGCACTGCGCCCAGACCGCAGACCACCATCTCCTGTCGCGCCACAATCGAGGCCGTGGCCAGCAGGTTGGCGTCGATTGTGAGGTTGGTGGTGGTGTCGCTGGCGGCCCTGTCTTCAATCAGTGCTCGTTCCAGCAATGCTTCGATGTGGCTATTCTTCCAATCCATAATTCCTCATTCGCGCGCCAGAGGCTGCGGTTGATTTTTCTTGCGCTGAAGAAAGTCATAAATCACTTTCTTGACGCTGTCATCCGCGTGGCCGGAAAGTGAATAAAAAAGCGTTCCATTGTTACGGTAGATCTCAAGCACGCCCTTGGACTGGCTGCTGGAGCCTCCCTCGAAGAGACTTTGCCACAAGCCGGATTTGCCTGGCTTTTGCTTATCAATCAGGTTGATCTCTCCGAGGTCCCTGAACCAGAGCAGTGAGACGATCTTGCGCGCATCGCGCACCATGATTCCAAGCTCAGTGAGGAGCAGGAACTGGGCGTAGCTGCGGGGGAGCGATCGTGCGCCGGTGAGATCAACAATAGCAACGGGCGCGCCGAGCTTTCCCAGGTGCTGAGCGATCATTTCATCGGCTTCCGGCGTGAAATGCGGCGCTACAAGGCAGCCAGGCGCATCGCCAAACGAGATGGGCCGCGCCTCTTCTCTCGGCTGAATAACGGCGACTGGCTCAGTAACGGCGGTCGGCTCGGCGACGGCGCTTTGCCCAACGACAGCGATTGACTCAATAACAACATTTGGCTGGATGGCGGCCCATGGCTCAGTAACGACGCTTGGCTCAGTAGCAACAGTCGGCTGGATGACGGCGATTGGCTGAATAACGAAGCTTGATGGCTCAACGGCAACGCTTTCCACCGTTGATTCCGCCGCAACAGAGTTGTGTTCCTTCAGGCCCCGGTAGGCGATTTGAATCTGCTCTAAATGCTCCTCCGCGTCCGCCTGCAAGCTGGCGTAACCTTGAAACAATTCAGGATTCCATTGGTTGACTGATTCCTGATAGGCCTTCTGAATCTCGGATTCGTCGGGAATTCCGAAGGCGATGCCTAGTATCCGATAGTGCTGCCGGCATTGACCACATTCACAGGACATAACTACTTTCCCTCGTTCAGATTTTCCAGCGCGGCGCGCGCTTTTTCCAGAAGCAACCGTGTTTCCGCTTCTTGCTTCTTCAGCCCTTCAACCACATTTGCCGGAGCCTTGGCCAGAAAGCCTTCGTTGCCTAACTGGCGCTCGGCGGCTGCAATGCCTTTTTCGTACTTGGCAATGTCTTTTGTCAAACGCTCGCGCTCGGCGGCGACGTCGATGGTGGCCTCGTAGGTGACTGCAACAGTGAAGCCAACCTCAGATCGAGTTGCTGCTCCGGCTGGTGGCTTTCCCAGTTTCACCGATAATTCCACTTTAGCCAGGGACTCGCACAGCTTCTTGAATGATTCGTTGGTTACGTATCCAAGCGTCAATGAACCATCTTCTTCAGCACAGTAGACAGCGGCGGGGACGGCCTCTTTTTCCGGTACCCCGCGCTCCTTTCTATGTGCCCGAAGAGCGGTTACAACAGATTGCAGAACACGCATCTCAAATGTCACGCCACGGTCGACGTATTGCCCTTCCGCATGCGGATAGGTGGTCAGCGCGATCGACTTTGCCGGTGGATTGCCGTCATAAAGCGCGTGCCAAACCTCTTCCGTCAGGAAGGGCATGAAAGGCGAGAGCAGCCGCAGTGATGCCTCAAAGACTGAGACCAGCGTGGTTAGCGCGGCCTTTCTCCCCGCCGACTTGCTGGCTTGCTGACTTGCTGACTCGCTCTCCGGCCCATCCATCGGAAAGTCGAGACGCAGCTTGACGATTTCGAGATACCAATCGCAGAAACTGCCCCAGAAGAATTGGTAGATCGTATTGGCCGCATCGTCGTAACGATAGATTTCCAGCGACTGGTTGACCTTGGCCGCGGTCGCGTGTAACTCGGCCACGATCCAACGAGCTTCGAGCGGCGCGTCTTCGCCAACCACCGGCATTGCACCCAGAGCCGCGGGATCAACCGTGATGCCGATCTCGGCGGCGCGGTCCACGTTCATGAAGAGGAAACGCGCTGCGTTCCAGATTTTATTGGCGAAGGCGCGGTAGCCCTCGGTACGGGCAATGTTGAAGGCAATGTCGGTGCCAGGCGAGGCCATCGAGGCCAGCGTGAACCGCACCGCATCCGTCCCGTATTGCTTCACGATCTCAATGGGATCGAGGACGTTGCCCTTGGTCTTGGACATCTTTTCGCGGTTGGCGTCGCGCACCAGGGCGTGAATGTAAACCTCTCGAAAAGGAACCGAGTCCGCAAGCGTTCGCTTGGAGCCGTCTGCGTTGGGAACATCCTCGGCGAACCAGCAGCCGAGCATGATCATGCGCGCGACCCAGAAGAAGAGAATGTCAAAGCCGGTGACGAGGAGGCTGGTGGGATAAAAGGCGTCGAAGTCAGCGCGATTTTCACTGGCTTCCCAGGTCCCCAAGTGCGAGGGACCCGGGGCACCCGGCGAGGGACCTGGGGCACCCGGAGTGTTGGTTCGGCCAAAATTTGGCCAGCCGAAGACGGAAACCGGCAACAGGCCCGATGAAAACCATGTGTCGAGAACGTCGGTCTCCTGCGTAATCTTTGCCGAGCCGCAATGCGCACAGACGGTGGGACCGCCGGTGGTGTTGGGCTTAGGCACCGTAATCTTGTGGCAATCGGCGCAGTGCCATGCGGGGATGCGATGGCCCCACCAGAGTTGGCGCGAGATGCACCAGTCATGAATGTTTTCCATCCACTCGAAGTAGGTCTTCTCGTACATCTCCGGCGTGAACTTGATGTGACCTTGCCGGACTGCTTCCTTGGCTTTGTCGGCCAGCGGCTGAATCTTCACAAACCACTGCGTCGAAAGGCGCGGCTCAACGACCGTCTTGCAGCGGTCGCAATGGCCCACGTTGTTGACGTGGTCCTTGATGCCAACCAAAAGGCCCTGCTCTTCAAGGTCGGCGACCATGCGCTTGCGGGCAACATAACGGTCGAGTCCGGCATACGCGCCGCCTTCCGCATAGATGTGGCCTTGCGCGTCCATGATGTTGATCGACGGCAGATGATGGCGTTCGCCCATGGCGAAGTCGTTGGGATCGTGGGCGGGCGTTACCTTCACCGCGCCGGTACCGAAGTCGCGGCTAACCCACTCATCGAGAATGACGGGAATCTCGCGGCCAACCAGAGGCAGGCGAAGTTTCTTGCCGTGCAGGTGGAGATAGCGTTCGTCTTCAGGATGAATGGCAACGGCCACGTCGCCGAGCATGGTCTCAGGACGCGTGGTGGCTACAGAGAGAAACTCGCCTGTATCTTTACCATCCGCACCCATTACGGGGTAGCGAATCTCCCATAAGTGGCCCTTCTGTTCTTCGTGGACAACTTCCAGGTCGCTGATAGCCGTTTGGCAGCGCGGGCACCAGTTGACGATATATGCGCCGCGATAGATCAAGCCCTGCTCATGCAGGCGGACGAAGGCTTCGCGCACGGCTACGGATAGATTCTCGTCCATGGTGAAGTATTCGCGCTGCCAGTCGACGGATGCGCCGAGGCGCTTCATCTGGTCGAGGATGGCGCCGCCGGTTTGGCGCTTCCACTCCCAAACCCGCTCGACGAAGCCCTCTCGGCCAAGCTGCTGGCGCGTTTTGCCTTCGGCTGTGAGTTGCCGCTCGACCATCATCTGCGTGGCGATGCCGGCGTGATCGGTGCCGGGCAGCCATAGCGCGCGGCGGCCTGTCATGCGGCGCCAGCGGACGAGGATGTCCATCTCCGTCTGGTTGAGCATGTGGCCCATGTGCAGCCGGCCGGTGACGTTGGGCGGCGGCAGCAGAATGGTAAAGGGATCGCCTTGATCGGCGGCCTTAGGCGTGGGCTGGGCGAAAAGTTTCTCGCGCACCCAGTATTCAGCCCAGTGATCTTCAATGGCGGCGGGGTCGTAGGCTTTAGGCAGGTCGTGGGGCATATTTTTTCTTGAGCGAGTCCCCGAGGGTCTGCGCAAAACCCTCATGTTGAGTGGGTTTCGAGCGAGGGGACCACCCCTCACTTTACCAGATGCGGGGTATCTGCATCCTGCCGCCGCGTGCCGCATCCAAAGCTGCATGGAATATCGACTGCTGGGAGGCTCCGGCCTCAAAGTTCCCGCACTCAGTTTTGGTACCGGTACGTTTGGCGGTAGCAACGATTTTTTCAAAGCATGGGGCTCGACTGATGTAGAGGAAGCGCGACGGCTGATTGACATTTGCCTGGAGGCCGGCGTCAACCTCTTCGACACGGCGGACATTTACTCCGATGGCCACTCGGAGGAGGTGCTGGGCAAGGCTCTGGACGGCAAGCGCGACCGGGCGCTGATCTCCACCAAGACAACATTTCGCCTGGGCGACGGGCCGAATGACGTCGGCTCCTCGCGCTACCATCTGCGCAGGGCGCTCGAAGCCAGCCTGCGCCGGCTGGGCACGGACTATGTGGACATCTACCATCTGCATGGCTTCGACGCGCTGACGCCCGTCGAGGAGGTGCAGGATACGCTGAACACTTTCGTGCGCGAGGGCAAGGTGCGTTACATTGCGGCGTCGAATTTCTCTGGCTGGCACCTGATGAAGTCGCTGGCCGTGGCCGAGCGCTATGGGTGGACGCGGTTTGTGGCGCACCAGGTCTATTACTCGCTGATCGGACGCGAGTACGAATGGGAGCTGATGCCGCTGGGCCTGGATCAGAAGGTGGGGGCGCTCGTCTGGAGTCCGCTGGGCTGGGGACGGCTGACGGGCAAAATTCGCCGCGGCCAGCCGCTGCCGGAGGTGAGCCGGCTGCACAAAACCGCAGAAATGGGGCCGCAGGTGAGCGACGAACACCTGTACAAAGTGGTGGATGCGCTGGATGCGGTGGCAGCCGAGACGGGCAAGACCGTTCCCCAGGTGGCGCTGAACTGGCTGTTGCAGAGGCCCACGGTTTCGTCGGTCATTTTTGGCGCGCGGACCGAGGAGCAGTTGCGGCAAAATCTGGGAGCGGTGGGCTGGAACCTGACCGCAGAGCAGGTGGTCACGCTGGACAAGGCCAGTGCAACGCAACCGGTCTATCCTTACTGGCACCAGCGGCAGTTTAGCGAGCGGAACCCGCTGCCCGTGTGAAAAACAGGGACCAGGGAATAGGGACTGGGGACTAGGCGGCGGGCCGGGGTCTGGGAAACGCGGTGATGTGTTTGCGGCGAGAGGCCAGCAACTCGTCGATGGTAATTTGCCGTTCCTCAAGCGCCAGAGCCAGAACCTCTCCGGCGACTCTGGCGTCTTCAAGCGCATCGTGTGCTCGATACGTGATTCCGAAGCTGCGGGCCAGCGTGGGCAACTTGTGATTCGGCAGGTTGGGCCACGCGAAGCGAGAGAGCCAGCAGGTGTCGATCCATTTGCTATAGGCGACGGCCGGGATTCCGGCTCTTGCGGATGCGCCGGAGAGCGCGGAGCGGTCAAAAGCCGTGTGGCTGGCTACAGCCGCTCCCGCCAGCAGGGAGTTCACTTTGGAACATACCTCGCTCCAGCCAGGAGAATGCGCAACCGTCCACGGCCCGATTCCATGCAGCGCGATGTTGAATTCAAGAAAGTAGTCGTCGGGGTTGACCAGGCTCTCCCAGCCATCCACCATCTTGCCGCCGGCGAAAGACGCTATTCCGATCTGGCAGATACTGTGCGTGAACTGGTTCGCCGTCTCCACGTCCACGACAAAATAATCGACATTCATCTCCGCGGCCCGGCTTCGGCGCTCGCTTCGCTGTTGAGGTAAATCTCCGTGTAGTCCAGGTAGTTCTGCGCGTACTTGAGGATGAGGGCGTGGTCTTTGTCGCCGAGTTCGCGGCGGAGCTTGGCGGGAACGCCAGTCCAGAGTGTGCGCGGCTGGACGATTGTTCCCTCTGGAACCACGGCTCCCGCTGCGATGATAGAACCTTCGCCGATGCGGCAGCCGTTGAGGATGACGCTGCCGATGCCGACGAGTACGGCGTCCTCGACCACGCAGCCGTGGACGGTGGCGTTGTGGCCGATGGTCACCCAGTCGCCCACAATCACCGGATAAACGTTGCGCTGGCCGTGGAGAACCGCGCAGTCCTGCACGTTGGAGTTGGCGCCGACGCGAATGGAGTGCACGTCTCCGCGTAGAACGGCGTTCATCCACACTGATGAATGCTCGCCGAGTGTCACGTCGCCGATAAGTTGTGCGGAAACGTCAATGTAGCAACTGGCGGGAAATTGGGGCGACCGCCCCTGGTAGCTACGGATCATGTTTTGAGGGCCTCAGGGTCAAGTTTAAGGCATGGGGCGATCTTTAGCGGGCGGGGCCGCCTGGGCCGAAAAATTGTCCCAAATTGGGAAAATAGGAGGCCCGAGGGTGATTCTGGCCAGATTTTATTCGATTCCGAGACAATTTCCATGGATAGAGTGCCTGAGATTCACCAGATGTTCACCGTTTCCCGTATCATAAGAGATGCCATTTGGCGGGTTTGGAGGTGGGATTTTTTGGCAGAGGTTCGTGTACAAGAAGGCGAACCGCTCGAAAATGCGCTGCGCCGGTTTAAGCGGAAGGTTCAGCAGGAGGACATCATCAAGGAAGTCAAGCGTCACTCCTACTACCTGAAGCCCGGTGAGAAGAAACGCGTAAAGGCGGCTTTAGCGCGCAAGCGGAATCGCAAGAAAGCTCGTAAAGAGCAGGACTAGTTGGAATACAATCGTGGCGTGCGCCGCTCCGGCGACAGACCCCCGCACTAATGCAGGGGGCAAGTAGGCAATGCCGGGACGGCGTGTCACGATTTTCGTTTTTTGCTTCAATGCTCCACGCGCAGTTTGTGTGGGGGTTTCCTCAAGGTCTTTCCGGCGTGCCGGACAGACGTTCTGTTTGCCGCTGAACTTGTTGCGGCCCGGGCCCTTGTTGAAAGAAGCGCGAAGACAGGGAAACGGGACCGGCAAGTTTTTCGGGGTCATGGCCGATTTCAATAAATTTCCCTTCTTCGGGGAAGCCGGCCATGGAATTCAGCGACAGAGTTTTGAAGTGTTGCGACTGCGGCGCCGATTTTGTATTCACCGCTGGCGAGCAGTTATTCTTCCACGACAAACAATTCAAGAACGAGCCCAAGCACTGCAAGCAGTGCAAGGCGAAGCGTGTTCGCGGAGGCTCGCGGGTGCGTCCGGAGACCCGTACCAACTGCTCGCAGTGCGGTGCGGAGACAACGGTTCCCTTTAAACCGACTCAGGGCAGGCCGGTGCTGTGCCGCTCCTGCTTTCAGCAGGCCCAGGGGAAGCCGAGTTCGGCGCCTGAGGCTGCCGCCGAGTCTTTGGTTATGACAGAGCCGAGCTGAAGAGCATGTCTCCCTTGAATGCCGACGGGAATCCGGCGGCGCGGACCAGCGTGGCCAGTTGCGCCCAATGACGCTGGCTGTGGAAGAGCGCATGAGCCGCAATCTTGCGCCGTGAAAAAGCTGGCGTATCCGGCGGCATCCACGGCAGGTCCAACTTCATCGTTTCATTCCAGTTTGCGGTCTTATCGTCCAGCAACGCGCGGAAGATCTCCACTGCCTTCACGTGCAGGCCGAAGAGCGCGTCCAGCGGACCGGCGGGAACGTCTTCCTTTTTCAGCAAGGGCAGGCCGGCGAGGCGCTGGCCCCAGACCAACTCCACTCTCCATATATGTCCAACAAACTCCTGTACGTTTGTTGCGCCGCCGATGCCGCAGGGCAATTCCAGCAGCGCCGGGTTGGCGTCCAGATGCGCCTTCCAGAAGTTCGAGGCCTCCTCGTTCCAGGTCAGGAGTTCTTCCAGTGTGATGGCAGGTGTCATGATTTCCTCTTCAAAGCGCGATGACCGATGTCGCGCCGGTAGTAGATTCCGTCAAAGTGAATCAGCGCCATGGCTTCATAGGCGCGGGCCAGGGCTTCTTCGAGCGTTGGCGCCGCGGCGGTAACGCCCAGCACGCGGCCTCCGGCGGTGAGCAGTTGGCCGTCCGACTGCGCGGAGCCTGAATGAAAAACCTGAACTCCCGGAACCCGCGCGGCGTCTTTCAGCCCGGTGATGGGAAAGCCTGTCTTGTAGCTGCCCGGATAGCCGGCAGAGCTGGCCACAATGCAGGCCGAGGCGCCGGGACTCCAGCGCAATTCAGTTTCCGCCAGCTTGCCATCGACGCAGGCTTCCAGAGCATCCACCAGGTCGCTCTCCAACCGCAGCAGAATCGCTTGCGTTTCCGGATCGCCGAAGCGGGCGTTGAACTCCAGCACCTGTGGCCCGCGTGCGGTCATCATCAGCCCGCAGTAGAGCACGCCGATGAAGGGAGCGTCTTCGCTGGCCATGCCGTAGATGGTGGGCACAGCAATGTGGCGCAAAATCCATTCCGTCATGCCCGCGTCGAGCATGGCATCGGTGGAGTAGACGCCCATGCCGCCTGTGTTCGGGCCGGTGTCGCCTTCGCCAATGCGCTTGTGATCCTGGGCTGGCGCGAGCGGAACAACGTTCTTGCCGTCGCTGAGGCATAGGAAGCTGATCTCGTCGCCTTCGAGGAACTCCTCGATGAGGATGTGCTGCTCGGTCTCGCCCAGCAGCTTGCCGCTCAGCAGGCCTTTGGCGGTTTCGAGCGCGGCATGGCGCGATGGACAGATGATGACGCCCTTGCCGGCATGGAGTCCGTCGGCCTTCACCACGATGGGCGGATGAAACGACTCAACAGCCTTTTCCACCTCGGCCAGGTTCACGCAGACCGCATAGCTGGCTGTGGGGATATTGTGCCGTTGCAGAAATCGCTTTGCAAAACCCTTGCTGCTTTCCAGCATCGCCGCGGCGCGCGTGGGCCCGAAGACCCGCAGACCGCGTTCCTGCAGGGCGTCCACAATGCCCAGCGAGAGCGGCAGCTCAGGCCCAACGACGATCAGCCCCGGCTGCTCGGCCTCGGCCAGGCGAACCATTGCAGCCACGTCTTTTAGATCCACCGGAACACAGCGCGCAATTTGCGCGATACCGCCGTTGCCCGGCGCGCAGACAACTTCCGTGACCCGCGGACTACGCTTCACCGCCCATGCCAGCGCGTGTTCGCGCCCCCCCGAACCCAAAATCAACACTTTCATGGTTGCGTCCCTGCTCTTTCTGGTGGTTCAAGACCCCGAAAGGTTATCTGAGCAAACCGGGAGTGGGAAGTCAAACGGGGTGAGGACGAAGATGGGCCATGGACGTATAATTCTGCCATGCTGAAACGCCTTTACATCGACAACTTTCGCTGTTTCGTGAACTTCGAATACAAGCCGGAGCGGAAACAATTGCTGCTGGGGGCGAACGGCAGTGGGAAGTCTTCGCTGCTAGACGCAATTTTATTTGTGAAATGGTTCATTGAGGGTGGTGAAAACCGTTTTACCCAGTCGACGCGAACCCGCTGGCAGGATCGTCCGTTTCAGGTCTTTGAAATAGAAGCGTTGCTGGATGAGAAGACCTTTGTGTATAGGCTGGAGATTCGGTATGCACCGGAATCCAAACTGCCGTCGATCGGTGTGGAAAGACTAACAGTTTCCGGGACGCCGGTTTTTGAGTTTGTCAACGGCAAGATTCACTTCTTCCCCAACGAAAGCACACAAGCAACGGTACTTCCATGGGAGTCAAAGCAATCCGCGCTGCTCCTGGCACAATTCAGCAACTTGCACGTCGGCCGTTTTGTTGCATGGATTAAGACACTGCACTGCATTCAAATCGATCCTTATCCAGGCGAAATGGATGAGACGGCGGACGGGGAAGATGAGTTGCCAGAATATGATCTTTCAAACCTAGCACCGTGGTATCGCCATCTCTTGCAGGTGGAACCGGAGAACAATGCCCGCTTTCTCAGCGCTCTGAAAGACACATTGAGCGGCTTCCAGTCGCTGCGGTTCTCCTCCGTAGATGATGGAGTAAGAAGATTACGTGCACATTTTGAAGCACCGCAGAAAGAAGGGGCCATTTATTCCATCGCAGAGCTTTCCGAAGGACAGCGAATGCTGATTGGTCTTTATATGGTTCTTCATTTTGTCATCGCCAAGGGGCAGACTGTCATCCTTGATGAGCCGGACAACTTCGTTTCTTTGCGTGAGATTCAACCGTGGCTGTTGGCCGCTGAGGATGCAGTTGAAGAAAGCAAGGGGCAACTTATCCTTATCTCGCACCATCCTGAGATTATGAATTATTGGGCGCGGGAATATGGGCTGCTGTTCTCTCGCGAGGAAAATGGTCACGTTAGGACCAAGGCCTACCGGGAAGTTGCAGACACGGGACTGGACCCCGCAGAGACCATCGCGCGCGGGTGGGAAGATGAGTAAACCAACTTCGGTTGTTGTGCTTTGTGAAGACAATAAGACATTCGCATTCACTCGTTCTTATTTGAAGAGGTGCGGAGTCAGTCGCAATATTCGCCCAGTAATCTCGCCGCGCGGAAGCGCATTTACGTTTGTCGTGAACAGCTTTCCCGCTCAAGTGAACGCCTACAGACTGACAAAGGCAAGACTGCATACATGGCTGATCGCTGTCGTCGACGCGGATACCAGCACGGTTGCGCAACGCATTGGCGAAATGGATAGGGCGTTGGCACAAGCGCAAGAGCCGCGCGTTCGAGCCATGCGCATCCAGGACGAAACGATCGCCAGGTTGGTTCCTCGACGCAATATCGAAACTTGGATACTGGCGTTGAACTCCACCGCAGTAAACGAAACAGATGATTATAAAAGCACTATCAAGTCGAATGAAAAGTGGCATGAACTTATTCCATCTGCGACGGAATCCTTCTTCACATTGACAAGGCCAAATGCCACCTTGCCGACGAGCCTCCTAGATTCGTTGCGCCACGGAATCGACGAGATGCGCCGCTTACACAAGCTGGCCCGGTGACGCCCTATGGTCGAACGCCGCATCAAACCGTACTATCAGGAAGTTGCCGAGAAGGCCGCGCGGGCCGTCGAGTTGCGGCGCTATCGGCGCAATCAGGTCTTCGGGCTTGTTCTGGTGGCCCTGGCCATTCTGATAGTGGCTCTGTTGCGCACCAATCCCAAGTGGATTTTTCCGCCGGGCTGGTGGCGCCCGTGAGTACTGTCCCTGCAAAAACTGACCCACTGGTCGTGCTGCTCCTCGGTCCCACAGGCAGCGGCAAAACGGCGCTTTCGCTCGAATTGGGCGAGC
>Ga0255348_1000044_pt1 | contig 67334 bp, 48 predicted proteins | sample CBST25v5metaG_FD_189945 | JGI IMG/M metagenome (GOLD analysis project Ga0255348, IMG submission 189945) | Peat soil microbial communities from Stordalen Mire, Sweden - C.B.S.T-25.v5 | ecosystem: Environmental > Terrestrial > Soil > Wetlands > Peat | place: Sweden: Norrbotten County, Stordalen... | reverse complement strand
CAAAGAGAGGGACGGGGGCCGCTCTTAGGAACAGGCTCAGGTCTCCCTGGCCTCAGGTGGGTACGGCCTCTCCGCCGAAACGCAACCCATCGTCACGCTTCTGAACGAAACATACAAGGTGGGATATCTAAAGCTACAATTTTTTATAGCTTCTTCTTACAGTCTTTTATAGCCAGGCACCCTATCCTTCCGCTTCTTTCTGGCGAGAGAATGGGATGCGACAAACCTTGACTCGAACCTGATTGTCAGAAAAAACCCTTACTTGCCGATCAGGCTGCGAGCAATCGTATCCAGCATTCCGTTGAGGAAGTTGATGGACTCGGGAGCGGAGTAGCGGCGGCCGATTTCCAGGGCTTCGTTGATGATGATGGGAAAGGGCGTGCCCTTGAAGCCCAGCATCTCGCCGACGGCCATGCGCAGCAGGTTGCGGTCTACGGCCGGCATACGTTCCAGCCGCCAGTGCTTGGAGCTGGCTGTAATCAGATCGTCGATCTGCTCCTGATGAGCCACGGCCACGCGGAACAGATCCTCGGCAAAGCCGCGCACCTCGGGCTCCACTTCGTCGGAGGCCTTCCAGAACGTGGCGCGCACCTGGTCCGGCGTCTGCTTGCCGATCTCCGCCTGATAAAGCATCTGCATAGCCAGTTCGCGCGACTTGCGACGCGGTCCGGCGCTCAAGCAGGACCGCCTTTGCCCAGTTTGCGCGTGAGGCTCACCATTTCAATGGCCGCCAAAGCGGCTTCTGCTCCCTTGTTGCCGGCTTTCAGCCCGGCGCGGTTCAGCGCCTGCTCCAGGCTCTCGCAGGTCAGCACGCCAAACGTGTGTGGAATGCCCGTCTCCTGTTGCGACTGGCCAATGCCGCGCGATACCTCGTTGTAAATGGCCTCGTAGTGGGCGGTTTCGCCGCGCAACAGGCAGCCCAGCGTCACAATGGCGTCCACCTTGCCGGTGGCCCGGTTGGCAATCACGCGCGCAGCCGCGGGAATCTCCCATGCGCCCGGCACGCGAACCACTTCAATGTCTTCCCGCCTGGCGCCCGAGCGCAGCAGCGCGTCCAGAGCGCCTTCCAGCAGCCGCTCGGTAATCACCGCATTCCAGCGCGCAACGACAACGGCAAACTTCATTCCCTCGGCGGAGAGGTCGCCCGCGACAGCCAACGGCTTGCCGCGCAGTGGATCGATCCAGGCCCAGAAGCTGAAGGCAAAGCCCGGCTCCGGCTCAACGGTAAAGATGCGCGACTTCCACTCTGTTTCGGTAATGGGCTTGAGGCGCGCAACGGCTTCATCACCGCCCTGCGCGCGCAGCCAAGCCTCGACAGCCTGATAAACGGCGTCCAGTGCGGTCACCTCCACCAGCACGTCGGCGGTGGGAGGAAACTGGCCATCCACAAACTCCAGATTGCCCAGCGGAGCCAGAAACGACGCGCCGCGGCTGCTTTTTTCGTTCCACCCTTTGCCGGAAGCAAATCCCAGCGCGGAAAAGAAACTCGCCAGCCGCTCGTAAGCCGCTTGGCTGCCTGCAGGACGAAGAAAGGAAATCCCCTTGATCATTCTTTGATTCTATCGTGCCGGGCAGGGGGAAATAAGTCCACTCCCCTTTCACATTTTTCTCTCAAAGAGTTGCGGAGGGTTGGGAGCATGAAGAATCTGTGGATTGCGACGCAAAAAAGGCCGGCGCAAGGCCGACCTTTTTTGCTTGCTGTTGATACCCCTCAGTTTATGTGGTGGAGCGCGGCTTGACGGCGATTGCCGTGGCCGGCACGATGGTCCCGCTGCCGGAATAGATACAGCCGGAGTCTGTGCCACCGGAGGCAACGGGCGTGCAGGCCGGCAAGCTGGGTGTAAGCTGCTTCGTGTCGGTCAGCGTCGAGACGTCAATGTAGTGGAGCAGATTGTCGCCCGCCGTGGAAACGAAGAACAGGGTGTCGTCCGGAGTAAACGCACCCGCCAGAGGCGCGCTAATGGCCGAGCTTCCCGTCAGGGAAACATAGCCCAGCGTTCCGAGAGCGCTTCCGCTGACCGGCTGGTAGTAAGGCAGTTCCGCTCCAGTATTGCTGGCATTGGCCGTGTAGGTGACGAACGCCAGGTTGGACTGCGGCGAGGTAATCACCTGATTGATAGCCGTAGCTTTCACCTTGCTGGAGTCCAGCGTCTGTGTGTTCTGCGTGTGGGTCAACGTCAGCGGCGAGAGGGTATCGCCGTTCAGCAGCGGATAATTGCTGTCGGATTCCGCGGGCAGGCAATTGTATTTGGGAATGGTGACGTCAATGTCGGAAAGCGTCGCTACGCTGCCGGTCACTGCCGCGCCCAGAATGTGCTTGCCGTCGGTGGTGGCAACCAGCGCATCGCTCTGCACCGCGACGGAATCCGCCGTGGGATAAAAGGTAAGGCTGGAGTAGTTTCCGACCGTCCCGCTGGGGCACCAGCCGTTGGCCTCGGTGGTACTGCCTCTGAGGTAGGCACCCACGGATGGAACCATAATAGCCGGGGTTTGCACCGTGCTACTGAGGGGCACATTGTAGGGCATTGCCTCGGTAATCTGCTGATTGGCTGTTGTTGGCAGAATGCCCGGCGGCAGAGAACTGGACAGCGGGCTCGATGGCAGTGCGTAGGATGTCCAGTTGCTCTCGCTGTATACGTACAGCGTGTCGGTATGACCGGTGATGTTCGCCGCCGTGTTGTTCAGCGCCGCGTTGTCGGTAATGTACAGCGTCTGCGAATCGGGGCTCCAGGCAGCGGCGTTTCCCAGGCCGCCAAAGGTCGTGTAGGTTCCGCCCGTCACGTTGTATATGTAGAATTTCTGCTGCGCCTGGTCGTTGATGAGCACCTGTGAATTGTCCGGCGACACGGCCAACACCACACCGGGAACGCTGGAGTTCTCTGTCGTGAGAGAATTGCCCGTGGTGCTGACGATCATCAACTCGTGGGGAGAGCCGAAGTAAAGGCTACTGCCCAGCCTGTCCATGATCATCGAATTCGGCACATAAGGCAGACGCACCGGGGAATCGGCCGTATTGGTCAGCAACTCGACGGGAACAAAATACCGCGACTGCCCTGGCGCCGAAAGCCAGACGTAGCCACTGGCCGTGCCGGGAGTCGTGATCGTCACCGGGTTCGAGGTAACCGGCAGACCTGTTCCATACCAGCCGAACTCGTTGGTAGGAGCAGGATTGCAAGTGGTCGGCTGGCAAATGGCATAGATCGCAGCCTCGCCGGGAAATGAAGGCGTGATAGCCCCGCTGCTCACCGAGATGTCGACCGGATCGGTCGACTCGTAGGACAGCGTGATCCCGGTAATGGGGTTTCCCTTCGTGTCGGTCACAGTTGTGACCAGATCCTGCGTTACGCCCTTGGTGATGCTGCGCGAGGTCGTGCCGTCTGAAAAAGCCAGGGAAATCGATGCCGGCGGGCAGGTGGAAAAGTAGCCGGCCGACGATCCCGACTGGGCTACCGACGCCGTGATTGTGGTGGTGCCCGGCTCGTTCGCGGTAATCGTCACCACGTTGGTACTGGTGTTGGTCGAAATCGAGGCGATGCTGGAGGTGCCCACCGAGTAGGTGAGTGTACCGATGGCACCTGTGCAGGTGGGAATCGAAGTCAAGGCTACCTGGCTACCATTGACATAGGGCAATGGGCATGCCGGTGTAGAGGATGCGGATTGCGTGACCGAGGCCGGTGCGCACAACAGCACGTTGCCTGCATCGCCTGCGGAGTCTTTCGTCCCGCTGTAGCAGGCCTGCGCATCGAGCGTGGTCGCTTCGTTCTGCGAATAGCACTGATTTCCCGAGCCGGTCACCAGACTGACAGACGTCACCTGGGGATGCACGTAAACCGTCACAGGATTCGAGCTCACCGTTCCTGCCGAAGCCGTGATCGTGGCCGTGGCGTAAGGCAAACCGTTCGTCGAGGGCAACGTACTCGGCTTGCTGCAGATGGTGTAATCCGCAATGCCGCCGCCCGTGTTCCGATTCCATGTGCCAGCGCAGATGAAGCCGGTCGGCGTGATATCCACGAGCTTATTGTTGGAGGTGCCATAGGTGAAAGTAGGCGTTTCGGCCGTTGTCCCCTTGCATGTGTAAGCCGAGGGCGCGGACGCCTGGTACGTCTGTCCATAAGCAATGGAGATACCCGTGGTCGCGGGCGACAGCGTGATCGTGGACACGTCCGTGATCTTCATCCCGTACCCTTGACCATTGCAATAGTTCTCGCCCGGGTTACGGGTGCAGCCGGAAATCGAAATTCCCGCAGGAATGGCCAGAAACAACAAGCAAACAAGCGTCAAAAACCGCCGCATGAATCCTCCCCGCCCCGCCTTGTCGGACAGCGAAACGGTCTCTCCCGATACCGTCGGAAAACTTGGGTTACAAACAACTTGTCATCGCCGCCGCCAGCTTGCGCCGTTCTGAAAGTCTCTTTCATCGCGAAAGAGGGTTCATCGACAGCGCCAAAAAAAGGCCGCGGAATGTGAAAAAACTCTCTGAAGCGGCCCGTCACCCCGTCATGGCTGGTCTGCCGCCTGTCGAAACCATTCAAAGCAATTGGCTCCCGGCGCACTTTCACACCCTGCAACAGATGAACAAAACTCGCTACCAAAAAGTGTATCAGGACGGAGTGGCAACCGGCTGCATGCCGGGCAAAGCACTTTTCCGTTCCCGCTCCTACCATGGACGCTGCCCGCCCCGGTTGGCGAGCAAGTCCAGAAATCAAACTGCTCTGGCCGCCGCGTGAATTGCCAGAAGATTCTCCAGCAGCGGCTTTAAAAGCTTCAAATCCAGCGCATTCGCCCCGTCGGACTTGGCATGTGCCGGGTCGTCGTGAACTTCGAGGAACAACCCGTCAATGCCCGCCGCCACCGCAGCCCGCGCCAGCAAAGGAATGAACTCCGGCTGCCCGCCACTGACCCCATTCGCCGCCGAGGGCTGCTGGACCGAGTGCGTCCCGTCAAAAACCACCGGCGCCAGCCGTCCCATCACCGGCAAGGAGCGGAGGTCAACCACCAGATTGTTGTAGCCAAAGCAGGCTCCGCGTTCGGTCAGGAAGACGCGCTCGTTGCCTGTTGACCGCACCTTTTCGACCGGATACGCCATGTCCCATGGAGCCACGAACTGCCCTTTTTTGATATTGACGGCACGGCCGGTCCTGCCCGCAGCCACCAGCAAGTCGGTCTGGCGGCACAGAAACGCCGGAATCTGCAACACGTCCACGGCCTCGGCGGCCACGGCGCACTGCGCGGGCTCGTGCACATCGGTCAGCACCGGCAAGCCCGTGTCTTTTGCCAGCCTTCCCAGGATGCGCGTGCCCTCGATCAGCCCCGGCCCGCGAAAGCTCTTCACGCTGGTGCGGTTGGCCTTGTCGTAGCTGGCCTTGAAGATGTACGGAATGCCGAGATCCGCCGTGATGCGCTGAATGGCCTCGGCCATCCGGCGCGCATGGGCCTCGGACTCGATGACGCAGGGGCCGGCTATCAGGAACAGCGGCCCCTCGCCCACGTGGATTGAACCGATTTCAAAGGAGCTTCTCACGCATTCGATTGTAATGGCTTTCCGATCCCCTCGCCGCGGGAACGTCTGGCAGATTGCGGCGTCCAGTCGATTGTTGGGTTCGGGCCGATGTAAGCTCCATCCGGTTTTCACCCTCGAAACACTGCCGTCCTTCTCTGAGCGATGCCTATTTTCCGATGCAGAAAGTGGAAAAAACGAGATTCAGAATGTCGTCGGGGGTGGTCTGCCCGGTCAGCGAATCCAGCGCCCAGAGCGCCCGGTAGAGATCCAGCAAGATCATCTCGTGCGGGATGGAGGCTGCATTAGCCCGGTCAGCGTCGGCCAACGCAGCCAGAGCCGTGGCGATGGCCTGCTTGTGGCGCAGGCTGGTCAACATACCGGGCTCGGCAGCGGCTCCGCCCGTGGCCAGGGCCAGAATGCGCTCGCGCAGCACGGGAAGCCCCTCGCCGGTCAGCGCCGAAGTGGCCACCGCCGGTATCGATTCCCACCCTTTCCGCACAGAACGCGGAGAGGATGGGGCACCCAACATCGCAGCATAATCCAGATGCAGACGGTCAGCTTCGATCAAGTCGCTCTTGTTCACGGCCACCACGGCGGGACGGCCCTCAACGGCTGCCAGCAAGCGCCGTTCCTCCTCGTTCAGCGGTTCGGTCGCGTCCAGCACCACCACCACCAGCGCGGCGTCGGCCAGCGCCTCGCGGCTGCGGGCAATCCCCATCTGCTCGACTTCCCCTGGAGCCTCGCGCAAACCGGCCGTGTCCACCAGTTCCAGCGGAATGCCGTCCAGGGAAATCCGCTCAGTCACCGTATCGCGCGTGGTGCCCGGCGTCGCGTTCACAAGGACGCGGTCGCGCTCGACGAGACAATTGAACAGCGAGCTTTTTCCCGCGTTGGGCCGTCCCACAATGGCCAGCGTCAACCCGTCGTGGAGCACGCTCCCGCGAACGAAGGAGGCCTCCAGCGCGGTCAGCGGCGGCGTCAGTTCATGAACGCGGCGGGCAATCTCGGCCTGCGGCGTCACCTCCACGTCGTCCTCGGCAAAATCAATTCCAGCTTCGAGCAAGGCAACCAGCTCCACCAGCGCCTGCTTCACCGGGCCGACGCGCCGACTGAGCGCGCCGCCCATCTGGCTGGCGGCCTGGCGCGCCTGGGCGAGCGTCTGCGCGTCGATCAGGTCGCGCACCGCCTCGGCCTGCGTCAGGTCCATCCGGCCAGCCAGAAAAGCGCGCTGGGTGAACTCGCCCGGCTCCGCCAGCCGCGCGCCCAGGCTCAAGGCGCGCTTCAGCAGCAGTTCCAGCACCACCGGCGAGCCGTGCGCGGCAATCTCCACCAGATCCTCGGCGGTATACGAGCGCGGCGCGGCATAAAGGGTGACCAGCGCCTCGTCAATGCGGCTTGCCTCGGCACCCGGCTGCGGCTCGTCCAGCACATCCGCCAGCCGCGCTCGCGCGTGTTCCAGAGGATGGCGCAGACGCACCAGTTGCACGGCAATCGACGCGGCCTCCGGGCCGCTCAGCCGCACAATCCCGATCCCCCCGCGGCCCGGCGGCGTGGAGATGGCGGCAATCGTGTCGTTTGTTGTTTCTGAATCAGACATATGCTGCATTCAGTGTAGAGGCAAAGCCCACTCCAGCATTTTCACTGTTGCTATCAGGCCAAAGTTCTAGTCTTCCATCCTTGGATCAATAAGCGATTCACGGATGGACATATTAATCTGCAAAATTTCAGAAAAATAAATAGGGGGGGGAGGGGGGTACGGACCGGTCACATCCCTGACAGATTGAACCGGGGACATGCCTGACACTGCACAAGCCACAGGTGTGTTGATTACAACACCGACATGGGCTGAAGAGCTGCTTCATTTTTCATGGTGCGCTAGCGGAAAGAAATGATCTGCAATTGCCAACAAAGTCTTACACGAACGATGAAACCGCTCTAAAACCTTGTCGCAAAAAACGACGGGGAAGAACCCTTGAGGCTCTTCCCCGTCGTACCCTGCGGTCCAGGGTGCTGCAAAAAACTACTTCTTCGAGGGTTTCGTGGGTGCGATCACGTCCTTGGCGGCCTTGGCCACGCGGAACTTGACCACCGTCTTGGCCTTGATCTTGATAGCCTCACCGGTCTGAGGGTTGCGGCCAATGCGGGCTTTGCGCTCGGCTTTTACCAAGCGGCCAATTCCGGGAATCACGAAGACACCGTTCTTCTTCGTTTCCTTCACGGCGGTCTCCGCCTGCAGGTCAAAGAAGGCCGCGACTTGCTTGTTGGTCAGTTCAAGTTTCTCGGCCAGAAGCCGAATCAGGGCGGTCTTGGTCAATCCAGTTGCCATTATGATGCTCTCCTTTTGGGCGTGCCCTTGGGCGCGCCGGTGTTGCCTGGTCTTTCTTCGCGAGGTACGTACCGCATGGAGGGAGTGCGACCGAGGCAACGCCTTGCACAAAACCCTTTATCCATGCGGGTTCGAGAACCCCGTCGTTCGTTACAATGCGGCTTTTGCCGGGACAAAGTCAATGGAAAAACCACGATTTCCACAATTTTCTTGTGATTTTATGCCGTTTATGCCTATTTTTCCCGGTTTTTCCCGGTTTTTACGGGCCGACCAGCCTTTCATCTCGTCCCGAAGGCCGCTGCGCACAGTGCTTAGCGTAGGCCGAAAAACACATGTTTCCGCGCCGCCAAAGCCGCCACAAGCGGAGTGTTCAGCGCCTCCACCACAGGCACTGCCAGCCGAAAGTGGCGAATCAGCACCTTGGCAAAATCCGGCTCCAGGGCAGCCGCGGCGGGCAGAGTCGTGCTCAGCCCCCACTGGCGGCAGCGGATCAGGTCCATCGCCGGATGCTCCTTGGGAAAGCCCTTCGGCGGCCGAGTCAGCGCATTGCCTTCAAATTCGGCAAATGTCCTCCGCACACTGGGCTTCTGCAGGACCTTGCGAAACTCCGCGTGGTGCTCCAGCAGCCAGTGGCGAATGGCGGCCAACTGCTCCTTATCCGGCATCCAGGCCCCGGCGGCAACGATCACTTCTTTTGGGTTTATCTCGAAGTAGAAGCCAGCGCCGGAGGTCTTCTTGAATCCATTCGGCATCCACCAAGCGGCGACGTGGGTCTTGTAGGGCTTTTTGTCGGCGCTGAAGCGGGTGTCGCGATAGATCCTGAACAGGCATTTTTCCGCGGGCCGCACATAGGCGGGCGCAAAACTCTCCATCGCCTCGTTGACCTTGCTGATGATGGCCAGCATCGGCCCTTTCAGTTCCGCGTCGAAAACGGCCATGCGCGGCTTGAACCACTCGCGGTCGTTGTGGCGCGCCAGGTTGCGCAGAAAGGCCAGCCCCTCGGGACGAAGATGAGCGGCTGGCGCGGCAGACGAGTACATGCTGAGCTTGGAAACCATAACAAGAGGAGTGTAACGCGGCACCCCTTGTCATTTTTCTACTTACGCTTCAATGCGGAACTGGCGAATAATGCCGTCCAGATTGGTAGCCAACGACGAGAGATTCTTGCTGGCCTGGGCAGCCTCCTCGGCGGCCTGGGAGTTTTCCGTGGCCAATTGCGAGATATGGGTGGCCGACTCAGAGATCTCGCCGGAGGCCGCGGTCTGCTCGGTCGCTGCGGTAGCGATCAGATTGATCTGGCTCTCGACCTGCTGCGCGGAATCGATAATCGCAGTCAGACTGGTGCGCGCGCGTTCCGTTTCGCTCCGCCCGGCTTCTACCGTGCCACGGCTGTTGGACATCACATCGCGGGTCTGGCGGGTCTCCTCCTGGATGCTCTGAATGGTGCCGGCGATTTCCTTCGTTGCGCCCTGGGTGCGCTCGGCCAGGCGGCGAACCTCGCCGGCAACCACGGCAAATCCGCGTCCGTGCTCGCCTGCACGAGCCGCCTCGATGGCCGCGTTCAAAGCCAGCAGGTTGGTCTGCTCGCTGATCTCTTGAATGACGTTCACCACCTTGCCGATTTCCTCGGAGCGCTTGGCCAGCGAGTCCATCTTGTCGGCTACGGAGCTGGTGGCCGCGGCAATCTGCTCCATGGTCTTGGCCGCTTCCTGCATGACCGCGCCTCCCTGATTGGCGGTTTCGGCCGAGGTGCGGCTTGCTTGTGAAGCATTTTCAGCATTGTGACTGATCTCGGCGATGGTCGCCGTCATCTCCTGCGCCGCCGCCGCAATCTGGTTGATCTTGCTGGTTTGGGTCTGCGTATTGCCGTTTGTCTGCGTCGACCGCACGCTCAATTCCTCAGCCGCGGCCGAAAGTGTCTCCGCGCCTTGGGCCATGGATTGCAACACGGCGCGCATCTCGCCCACGCTGGTATTCAAAGCAACAGAAAGGCGGCCAATCTCGTCGGCTCGCTCACACTCGACGCTGCCCGTCAGATCCTTGGCTGCCAGCTTTTCCAGCGCTTCCGTGACGGCCTCCAGCGGAGGCACGATCAGATGAGTCAGCACGCCACCGACCGCCGCGCAGAGCAGTACCGTAATCGCCATCAAGAGACAAGTCGCGATCAGCAGCGTGTGGATCAATTGGATGGAATGCGTCCCTTCTTCGTCTCCCATCCGATTGTTCAGCGCAACGTCTGCCTCGATCGCGTCAGCCGCCGCGTTATAGGTGCGCGTTGCCTCTGCGTTCGTCAGCAGATGCGCGGCCTCGTCCTTTTTGCCAGCCTCGGACAGCGTCCTGACCTGATCGGTCATCGCGATGTACGCTGTTGCGTTTTGCCCAATCGTGTTGTACAGTTCCCGCTCTCCCGGATAGGAGATGACGGACGCATATTTTTCCATGGCCGCGTTGTATGTGGCAACGTAGCTCTGACGCTTGTCCATCAGGCGCGTGCTGCATGCACTGGTATCGCACAGCGCCAGCAGAGCATCCGTGCGGCGAATAGTCGCAACCGAGTAGCGGATATCTCCCAGCATTTTGACGGAAGGCATCGCGTTATCCACCATGTCGTGGACAATCGTGTTGATCTTCAAAAAACCAGTGATGGCTTCCGCGCCAAGCAGCGCGCACAGCAAACATGCCGCGCCAAAAGCTAAGACGAATTTGCGAGAGATACGGAGATCGCGAAGAGCAAACATTTGATTCAAATCCTTTCGCAGACACGTTTCGTCCGGCATGGGGGCGGAAAAACGCGTACTTGTTGTTTATCGGCGCGATTTCTTGATTCATCTGTAGAACGTACTAACAGGCTGAGATGTTTGTATCCGCAAAAATGCGCAAGAGCAGGAACAAAGCCTTCCCTTGAGTTTCGTTTTGTAGCTCCTGATTTGATGCGATCCGTGGTTCGATAACAACCATTCGATCGACGATTCCAGTTTGCGAAGCTGCTGGAGCAAGCATGGAATTGATGGAACCCTGTGCTGGTGCCGATAGATTGAGTGTTCTTATCAATCCAAGCAAGGAAAGCAGTTCGAGAAACCTAAATGAAACAAAATGCGAGTTTAGCGTGGGCACTTCTGTTGGCGTGCGCGTCGTTGCCAGCACTCGGACAGAGCGATCCGGCGCAGAAGGGCGCCAATGCGCTGCACCGCGCATCCAGGCAGCAGTTGACGCTTCAATTCGAGGAGCGCACCCGCTGGGAAGAGCAATACGGCGTGAAGTTCGGCAAGTCTGTCAACCAACAGGACATGCTCAGCCGCCTTCGTATCGGTATGCAATATCGTCCGGCTCCCTGGCTCACATTCTCCGCTCTGGGACAGGACGCAAGGGCGCCTTTCTACGGAAAAACCGCGCCGAATTCCGTCCGCGACACGTTGGATCTGCAAGAGTCCTGGCTTTCTCTCGCGCCGAAAAAGACTGGCCCGAATTTTTCCTTCGGCCGGCGCATGTTGAACTATGGCGAAACCCGCGTGATTGGCACTCCGCAATGGAGCAATACCTCGCGCACCTATGATTTCGGACGCATCGGGTACTCCTCGAAAAAGATGGCTCTGGAGGGCCTGATGGTTTCGCCCGTCATTGTTCAGCCGGATGCCTTCAACACGCCAGAGCTGGGCAACCGCATCTGGGGAACGTACGACACCTTTTCAAAAGTGTGGCGCGGCACGTCGGTCGACGCTTATGCGCTGCGACACTCACAGAACAAGATTGGCGGCTGGACGGGCAAGGGCACACTGGGCACCAACAGCTTCGGCGCTCGCGTCTATGGCCCGCTTCCCGCCCACTTCACTTACAGCCTTGAAGGCATCGGACAAACCGGGCACATGGGCAAGAGCGATCAGCGCGCCTACGCCTGGTTTGCGGGCGCGGCACGTCCGGTCAAGCTGGGAACGATGCCGCTGAACCTCTCGCTTGAATACAAGGAGGCCTCGGGCTCGCATTCCGGCTCCGATCACAGCACCACGTACGATCAGTTGGCTCCGGCCAATCACGACAAGTTCGGCCACATGGATCTGTTCGGCTGGCGCAATCTGAAGACGCTCAAGACGCTGGAAACGCTGAACCTCAACAAGTCCGTCGCCTTCAATCTGATGTATACGAACGAGAACCTGTTCAGCGCATCGGATGCGCTCTACAACAGCTCCGGCTCGCAGCTTGCGATTTCTTCCAAAGGAACGGCAGGGACTCATGTGGGGCAGGAACTGGATTCGTTTGTGACCTACGCGCATGGCAACCATACGTTCTATGCGGGCTTCGGCCATTTTTTCAAGGGCGATTTCGTTGAGAAGACCACCCCCGGCATCAATCCGCGCTACTTCTACATCGCCCAGCAGTACGTCATTAAGTGACGGAAAGGCGGATGCTGGATTGCTCAATTTGGAAACCATGGCAAGTGGCGTGTAAGCCATTTTGACAATGCGTTTGAAATGAACTTCATCCCGATCTCTAAACGAGAATACAATGGTATTTATTCTCGATTATGAGTCAAGGAAGCTCTATGTCAGTCAGCAAATTATATAAATTTCGTGGAGTTGATAAAGATAAAGTTACCAGTGGCAAATTCTCTGAGGATAATGCCATCAAAGCGCTGTTTGACTCCGTGGCGATCTTCTCGTCCAGAAAGAATTTCAATGACCTTTTTGATAGCAAGATTGACATTGTATTTCCGACGCCGGATCAGGTGTTGACTTTGCTTCAAATGCCCAACATAAAACCCGATCAGAGGGTCACTCCGAAAACTTGGGTTTCAGACGGCAAATTTACACCTGAAGGCACTAAATTTCTAAATGATTTTAAGGAAAAATACAATGGAATCATCGACACTTATCCAATCTACTGTCTTACTAGTAATTGTACTAGCAATTTGCTCTGGGCGCATTATGCTTCGGCACATTCTGGATTCTGTATGGAACTTGAATTTTCCGGTGTTGAGCCAAGGAAGGTGTGCTATCAAAAACACATTGCGTCTATACAGCTTCTCGACTTTTTTAAACCAATCCTTACAAAGAATGCAGATGCTGGTGCTGATTTTGGAAATGTAATATTGGATGCTCTATCGGTCAAGCTAGAGGATTGGCGTTATGAACAAGAGTACAGACTTATTGCCAGCAACCAGATGGGGCAACTTTCACCCGGCCAAAAATGTTTGCCGATTAGCTTTTCTGAACAAGTGAAAGTGAGTGCTGTGATTTTTGGACGACGCATGGCATCTAGCGCGAAGAATTTTATCCGGAAGAATCTTCCATATAAAGCAGAATTCAAGCAAGCAATTGATATGAAGGATTTCATTAAAATTGTTCCTTTTGATGAACATCTACACCTGAACATGTAGCAATCTGTGGCCATCCTTCACGCATTGCTTTGCGTACAAGTCTGCATTACCGGATCACCTTCAGCGCCCCGCGGAAGAGCCCGTCGAAATCGGCTTCGAGTCCCTTTTCTTTGGCGATGGCCTGCTCGATGGCCTTCTCGGCAGAGGGCCGCTGGTAGCCCAAATTCACCAGCGCCGACAGCACGTCCTCGGCAACCCCACCCCGCACGACTGTCTGCGACGGCGCCACGGCAAAGTCTTCGAGCTTGTCCTTGAGCTCGACCACCAGCCGCTCGGCAAGACGCTTGCCCACGCCGGGAATGCGCGTCAGTTGCGCATGGTCCTGGCCGCGAATGGCCTGCACGGTCCGCTCCGGAGACAGGCCGCTCAGCATCTTGATCGCCAGCTTTGGCCCGACGCCGCTGACGGTAATCAGCCGCTCGAAGAGGCGTTTCTCCTCGCGGTCGAGAAAGCCGAACAAGGCAATCTGATCCTCGCTGACCTGGGTGTAGATGTGCAGCGAGGCTTCCTGGCCCACCTCGGGCAGCGCCGTAAAGGTCGGCACAGAGATGGTCACGTCGTACCCGACCCCGCCGGCCTCGACAATGGCCTGGCTGGGCTGCTTGTAGATGAGCTTTCCACGCAAATGAGCGATCATGGTGCCTTATTGTAGAATCCCGGCACCCTTGGAAGCACCATTCTCCTTCAAATCCGTCCAAAGAGCAGCCGGGAATGGCTCCGGCGCGCCCCAGCCGGATACAATAGGGTTTTACGCTGCGCTACAAGGCGGCACACGACTTTCAGTTTTGGAGCAGGTGCACGTGAGAGGCATTTTCCGCCGCAATCTGCGGCTTGATTTGATTGCAGGGCTCGGTATCGCGCTGGCGATGCCCGCACTGGCCGCGTCAAGCGCTGCCACAACCACGACGCTGACGGCTGGCACCCTGAGCGGATGCACGCAACCGCTTTCATTGACGGTACTTGCCAGTGGCGCGGCGGCCTCCGGCACCGTGACCATCGCCGACGAGTTCAATGGCGAAACGGTGCAACTGGGCTCTGTGGCTCTAAGCGCGAAGGGAGTGGCCAGCCCGTCGCTTTCTCTTGCCACCGGCAGTCATATTTTGACCGCGAACTTTGCCGGGAACTCCTCGTATGCAAGTTCGTCTTCCTCTTCTGTGGCCGTCAGCGTCACAGCGGAGTGCGATTTTATGCCGGCCGTTTCCAATATCACGCCGGCCACGACTCCAGTAAACACGCTTACGGCGGGCGAGTCGGGAACCGCCACAGTTTCCATCTTTCCTTTGACGTCCTATGCCGCTTCGTTGACGGAACCGGTCTTTGTCACGCTTTCCTGCTCGAATCTGCCGGATACAGTGACTTGTTCCTTTACACCGGAGAATGTCGAGATCATGCCCGGCCAGACTACGGCGGTCACCAGTTCCATGCTGATTCAAACCGTCGCAGAAACCACATCGGCAAACCGGCCAGCAAAGAATTCCACACCCATCGCTTGGGCCTTTCTGCTGCCGGGCGCTCTTGGTTTGGGAGGCATTGCCTGGGGCGTACGCCGTCATCGTTGGATCAGCCGTCTTTCGCTCATGGCTCTGATCGGCCTTGTAACGCTGATGGGCACAACCGCCTGCAATCCTCGCTATGGCTATAAGAATCATGCCCCTACCACCAACTCAGGCACACCGTCTGGAGCGTACAACGTGAAGGTCACCGCGCAGTCCAGTAACGGCGTCACCGCTACGACGCTTTCCACAGCTTTTGCACTGACGGTAAAGTAAATCTTCGTTTTGAAAGAACCGCTCACCCTGCCTTTCCGGCAGAGACAGACAAAAAAAAGAACCTGCGGCTGAATTGAAGCCGCAGGTTCTTTTTTTGTCTGCCGATTTGCCGAGCCCCCTTGGACTCACCCAACTTTGGGCAAACCTTCCAGCGACTTCGCGATCGCTTCCGCCGGGTAGTTGTAGTTCTCCAGCTTCCCGGCCTTGTAGTCCATGTAGGATTGCATATCGAAGTTCCCATGCCCGCTGAGGCCGAACAGGATCGTCCGCTGCTTGCCTTCTTCCTTGGCGCTCAGGGCTTCCCTGATGGCCGCAGCAACGGCGTGGTTGGACTCCGGCGCGGGCAGGATTCCCTCGGCGCGGGCGAACTGAACCCCGGCGGCAAAGGCGTCCAACTGCTGCACGGTGGTGGCTTCAATCAATCCCAGATCCAAAACGTGCGAAACCAGCGCCGACATGCCATGGTAGCGCAACCCGCCGGCATGAATTCCCGGAGGAACGAAACTGCTGCCCAGGGTGTGCATCTTGATCAGAGGCGTCAGGTGTCCGGTGTCGCCAAAATCATAGGCGAACTTGCCTTTGGTCAAGCTGGGACAGGCCGCCGGTTCCACGGCCACGACGCGCGCCTTGCTCTGGCCTTTCAGGTTGCGTCCCAGGTAGGGCATCGCCAGGCCGGCAAAGTTCGATCCACCGCCCGCGCAGGCAAAAATCACGTCCGGTTCATCACCGGCCAGCGCCATCTGCTCGATCGCCTCCAGCCCGATAATGGTCTGGTGCAACATCACGTGACTCAGCACGCTACCCAGCGCGTACTTGGTGTCCGGGTCTTTGGCGGCCATTTCCACGGCCTCTGAAATCGCCATGCCCAGCGAGCCGTTGGTCTTCGGCTGCTTGGCCAGGATGGCGCGGCCCGCCTCGGTCGTATCGCTCGGGCTGGCAATGCAGGAGGCTCCATAGGCTTCCATCAACGCACGGCGGTAGGGCTTCTGGTTAAAGCTGACCTTGACCATGTAAACCTTGCAATCCAGGCCGAAAAAGGCGCAGGCCATGGACAGAGCCGAGCCCCACTGGCCTGCTCCGGTCTCCGTTGTCAGGTGCTTGGTGCCGTCTTTCTTGTTGTAATAGGCCTGCGGCAGGGCGGTATTCAGTTTGTGCGAACCCGCCGGGCTGGTGCCTTCGTACTTGTAATAAATCTTCGCCGGCGTATCCAGCGCCTTTTCCAGCCGGCGCGCCCGGAACAAGGGCGATGGACGCCACTGCGCGTACAGTTGCCGCACTTCGCCGGGAATCTCGATCTCACGCTCACTGCTCAATTCCTGCTCGACCAGGCTTTTGGAGAAGATCGGCGCCAGATCGTCCGGGGTAACAGGTTTCAGCGTGCCAGGATGCAGCATCGGCGCCATCGGCTTGGGCAGATCGGCAACAATGTTGTACCAGGCAAGAGGGATGCGGTTTGACGGCAAGTTATATTGGATGGTGTCCATGCGGCCTATTTTATCAGCAGGATAACCGTCTTCTCTCGCCAGCGCGGCGCATCGGCATAAATTTGCAGCATGGCGTCTCCAACGGCAAAACTATCTCGTTTTCGTAAGCCAAACCGCTCCCGTTCCTGTAAACTGGACGCGCCATGAATTGCCTTTTTTGCAAGATCATTGCCGGTAGCATTCCTTCCACCGCCGTTTACGAGGACGAGCAATGCTACGCCTTCGTGGACCAGCATCCGCAGGCGCCCGTGCATGTGCTGGTGGTGCCTCGCGAACATATCGGTTCACTCGACGAAACCGATCCGGGCGATTGCGCCCTGCTCGGCCACCTGCTCTGGGCCGCCGGGGAAATTGCCAACGACAGGAAGCTCGTCAATGGCTACCGCGTGGTCATCAACACCGGCGAGGAAGCCGGCCAGTCCGTGGACCATCTCCATGTCCACCTGCTCGGCGGCCGCCTGTTCGCCTGGCCCCCTGGATAAACTCCCGCGAATTCTTGCGGCTTCCGGCAAGCAGCTCTTCATCGCCGGAAAAAGAAAAAGGGCGCTTCCACAACGAAAGCGCCCTTTCATGATGCTGTTTGGCTTGCCCTAGATCAACTGCGTAGCGTACTCCGCGGGCTGCTGTGAGTAGTCCTCTTCTTCTTCCAGGCCATAGCGGCGCAACATACCCGGCAGGCTTTGCGAAAAAGCCGCCCGAGGCATCACCGTGTCGCACCCGGCCTCGACAGCCTTAGCCTTCAATTCGCCTTGCAGGCGATTGACAAAGCCCACAATCGAGGTAGCTTTCTTGAACTTGGCCTTCAATTTTGGAATCAACGTCAGGGGCTTGGCGTTCAGATTGTTCAGGTCAAAGACCAGCAGCTTGGGCCGCCCATCTTCCGGCAAGCCGGTCAGCTTGGCCACGGTCTCCTTGTCGCCCTTCACAAATTCCACTTTCACGCCCAGCTTGCGGGCCGTCTCGTGGATCTTGGCCAGGAAGAACATATCCTCGATGAAACAGAAGATGCGGGTAGGAGCATCATCACGCACGGCAACCGGGGTCTGAGGCTCATACACATCCTCGTAGTAGCCGCCGTTCGCTCCGCCCTTGGCCATGCTTTGGACCGTCGAAAGCTGGCCGTCCGCAATGTTGCCGTTCACGGTGCGATAACTGTGGTCCATCGGCCCCACAAACTCCCGCGCAACCTTCTGCCGGCCCTTGCGCCGGTTCTGCTGCGATCCTGAAAGGCTATTGCCCGGCTGCGCCTCCGAACCTTTCTGAAAGAACTTCTTCTTCCGGCCCTGATTCGGACGAGCGCCCGGACGTCCGCCCTGGCGCGTGGAAGCGGACCTGTGCTGCGCGGTTGGGGCCGGTGCCTGCGGAAGAGGCTGTGCCTGGACCGGCGCCTGTTGCGCTGGAACCACACTGGGCTGGCTGCTTTTGTTCTTGCGGCGGCGCCGGCGGCGCCGATGTCCCTGCGACTGTTCCTGACCGTTGGCCTGGACCGGCCCCAATTCAGATTGGGGCTGCGTCAAATCTGTCGTCATGCGTAAACTTCCTGGTGTGATGCGATTTGCTGCATTTTGTCTTTTGATTCAGTCTTTTCCTGCCGGGTGCTGAACTCCCTGGCCCACCGCCGCCCAGAACTCAGGCGTAAAGAACGTGCGGTGAGCGGCAAAAATCGTCGCAGAATAGCGTGTAGGCTGCTCCGAAACCGGAAGCAGCGCTTCTGTTGCTGGATACAAAAATCGTAGCGGCCGAAGGCCTTTTCCTGAAGGAAAAGCCGCCTTCCATGATTCAAAAAACTCCGCTACAGGAGAAACTCTCCAACTCCGCATAGAATCGAATGCGATCCTCAAAGGTCTTCGTGTATTGCGCGAACCCCGGCCGTTTCCGGGCGATTCCATCAAGCCTTCGCACACTGTCACGCAGCGCTACTTCAGTTTCAGCGGCTCATGACAAGTTTTCTGGACCTCTATCGAAAATACTCGCTCGCCGCCACGCGCACCCGGGAAGAACCCTTCAAAAACGGCTCCATCCTGTTGTCAGATATCGTCACAGCGCGGCCAGTGCTTTACTCAGGTGATGCCCTTCCTATAGGGAATTCCGCCGTCCATAGATGCCATGGAATGAACTATGCGACGAAATATTCTTGCTCTGCGGCGAGCTTGCTCTGCCCTTTTCGGGTGGCTCACATCAGCCGCGTGATAGGCAAATTTGATTCTACTGCGAACCCCTGCGACTAGCAAGCGAATCCGACCGCTTCCCCAGCAACCCATCCAGCGTTAGCGGAAAGCGGGCTCCAAACCCTGCAAAAAAAGCCCCAACGCAAGAACGCCACTCCAAATGGAGTGGCGTTCCGCATCCTGCTCTGGTCACTGGCCTCCCAAATATGCGGCCGGAGGTATTTTCCTCCGTGCTGACTTGAGACTTTCCCGACTGGCATTTCCCTTTTGAGGGCCGCTTCATTGGCGGTTGCTCTTGCCGGGCGTCTGTTTTTCTTGGGCTCGCCGAAATCTTCCAGCAGCCGGTTCATCACTGGCACCGTTCTAATATGCAATCATCATGCCAACTTATCGATTCTTTTATTTCAATGGTTTACAGAAAAATCAACATACAAATCTCTTGATTCCGGGAGTTTTATCCGAAAAATACTTCCAAAAGACATAGAGTCTCTCTACTTCTGACAGCTCGGACAGTAGTGCGTTCCGCGTCCAGCCAGCACAAATCGCCGGATCGGCGTCTGACAGCGTCGGCAGGCAAGTCCTGTGCGCTGATAGACGCAGTGTTCCAGTTGGAAGAGGCCGGGCTCCCCATCGGCATCCACGTAATCGGAGACCGAGGAGCCGCCCATCCGAATCGCGTCTTTCAGCACCTTGCGCAAAGCCTGCCGCAGCCCTTCCAGTTCCGCTCGGGTCAGCCGCGCGCAACTCCTGCCCGGACGGATTCCGGCATGAAACAGGCTTTCATCGGCATAGATATTGCCCACCCCTGTCAGCAGTTTCTGGTTGAGCAGGGCCGCCTTGATGCTCGTCCGCCGACCGTGGAAAAGCCCGGCGAACTCCTCGGCCGTCACAGCGAGGGGATCGGTTCCTGCGGCGTTGAAGCCGGGGCCGCGGCTCAGGTCGCGAAACTCCAGCCGCCCAAACCGGCGCGGGTCGACAAAGCGCAGCTCCCGGCCGCTGGTCAGACTTAGCCGCGCATGGGTGTGGCGCGCCACGGGAGCGTCGGGCGTGCACACCAGCAACCGCCCGGTCATGCCAAGATGCACAATCCATTGCGCTTTCGACTGTTCGTTGCTCTGGACCAAAGGGTTGCCGTCAACAGGCCCCAACTCGCAGACAATGTGTTTTCCGGTGCGATGAACGGCCAGGATCGAGCGGTCTTCAAGGCCCTTGGCCTGGCGCGCCGGGGACGTTTTGAAGGACTTGCGATGCGAGCAGAACCAAGCCTCGACGATGCGGTCGCCGCGCAACCGCTGGTTCACACCGCGGGCAATTGTCTCGACTTCAGGAAGTTCCGGCATCCATTGATTGTAAAGCGATCTGTCTTCCGGCTCAGAAAAGCTCTTCTGTTGGTTTTTACTTTACTTTCGCTCACCGAATTCGCGAATCCGGCTGGCCTCAAAGCTCACGATCTTCCATTTGCCCTGCACATCCCGCACGTAGACGCGGGTATAGCGGTAGCTTCCGGTGATCTCCCCCCTGGCGGCCGCGCCGATCACGTCGGCTCTGGAGGTAACCAGCGCTGTTTTCCCGTAGAAGCGCACTTTGCGGTCCGAGACTTCGAGAGACGTAATGTGGAGCGCGCCGGAGCGCAGGTTGGCCAGTATTTCTTCCCTGGATTGCATGGTGCCGTTGGGAGTGATCGCCATATAGTCGGCGGCCAGCAGGGAGTCCATGGCGACGGCGTTTCCCTTCAGCATTGCATCCCGCCAGGCATCTTCCATTTGCTCGATCTCGCGACGGCACTCATGCCGCTGCTTCTTGGGCATTCCGCCATTCTTGGACTCGGCGCAAGCCAGCAGAGAGAGTGCGCTGAATGCTGAAAGAAGCAGCAGAACGAACGTCATCCGGTGGCCGGCGAACTTGAAAGGATGGATCATGCTTTTTCCGCCCTCAACGTAACGGAATAGTAGTCCGCCGGATCGCGCCGGTCAATCGGGTTCAAGCCAACGCGCGTCGTCGCTCATCATTTTTCCGCAAATGGCGTTCCCGGCCCAGGCTGAAACTTCCGCCGGTTGAGCAGATGCCTTCGTGGAGAGTGCAGAAGCGCTGATTCCGCTCTAGATCAGCGCGATCAACGTCTCCACTCTCCGCTCCCGCATCTTTTGGTAAAGTCCGCGCACCCCGTAGTTCTTGAAGTGCTCTGAGTCGCGATGAGCCGCCAGAGCCTTCTGGTCCAGATACTGCTCATAGATGAGCACTGTATCGGGATCATCCTCAGAATGGTGGGGAATATAGCTGACGCATCCCGGCTCCTGGCGCGAAGCCGTGGCCAGTGAGCGCAGCGAATCGGCAACTTCAGCCCGATCCTCCTGGGCAAATGTCATCCGTACCAAAAAACTAATCATAGGGGAAGCATCCTTTTTTACCTGGACAAAGAAACTCCAGAAAAAATCTCAGAAAAAAATTACACATGCAGGCTTGCCAAAGCCGCGGCAAACTCCGGCAGCAGCGCCGTCTGATCCCGGTCAGGTCCGGTCGAGACCATGCCGATTTTGGCCCCGCTCTCCCGCTCCTGGAAGCGCAGATACTCCTGCGCCGCCGTGGGCAGCTTGTCGAACTCCGTAATGCCCAGCGTCGAACTCTGCCAGCCCTTCAGCTTGGTATAGACCGGCTTGATCTTCTCCAGGCCCTGCACGTCGGCCGGGATCTCGTCGGTCACCTTGCCGTCAATCTCATAGCCCACGCAGATGGGAATCTCAGCCAGTTCGTCCAGAATGTCGAGCTTGGTAATCACCAGCCACTCGGTGCCGTTGACGTGGTTCGAGTAGCGCAGCAACGGAATATCGAGCCAGCCGCAACGACGTGGCCGGCCGGTGACCGCGCCGTACTCGTTGCCGCGCGCCCGCAGCTCGTCGCCGGAGGCGTCAAAAATCTCAGTGGGGAACGGTCCTTCGCCCACGCGGGTCACGTAAGCCTTGGTCACGGCGATAACCGTGCCGATGGCCGTCGGTCCCACGCCGGTTCCCGTAGACGCGCCACCCGCCGTCGACGACGAAGAAGTGACAAACGGATAGGTGCCGTGGTCGATGTCCAGCATCGTCCCCTGCGCGCCTTCGAACATGACGCTTTCGCCCTTGGCCAGAATGGAGTTGAGAAGGCGTCCGGTGTCGGTCACGAATGGCCGAAGCTCTTCCGCAGCGGCGGCATACTCGTCGTACATCTGCGATGGGTCCAGCGGATCGGCGCCAAACAGCGCGTGAACAATGGCGTTCTTCTCCGCGCAGGCCGCCTCGATGTGCGTCTTGAGCAGCTTGGTGTTGAGCAGGTCCACAATGCGCAGGCCGCTGCGGGACATCTTGTCCTCGTATGCGGGACCGATGCCCTTGCTGGTGGTGCCGATCTTTTTGCGGCCCGGCGCGCACTCCGCGGCCAGCTCGATCATGCGGTGATAGGGCAGAATGACCTGGGCGCGATTGGAGACAAACAGGTTTCCATCAACATGGACGCCGAGTTCGCGCAGGCGCGCAACTTCCTTGAGAAAGGCGATCGGGTCCAGCACCACGCCGTTGCCGATAATGCCCCGGCAGCCAGGCCGCAGCACACCGCAGGGAATCAGTTGCAGAACGAACTTCTTCCCGCCGTGAACCACCGTGTGACCGGCGTTGTGTCCGCCCGCATAACGCGCCACGGCGGAAAACCGCTCGCTCAGCACGTCTACGATCTTCCCCTTGCCTTCGTCGCCCCACTGGGCACCCAGCACCACTGCCGTCTTTGCTCGCATAGTCGTCCTGTTCTCTGAAGCCTGTCTATTGAAACTGTCTTTTGAGAGCGATATCTCAGCTCCGACGGCCTTTTTCACAGGACGCCAAAAAAGCCGAGATGCAAAACAAAGGCGCTGGCCCGCCGGCCCGCACCATTTTCGATGATAAACCCCGGGGTACATTTGCCGCACGAACCGGCGCGGCTTGCGCATCTCACTGGCTTCATTTAGCGTGGTACGCATCTCGCACAGACAGGTGTCGCCTTGTCCTCTTTTTCCTTCCGTTTGCGTCTTGCATTGCTGTTTTGCGTCCCATGCGCATTCCTTTCCGCGCCTTTTTGCCTTGCCCAGCAGGAGATTGCCCCGTGGAAAGCACCGCATTTTTCTGTCGATCCGAAGGCCCTTTATGAAGCCGCAACGGCCATGGCCGCTTCCGACGGCGCGAATGTGGCCATCCTCGTCGACGATGAAAGTTTCAGCTTCGACGAAGCCGGGCGCAGCGTCCACACGGGGCATGTTGTTTACAAGGTGCTGACGCAGAAGGGCGCCGAGGCCTGGGACAATCTTTCGATCGCTTGGGAGCCCTGGCATGAGGCTCGACCCGCGATCCGTGTGCGGGTCATCGCGCCGGACTTCTCCGTGCGCCTGCTCGATCCCAACGCCATCACCGAGGCACCCGCCCGCGAGGGCGAATACAAGACCTACAGCGACGGCAAACGGCTGCGCGCGCCCTTCCCGGCCATCGCTCCCGGCGTGGTCGTCGAGGAAGAATACGTCGAGCGCGATACCGAGCCTTTCTTCACTTCGGGACGGGTCGGACGGGTCGTCTTTGGCCGGGAGCAGGTTCCCGTGGCGCACAGCAGCGCTGTTTTCGATGCGCCTGCTTCCATCCCGCTGCATTTCGAAAATCTGCTATTGCCGGATCTGAAGCCCGTGCGGACCGAGGCCGCGGGGCGCGTCACGGTTGCCTTTGAGCTGGGGCCGCTGGAGGGCTTTGGGCCCTGGGGATCGAATATCGCCCGGAATCTGCCGCTCCTGCCCGAGATTCAGTATTCGACCGGGAGTTCCTGGCAGGAAATGGCCAGAGATTACGCCAAAATAGTGGACAGTAAAGCCAACCCCGCCGCGGTGCGGGAGATCGTCGCCCAGCTCGTTGCTGGCAAGAAGACCGTGGCGGAGAAGGAAGCCGCGCTGCTGGACTATCTTGACCGCGAGGTCCGCTACACCGGCATCGAGTTTGGCGAGTCCGCGCTGATTCCACACGACCCGGCTGAAACGCTCAGCCACAAGTACGGCGATTGCAAGGACAAGGCCACCCTGCTGGTGACCATGCTGCGCGCGGCCGGCATTCCGGCTTACGTGGCGCTGCTCAACGCCGGCGAGCGCATGGACGTGCCCGCCGATCTGCCCGGCATGGGAGACTTCGACCATGTCATCGTGTACGTTCCGGGGCGTCCGGCGCATCAAGAGCCCGCGCTCTGGATCGACGCCACCGACCGCTATGCGCGGCTGGGACAGTTGCCCGCCGGCGACCAGGGCCGTCTGGCGCTGATTGCGCGCGCCGAAACCACGGCTTTGGTAATAATTCCGGAGGCCACGTCGAAAGACAATGTGCTGCTGGAGCAGCGCGAACTCACTCTGAGCGAAAACGGCCCGGCGACGGTGACCGAGAAGAACCAGCCCACGGGCGTCTTCGAGTCGATCTACCGCTCCAGCTTTGCCGATCGGCCTGATCATCAAACGCGCGACGGCCTGACCTCGTACGTGAAGGGGCAATACCTCGCCGAAAAGCTGACCAGCGTGGACCGCACCGATCCTGCCGATCTTTCGCGGCAGTTTGAGCTGACCCTGGTCGGCGAAAAAGCCAAGCGCGGCTACACCGGCCTGGACAGTGCGCAGGCGGCCATTCGTCTGGACGGGCTTTTCATGCGCCTTCCCGACGACCTCAAGCACAAGGACGATTCCGACGAGAAAAAGAAGCAGGACGACAAGGACAAGCCGAAAAAGCCGCGCACGGAAGATTGGGAGCTGAGCGAGCCCTTCCGCGCCGAGTAGCATTACAGGATCGTGCCGCCAGCCGGGTTTGTGCCCAAGGAGCCGCCAGCCGACGCAACAATTCCCGTAGGTCCGGCCCTGCTGACCGAGAGCTTTTCCGCTGAAAAGGACGGCGTGGTAACGGCTCGCATCGCCTTCGATTCGGTCAAGCGGCGCTACACCGTGGCCGAGGCAACCGAGTTGAGGAACAAGGTCGCCGAGTTGGTTGCAGGTCCGGCGATTCTGGTCAACTTCGAACCGCAGGGCGCCGCGCTTCTGCATGAGGGCAAGGTAAAAGAAGCGCTGGCCGCCTATCGCAGCCTGATCGCACTGCACCCCAACGAAGCGGTCCATCATCTGCAAATGGCCAACGTGCTTCTGGAGGCGGGCATGGGCGAACCGGCGCGCGCTGAAGCTCGCCAGGCCGTGAAGCTCGATCCGAATTCCGCCCTGGCCGAGAAGACTTTGGCGGAGATTCTGAAGCACGACCTGGTCGGCCGCGAGATGCGCCCCGGCAGCGACGTGGCCGGGGCGGCCGAAGCCTATCGCGCCGCCATCAAGCTGGATCCCGACGACCACGCCACACAGGGCAGCCTGGCAATTCTTCTGGAGCACGACCCGGGCGGGCGGCGCTACAGCGGCCAATCGAAGATGAAAGAAGCCATCGCCGAGTACCGGAAACTAGGCCAGGACAATCTGGAGGAATTGGACCTCAAGAACAACCTCGCGTTTGCTCTTTTTTATGGCGGCGATCCCGAGGGGGCTATCCAGGCCGCGCAAAGCCTGAATCCTCAGCCCACGCCGCTGATTGCGGCCAGCGAGGCCATTCTGCACGGCAGCAAGGCCGGTCTGGCTGAAGCCAACAAGCGCTCCACGGGCGACGCGGCGTTCAAAGAGGCAGCGCGCGCCGCCGGCGGAATGCTGATGAGGCTGCGCCAATATCCGCTGGCCGCGGACTTTCTTGAAGCCGGGGCCGCTGGCGACAGCGCCGCCTGGGCCATGGGAATGGCCAACTCGCTGCGCACCGCTCAACTGCATGAACAAATGCACTTCGCCAACACGCCCGCCGATCTGGTAAAGCACTACTTTCTACTCATGCACGATCCGGATCTGACCAGGGACAAGTTGACGGCAATCTTCAGCCACAACGCTCTGGATGAGTTGAAAAACAAGGATCCGGACGACCTGAAGAAAACGCTGGAACTCGGCAAGCGTTGGAACAGCCAGATGGCCCGCAACGATAACTCCTTGGATGTCGAACTCGACATCGATCTGAAGCAGGCCGACCCCAAGAGCGAAGGCAGCGATGCCACGGGCTACTGGGTAAAACTCGGAATTCCAGACATCGAAAACACAAGAATCTTCGTTGTGAAAGAGAACGGCATTTACAAGATTCTGGGCACAGGCGACGATTCGAGTACGATCGGCCTGGAAATCCTGGACCGGATCCATGCCGGCGATCTGCAGGACGCGAAGATATTGCTGGACTGGCTGCGCGAGGACCGGCATCTGGAGGGCGGCGACGACCCGCTCGGCGGCCCGTTGTTTCCCCGCTTCTGGACCAAGGGCGAAGCCGCCAATGCGCGCAAGATGAAGCTGGCCGCCGCGGCTTTGCTCGTCTTCGACAAGTTCACCGCGCCCAAGGGCATTCTCCTGCTGAATGAAGAACAGAAGCAGGCTTCCGGCGAGCGCGAAAAGACCAATATTCTGCTGGCGCTCACCATGGGCTACGCCATGCAGAACGACTATGCCCACCAGCTAGAATTCGCCTCGGCGCTGCTTCGGCAGGAGCCGGAGTCGAAGTTTGCCTTCAATGAAAACGCGGTGGCGCTCCTCTCACTGGGCCGGTACGATGACACGCTCGCCCTGGCCAACGAGCGGCTCAAGCTGCTCGACAACGACCAGGATGCGCTCACGATGAAGATGGAGGCTGAAGTCATGCGCGGGAACTATGCCGCGGCCCGCGGATGGGTGCAAAAACTGGTCGATCAGGGCAAGGAAGACGCCAGTCTGTTGAACTCTTCGGCGTGGTTTGCGCTCTTCACCGGCAAGGTGGAAGAGAGCGACATCGCCATGGCCATCAAGGCAACCCAATTGGCCAAGGATAACGCGGCGATTTTGCACACTCTGGCCTGCCTCTACGCTGAAGCCGGAAAGACCAAGGAAGCTCACGACATGCTGCTGCGCGGCATGGACGAGCTGAATCTGGACGAGCCGGACGAAGACTATTGGTATGCCTTCGGACGCATCGCCGAGCAGTACGGTGAGCGCGAAATCGCTCTGGCCGACTATCGCAAACTGAAAATGCCGAAGGAGCCCTTGTCCATCCCCACTTCCACTTACCGGCTGGCGCAAATGCGGCTCAAAGCGCTCCATGCGGAGGAGGCCATCGGGAAGTAAGTGGAGCTGTTTTCAAATGGAAAGCCAGCGCCGGGCGTTTCCTTCGCTCACGGGAGGTCACGCGAGTGTTTTTCCTCAGCCAGCGCCGCCTCAGCTTCCAGTGCAAGACGCACCGATGCGGTCAGCCGTGGCCTTTCCATCTCGCGCTTCACGCTGGCAAGAATCGCTCGATCGATCTCGGCGCGTCTCTTCTTTTTCACCGGCAGTTTCTCGTTGACGACCACGAACGGCACGGCTTTCAGAAAGCATTCAAGGAAACTGGACCGGCCTTGATTGTGGCCGTCATCCCATCCCATGCGTACATCCTAGGCACGCCCCATACGGGAGTCTGAGCAAATCGGACCGCCGCTGGGGAAAAACAAAGCGTGGACGAGGACGTCCACGCTACAGCCGGCCGGAAGGCCGGCGCTACAGTTTTATCTCCTGCGAATCGGCAAAGCCTGTGGAAGACTCAAGCAATCTCCGGGGTGGCCGTTTTCCGCCGGTGCAATTCCCCGGCCACGACCATCAGAATTCCAACAGACCACAGGATGTGCCCCGCCAGCGGAACCAGCGGATAAATGTAGAAAAATACCCAGGTTCCGATGAGGAAGGCCACCATGGCGCCGGCGACAATGCGGCGCGGCCACACCAGCACAGGAAAGATCAGCAGGAGAAGGTAAAGCACCAGCAGAGGATTGATCCAGCCGCTCAGAATCGCCAGGGCGTATTTGGAATGCCAGATCTGCGGATTCAATGAGTTGACCACCGTGATCCATGCGCAACGGGAGCCCCGCAATACGGTCGGCGCGTCACCGCCGGGCACGGCAACCTCACTGACGGCGGGCAGAAAAAACGCCACGGCATAGACGCAAAGCCCCAGCACCCGCATAAAAATCGCACACTTGCACTTGCCTTTGCCCTTTTCGCTGCATTTGCATCCCGGCATAAACGCCTCCTGCTGCCTCGCCCCGCGAGGAGCCAACTCGAATCCGGCAGTGCCGGAAAAATCCATCATAGTTCATGTCGGCTTTGCGCTGTTCCTCCCGCCAGCACCGCGTCCGCCACGCGCGCCGCTTCCACGGCCGGGCGCACCGCATGAACGCGCACGATCGCCGCCCCGTGCAGGATGGCCGCGACCATTGCCGCCACGCTGGCCGCCTCGCGAGCTTCGACCGGCGCGTCCTGATTGCTATGGAGCCCGGCCAGCGTCCGACCCAGAAATTTTTTCCGGCTCACCCCCACCAGCAGCGGCCTGCCCAGCACCAGCAGCTCCTCTTGCCGCGCCAGCAAGGCGTAATTCGCCTCGAAGCTCTTGCCGAATCCGTAGCCCGGATCGAGCACCAGCGCTTCGGCCGGAATGCCCGCCTCGGCCGCCGACTTCAAACTGGCCGCAAGGCCATTTTGCACCGTGGCCAGCAGTTCATCGGGCGCCAACGGCGGCAGCGTGCCCCACTCTTCTGGCCGCCCGCGCGTGTGCATTAGCACCACTCCGCAGCCAGCCTCCGCGCAGACTTGCGCCATTTCAGCGTCCCAGAAGAAGCCGCTCACGTCGTTGACAATCTCCGCGCCCGCTGCAAGCGCCGCCCGCGCTGTCGCGGCTTTGTAGGTGTCGATGGAAACCACTGCGCTGGGCCGCGCCCTGAGAATTCCTTCCAGAACCGGAAGCAGCCGCGCCTGCTCCTCGTCGGCGCTGACCAAGGGAGAAAGAGAAGAGCCTCCGCCCGCGCGCGAACCGGGCCGCGTACTCTCCGCACCCAGATCCAGAATGTCCGCGCCCTCGTCCAGCAGTTCGAGCGCATGAGCCACGGCTGCCGCCGGATCAAGGAACCGCCCGCAGTCGCTGAACGAATCCGGCGTGACATTCACAATGCCCATCACCAGCGTGCGACGGCCCACTTCCAGCGTGCGCGTGCGCAAACGCCAATGGCCGAATTTATCTGGGCAAACGTTCATTTGGGCTTTCCATTCTTCCATTGGACGGGTACGCCTCCACGACTTATGATAAGTTACTCATAAAAAGTGCTACTGAAAAGACGCTGTCTGAAAGGCGCGAAAGTGCGGATTTTTTGGTTTTGAGAATTTGGTATGAATTTTCGTCTTCGGACTTGTCTTGCTTGCCCATGAAGCCGTTCGTGTGGAAATGAAAGCTGTGCGCCGCCGCAAAAATGCGTCCTGTTCATCGCGGCAAGTGAAGAAGGAGAACCGCGGGATGACACATAAGATTGAAGTAACTTTACACGGTTGCATGACTGCGCTCGCAGCCCTGTTGTGCTTCGGCGCGGCGCTCGGCGCGCAAGCACAGGAGTTGAGGCCTTACAACTTTTCTTCTGCTGGTTTTCGCGTCTCGTTCCCAGCACCGCCCAAGTCGTCGACGAAGGGCGTCGATACCGAGGCGGGAAAAGTAGAAATGCACCTTTATTCCGTGGACCTCAGCAATACAAGCCTGTTCGTCGCGACGAGCGATTTCGGAATTTCGGTTGCGGGAAAAGACCCGAACGTCATTCTCGACGGCGCGAGACAAGGCGCATTATCCAACACCGGGTGCCACCAAATCAGCTCAAAGACAATCTCGCTCGATGGTTATCGCGGCGTGGAGTTCGAGGGTGAGAACCAGACTGCCCACCTCACTGCCCGCATTTACATGGTGGATAGCGTGCTGTATCAGGTCATGGTAGCGACTCCGCTTGGGAAACCCTACCCCTATACGACGCGCTTCTTGAACTCTTTCAAACTGATTCCGCGCAGCCACGACTAATATCACTGTTTTCTTGCCGAATCTATGAGGGCCAAGATCCAGAGCAGTGCGTAGCTGGGTGAGGGCGCAGGCTTGATCAAAAGTGGCAACGAAGGTGTGTCGCCGTATGCATCCGGCCGCAATACGTGAATTGTCTCGTGCCACCTCCCTGCTAAACTTCCGTCTATGAAGTTTTTTCAGCGCTTTCCTGCACTGCCGTTGGCTTTGTTCCTTTTCGTCGGGCTTGCGGCACCGGCTCAAGCACAACGCGCTGTCAAGCCCGCAGCGCAGTCCGCTCCGCTCAAAGGGCCTCTCGCCGACCGCATTCAAGCCATTCTGGCCGAACCGGCGTTGAGCCACGCCCACTTCGGCATCAGCGTGACGACGCTTGACGGCCAGCCGCTCTACGGTTTGAATGAGGGCCAGCTTTTTACCCCAGCCTCGAACACCAAGCTCGTGACCACCGCCGCGGCCTTTGCCCTGCTGCCCGTCGAAACCCTCACCTGGACCACGCGCGTTGTGGCTGGCGGCAAAATCGACGACCAGGGCGTGCTGCACGGCGACCTGATTCTGCTCGGCGCGGGCGACCCCACGCTGAGCGCACGCCGTTATCCCTACCAGCCGCCGGAAATCGTTGCGACTCCCGCCGTCATTACGCCAGCCGTGACGGAAACCCCCAAGCTCAGCAACCCTGGGCCCAGCAGTCTGGACGTGCTGACGCGGCTGGCCGAGCAGGTCGAGCAAGCTGGCGTGCGCACGGTCGAGGGCAGCGTTGTCGGCGACGACAGCTTCTATCCTGACGAGCCTTATGGCGTTTCGTGGGCCTGGGACAGCCTGCAGTGGGAGTATGGCGCTCCCGTCTCCGCGCTCAGCTTCAACGACAACACCGTGGAGCTGACGATGGCCGCCGACCCGGAAAATTCTGCGGCAACCGTGGCCGAATGGAACCCGCCGGTGGATTACTTCACCCTGGATGGTTCCATGACGCTCGCGGCCCGTGGCGAGCAGGCACATCCCGGCCTAGACCGACGGCCCGGCGACAGAATGGTGCGCGCATGGGGCACGGTGCCGGCCGAGGGCTTCCACGCCAGCTTGACCGTGGACGACCCAGCCGAATTCACTGCCGCCGCCTTCAAACTGGCTCTGCGCAGCCGTGGCGTCGCGGTCAACGGCGCTCCCGTCTCGCGGCATAAATTTCTGTATGGCACCGGCGACTTCGCGGCCGAGCGCGCCCAGCCGCTCAAGCTCACCCGCTCCGGCTTGCCAACCATTGAGGCTCCAATCGAGGGCCGAAAGGTCCTGGCCACGCACATTTCCGTTTCTGTAACTCAGGATGTGACGGTCACCAACAAGGTCAGCCAGAATCTGCACGCCGAACTGCTCTTGCGCCTGCTCGGCAAGGTTAACGGCACGGACGGCAGCTTTGCCGAGGGAACGCGCGTGGTGCGCCAGTTCCTCATCAACGCGGGCATTGACGACGGCGACTTCTTTTTCTATGACGGCTCCGGCATGAGTCCCGACGACCGCATGGCGCCCCGCGCCTTTACGCAGTTGCTGACCTACGCCTCGCGGCAACCGTGGGGCGCGGCCTGGCGCGATACGCTGCCCGTGGCCGGCGTGGACGGCACTTTATCCCGCCGCTTTAAAAACTCGCCGCTCCAGAACAAACTCTGGGCCAAAACCGGCACGCTCAACGAGGTGAATAGCCTCTCCGGCTACCTGACCGCTGCCAGCGGCAAGACGCTCGCTTTTTCCATCCTCGTCAACGGCCACCGCCCCGACAGCAGTGCCGAGTTCCATGCCGTCGAGCGCATCGCCGAGGCCATTGCCGCCGCCGAGTAATCGCTGGTGTTTGACCGCATCATTTTGTACCTTGCCATTGATGGCTATGGTTTCCCACCCTAGGCGCAAAGACAAAGACGCGCCGAGGGTGGGGCACCCAAATTTGGTACAACTTCATGCGGCCGAATCATTACTGGCAAAGGCTCTTCAGTTTGTCCAGGGGCGGTTCCTTGAACGGCGGATAAGGCAGATGCCGCGCGTCCATGAAATCATCGAGCAGCGTGCCATTCAGCACCGCGTCTGGCTCCTGGGCGTAGGCCGGATCCTGCTCGACTTCCGCAAGCGAGGCAAAGCGAAAGCCCTGCTTCTGCAACAGGTCGATGAGGTCGGGCAGCATCCGCGCAGTAAAGGCCATGCCGTGCAGCAGCATCACGTTGGGGATCTCGCGTCCCAGGGCGATACGCGACTGTTCCCGTCCCAGCCGAATGTCTTCCGCGGCGCTTTCAAGATAGCTCTTCTTGAGCCACTCGATGGTGGCCTGGTCCTGCTTGGCGGAGCAGCGCACGTAGGCGTCGTTATAGGCGTAATCCCCAAAACTCATGGTGACTTGCGCCACGCGGTAGTGGTGCTCGCGCAGATAGCTTTGAACGGCGCGGCGCTTTTCGAGCGTGTTGCCCTCCGCCAGATACGGATAACGCAGCCAGTGCCAGTCGCGCACTTGAGCATACTCGGCCAGCACCGGCTCGTTCAGCGCAATGTTCTGTTCGAAGGCCTCGGCGGTATTTTCGGCCAGCGAGATGTGCGACCAGGTGTGGCTGCCGATATTCATGCCCGCGTCCAGCCAAACGTGCAGCGCCTGCTGGGCGTCGGGGTAGTTCTGCATTCCGGCGCCGTTGACCATGCCGTAGGTGCCTTCAAGATGGTTGGCCTTGAGCACGGAGGCGAGCGCTGTTGCGACTTTGACGCGAGTCTCCCCTGGCGGCAGCGCGCCTGCGACAGGCAGATCGTCAAAGGTCAGCGCGATCACCGGATGCGGGTCCAGTTCCGCTGCCTTTTGAACTGCAACCGGATGAGGCGCTTGCCCCACCAGCCCGCTTGCCGCGCACACTCCCAGCAGAACACCCACCGCCAGCCGAATTCTCATTCGCAAACCCTCCATCAAGTTCAACCCGCAGTGTACCAAGCGAACGCTCCGTTCTGCGCGACGGCAATCTCTGCGTTGCTATAATCGCCTGCATGAATCGGCTCAATGGAATTGCTGTCGTCTGCCTGTTGGCGGCGGCGCTGAATGCGCAATCGAGCTTTCGCGGTGGCCCGTCTCACGTGGGCGTCTATGCCTCGCAAGCGCCGCGGCAGCTTTCGCTGAAGTGGACGTTTGCAACCGGCGGAGCCATTGTTTCTTCGCCCGCCGTGGCTGGTGGCGCGGTGTACTTCGGCAGCAATGACGGCAACCTCTATGCCGTCGATGCCGCCAGCGGAAAGCTGCGCTGGAAGTTCGACGCGCACGGCCAGGTAAAATCTTCGCCTGCCGTGGCCGACGGCGTCGTCTACGCGGTCAGTCTCGACGGCAGCCTCTACGCCGTGGACGCGGCCAACGGCAAGCAGCTATGGTCCTTCGCCACCGAGGGCGAGCATCGCTTCACCAAGGCCGGAAATCTGGGTTCGTTTCCTCCCACGGAGGTCGTACCGGATCCCTGGGACTTTTACCTTTCCTCGCCCGCCGTTGTCGACGGCGCAGTGTACTTCGGCGGCGGCGACGGCAAAGTCTATGCCGTTGACGCCAGTTCCGGCACGCTTAAGTGGAAGTTCAAGACCGGCGACGTTGTCCACAGCTCTCCGGCTGTCTCCGGCGGCATCGTCTACATCGGAAGCTGGGACACGTACTTTTACGCATTGGACGCCGCGACTGGCGCGTTGAAGTGGAAATTCAAAACCGGCGAAGACGACAAAATCCACCTGATGACGGGAATTCCTGGCTCAGCGGCAGTCGCTGATGGGAGCGTGTATTTCGGATGCAGAGACGCTAATTTCTACGCTCTGGACGCCGTGACCGGCGCGCTCAAGTGGAAGACGCCGAACGACGGATCGTGGGTTGTCGCCTCGCCTGCCGTGGCCGATGGCGTGGTCTACTACACCACCTCCGACAGTTTTCGCTTTCTGGCTCTGGATGCCGCCACCGGCAAAGTGCAGTACGCGCTCCCGACGGGCATCTATGGCTTTTCCTCGCCGGCGATTGCCGGCTCGCACGCTTATTTCGGTACTTTCGACGGCCAGTTGCATGACGTGGATCTGAAGCGGCGCGCCTACGCGGGCGCTTTTGCCACGCCGGGCTTCACCGCCAACGGGCCGCGTTTTCTTGGCCCGGATGGAAGGCTGAAGTCGGAGGCCGTCTGGTCAGGCCCCACGCTGGACGAAAGCATTGTGGACATGCACACCAAGCTGTTCTCGATGGGATCGATTCTCTCCTCGCCGGCGGTGCAGGATGGAACGGTCTACGTCGGCAGCGTCGATGGCAAGCTCTACGCGCTCGGCAACTGAAGGTGGAGAAACGCACAGATCGCCTGGAAACGCATTCCTCGTACAATGAATGCGTGACGGAACTGGTGCAAATCTCGCCTGCCCGCAAGCCCCCGGCTCCCAAGCCGGAGTGGCTCCGGGGTCGCTCGCCGGTGGGCGAAAACTACCACTCGCTGAAGCAACTGGCACGCTCGCTTGCGCTTAACACCGTCTGCGAAAGCGCCCGCTGCCCCAATATCGGCGAATGCTGGCAAGCCAAGACCGCAACCTTTCTGCTGCTGGGCAACATCTGCACCCGCCATTGCGGCTTCTGTGCCGTGCCGAAGGGCCGCCCAGAGCCCATCGACTTCGACGAACCCCGCCGCGTGGCTGAGGCCGTCGCGGCGCTTAATCTCGAGTTCGCCGTCCTGACCAGCGTCGATCGCGACGACGATCTGTTGGGCGGCGCGCGCGTCTTTGCGATGGTCATCGAGGAAATTCGCCGTCAGGCTCCCGGCTGCGGCGTTGAGGTGCTCATCCCCGATTTTCAGGGCAACCAGGAGGCCATCCGCACGGTCGTCGCGGCACGCCCCGACGTGCTCAACCACAACACCGAAACGATTCCACGGCTCTATCGCGTGGCTCGTCCTGGCGCGCGCTACGAACGCTCTCTTGAGCTTTTGCGCTACGCCAAGGAACTGCGCCCGGAAGGGCTAACCAAATCCGGCGTCATGGTCGGCCTCGGCGAGGAAACCGCGGAACTGCTTGAGGTTTTCCGCGATCTGGCCGCGGTTCACTGCGACATTCTCACTATCGGCCAGTACCTGCGCCCCTCGCGCAACCACCTGCCCATGGCCCGCCTTTACACGCCGCGTGAGTTTGCCGCGCTGAAGGCCGAGGCGCTCAAAATGGGCTTCCGCCACGTCGAGTCCGGTCCGCTGGTCCGCTCCAGCTACCACGCCCACCAGCAGGCCGCATCGACCGAAATCTAGCTTTTTTAGTAGCCTTTGCGACCGGCGCACCCTGCCGCCGCATTTAGTAGAATGTTCGTTGGCAACTGGCACCACGAGGACAAAACCTATGGCAGCTTCAATTATGGCCGGTATTCCGGCGCTCAAAGAAATTCATGACGGTCTCACGCGGAAGATGGATCAGGCTGTGACCACCTTCCAGGCCGCCCTGGCCGCCACGCGCACTGGCCGGGCCAGCGTGCGCATGCTCGACCAGATCAAGGTGGACTATTACGGCACGCCCACCCCCCTCAACCAGATGGCGCAGCTCTCCTCGCCAGAGCCGCAATTGATCCTGATTGCGCCCTGGGATCCCAGCGTCATCAAAAGCATTGAAAAAGCAATCCTCACCGCTGATCTGGGTTTGAATCCCATTTCTGACGGCAAGCTGCTGCGCGTGCCCGTTCCGCCCATGACCGAGGAACACCGCCGCGAAGTCTGCAAGCACATCAATAAAATTCTGGAAGATCAGCGCACCGCCGTCCGCAACGTGCGCCGCGACGGCAACGACGCACTCAAGAAACTCGCCAAGGAAAAGAAGATCAGCGAGGACGAAGAGGAGCGCGCCCTCGAAGAAATCCAGAAGATCACCGACACCGAGATCCGCCGCATGGAAGAGCTTTCGCAGAAGAAGGAAGCCGAAGTCATGCAGATCTGACAGGCCATCGTCTGCCGCTGATTTTTCCATAAATGAATGTCCCACCCTGGGCGCAAGAACAAATACGCGCCGAAGGTGGGACTTTTTTAGCTACGGTTCTATATGTTTCAAGCTAAATTACAGACGCCGTGGGGAAGCCACGAAGCTTCTATCGGCCTTTTCAAAGAATCTGTACAACTGCCGCATCGGCTGAACGCTTTACATTCAGCGCGTCTTTACCTTTGCGTTTGCCTCCGGTGACCGTGCGGCCTCTATACTCGAAATCAATGTCCACCGACCGCCGATCCGCTGATTCCGTTCAAGCGCCCAAGGGTGTTCTGCTGGTCAGGCTTTGCAACTGGGTGGGCGAGGCGGTGCTTTCTCTGCCGGCCTTGCATCGGCTGGAGATTGCCGGCTACGAACTGCATCTTTACGGCAAGGGCTGGGCGCCTGCGCTGTTCGAGGGCTCCGGGTGGCCCGTGACCGTGCGCGGCAAAGGACTCAAACACTCGATCGCGCAACTGCACCGTTTGCGGCAATCCCTCGCAATGCCGGCTCCGCCAGCGCTGCTGATGACCAGTTCGTTCTCCTCCGCCCTGGAAATGCGGCTGGCGGGCTTTGCGCCCTCGGGCTATGCGCGGGAGGGCCGCAACCTGCTGCTTCGATTCGCCTATCCCAAGCCAAGTTTCAAGCACGCAGCCGAGGCCTACTGGCACCTGGCCGGCTGCTTTCTCGGCACGGAAGAGCCATTTCCCGCGTCGTGGGAATGGACGCCCAGCAACGCCCAGCGCGTACAGGCGCGCGCCCTGCTGGCCCAGCACGGGCTTGCCCCGCAATCCTTCGTCGTCTTCTGTCCGTTTTCCGGCCCGGATGATCGCGAGGATCAAAAGGTGTGGCCGGGCTTCAGGAAACTCGGAGCGGCGCTCGATGCAGCCGGCATGCCGGTGGTCATCTGCCCCGGCCCCGGCGAGGAAGCCGCCGCGACAAGCATGTCAGCCAAGGCCATCTGCCTACACGACGTCGATCTGGGAGTCTACGGCGCGCTGTTCGAGCTGGCGCGCGGCGTGGTGGCCAACGACACCGGCCCCGGCCATTTGGCCGCTGCCGTTGGCGCACGGCTCGTCAGCATCTATGGTCCGCTGGCGGACGCGGCCTGGACGCCGATCGGCCCTCGTGTGCGGCTCTTTCACGATGCGTCGAGCTGGCCGAGCGTGGATTGCGTCGCCGAGGCGCTCACAACGGACCAGAACGTCCATCAAAAATGAGAAAAGGATGCTGGAAACGTCTCCACAGGGGCTGAAGCCCTTCGTTTTTGCCAACCTATTCGGCACGACTAAAGTCGTGCCCTGACACAAAGCTGGTAAAAAAGCCTCTGACTACTTCTTCGCCCGCTTGTAGAAGGGCACAGGAACCTGCCGGGCCCGCACGCGGTTGGCCCGGACCTGCACCAGCACATCCTGGCCGCTGGCGACCACAGCCGTGGGCACATAGGCGTAGGCTATGCTGGTCTTCAAAAAAGGCGCGGGCGAGCCGGAGGTCACCGCGCCGATGCGTTCGCCGTCCAAGGACAGTACGTCGTAGCCGTCACGAGCGATGCCGCGCTCGACCATTTCCAGAGCGACGAGTTTCCGTTTCGGCCCGCCCGCAGCCTGCACGGCCAGCAGCGCCTCCCGGCCAGTGAATTCGCCCTTGTCGAGCTTGAGCCAGTGTTCCAGGCCGGCCTCAAAGACATTGATCGAGTCGGAGATTTCGTGCCCATAAAGAGGCATTCCTGCCTCCAGCCGCAGGGTATTGCGCGCGCCCAGGCCGCAGGGGCGAATGCCGAACTCCGCGCCCACCGCGAGCAGCGCATTCCACAGCTTTTCCGTCATCAGATCCCTCGTCCGCCTATCGCCCGGCAGATAAATCTCGAAGCCGTCCTCGCCGGTGTAGCCCGTGCGCGCAATCAGCAGGTGGGGCAGACCGACCACGTCGCCCCAGGTGAACCAGTATTTTCTGATGGCCGCCAGATCCACGTTCGTCAGCTTTTGCAGGGTTTCCAGAGCGCGCGGCCCTTGCACGGCCAGTTGCGAATAGCTGTCCGAGTCGTCTGTAATGCTGGCCGAGGGCCACAAGCCCACATGGTGGCGGATCCAGGCGTAATCCTTGTCCTTGGTGCCGGCGTTGACCACCAGCAGATAGTCGTTGTCGGCGATCTTGTGGACCAGAATGTCGTCGACATAGGTGCCTTCCTGCGTCAGCAGCGCGGAGTATTGCGCCTGGCCGTCTTTCAGAAGCGAGGCGTCGTTCATCGTAAGGTGCTGGATGGCCGCCAGAGCGCCCGTGCCGCGAAAACGAATCTCGCCCATATGACTCACGTCGAAGAGGCCCACAGCCGTGCGCACGGCCATGTGCTCGGCAATGAGGCCGCCGCCCGTACCGGGATACTCGACCGGCATATCCCAGCCGCCAAAATCCACCATTTTGGCTTTCAGCGCGCGGTGCGCGGCGTTGAGTGCGGTTTTTTTGAGCGGAGCAGCGGATTGAATGGGAAGCAACATGGAGTTTTCCTTTCGGCGATAGGCCTTGGCTTACGAGCCACTTGCAAAATTACATTCAGGTGATTGAATGTGTCAGGGCACGACTGAAGTCGTGCCCTGACACTTCTTGCAATCTCCAATCGAATCTTGCATGTGGCTCTTACGATAGAAAGATTCCGGCTTCAGGGTCAAACTTGGCCGTCCGACTTACCGCTTCCCTGCCCGCCAGAATGAACTTACGCTCAGGTAGAGAAAGACGCCCATCACGACCGCCGTCACCAGAAAAAGGCGATGGTCTGGCCCCTGAGCCCAACAGGCCCTCGTGCGCCAGAGCGCCGGAGCATAAACGGCCACAGGCAGGAGGAAAAGAACTCCCATCACCTGTAGGCCCACCGTGCCGCCCACGCGCAGGAAAGGGCGCAGGAATCCGCCCACGCCGCGCGCCACACCCTTGGCCGTCTTGCCCGCGGCGCGTCCGCGCACGCTGGCCGCGGCCGCCGCTGGAGCAGCAGACGTATTTTCACTGGCCGGTGCGCCCGCAGACATGCGCTGACCGGCCACACGCCCAGCCACACGCAGCCCAATGCCGAAAACGCGTCCGATCTTCTGAGATCTCATTCCGTTATGATGGTAGCAGCGGCCGTTGCCGAACCGCTTTTCCCGATTGATTTGTGATTCACAGTTGATCTCGGACGGCAACGGAAGTAAGGTAGAGCAATCCCATCTTCCATCGGCGCTGATTCTGGGCGCCGGTCGCGGCTCTTGGAGGTATCCATGACATCCCGTATACGCGAACTCATTCAGCAATTAGGCGAAGCGATTCACGAGTCGGTCGTTGAGAGCGACCAAATCGCCGGCGTGGTACAGGATATCCGCGAGAACGGCTTCGACGTGCTGTTGATGCTTGAGGCCACTATCGGCCTCAACGAGGTTGCAGCCAAGGAAACCGAAGAAAACGAAGCCGCCGCCCAGAGCGGCGACGGAGCGCCCTTCACGCCGAACGATCTGCACTGGCTGCGCTCCCTGCGCATCTCCGTCGCCGGTGAAGAGGGGAAAGACACCACCCCGGACGCCAGCTAGGTCTCTGACAAGGTAAAGAAGTTACCTCGATTTCGTGGATCCCCGGTCTCAAAATCGAGACCGGGGGCACCCGGTTCTAATAAATTCCGCAACCAGCATCCATGAAACAACGACCGCGCTATTTTTGTGGCGACGGCTGAGCGCTGCGGCGGGCACGGACGGCGGCGGCCAGCTCGGCCAGCAGCGTGTGGGTTTCATCCCAGCCGATGCAGCCATCAGTGATGCTCTGGCCGTAGACCAGCGGCGCGCCGGAGTTGAGCGACTGAGAACCAGCCACCAGACTGCTCTCAATCATGACGCCCATGATGCGCTTTTCGCCCGCGGCAATCTGCCCGGCCACATCGTGGCAGACAATCGCCTGACGGCGGTAGTCCTTGCCGCTGTTGGCGTGCGAAAAATCGATCATGATGCGCGGCTGCAATTTTGCCTTTTCCATCTTGGCCGCGGTCTCGGCCACGCTGGCCACCGTGTAGTTGACCATGCCACGGCCGCCACGCAGGATAATGTGGCAATCGGGATTGCCCTCAGTGACCAGAATCGCCGACTGGCCGGATTTGATGAGGCCGAGAAAAACGTGCGAGTGCGCGGCGGAAAGAATCGCGTCGACGGCCACCTGCACATCGCCCGATGTTCCGTTTTTGAAACCGACCGGGCAGGAAACGCCGCTGACCAACTGCCGGTGGACCTGGCTCTCGGTGGTGCGCGCGCCAATGGCTCCCCAACCGACCAGGCCCGCAATGTATTGCGGCGTAATTACGTCGAGAAATTCCGTCCCGGCCGCCACGCCCATCTCGGCCAGATCCAGCAACAGGTGGCGGGCCAGGCGCAGGCCGTCGTTGATCTTGTAGGACTGATCGAGATAGGGATCGTTGATGAGCCCCTTCCAGCCGATGGTCGTGCGGGGCTTCTCAAAATAAACGCGCATGACAATACGCAGATCGCTGGAAAACTCCTGAATTGCGCCTTTCAACAGGGCCGCGTACTCGCGGGCGGCCTTGCAATCGTGAATGGAGCAAGGACCAACCAGCACGAGCAGACGCGAGTCGCGGCCGTTCAGGATGTCGATAATTTCGCTGCGGGCCTCGGCGATCGTCGTCGAGGCGGCTTCGCTCGTGGGGCGCTCTTCCTCAAGAAACACAGGGGGAAGAACAACCTTCGTCAATTTAATATGCAAATCTTCTACGGTATGAAACATGGCTCACTTCCTTGCGGCGTGCATCCCGGTCCAAGGAGCAGCCCTAGGTGGAATCAATATAGTCCTTTTATAAATCTATCAGCCTGAGGCACATGGAAGCGCGATAAGCGAATTCGCGCCGATACGCGTCTATTCACAAGGTGGTACGCAGGCGCACACAAACAAATGGCAGCCAGAATGCGCGCCGAAGCGGTACTCTGTTAGCAGGTTTCTGGAAACGGCGAACCTCGAAAAACGGCGTTGATGGAGCGGCGATGAAGATCGGAAAATGTGCAGTATTGTTGCTTATGGCGGCACCGCTCCTTAGTGGCTGCAAAGATTTCTGGCTGAACACGGGCGGCAGCTTCACGCTGACAAATAGTGGCAGCATCACCGTGAGCCCCGGCGCGACGACTGGAAACACCTCGACCATTACCGTGACGCCTACCGATTCGTTTACCGGAACGGTGGCGCTGACCTGCGCGGTGACCACGACGCCTTCCAGCGCCGCCGACCCGACGACGTGCAGCCTTTCTTCGTCTTCGCTAACAATCAGTGACACAACCGCGGTAACTTCCACGCTGACCGCAACCACGGAAACCACGACGACTACCGGGGCTTACGACATCACGATTACCGGCACTTCAGGCAGCATTTCGAAAACCACCACCGTTTGCGTCGAGGTAACGTCGGGCAGTTGCGCCACAGCCAGTTCGAGCGGCAAATTCTACATTCTGAACGACGGGACGACACCCGAGATCGTCGGCAAATCCGTTCAGTCCGGTGCGCTGAGCGCGATCACAGGAAGCCCCTGGTCCTTGTCCAGCTTGTCCACGAGCGGCACGCCTCTCTCGATGGCCATTGCTCCCAACGGCAAGTTTCTGCTTGTGAGCACATCGGAGGGTGTTTACACGTACCTCCTCACGAGCGACATACCGGGGACGGGTGTAGCGGTTACGTCGGATGGCGCCTATGCCATTCAGATCGACTCGACCGATTCGTGGCTGATCGAGGCCATCCAAGGCAGCGGCAGCGTGACACTGAACGCGATTCCCATCTACCCCGCCAACGGCAAAAATACCGGCAACGCCACGCACTCCGTCAAAGTTAGTATCACCGGCGCCGATGTGCAGCCGAACCAAATGGTCCTTTCGCCGGATCAGACCAAGGTTTTTGTCGCCCTGGGCACAGGCGGAACCCTCGTGGTTCCCTTCAGCGCCAGCAGCCCCTTCAGCGGAGTCACCGCAATCAATATTCCGGTGAAGAATTCGAGCAACAGCGGCTCCGCGCTTTCGGTGGCCGTGGACCCAACCAACCGGCTGTTCTATATCGGCGAAACCGAGGGCAGCCCCGACGGCACCACGGGCGGGCTGCGTGCATTCACTTTCGCCTCTGCGAGCAGTTCCGCGCCCATCAATGTCTCCGGCTCTCCCATCGCCAGCGGCAGCGTAGCGCCTAATTTCATCCTGCCCGACGCCTCAGGCAAATATGTATACGTGGCCAACGCAAATGGCAAAAGCAATGCTGGCAATGTCACCGGATTTGCGGTCACTTCGAGTTCAATACAGGCGATATCGGGCACTGCGGTTACGACTGGCGCTTGGCCGATGGGGCTGGCTGAGGACTCGACCGACACCTACATTTTTGCCGTAAGTGAAACCGAAAGCCCCTACCTGGACGCCTACAGCTTTGACAGCACCACAGGCACATTGAACTCTCTGGTCACTTCCGACGATACCTCGACCGGCTCCATCGCCGTTGTCGCGGCGCCGTAGCGGGCCGTGAAGTGCCGCAAACCGCAAGCTAATCCGGCCGTGAAACGCGATCACGCCTTGATCCTTGTCTCACGGTTTCAAAGTGCTATTCTCAAGATGATCTCCACAGGCTGTGCAGACGAAAACTACCATTTCCTTCGTATATCCCGCGCGGTGCCTGAAGGCTCCAGGCCTCTGGCTGATTTTTGCCTGTTTTCTTGTGCTTTTCTCCGGATGCAACCGCCTGCGCCACCAACTGCACGAGACGGTGTACGTCAACGCCCGGCAGATGTACCTGCATGACCGGGTGGCCGCAGTCTCCAATCGCGTGGCCGAGGTGAAGAACGGCCAGCCGCTGCGGGTGCTCGCGCACGGCCGCCGCTTTCTCAAGGTGGAAACCGAGGGCAAGCAGGTTGGCTGGATTGAAGAGCGGGCGGTCATCGACGAGAAGACCTTCGAGGGCTTTGACCAGCTTGCCAAGCAGCACAAGGACGACCCGGTGGTTGCCACGGCCACCCTCCGCGACGACATTTACCTGCACATTCTGCCCGGCCGGGAAACCGACCGTTTTTATCTGCTGGACGGCAACTCGAAGGTGCAACTGCTGGTCCGTGCCTCGGTGCTGAAGGCTGCTCCCGGCTCAGCGCCAGCGCCCAAGCTGACGCCGAAACCCGCGCCTCCTCCAGTGAAGCCGGTAAACGGTTCCAAATCAACCGCGAAGACCGCTACCGCGAAACCCACTAGCTCGGATACTGACGAGGCCGCCGCACCGGCACCCGAAGCGCCCCCCATGGAAGACTGGTGGCTGGCGCGCGACGGACAGGGCCACACGGGATGGCTGCTGGCTGGCGGCCTCTATGTGGATTTGCCGGACGAGATCGCCATCTTTTCCGAGGGCCAGCGGATGGTGGGCGCTTATGTGCTGAATCAGGTTTTCGACTCTGAGGCCAACACGCCGAATCACCAGGTCACGCAATACGTGGCCGTGCTGGCGCCACCCAAGTCCGGAATGCCCTTCGACTTCGACCAAGTACGCGTCTTCTGCTGGAGCCTAAAGCACCATCGCTATGAAACGTCCTTCCGGCTGCATCCTATCAAGGGCTATCTGCCGGTGCGGGTCATGAGCTCGCCCAGTGGTGCGCCCGTCTTCAACTTCCAGATTGCCAACGGCGATAACCTGACGACCGATTCCACAACCGGCGTCACGCGCCCGGTGAGTTCGCGCACCCTTACTTTCATGCTACTCAACCAGCAGGTCCACCGCACCGGATCCGATATGGGCCCCATCCCTGTCGGCCAAACGGAAGCCGCAAAGGCCAAGGCCGCCAAAGCCGCCGCGAAAAAATCCAAGTAGAGCGCCAGAGCGAAACCACAGTTGTTTTATCCCGAAGCTGAGACACTCGAGTCGACGCGACCAGCAGGGAGCGGAGACCTGTATCGAGTTTCATTATTGATCCGGCGATAATACAGTGACATCGTTTCCCACCCATTTCCGCAAAAAGACGCGGAAATGGATGGAGCACCCAAACAGTATCTAGTTGCCGGATCAATAGGACGAGGAACAGCCTGGAACCGAGGCTTCGTCTCCGGCTTCAAATGCCTCTCTCTTTTCCCCTTCCATGAGGAATTTTCCTGTAAAGTCGTCTTTTACATAACAATTAACTATATATATTTTCAATGATTTGAACATAAAATATACTGAATCCTACTTTCGGCGGATACATGACGTCATGGGGCCGGCGTAAGGTTTGGTCCGACTCGGAAATTGTCCTCCGAATTGCTTCTGCAAAGAGGCGGCGGAAATGACAATGCGATTCACAAGCTTCACGATCGAGTCGAAGAAGTAGGAAGAGTGAAAACGTTTGCAATTCATGTGATTGCATCCTTCGCATCGTGAAAAACATTTTCAGGAGGTAGTCGTGCAACATTTCAGTTACCGATATGTACGTTCTGTGCTGCTGCTGCTTTTCGTCGGTCTTGTCAGCTCTGGCCTGCTTGTCCACGGACAAGCCACCAGCGCCAGCCTGACCGGCCAGGTTACCGATCCAGCCGGAGCCGTTGTGGCAGGAGCCGACGTAACCGCCACCAACATCGACACAAACTTTACGCAGTCCGCCAAGACCAACAACGTTGGAATCTATCAGCTCAGGCCGCTGCCGATCGGCAACTACACCCTTGCCATCGACGCCACCGGCTTTAACCGCTATCTACAGAAGGGCATCGTGCTGACGGTCGGCCTGACCGCAACGCAGAATGTCACCCTGAAGATCGGCGCGGGCAAGACGGAGACCATCGCCGTCATCGCCGATGCCGAACTGATCAACACCACCTCGTCTGAACTGGGCACAACGATCAATGAAGCATCGATCTCCAGCCTGCCGCTCGACGGCCGCGATCCTTCGACCCTCGTCTTTCTGATTCCCGGCGCGGTTGACGTCCAGACGCATGGCGGCGAAACCATCCAGACCGGATTCTCTTTCCCGAACGAGACCGGCGCCGGCATCGGCAGCAGCCGTAACGGCAGCACGTTCTATATGCTCGATGGCGTCACCAACATGGACAACTACAATCTGCTGACGGCTCCGTTTCCGAACGCCGACGCCACGCAGGAGTTCAAAGTCATCACCAGCAACTACGGCGCGCAGTATGGCTTTTCGCCCAGCGCGGTGGTTTCGATCGCCACCAAGAGCGGCACCAACCAGTTCCACGGCGGCGCCTTTGAATATATCCGCAACAACTCCATGAATGCCACCAACTGGTTCAGCCACACGGCCGATACGCTGCGGCGCAACCAGTTCGGCGTGTTCGCCGGCGGACCGATCAAGAAGGACAAGCTCTTCATCTTCGGCAGCTACCAGGGCACCAAGATCATCTGGAACTCGACCGACACACTGACCACCACACCAACCGCCGCCATGCTCGCGGGCGACTTCAGCGGCCTGGCCACGACAGCCGATCTGGCAGCGGGCACGACCGATCTGCTTGGCCCCTACAAGACCATCAACGGCAAACCCAACCAGCTCGACACCAGCCTTACAACCACCGCGTGCGAATACTCTGCGACAGCATCATGCAGCACCACTGTCCCAGTGAAGTTATCGCCGGCAGCGGTGTATTTCGCGAAATACGGCATGATCAAAGGCGCCACGACGGTATCCAACAGCACGACGCTGACCCCTGGAGTGCAGCGGGCGGACGGCGATATGATGTACACCTATCCCACCGTCCACGACACCTACCACGAGGGCACGCTCAAGGTGGACTACAACATCTCGCCCACGCAGACCCTCACCCTGCGCTCCTACACCAACTCCTTCGGGTCTCCGTCGAACGACGTTCCGGGCAACATGGAGAGCGCCTACAACCACAGCTCATGGACGGCCAGCTTCTGGCAGGAGATGTATTACTTCAACAACCTGCTACAGCACACCTGGACGATCAATCCGACCACCGTCAACACCATCTCGGTCTTCATGAATCAGATGAGTTCGCACAGCGGCGCGCAGGAACTGGGAAGCGACGGCAAGCCAATGTGCTTCTCCAATAACAGCGGGGATTCCAATTTTGCGGGTATTGGGGTCAACGAGCCCACGGGCAGTTGCTACATGGGCGCTCTCCGCATCAACTCGAACGACAGCTTTGAGAGCGGATGGGATGAACCCTCGGCGGAAGTTCGCCACACCATGGGCCTCACCGATACGCTCAGCAAAATCCTGGGCAATCACACGTTGACCGCGGGCATCAACCTGATGCATCAGCACGCGTTCGAGAATACGGCGTATCCGACACAACCGATGATCGGCTTCGGAAGAAATGGAACAGCCGCAACCAAATCCCCCTTTGCCACTACAATTTCCAGTACCGTTTCTACTGGCGCCCTGAACGGCTCCCTGGCCGATTACATGATGGGCTACGCAACGGGATATATGCAGGGCGCCGGCGAGATTGCCGATGTGGCCGGCTGGCAGGTTGGCCCCTTCATCCAGGACGACTGGAAGATTCTTCCCAATCTGACGATCAACATCGGTCTGCGCTGGGATCCGAACACGCCTCCCGTCTCCAAGAACGGCCGTGGCGCGGCCTGGGTTCCCGGCACACAAACCGTTGCGGGCTTCGCGAACAGCGCTGCCGGCAAGCAAAGCACCGTGTATCCCAACGCTCCCGCGGGACTCTTGTTCCCTGGCGACCCCGGCGTGCCCGATACCCTGATCAACAGCGACTACAGCTTCTGGGAACCTCGCATCGGCCTGGCCTACCAGCCCAAGTTCCTGCCGCATACCGTCTTCCACGCCGGCTTCGGCATCTTCTCCGGGCCGCTGCAGTACTCGGAATATAACCACGCCGCCGACGTCGCCCCCTTCAGTCCCACCTTTAACTTCTCGGGATGGGCATGGAACTCAACCTGCGGTGCTAACGAATGTACCGATTCTGTTGACCAAGGCGCGATCATTCCCTTCGATAACCCCTGGAGCAACACAGCTTTCACGGCTGCCTGGGGCGGAGTCTCGCCTTATTCCAGCAGCCCCTTCCCAGGAACATTTGCATGGGCGTCGACCACCTACAAGAACAAGCCGGCGAAAACCATTGCCATCCCCAAAGGCCAGCAGATCGGCCAGACCTTCGCGCGCAACTTCAAGCTGCCCACCACATATGCCTGGAACGCCTCAATCGAGCAGCAGATCACCGCGTCGACGGCCCTTCGCGTGGCTTATGTGGGCAACGAAACCGAGCACCTTTCAGTGCTGATCGACATGAACCCGACATGGGCTACAAAGCTGCCTGTGAATTCGAACTTCGGGGACATTTACGATGATCAGAGCTGGGCGACGGCGAGTTACAACTCACTGCAAATCGCCTTGGATCAGCACGTACGGCATGGCCTCCAGTTCCAGTCCAACTTCACCTGGTCGCATACCATCGACATCACCGGCTCCAGCAACGTCTCCTACGGCAATCCTTCGCTGGGCAATCCGATCAGCGCCAAGTGGAACCGCGGCAACTCCGGTGCGGACGTGCCGTGGAGCTGGATCAGCAACTTTATCTACCATGCCCCCTCGTTCAAAGAAAAGGGCAAGCTGCTGGAAGAGACAATCGGCGGCTGGCAGTTGAGCGGCATCATCACCTTGCAGAAAGGCTCCCCGTTCTCGATTGGCTCGTGGAATACGGACCCCGGAGTCGGCATGTGGAGTAATCGCGCCGATACTGTCTCCGGCGTATCCACCAAAATGGGCAAGGGCAGCCACTGGGATTGGGTTAACCCGGCCAAGGGCTACTTCAACACGGCCGCCTTCAGCGATCCAACCTCCTGCAACGACAACACGCCCGGATGGTGCGGTTTCGGCGATACGGGCAAAAACGCCTACTGGGGACCGAGTAACTTCGGCATCAATGCATCGATCATGAAGGACTGGACGCTGAGGGAAGGAAAGACCTTCCAGTTCCGCTGGGATGCCTTCAACGCCACCAACCATCCAGTCTTCTCCACCCCGTCCTCCAACGTCGATCAGAGTGCCGGTACTTTTGGCGTAATCACCGGAGCGAACACGCCTCGAGTCTTCCAAGGCGCGCTTCGCCTCACCTTCTGATTTCCACCCTCACCAAAGGCCCGGACGATCAACTTCGTCCGGGCCTTTTTTGTTCGATTGGCCAATCGTCGCCGAGTACCAAATGCAGGGCGAATCGTTCCCGGCGCGATGAGCGAGAATGATAGGAACCAATGTTATTGCTCAAGGCGTCTTCGCGCGGAGGCTGCGTTTTGAACGACCTTTCCCATCCGATCAGCTTGCCCTCGCGGCTGCAACAAAAATGGTTGCTGCTCTGCGGTTTTCTGCTGGCAGCGGCCGGAGTGCTGGCTCCGCCCACCCACATCGTGCAGGCTCAGAGCTTGCCCGTAAAGGCGTCTCCGGCCGTGAATCAGGAGTGGAACTATACGATTCGTTCCTGGCAATCGCAGGATGGCTTGCCGGAAGAGACGGTGCAAGCCTTCGCCCAGACCCGGGACGGCTATCTATGGGTGGGAACCACGGGCGGGCTGCTGCGCTTTGACGGCGCGCACTTCCGCTTGTTTGCTCATGAGAACACGCCCGCCTTCGGAGAGAACAGCGTCTTTTGCCTGCTGGCCGGACGCGACGGCCGCTTGTGGATCGGAACCGACGGCAGCGGGTTGATCGAATGGAAGAATGGCGTCTTCCGCGCCTATTATCCCGCGCAGGGCCAGAGCGCTTATTTTGTGCGGGCGCTCGCCGAGGACCACAACGGCCTGCTCTGGGTCGCCACCGACGACGGGCTTTTCTGGGCCAGAAATGGCCGCCTGGAACGCGCCGATAAGCCGCTTGGGCTGCCGGTTTTCAATGTTCATTCCGTCATGGAAGATCGCTCCGGCCGCATCTGGGTGGGCGGCTCGCGCCTCTACTCCCTCAAGGACGGCCAGGCGCGCGAGTACTCGCTGCCGGGCAACGATAGCCGCAACAAGGTCAAATCTTTTCTGCAGACGGCAGACGGAGTGATTTGGGTGGGGACGGTCGGAGGACTCTACCGGCTGCAACCCGGGCAGAATCGCTTCGAGCCGATGGCCGGAGTCTTCGGCACCATTCGCTCCCTGCGCCAAGCGCCCAATGGGGAATTGTGGGCCGGCTCAATCGGCGAGGGAATCTTCAAAATCAGCGGGGTCCGCGTTACGCGCCTGAAAGCGCCCGCTCCGCTAGTCAGCAACACCGTGCTCTCCATCTTTGCCGATTCCAGCCAGAACCTCTGGATTGGAACCCAGGCTGGCATGATGCGCCTGAGCCGGACGCCGGTGCGCGTCCTGGCCCTGCCCGAGGCAGCCGATTCGGACTTCGGCACCGTTGCTCTGGATGCGGACGGCACGCTGTGGGCCGCCTCCAATCAGCTTGTGCATCTGCAAGGCGGCCGCGCCACGCCATTTCGATTTCCCGCGCTCGGCGACGTGCGGGTCCGCAACCTGCTGCGCAGTCGCGACGGATCGCTCTGGATCGGGACCGACGGCAGCGGCGTCTACCATCTTTCTTCCCACGGAACGAAGCACTTCACCACGCGCGAGGGGCTGGCGAACAACTTTGTGCGCGCCTTTCTTGAGTCCCGCGACGGCAGCCTCTGGATCGGCTTTGATAACGGCGTGAGTCATCTGGACCACGGCGTATTTCATAACTTCACGACGCAGAATGGTCTGGCCTACAACAGCATCCGCGCGCTGCTGCAGGATCGGGATGGAACCATCTGGATTGGCACGGAGCATGGGCTGAGCCAGTACAGAAATGGAGCGTTTGTTCACGATGCGATGACCGCGGCGCTCCATGACGAAAAGATCTGGGCGCTGCATCAGGATGCGGATGGCGGAATGTGGATCGGCACGCGCGCCCATGGGCTCTACCGCTACCGCAATGGCCAGCTCTCGCACTTCACCACGGCCAACGGACTGGCCAGTGACAGCATCTATAGCATTCTTGAGGACAAGCAGGGGCATTTCTGGTTTAGCGGTCCTTCCGGCGTGATGCTGCTAAACCGCGCCGAGCTCGATGCCCAGATTACGAACAAGGACCAGCCGCTTTCCCTGCGCATCTTCCGCGCCAACGAAGGCGGCAAGACGGCGCAGTTTTACGGCGGAACGCAACCGGCCGGCGCTCTCACCAATTCCGGCGAAGCATGGTTTCCCACCAGTCAGGGACTGTGGAGCATTCGCCCAAATGAACTGGAGCGCCCCTTTATTTTCAACTTGAATATTGACGCGGTCACGGTGGATGGCCGGCCGGCGCCTTTGGCGGAAAAGCTGCGTCTGGATGCTGGCAGCGACCGGGTTGAGATTGCCTACGGGCCGGTTCTGCTGCGCTCGCAGGAAGGGCTGCGCTTCCGCTACAAGCTGGCCGGGTATGACCGGAACTGGACCTACGCCGGCGCGCAGCAGCGGCTGGCAACCTATACGAATCTTCCCGCCGGCAGTTACACATTTCTGGTGGAGGCTTGGGAAACCGATCATCCGGAACATGCAACCCGAGCCTCAATCGGATTAGTCAAGCGGCCCTATTTTTACCGGACGCCCTGGTTTATCGCGCTCTGCGTGCTGCTGGTTGCATTGCTTTCGGTTTCCGCGTATCAGATGCGGGTGAAGCAGATCCACGACCGCTTCAAGGCCGTGCTGGCCGAGCGGACGCGGCTGGCGCGCGAGATGCACGACACTCTCATCCAAGGCTGCGTGAGCGTTTCCGCGCTGCTGGAGGCCGCATCAAGCTGCGATGTCGATGACAGCGAATCCAGAGCGCATTTGATTGACTATGCCGCAACGCAAATTCGCGCGACCGCGGACGAGGCTCGTCAAGCCGTGTGGAACTTGCGCGGCGAGGAGCACGGGCCTATCGATCTCGCGACTGCACTCCAGCGCATGGCCGAGCGGATTGACCGCGAACATGGCGTGAAGATGGCCTATCGCATTCTCGGAAAAGCTTTTGCCCTCAGTCTGCCGGCTGAGCATGAGTTGATGATGGTGACCCGTGAAGCGACGTTTAATGCGATCTTGCACGGACACGCGCAACAGATCGACGTGGAGCTTTGCTATGCGGATGAGTCGCTTTCATTGACAATCAAGGACAACGGACGCGGCTTCGACACCGCAAAAGCATTTTCCAGCGAGCACTTTGGCCTGAGCGGCATGCAGGAGCGAATTCACCGCTTCAACGGAAAATTCGAGATTGAGAGCACCCCCGCCAAAGGAACCAAAATCCGATTAGAGATTCCCCGCGCCATGATCGCCGCATGATCATTCAGGTCTCCGCATCGAGCCGGCCAAGGCTGCGCTCAAAGCACTATAATTAGGCTGCTCATGCCTCCGATTCGAATTCTCATTGTCGATGATCACCCCATCATGCGCGTGGGACTTGCGGCGCTGCTTGCCTCCAGCAAAGAGATGGAAATGGTGGCGGAAGCCGGCAGCGGCGAAGAAGCCGTCACCTTATACGCGCAACATCTTCCCGACATCACCCTTATGGATTTGCGGCTGCCCGGCATTAGCGGTGTAGAAACGATTCGCCGCATTCGAAAGCAGTTCGCCAAAGCCCGGTTTATTGTCCTCACCACCTACGAGGGCGACGAAGACATCTTCCAGGCCATCGACGCGGGAGCCGCCGGCTACCTGGTGAAGGGAATGCCGCAGGAGATGCTGGTCAACGCAGTCAAGCGAGTTCACGCCGGCGGCCGCTATCTGCCTCCGTCCATGTCTCAGGCGCTGGCCTCGCGCTTGCCCGACTGCAGCCTCAGCAACCGCGAACGCGAGGTGCTTGTCCTGATGGCCAAGGGCAAATCCAATCGGGAAATTGCCAACCAGTTAGGCATCACCGAGGCAACCGTCAAGTGCCATGTCAGCGTCATTCTGATGCGCCTGAACGCCAGCGACCGCACTCAGGCTGTCGTCATCGCGCTGCAGCGTGGGCTGATCCACCTTTGAGGCGAAGAGTTGCCCAAGGCACAATTATCTCGACAGCTCAACCTCATACTCGGGAATCGCTTCAACCGAAGTCAGTGCTCCTACCTGATCCGCACTGCCGAAGTCAGGCTCCTTGCCCGGTTCAAAGAAGATGGGAGCCTTCCGGCTCAGCGGCAGAACTTGAAGCGACAAGGGGACGGCGGCTAATCCAGGGAGAAAACGCTTCAATCCGATCCGCCACTCGACCCCGCTGAAAAAGTTGTCCGTGAGCAAATGGCCGTCGCGCAATAAACGCGCCTGATCGCCCTGATAGTGCACATTGAGATATAAGTCGCTGAGTCCATCAAGCGCGTGTTGTGGAACCACGAGCTTCCATTCGCCAGCCTCGCTGAAACTGCTCTCGTCTGGAGTCATCACCACGGGACCATGCCGCCACGGGGCCTTCGGACCCATCACAGGCAAGGGAGCTTTGCCCACAGTCCGCGTCTGCTCCAGTTGAAGCGCGACCGTGCGCTCCGGCTCATGCCAATTCAAAGTCTGAAAGATTCCCGTCTGCTTGCCTGCCCCGATTTCGATTGCATCTTTTTTGGCGGTGAACTTGCCTGCAGGAAAAAACGCGGCTTCAAAGGACGATTGACCGATCTGGCGCAGAACAAGATGCTCTCCATCGCTATAAACCTGGGCCGCGGTCAGAACCAGTTGCTCATGCCCCTTGAAACTTACTCTCCAAAGATTTTCCGCCTGCTCGGTGCTAAGCAGCACAAGATGCATAACGCCGTTCTTTCCATGAATCGTAATGGCCGAGTTCAATCCAGGCGCAGCGTCCCGCACTTTCAGCAGGCCACCTTCTTCGGAAATCCTGCCGGTACTCGCATGAATCGCCGAGCGGTCGACCGAAGCAAAGGCAAACTCCGCAGCGATATCTTGAATAGCTTTAAAAAAGACATAAGTAGCGCCGCCGGATTGTATCTTCAGAATAGGTTGTGCCGTCGCATAGCGAAGCACAACGCCATCAAGGTCTAGGTTCACCGGCCAGTAGAAATAGCTCTTGGCGGGAATGGTAATCGGCTTGGCAGGGACAAGCAGCGTCTGGCCAGCAACTCGAATTTCGAACTGTGCGCCGGGCCATGCCGGAAGTTCGTGCTCGCGAATGTAATTGTTTACAAACAGAAAGCCACTCTGTCCTTTCATTCGGACAGCGGCCCGCGGAATTGATAGGTCGCCCGGTCCGCTTGGCCTGGGATCCGGTTGAAGAGCGCGTGCGGGAGCCAACTCCGCGCCATAATCCTCCAGAAAGTAATTGTCGAGTTTCAACTCCCGCAATTCTGCATGCATATCGCCGAATTCGCCGAGCGGCGCCTGAAAATCGTAACTCTTGACCGGCACATCGGTTGGGTACTTGGTGCGCTGCGACTCCTGAAGCGTGGTCGTACGCCCGTCTGGATTCTCTCCGCCCTGATACATGTAATAGCCCAGCAAGTTAGCGCCAGAACCAATCATGACGGGAATGGTAGCCGGAACATCGTTTGTAGCCAAAACAGGTCTGCGATGATAGGTGTTCTCAATGCCGCCGCCTACCTCGGCAGTTAGATAGGGAGTTTTCTCGCGCAGTTCAGCGTCGTGCTGGATGACGGTTGCGGAGTTACTGCCGATAGCGCCCATGTTGGCCGCCACGCGGCTGGATACGCGAAAGTTGTAGATTTCAGCCGGAGGAAGAACCTGTATGCTCTCATCCCATGGAGCATCGGGATAGCCGCCGCCATAGACTGGCAAAAACAGATCTTCCGGAACCACGGCCTTGTCCCAGCCCGTTACCGTATACATCGGGACGTCCAAGCCACCATCAATTGCCATTCTTTTAAGAGTCGCCAAATGTTCTCGCCCTTGTCCTGGGCCACGAAGCGCGTATTCGTTTTCTATCTGGATGCCGATTACAGGACCGCCATCCTTCCATAACAGCCCATGAAGCTGCTGGCCAATCTGTGCATAGAATTGCCTAACTTCGGCGAGATAGACTGGATCGTTTGAACGCACGGCACTGTTTTTGAGCACCCAGTCCGGCAGCCCGCCATTGCGAGCCTCGCCGTGGGCCCACGGGCCGATGCGCGGGTAAAGCAACATCCCATGCTTCGCGCAGAGTTGCGCAAACCTCCGCAGATCCCGCTGGCCGCTCCAATCGAACTGGCCTTCGATCTCTTCGTGATGGATCCAGATAACATAGGTCGCAATCACCTGAACGCCACTGGCTTTCATCTTGAGGATTTCTTCTTCCCAGTAGGCTTCCGGATAGCGCGAATAATGGAACTCGCCCATGACCGGAATCCATGGCCTCCCATCTCGCATCAGGTACTGGTTATTCACGGTCAGCGTGCTTCCATCCCGTGCGCGATCATTGCCAAGCTGTGTGGGAACAGGTCTAGGCGCTGAGGTTGCAGCCGTTGCATCGAAAACCAAGCGGTTGGCCGGAGGCTGCGCGCATAAAAAGCTCGCAAAGACGAAAATGAATGAAGATACTGCAAGACGGCGCATAAACCTTATACCTTTCAAAACACACGCATCCAAGAGACAAAGAATGGAAAAGCGTTCTGAGATGTCACAACCTGCTTTACTGTTAGCGTTTGTCTCGTAACGCATCAATTACTGGCAATGCGTTTCCATCGCTGTCAAAAAAACCTTTTCCCTGCAACACACCTTCAGCTGCGGGCTCCCACCAGAAAACGCCCTGGCCCAGCCCATGCGGAATGGAGCGGACCGCGACATTGACCGCGCGCAAAAAATCCGCCTGGCCTGCCGGACTTTCTGGAAATTCTGATTTCTTGCCAATGAAATCGCCGGGCGTCCAGTTATAGGCAGTTTCGACAACGATGATGGGGTGCTGGTAGCGAAGCGCAAGATCATGCAGATTGCCGCGCAGTTTGGCGATACCTCCATGCCAGCGTGGATAGTAGGAAAGGCCAATCACGTCAAAAGGCACATGCCGGGAGATTAGATTGTCAAAGAACCAGACGGCAGCGTCGTAGTCTCCGCTGCGCTCAATGTGAATCATGATGCGCGGCATGGGCTGTGTCCCACGCCCTGCCCCCACGCCGCGAATGCCCGCCTTGAGCAGATCGGCGAAGTAATCCAAGTTATCCGGGAGTTTGCCGTCTGGCCATAGCATCCCATGAGTAATCTCATTGCCAACCTGGACCATATCCGGCATGACGCCTTCGCGGGCAAAAACGGCAATGGTGTCGCGTGTATAGCTGAAAACCTGATCTACAAGCTGCTTGTGCTTGAGATTCTTCCATGCCACGGGTGTGGTCTGCTTATCTGGATCGGCCCAACTGTCGGAATAGTGCAGATCGAGCAGCAGATGAAAACCCTGCGCCTTTGCCTGCTTGGCCAAGCCCAGCGTGTAATTCAGATCATTGGGAAGATTGTCTGGACTTGCGGACGGATCGCGGAATACGCGCAACCTAACCCAATTGTATTGGTGCTCGCGTAGCAGGACCAGCACATCCACGGGCTGCCCATTCTCCTTGAAAACCATTCCATCCCGCTCGCACTTTCCAAGGTAAGAAACGTCCGCGCCAATGGCATAACTCTGTCCCCGCGCCTGGCTTGTTAAGCATAAAGCCAGGAAGAGAACAACGGTTAGCTTGGGGTAAGTGCGCAAGTCAGTTCACCATTGATTTGCTGCTCAGGCAACGGAAGAATACTTTAACTGCTTCCGTTGCCCGATTGCCTTCCGGTTAGCTGCCGGGAGATTGGTTAGTTAGAAGTAGAACTTGGCAGCCAGGGATATTTCGCGGTGGCCGGTTTTATTGTTTGTAGTGCCGGCCGAAGTCGAACTGGTCGCACCGCCGGCCGCACTGAAGCCCATGTCCATTCGGCTATCGTCGTCATAGCGGAGGAACTCGTTCCACGGATGGTTGAAGAGGTTGAAGGCCTCGCCGCGCACTTCCAACTTGCGGCTGCCACCCATAGCAAAGGCCTTGAAGAGACCAACCGAGTCGTTGATGTAGGCCGGCCCGTGAATGTACGGCAGGCGATAGGTTCCGTTGGCGAGATACGACGGCGCGACAAAACAAGCTGGATTGAAGTACTGATTCTTTGCCAGATTCTTGCGCGGATCGCAGATCATCTTCGGCACGGCGATTTCGTCCGGCGTGCCATCGGTGAAGGCGCCGCCGTTGGTGGTCAGCGAAACGTTGCTGTTGGTGTTTCCATTGACCGTGGCGGAAACCGTGCCCCAGATGCTGATCGAGTTCTGGCTCATGGCATACTCGTTGGCGTTGTAAGTCGAGTTCTGAATCGGTCCCCCCGTCATCGCCTGGAAGAGGCCGGAGACCTTCCAGCCATCGGCAATGCCGTTGAGCAGTTTGTGGTTGCCAAGATACTTGCTGCCAAAGCTGGGCAGATTCAGATAGTACGAAAAGCTGACCACCTGCGAACGGTCAAAGGGCGTCGGCCCATACCAGCGCTTCATGTCAAAGGCATCCTCGGCGTTATAGGCCAGCGACTTTCCGAAGGTATAGCTTCCCCAATAATTCAACCAGCCCTTCTCCCGCGTTACGGTCAATTGCAGCGCGTTGTAATTCGAGTTCAGGTTATGGAAGTGCGTAGAGATATCGCCAAAATTCATGTACGGACGGGCCTGCTCGTCATACCAGGTGCCGTACCACGGACCAGTCTCGGTGCCCTCGGGAACCGCGTTCTGAATGCCGTAACCCACCAGGTTGTGGCTGGAGTTAGCCACGTAGTTGGCTTCGACCTTGTTGGCTCCCCAGAAGATGTGGGAAAGCGCCAGATTCCACGAGTAGGTCACCGGCATGCGGTGGTCCTTCGGCGCAGCCGAGCCCCAAACCGTCGGCGGCACGCTCGTCGTGCTCAGTGAGGAAATGCCCTTGAGGGTATAAGGCGTTGTGCCAGCCCACGAACTAACCACTTGGAAGTTGGGCGGCGCCATGATCGCCGAATAGGCATTGTTGCCTGGATCCGCATAGTAGCTGGTGCCGAAGCCGCCGCGCAGCACGGTCTTGCCCGAGCCGGTCAGATCATAGGAAAAGCCCACCGAAGGCGCCCACTGGAAACCAGGAGCCTTGGAGCCCGCCAGCGGAATCTTCGAGTTCGTCGAGTGGGATTCCATGCCGGCGAAGTTGCTGTAATCCGCGGTCGCTGCCGAGGTGTCGTCACCTGGGACAAAGACCGCAATGTGTCCGTTCTTGTCGTACCACCAGCCGATATGATCCATGCGAATGCCGTAGTTCAGCGTCAGCTTCGACGAAGCCTTCCAGGTATCCTGCGCAAAAAGGTCGTAACGGTTGATCGCCATGTTGGCTTTCAGGTTGCTGCTGGACTGGGAAAAATACGCGGTGTTGCCAATCAGCAGGTCGGCCCAGTCATTGCCCGTCAGCGAGTTATAGTTTTCCGTGTCCACCGAGCCGTTGTCGTTGCCCGTGGTCAGCAGGTTGTATCGGCCCACCTGCGCATAGACACCGGCGCGGAACAGATGTGTGCCCTTCAGCAGCGTAAGTCCGTCGTTGAGAGTGATGTTATTCTGCACGCCAAGATACGGCGGCGCTTCGCCACCGGCGATATACAGTCCGCCCAGGTTTTTTTCGAAGCTCACATTGGGAAGCAGATCGTTTTTCGTGGTGAAGAGGTTGCCGTAAGGGTAGTCCAGCGCCGTCCTGGAAAGTGAACTCGTATCGCCAATCGCGGTCTTCAGCGTGAAGCGCGTATAGCCGAGCGAAGCCTCATTGGTCAACGCCGGGGTCACGACACTGGTCAGGTTCAAGTTGACCGAATTGGAGGCGTTCTTCTGCGTCTGCGCAGCCGGATACGGAACATTGTTCCACTGATTCCATGGACCGTAAGGCGAAGGCACGCTCTCGTTTTCGTGGTTATAGCGGAGCGACAGGTGCTCGTTGTCGCTGATTGCGTAGTCGATCTTGGCGATCTCCTGATTGCGCGGCTGCGAGACCGTGTAGTCGGTGATCAGGTTATAGCCGTCGTGCAAACTTGGATCGACGTTGGCCGCGGGAATCGCATTGAGCAGAATCTGTCCGCCCTTGTCGATCGAGCTGATCTTGCCCCAATTGCTTCCATAGCCGACAGTATTTACGCAGCTGGTGCTCCAATAGCTGCCGCTGCACGGCTGGATGCCAACCGGCCAGCCTACATAGCCATTGCCGCTATTGGAAAGCTTGCTGAGATAGGCGGAGTCGGTAAAGTCGCCGTTGGCCATGCCCGTGCCGGTGTAACCGGGCGATCCTGCCTCGGCCGGCACCTGCGATTTGCGCGGCGACAGATCGACGTGCTGCTGAGAGATTTCACTGGCCACAAAGAAAAACAGTTTGGAGGTCTTCGGCACCACTGGGCCGCCAAGCTGGATCTGCGGATAAAACAGCGAGGTCTGCGGAGCCGGAAGGCTGTTGTACTTCTGTTGCCAGTCGACGGCATTGAGAGCGTGATTGCGCGCCGTTAGTTCGACCAGGCCATGATAATCCCGGCCTCCCGATTTGGTTTCCGTGGAGACGACGATGGGGCCGTTGGGTTGCGCGGCAGAGTAGGCCGCCGATTCAACTTTCAGTTCGGAGATCATGTCAACGTTGGGCGTAACGGCCGCGGAACCAGCCGTATTCAGATCGGAGATCGAAGCGCCATCGCTGACCAGCGCCACCTGATCGAAGCGGTTGCCGTTGACGGTAAAGGAGCTGGAGTTCTGCGTGAAACCCGCCGAACTGCTGTTATAAGCGCCGTTGAAGCTGCCAGTATTGGCCGCGCCCGGTATCAAGCCCAGCAGTTCGATGGCGCTGCGGCCTTCAATATCCAGGTTGTGCAATTGCGTATCGCTAATGGTGTAGCTGACCTCGCCCGAGGTCGTTGGCGTCAGTTCGTTGGCTTCGGCTGTAACCACCACCGAAATGCTGGTCGCGGCCACGGTCAGCACAATGCCCTTCAGCTCGATCTGATCGTTGATGTGAACCGCCACCCCCTTGCGCAACAGGCTATTGAATCCAGGCGCAGACACCTGCACGTCATAAACGCTCACTGGAACACCGACCAGCGAGAAGACCCCTCGCTCATCGCTTGTGGTCGAGCGGGTCACGCCTGATGCTTCTTCGGTAACATCAATCTTCGCTTTTGGAATGACGGCACCGGTCTTGTCCACCACGGTCCCCGTCAGCGTCGCCGCATTGCTTTGCGCCCATGCGGCTGTCATTCCAAACAGCAGCACGAGGGCAAACGTCACTCCGATTGCAATCCTGTGAGCAACTGGCTTCATGTGAATTCCTTTCATCTGGCACTCCTCAAATTCAAACTTCCAGGACAGGACTCATTGCCCGCCCCCATACCGGCGCATCTGTCTGTCACGCGGCAGAGAACTTTCTTATCCAATGAGTCGCATATTACACTCGCCGATAGGCCACTCGAATCCGACTTTAGTCGGATTGTATTTGTTTTGTGCTGGATGGATCGGATGTCATTGCGATGAACAGACGACTCAGGAATCAAACTGGGCCCTTCCACTGGCGCTTTGGTCCCATTAGGGCAAGAGACTGCTATTCGGCTGGTCGCGTTTTTTTTGTTTCGAAGAAGGCGGATGCGCCAACTGAAATAGAGTGCGCTATCATGTGAGATAGATTACGGTTGTTCTTCGCGGAACAATTTGGGATAGAATCTACATCACGACAATGAGATTTTTCGCCAAACCCGTTGCCCTGGCACTCAGCATCCTGCTGTGGGCACCGGCTGTGCTCGCGGAGATGCCATGCGCTGCAAGCAGTTGCGCCGGGGATCACTGCGCAAGTTGCTGCCAGGGAATGGAAATGGGCACGTCGGCGATGAATGCGCAGGCGGAGAAGGAGCTCGCTCCGACTCCCATGGAGTCTTCTGCACCCCTGTGCAACTGCATTTCGAGCGATGAAGTATCGGCGCCAGCGATGAACCAAGAGGCGCAGAGAATCGCGGCGCCAGTAGCATCCTCGCTCGATCTTGTATCGCTTCAGGCTGATCTTGCGCAATTTGCGTCGGAGAGCTATCGAACACCGCCTATCCGTGCCTTCAGTTGCAGCTCCCAGTCCGTACTCTGCACTTTCCAGATCTGATCGCTCTCTCGATAGAAAAACTGCGGCTCCCGCAAGGGAACTGCTGGCCTTTTCTCTAATCAATCGAGGAGTAAACCATGAAATCTCTGTGGCTGTACGCTTTTCTGGTGGCGTATTCGGCAACGCTGGTATGGGCGCAAGGCAAAGCCGCGTCGCAAAACGACGACAATCGGCCCACTGCTGATGCGCAGGTGCTTCGTCTGGACGATGTCGTTCGCGAGGCGCTTGAAAAAAGCCCGGAGGCGGAAAGCGCTCGGCACGCGATCAAGGCGCTCGAGTATCGCATTGCTCCGGCCGAAGCCCTGCCCGACCCTACGGTTGCGGTGGGGTGGGCGGGCAATCCAGCGCCCTTCAGCATCATGGCGCGCGATGCGTCGAGTTATCGCGGAGTGACGGTCTCCGAGCAGTTTCCTTTTCCCGGCAAACGGAAACTGCAAGGGGCCATCGCGAGCAAGGATGTGGAGGCCGCGCAAGCCAATGATGAGGCGATTCCCCGCCGCATCACGGCTGAAGTCAAGGTCGCCTACTACGAGTATTTTTACAACGACAAAGCCCTGCAGACCGCCAATCGCAACAAGGCGACACTGGAGGAACTGGCGCAGATCGCCGCCGCTCAGTATCGCGCTGGCAAGGCTGCGCAGCCCGACGTGCTGCGCGCTCAGGTTGAGGTTTCGCTGATGCTGGAAAGGATCATCGTGCTCGAGGCGCAACTCTCGACGGCGCAGGCTCAGCTCAATGCGCAGATGCAGCGCGCTCCTGAGTCGCCTCTGCCGCCAGCCGAAGAAGTTCAACCAGTCGAAATGACCTCATCGCTCGATCAACTCTATGCACTCGCTGCTGAAAACGATGCCGAAGCGCAGGGCGATCAAAAGCAGATCGAGCGCAACCGTCTTGCCGTAACACTCGCGGAGAAGCAGCTCCGCCCCGATCTTGGTGTTAGCTATATGTTTCAGCAGCGTGCAGATCAGCCGGTCATGAACGGCCTCACCTTCAGCGTAAACCTGCCTATCTTTTCCAGATCGAAGCAACATCCGGCGATCAGCGAGGCCAGCGAAAACCTGATCAGCGCTGGAAAAACACGCGATGGGCGCTTGAATCAAGTTCGCCTCGCCGTACGGCAGCAGTATCTGACGGCCAAGGCGGCGGAAAAGCTGATGAGCCTCTATACAAAAGGCGTGATTCCGCAGAGTTCGTTGGCGCTGGAGTCTTCGATGGCCTCGTATCAAACCGGCAAGATCGCTATCCAACCGGTCATCGAGAACATCACCACTCTGCTCGATGATGAGACCGACTATTATCGCCAGTTAGCCGACTATCAAACCGCACTGGCTCGCATTGAGAGCCTGACGGGAAGCGATGCCCTGGCTAATCTGACGACCTCAACACCGGCGATTCAACTCGTCCCGAAGGAGAAGTGACCATGCGCCTGAATGTAGATATGAATCAAGGAGGCCGCGCTGCTGGCTTCTTCAGAAAAGGAATTGCTCTTGTGCTACTCGGTATCGCCTTGGGCGCGGTCTATCTTGCCACCACGCATCGCTGGCCATTTGCGCAGAGCACGGCGCAGCAGGCCCCGGCAAAGAGCAACGTCCTCTATTGGTACGATGCGATGAATCCGCAAAATCACTACGACAAACCAGGCAAAGCTCCCGACGGCATGGATCTTGTGCCGATGATGGCCGCGCCGCAATCTCAGTCGAGCACTGTAACATCTTTGGCGCAACACAAAATACTCTACTGGTACGATCCGATGCATCCGGCGTATAAGTCGGATAAGCCAGGCATCGCGCCCGATTGCGGTATGGCGCTGGTTCCCAAATACGCCGATGAAGCCGCATCGGGCCAACTGCCGCAAGGCGCAATTGTCGTGCCCGCGGACAAGCAGGTCCTGGCCGGAGTGCGCACCGCATTAGTGGAGCGCAAAGCCCTTGCTCGCGAGATTCATACAACCGCGCAGGTCGTCGCCGATGAAAGCCGAATCTCTCACGTTCACGTCAAAGTCTCCGGCTTCATTGATCGTACCTATGTCAGTTCGATTGCCCAGTTAGTGCACAAGGGACAGCCGCTCTTCACTTATTACAGTCCAGATCTGGTGGCTACCGAGGAAGAGTATCTGATTGCCAAGCGCGGCGATAGAACGCTGAGCAGCGCACCTTTCAAGGAAATCGCACAAGGCGCGCAATCCCTGCTTGACTCCGCGCGCCAAAGACTCCGCTATTGGGATGTTACCGAGGAGCAGATCCGTCAGCTCGATCAGAGCGGCAAGGTCAGCCGCACCATGACAATCTACTCGCCGGTCAGCGGATTCGTCACCGACCGCAAGGCCTTTCCACAAGCTTCGATCACGCCCGACACGGAACTCTATACAATCTCCAATCTGTCGAGTGTCTGGGCTCTGGCTGACATCTATGAAAATGAAGTTCCTTATGTTCGCGTGGGCCAACGCATGACTTTTTCGCTGAGTTACTATCCCGGCAAGACTTACTCGGGAAAAATATCATTTATCTATCCCACAGTCGATCCGCAGACGCGCACAGTAAAGGTTCGCGTGCAACTGGCAAACCCTGGCTACATTCTCAAGCCGCAAATGTTCGCCGACGCGCAGGTGCATGTGGATTATGGCACGCAGATCGCGGTGCCGCGCGAGGCGGTCGTTGATTCCGGAACCGAGCAGCAGGTTTTTGTGGCGCAGGCGGGAGGCATCTTTGTGCCGCGCAAAGTTACAGTGGGCGCAACCGTTGACGATCAGGTTATCATTCTTTCCGGATTGAAGGCAGGTGAAACCGTTGTAACTTCAGGTAACTTTCTCATTGATTCCGAGAGCCGCCTCAAAGGCGCGCAGAGCCCCACACAACACTGAGGAGAAGCGCCATGATCGATAGAATCATCGAGTTCAGCGACAAGAACCGATACCTGGTCCTGCTGCTCGCGCTTGTCGCCGTTCTGCTGGGTTGGCGTTCGATGCGCGAAACCAAGCTGGATGCGATTCCCGATCTTTCCGAGACCCAGGTGATCGTCTACGCCAAGTGGGATCGCAGCCCAGAGATCATGGAAGATCAGGTCGCGTACCCCATTGCCTCGGCCTTGCTGGGACTGCCCAAGGTTAAGGATGTGCGCGCCTACTCCGACTTCGGGTACTCCTACATCTATATCGTCTTCGACGAAGGCACCGACATTTATTGGGCGCGTTCGCGCACGCTCGAGTACATGAATGCAATCACGCAGAGGCTGCCCAAGGGCGTCAACGTCGAACTGGCCAAGGATGTTACTGCGGTGGGATGGATTTATCAATATGCATTGGTCGACACCACCGGCCGCTGTAGCATCGAGCAACTGCGCACTTACCAGGACTGGTATATGCGCTATGCGCTGCAGACGGTTCCGGGCGTGGCCGAGGTTGCGCCGGTCGGCGGTTTCGTGCGCCAGTATCAGGTAAACGTCGATCCGAATAAATTGCTTGCCTACAGAATCCCCATCCAAACAGTCAGCGATGCGGTGCAGAAATCGAACAATGATGTAGGCGGACGGTTAGTCGAGTTCACCGGGCGCGAATATATGGTGCGTGGACGCGGCTATATTCGCTCGCTCGACGACATCGACAATATCTTCGTCTCGTATAATGCGCAGACTGGAACTCCTGTGCTGGTGCGCGACGTAGCCACTGTAGCCTTTGGACCCGATCTGCGCCGCGGCGTCGCCGACCTCGACGGAAAAGGCGAAGCAGTAGGCGGCGTAGTTATCATGCGCTTTGGCGAGAACGCAGAAAAAGTTATCGAGCGCACCAAAGAGAAAATCAGAGAGATCGAACCGACGCTGCCCGCGGGCGTAAAGATCGTTCCCACGTATGATCGTTCCGAATTGATCGATCGCGCGGTTGAGAATCTCAGGCACACTCTGATCGAAGAGCTGGTCATCGTCAGCATCATCGTACTGATCTTTCTCTGGCACTTGCGTAGCGCGCTGGTTCCTATTCTGATCATTCCTGTCACGGTGATTTTGGCTTTTATTCCCATTCAACTGTCAGGAATGACGGCTAACATCATGTCTCTGGGCGGCATTGCCGTAGCGATCGGCGCACTGGTCGATGCTTCAGTTGTGCTTGTCGAGCAGACACACAAGAAGCTGGAGCAGTGGGAGGCGGCAGGACGACCTGGGCCTTCTCATGCCGTGGTGTTGGCGGCGGTCAAAGAGGTCGCAGGACCGAGCTTCTTTGCACTGCTGGTCATTGCAGTTGGTTTTCTTCCCGTCTTTACTCTTGAAGGGCAAGAGGGCCGTCTCTTCAAGCCTCTGGCCTTCACCAAGAACTTTTCCATGGCAATTGCCGCGCTGCTTTCGATCACGCTTGCGCCGGCGCTGCTGCGCATTCTTTTTTCGCGCATCGATGAGCTTCACTTTCGCCCGCGTTGGCTGGCCAGAATCGTCAATGCAATCTATGTCGGCAAGATCCACAGCGAGGAAGACCATCCTATCAGCCGCCCGATGATGAAGCTTTATCATCCGGTGGTTGAATTTGTGCTCAATCATCGCTGGCTCACCGTCTGTTTGGCGTTGCTGGCAATGGCTTTCACCATCCCGGTCTACTTCAAGCTTGGTTCGGAATTCATGCCTCCGCTCGATGAGGGAACGCTTCTCTATATGCCCTCGACGCTTCCCGGTATCTCGGTCGCCGAGGCGACGCGGCTGCTTGAAGAGCAAGACAAGATACTAAGCAGCTTTCCCGAGGTGGAGAGAGTCTTCGGCAAGGCAGGACGCGCCGAAAGCGCCACGGATCCCGCGCCTTACTCAATGATGGAAACGACTGTCGTGCTCAAGACTCAGGATCAATGGCCCAAGATTGAGCGCTGGTACACGAAGCGAATGCCGCAATGGATCTGGCCCGCGTTGCGAACGATTTGGCCCGACCATATCAGCACGCAAGAGCTGATTTATGGACCCGGCGGATTGAACGAAGCATTGCAAATTCCCGGCGTTTCGAACGCGTGGACGATGCCGATCAAAGCGCGTACCGATATGCTTTCCACGGGCATTCGCACCCCGCTCGGCATCAAGGTGCAAGGAGCCGATCTCGATCAGATTCAGCAGATCGGCGCGCAAATCGAAAGTGCTTTGAAGAATGTGCCTGGAACCGCGAGTGTCTTTGCCGAGCGCACCAGCGGCGGATTCTTTCTTGACTTCGATCTCAAGCGCGACCAATTGGCACGCTACGGACTTACCATCGATGACGCGGAGAATGTTGTAACTTCGGCGATCGGAGGCGATACGATGACCACCACCATTGAAGGCCGGGAGCGCTATACGGTCAACGTGCGCTATCTGCGCGATTACCGCAGCGATATTGACTCTCTGCGGCGCGTGCTGGTGGCCACACCCTCCGGCGCGCAGATTCCGCTCGGGGAGATCGCCGAGATCCGCATGAAGAGCGGGCCGGGAATGATCCGCGACGAAAACGGCCGACTAAGTGGGTATGTCTATGTTGATGTTACAGGACGCGATATTGGCAGTTATCTCAGAGATGCAAAACAGGCTGTCGCCGAAAGAGTCAGAGTTCCAACCGGCTACCAACTTATCTGGAGCGGACAATACGAATTTATGCAGCGCGTTACGGAGCGGCTGAAGCTGGTGGTGCCGATTACCCTCTTCATTGTGATGTTGCTACTCTACTTCAATACCGGCTCGGCGGTGAAGACCGCGATCATTCTGCTGGCCGTTCCTTTTTCAGCCATCGGCGCCGTATGGATGCTCTATCTGCTGCACTACAACATGAGCATCGCGGTGTGGGTGGGCCTGATCGCGCTGCTTGGCGTCGATGCGGAAACCGCCGTCTTCATGCTGCTTTATCTGGACCTGGCCTATAACGAAGCCATACAGAATGGCGGCATTCATGGATGGGACGATCTGCGCGAGGCGATTGTGCGTGGCGCCGTGAAGCGGTTGCGTCCCAAGGTGATGACCGTGGCCTGCATGGTCTTCGGATTGATGCCTATTATGTGGTCGGTGGGCACAGGCGCCGATGTAATGAAGCGCATTGCCGCGCCGATGCTGGGAGGCATTCTCACTTCGTTCCTGATGGAGTTGGTGGTTTATCCCCCCATCTTTGCCATCTGGAAGTGGAATTGGGAGGTCAAACCGGCGCAGAAACGCCTCATGCAGCCGACCGAGTCCAACCTTTCATCTTGATGATTATCTGTGCGGAGTTATGCCTGCTCCGCGCACGACGCTAACCGACAAGTTAACAACCAACGCTCAAGGAGAAAAACGATGAAGAAAAGAATGATCATCACCGCCGCCGTTCTGTTTACCTTGCTCACGCCCGCAATGCAGGTCGCCTATGCAGCATCGCAAACCTTCACCGGCGTCATTAGTGATTCAATGTGCAAGAAGAAACACATGATGCCAGGCAAGACCGATGCCCAGTGCACCGAAGAATGTGTCAAAGCCGGGGCAAGCTACATCCTGGTTTCGGGCGACAAAGTCTATACGCTCAGCGCCAAAAAGGGACTCATTTCGCCCTTTGCAGGAAAGAAGGTGCAGGTGCAGGGGAACCTGCAGGGAACCTCCATTGCCGTGACGGCGATCAAATAGCTCGCGTCAATTCTAAAAGTGGTCTTCCAGCGTCAGAATGGGCTGCATCCACAACCCTTTCTGACGCAATTCAATTGAGAAGAAAAGCGAAGATCAGTGTCTACATGAAGATTTACGCCTAAACGTTACAAGATCGATACCGGAACGCCGATTGCTCGTCGCGCAACAGGTCGAGAGATTCGAGACGAGATTGGGCCTGAGACCTCTTGTACCAGCGGCAATGCGATAAAAATCAGACAAATGAGATGAATCCGCCATTGCGACTGCGCGCTGGCATTCATTCGGCTCAGATGGCCCGCAAGTTAATGATTACGTGATCTTTATACGACAGTTTGTACTTATTACTCAACGGAGCAAGCATCGCAGTGAATGAACCACTTGTTTTCAACAAGGCAGAACAAACTTGAAAATGGACAGCTCAGAAATGGTGCAGGGCTTTTGGGGGTCTCTTTGTAAACTATTGATTCTATGGAGCGGGAGACCGGGATCGAACCGGCGACATTCAGCTTGGGAAGCTGACGTTCTACCACTGAACTACTCCCGCGACCTGTTTTCAACAAACAACCTACATACTTTTAAGAAGTGACGCACAAGCCCCTGGCAATGAAACGGACTCATTCACTCCACGCCGATGGCGGCGGCTGCAACGCTCAATCAGCAGCAAAACCAAGCTGACAGTGTACGTAAACTCCGTTGCTCCCTAGCCCTAGCTTGGAAACTAGACTCTATTCTACTGGCCCCAGCGGAAAACGTCGAGTAAGGCAAAACCACAACGCACCAGCAGTTCGCATATGCCGGTTTGCCGTTTCCGGGCCGTTTCCGGCAACGGAAGCATTCAGCACCTTGTGACACTCGGAATGTCACAAGGCGCTGAATGCTTCCGTGGATTCCAAACAAATCGCAGAGGCAAGTCCATTTTATCCAGAAAAATCGTTTTTTATACTTACTTGCCGGAGCTGCTTACGATAACCGATAATGACGATGCCACATGAAATGCACATCAGAGGCAAGCTGGTTGCCTACGCAACTTGCGGCTTTTTGCCGGTTCTCTTTGTGTGCGCGCACGCCCTTGAAGGCTGTGGAGAACCTTTAGTTCGCGCCAGGAAGCAGGCTCCGGATTTCGAGCGCGAAGAACACGGACAAGAAGAAGAGTAAGAAACCAGGTTTGAAAGTCCAGCAACAAGAAAGAGTGAACAAATATGGCACGCTTCATCATTGGCATTGACGTAGGCACGGGCGGAACGCGCGCGGTTCTGGTCGG
>Ga0255348_1000038_pt1 | contig 71621 bp, 49 predicted proteins | sample CBST25v5metaG_FD_189945 | JGI IMG/M metagenome (GOLD analysis project Ga0255348, IMG submission 189945) | Peat soil microbial communities from Stordalen Mire, Sweden - C.B.S.T-25.v5 | ecosystem: Environmental > Terrestrial > Soil > Wetlands > Peat | place: Sweden: Norrbotten County, Stordalen... | reverse complement strand
CCATGGAACCGGACTTGATGGTTCGCCTGCTGCGCGCCTGCATCTGCACACAAACCATCACTTACAAACAGCTTGTCGCCTTGCCGGAACTAGCTTGATATTCATCTTCCTAAAATGCTCTGACGTCCTACTGCTGCACGACTGCGTTGTAGCCGTCGTTGAGCAGCTTCTGGCGTGTGGCATAGGCGTCGCTGCGGCTGTTGAAGGGACCGATCCGCACGTGGAACTGGCCGTCAGCGGCATCGCGGCGGACGGCAGCCGCATAGCCCCGCTTGCGCAGCGCGCCGACCAGCACATCGGCGTCTTCCTGGTGCGAAACAACAGCAATCTGAACCATCAGCGCGCTGGTTGACGCGGTCTTGAGCGCCGGGGCAGGCTGACCGGATGCGGGCGTGGAGGCCAAAGCGGGCCTCACGACCGGCGTGGCGGAGTTGGCGCTGGTGGAGGGCATCACGCCTGCATTCTGTGTTCCGGCGGGGGCAGCGTCTCTTGCGTCAGTCGCGGACTGATTGTTCGCAGTGCTTTGCGGTTGGGACTTGACCTGCGGAGTTGCCGAAGGCTTGGCAGGGGAACCGGCGGCCGGCAAAGCAGTTCCAGCGCCGGATTGCTGGGCGGCCAATGCATTGTGACTGCTATGGCTGCCTATCGTGTAGCCCAGCCCGAAGCTGAGGCCGCACAGCAGCACAAGGCCAAAAAAGAGGCCCAGCAGCAGCATCGGGCCGAGCGTCAGCTCGGTGTCGCGCCGGTGCTGGCCTGGTTTGAAATCTTCCTCGTCAAAGACTTCGTGCATTGAGCGCTCTCAAGCTTGCGGCCATCTCGCCTATTTGGTCCGTGGTGAAATGAGTTCAGTTTAGGGTCCGGGAAATCCCACCCTTTCGCCAGAAAGAAGGCGAAAGGGTGGGGCACGGGGCGTTATTCGCCACGAGATATTCTGCTTCCGCCTACTTCTTTTCTGTGGCTGCCTTGTTTTCCATGTCTGACTTGGTCAGCGCCGAAACGCCTAGCTTGTTGAACAGCGTCATCATCTCCATGGGCAGCGGGAAGACAATCGTCGTGTTCTTCTCAACGCCGATCTCGGTCAGGGTTTGCAGGTAGCGCAACTGAATCGTGATGGGCTCCGTGGCCAGCAGAGCCGCGGCGTCCACCAGTCTTTGCGCGGCATTGAACTCGCCTTCGGCGTGAATGACCTTGGAGCGCCGTTCACGCTCTGCCTCGGCCTGCTTGGCCATGGCGCGCTGCATCTGCTCGGGCAGGTCCACCTGTTTGACTTCGACAGAGACGACCTTGACCCCGAACGGTTCGGTGCGCTGGTCGATGATGGACTGGATTCTCATGTTGAGCTTGTCGCGATGGCTGAGCAGCTCATCCAGTTCCACTTCGCCCAGCACCGAGCGCAGCGTGGTCTGCGCCAACTGCGAAGTCTGATAGACGTAATCGACCACTTTGATGGCGGCGTCGTAGGGGTTGACCACGTAGAGCGTAACCACGGCGTCCACCTTGAGCGTGACGTTGTCGCGGGTAATCACGTCCTGGGGTGGAACCACGAAGACCTGCTGGCGCAGGGAAATGCGCACCATCTGGTCAAAGGGACGGAAGACGAGGATGATGCCAGGGCCTTTGGGCGCAGGCAGAGCGCGGCCCAGCCGGAAGATGACTCCGCGCTCGTACTCGCGCAGAATCTTGATGGAGTTGAGCAGGTAGAGGACGATGATCGCGATGAAGATCAGAACGGCCGTATTCCCATCAGACATTTGACTTTCCTCACTCAGGACGGATTCTACTCCACTTGTGTTGATGCCGGCGATTGCGGATTTCTTTGCGGTTCAGCGGGCTCGACGCGCAAGAGATACTGCTCACATCCCACCACGCGCAGCGGCGCGCCGGCAGCCACGGGCTCGGTGGTTACGGCGCGCCAGATTTCGCCCTCCACCAGCACCCGGCCCTCGGGGTTCAGCGGCTCCATGGCCGAGGCGCGGCGGCCCACCAGGGCCGATGGACCCAGGCGCGCTTTCATGCGCCGGGCGCGCACCGCCAGGCGGACCAGAAAAACAGTGATGGACCCGAAGGCCGCGCTGACAGCAAAGGCCACCCATGGGTTGATGGCCAGCTCCGGAACCGGCGCGTTCACGAGAGTGAGAGTCCCGAAGGTAAGGCAGACAATCCCGGCGATGGCCAGCGCCCCGTGGCCGCCAAACTTGGCCTCCAGAACCAGCAGCACCAGCGCCGCCGCCAGCAACAGCACGGCCGTGTAGTTGATGGGCAGCAGATTCAGCCCAAAAACAGCCAGCAGCACCATCAGCGTGCCCAGCGCGCCAGGCACGATGGTGCCGGGGGCATTGAATTCGAGATAGATCAGCAGCGCTCCGCCCACCAGGAAGAGCAGGGCGATGTTGGGATTGACCAGCCAGCCCAGCAGCGCATCGCGCAGGCCGGGCCGCAGTTGCTCAATTCGAACCCCGGCCAGATGAAGCACCAGCTTGTTTCCGTCCAGGCGGGTAATCTCGCGGCCATCCAGCGCCCTCAGCAACTCCCAGTCGTTTGAAGCGGTCAGGTCGATCAGGTGCTGGTCCAGGGCCTCCTGAGCGGTGTAGGAGTGGGAGGTGTGGACGGCGGCCTCGGCTGCGTCGGCGTTGCGGCCCCGGCGTGTGACGTAGGAGCGCAGAAAGGCTTCGGCGTCGTTCTCGATCTTCTGGGTCATGGTCGCGTCAGGCTGCGGGCCGAATTCGATTACCGGGTGGGCCGCTCCGGCGTTGGTGCCGGGAGCCATGGCGGCAATGTCGGCCGACTCCAGCAGAAAGAAGCCCGCCGAGCCGGCGCGCGCGCCTGCCGGAGCTACATAAACGATGATTGGAACCTTGGAGGAAAGAATCGCTCCGGCCATGGCGCGGGTCGATTCCAGCAGCCCACCCGGCGTGTCCAGCTCAACCAGCAAGGCACGCGCGCCGTCCGCGTTGGCTTGTGCAATAGCCCGGTCAAGCTCGCCAGCCGTGACCGGCTGAATTGTATCGGAGAGGACAAATTTGTCCACAACCGGCTGCTGAGCAGCCACTGGAATGGCCAACCCGCAGATGATCAGCCCCGCCATCCAAACCAGACCAACTCGAACGTCGAACCTGCTTGGCTGCTGAACCATGCCTTGCTCCCTTCAGGGCTGCAAATGCTCAAACTCCGTGAAAGCTCCTTGAGTCAAAGAATCATCATTCAGAGTTGCCACGATTGCTGTCTTCCGCCAAATATGAACGCAATCGATAGCGGATTTCTTGGCGGCAGACTGGATGAGAGACTAATTCAACCGCAGCCGCGGCGAATCGTCCAGCTTCTTCAGCTTCTCCAACGCCCACAAGCACATCCAGGAAAAGATGAACATTTTTCATGTAAACGCTGATCAGCGATTTCGGATACATGATGGAGTAATCGGAAGCGTCAGAAAGACAGGATTCGATGCCAATGTTGAGAATTCTTGCCAGGAATCCCAGCGAGTCCTGCGGCGGCTTTACGAATCTTCGCGCCAAAGAGAAGTCAAGCGTCTCGACCAAAGCCGGTAATGCCGCGCGAAAGCATTTCTGGGCAAACTCCCTGTCGCGTTCGGCTATCTCCGCGAACAAGGCGCTGGTGAGTTCAACCTGGCCAAGCGCAAAATTGATAGAGCTGAGATCGAAGAAGAGGCCAACTTCCGGCGAGCCCTCCCGAAGCAATGTGGTCTTTTCGTCTCTGACCGACTCAAGTTCCCGACGCGCCGGGGGATAAACCTCGCCGAGTTGCGCCCATTCATTGAGCACATAGGAGTTGCGGACGCCACTCAATCCACGTTCATAGACCAGGGCATTCTCATAAAACCAGCGATACTTATCGAGAGCCTCAGAGTAAGCGCCATTTCTGGTCGAAATGCGCGCGTCCTGGAGCACCTCAATCGGATAAGCGTCTGTCATGGCTGCAAATCCTCTTGGACCAATTACCCTATTTCTGCTGCCCTTCCTTTGCCTCGATCTGCCGTTTGAGTTCCAGCGCCGCAGTGCTCTTCGGGTCAATCTTCAGGGCCGAGCCGAGTTCCTGCTTCGCCTCGTACAGATGGCCTACGGCCAAATCCAGCCGCCCCAGCACCAGGTACGCATCGGCGGAAGGAGTCAGTTCCAGGGAGGTCGTCGCTTCTTTGCGCGCCGCCTCGGTGTCGCCGGTCCGTTCGCGGACCTCAGCAAGTCCAGCGTGCGCGGCAGCCACTTTCGAGTCGGTGGCCACGGCTGCCTGGTAGAGCCGCTCGGCTTCCAGAAGCAGTCCGCGATCCAGATAATCCTTTGCCTGGGCAGAGAGCTGTTGCGCGCGCTCTGAGGGTGACAGCGTGGCGAGGTGCGTAGCATTCAGCTGGTCCATCATCTGCGCGGCCTGGCGAAAGGCGGCTGCGTCAAAATTACGTTCGATGCGCTCCAGCGGATCGGGCTTGGCTTCAACTTCTTCTTCCGCGCCGCCCGGCTTTTCCGCTCCGGCGGCAGGTTGAACGGCCGGCGTTTTGGCCGCTCCGGGCCTGGCAGTTTCTGTCCAGCCCTTCAGCACCGCCTGAGCCTCGGTATCGTTGGGGTGCAGCCGCAGGCACTGGGCCAGCTCCGTCAAGGCTTCGGCGGTGTTGCCGTGATGCTTGAGGCTGATGGCCAGGTTGAAGTGGTAGTCGGCCCCGCTCGGATCGGCAGCTGCCGCCTGGCGGAAAAGCGGAATGCCGTCCTTGCCGCGGCGGGCCAGGGCGATTCCCTGGTTGTTCAGAACCTCAGCCAGCGGCAGAACACGGGCCACCTCGGCAAAGGCCTCCTCGGCATGGGGATAGTCGCCGGAGAATAAAAGCGAAAGTCCGCGGTAGAAGCCAGCCTCAAGAGCGTCGGGGTCGTTGCGGCCCACTTTGGCGAAAGCCAGGGCAGCCTGCTCATACTGTTCGCCGGCATAGTCCTCGCGGCCCAGCGCCATCCAGGCCTGGCTGAACCGTGGGTTGAGCACGACAGCCAAATTCAGGTGGCGCAGGCGCTCCGCCTGGTCGGACTCGGTAATGCCCCGAATGTATTGCTCGAAAGCGTCCAGGCGCATGCCGGAACTGGCGGCCACAAAGGTCTCTTCGGCCACGTTGAAATTGGGATCGAGCTGCCGGGTCAGCTTCCAGGCCAGCGAGTCGAAAACCGAAAGCAGATTGCGCATCTCGCCGCGCGCCGTGACCGGCTGGCTCATGCGCAGGTGGGGCACGTCCACCAGTTGCGCCTCAACCACAATCCCGCTGCCGTCGGTCACGTAGCTGCCCACGATGATCGAATCGGCGTCCAGGGTCTCGGCCAGCTTCAGCGAACTGGCGCGCGAAGGCTGAAAGCCCTGCGGCAGCCCCAGGTGATCCAGGGCATAGATGCGGTCCGCGCGGCTCATGGGGGCGAAGCCGGCCGAGGCCAGGCGGTTTCTCAGAATCTCCGCCGAGGCCTCGCGAATCCACTCCATGCTGGGTTGCCCGGTGCGGTTGTCAAGCGGCAGCACCAGGACGATCCGGCCGCGGTCTCCAGCGGACGGGCTGATTTCTGCGGAGGTCTGAGCGCAGGCGCAAACCGTGAAAAAGAGGGTCAGCGCAAGGCACAATCCCAACGGGGCGGCCAGTTGTCTGACCCGGCCTGAACGAGTTAAAGGAAAGGTATCCACGACACGCTGATTATATGCGTTGCGGCCTGCCAGCGTGGGCTGAATACGATGCTACTGCGGGAATGGCGGGCCAACGAAGGAGACTCAGCCTGCCGGCAGTCTTCCAACCCTTCAGGACCCGGGGCTGTGCTGCCTAGTCTACTTCTTGGCCCACGGCAACAGATTTTTGAGATTGGCCATGAGCCCCAGCTTGGCTTCTTGCTTGCTGGCCGGAGGCTTGGCTGCCGGAGCAACTGGGGTACCGGCTGGCGCGGCTGATGTGGAGGCGGGCTGCTCGTGTTGCGGCTTCGCCCCCTTCCCGGACGGAGCCGGTTCCTTCGCGGTTCCTGGCAACGGCGTGGTTCCATTCACCACATTGGCCGCCGAGAGCGTTGGCGCCGTTTCGTTGTCGTTCTTCTTTACCAGAATGGAGACTCTCCGGTTGGAGGGGTCGGTGGGATTGTCTTTCACGCGCAGCATCTGGTCGGCGTAGCCGCGCACCTGCGATACCTGGTTCGAGCGCACGCCGGCCTGTTGCAGCAGCCGGCGCGCGGAGTTGGCGCGGTCGGCCGACAGATCCCAGTTGCTGTAACCTGTATTGCTGTTGCCGGCGTATGGCGTCGCGTCTGTGTGGCCCTCAATCAGCAGCGAATTGGGCAGCGTCTTCAACTCCGCGGCTAACAGCGTCAGCAGTTGCTGTCCGTTCCCGTTCAGCTTGGGGCTTCCTATCTCATAGAAGGTTCCCGCCTTGCCCTCGATCAGCTCGATGCGCAGCCCCTCGGAGGTGATCGTCATCTCAATCTGGTTGGAGAGCTTTTCCAGATCCTTCCGCGCCTTGATTTCCTGTTCCAGCTTTTCTTTCAGCTTTTCCAGTTGGCCGGTGGTGGCTGAGGATGCCGCTCCCGCGCCGGCGCCGCTCATCGTGGTGCCCATCAGCTTGCCGGTTCCCTTCGGATCGTTGAAGTAGCCGGCCACGGCCTTCTTGACCTGTTCGCTGGAGCCCATCAGCCAGAGCACGATAAACAGCGACATCAAGGCGGTGACAAAATCCGCATAAGCCACCTTCCACGCGCCGCCGTTGTGGCCGCCGCCGTGGCCGGCGACTTTCTTGATGATGATGATCGGTTGGCTCTTGGCTGCCATCATGCCCTGTGCCTTTCTGCAAACGGCTTCGCGGATCTTATGCCGCCACGGCCTGTTCCGTGCTGGCCGCGTGGCTCTTGCAGCTCTTTTCCATCTCGTCGAAGCTGGGCCGCACATGCGCGGGAATCGCGCGCCGCCCCATCTCGATGGCGATCATCGGAGCCGAGCCCTTTAGAAAGGAGAGCATCAGCACCCGCAGCACATGCAGATATTCGTTCTGCCCGCTGGCAATTTTGGCCATGGCGGAGCTCAACGGTCCGATCACGCCGTAGCAGAGCAGAATGCCCAGGAAAGTGCCCACCAGCGCCGCCGCCACTTTCTTTCCGATCTCTTCTTGAGGGCCGCCCAGCGCGCCCATGGTGATGACGATGCCCAGCACGGCCGCCACGATTCCCAGTCCCGGCAGCGCATCCGCCACCGTGCTCAGGGAAGCGACCGGCTGCGTCGCCTCGTGGGCCAGAACCTCCATGTCCAGATCCATCATCTGGTCCATGTCGAATGGTTCCACGCCCCCGGTGATGGCCATGCGCAGCGTGTCGCAGACAAAGTTCCGCGCGGGATGGTCGGCCAGAAACTCCGGATAGTTTTTGAAGATGGCGCTCTTGTCTGGTTCTTCCACGTCCATTTCCACGCTCAGCAATCCCTCTTTGCGTACCTTGTTCAGAAACTGATACATCATCTTGAGCGTGCTCAGGTAACGCTCTTTACCAAAGGGCGAGCCCTTCAGCAGCCCCGCCAGCCCGTGGGCGATCTCCTTGATGATGTGCATCGGATTGGCCGTCAGCAGCGTGCCGGAGGCCGCGCCGACGATGATCAGCACTTCGGCCGGCTGCATCAGAACGTGGATATTGCCCTTCTCCATCAGAAAACCGCTGATGATTGATCCGAAGACGACCAGAATCCCTAGGACAGCGAACATGACGGCCTCCCTGGCGCGGACGTAATCTGGTTCCCGCCTGCATGAAAGCTGGTTAGCATTGCGTTTCTCGCCCTTTCCAGCAAATCAGCCAAACTCTCCTTGCGTTCCGCTTGCGCCGCGCCAATGCTCACGGTCAGCGATATCCGGTCGCCCCACCAGCGGAACTCCGCCGTCCGGGTCAGGCCGGCCAGCAACTGCGCGTGGGCCGCCAGCATCTTCGGCGTGCGTTCATGCGAGAGCACCAGAAACTCATCGTCGCCCCAGCGCGCCAGCTCTTCCGCTGGCCGCAGTCCCCGCTCCAGCGTCCGCTCCACTGTCCCCAGCATCAGCTCGCAGGCGGCGGCGCCATGCGTCCTGCGCAGCTCAGGGGCCTGATCGACGGCAATCCACAGGATGCCGAACGTCTCTCCGCCTTGCAGAAAATCCTCAAACAACGCTGTCAGGCGGTCTTCAAACTCCGCCTGGTCGGTCTCTGCTCTGGAGTCTTCGCCGCACACTCCATGCGGCAAGGCATCCAGGCTCTCGGCGGGATGAAAAACGACTTCCAGGCCGATGCGCTCACCCAGCCCATCCCGCAGCACCAGTGTCCGCATCATCGCCGGGATTTCGTGGCCCAGTTTGTGTTCCAGGCGAACCACGGCGCCATGGCCCGCCCGTTCCCTCGCCACGGGTTCCTGTTCTCCCGCTTGTGCCACGCCGAGCAGAGGTCTCAGCGTCGCAGGCGCCGGACGCCCCACAAGATCCAGGCTCGTATACCCGGTAATGGCCTCCGCTGCCCGGTTCCAGATAACCAACTGGCCTTCCATGTCGAGCAGTGCGAGCCCTTCCGGGTAACCATCCAGCGCGGCTTCAAGAAGTTCCGTGCGCTCGGCCATGCGTGCCTCTCCATCTGCTTCATCGGCGCGGAGCCTGTCGACTTCACTGCGTGGCGGCAAGGAAGAGAATCTTTGATTTTGCTAATGGAAGAGAACTTCGACACGGACCGGAAAGGGGCCGAAACGGCGTCCGCCGAGGCCCTGTTCTGGCCTGCGATACACGCGCGTGAACAGAACCAAAAGACGCCAGTTACGAATTCGCGTGACCCCCGGCGTCGACAGGCTGTAATCTCATCTTAGGAAAGTGTCCAGGCCGGCACGGGATTCTTTTCGACCGGCTGCCATTGGAACATATTCCGGCTTTGAGTGTTGCAGATTGATACACTTCGAGGGTCTTTGGTCATGTGCCGATAGTTCAGAGAGCAGAAACTATGCCAGAGCCAGAGCAGGTGGTTCGGGCCCGGTCGAAGCGCAAAGCGGGTGGGCTTGAACATGGTTTTCGGGATTGAGAGACGGATAGGACTTACATCATGAACAAGATCATCCTGGCCGATTCGCAGGCGATTTTCAGGGCAGGCACAGCCAAGGTGCTTGCCATGGACGAAGACGTGCGCATCATTGCCCAATGCTCCGACCTGGACCGCATGCATCACGCCGTCACCACATTTCCCGGCTCCATCGTTTTGTTTGCCGCCTCGCTGCGGCCGAATATGCAGCGAATGCGCGCGCTGCTGGAGTCTACCGGCAGCCGCGGCATTGTGATTGCCGAGAACAATGAAACTGCGGCCTCTTACATACAGCAGGGGCTTCGCGGCGTTGTTTTTCGCAATGTGACCGGGCCGGCGCTGGCAGAGTGTGTGCGCACGGTTGCCGGCGGCGGCACATGGGCGCCTCCGCAGCTGATGGTGGCCGACTCGCCCGAGGAAGACATGGTGGGTACACGGGTCCGGGACCGGCTCACCCCCAAGGAGATGCGCATTGTCGCGCTCATCGTCCAGGGCTGCAAGAACCGCGAGATCGCTCTCCGGCTCAAGACCACCGAGCAGGTCATCAAAAACTACCTGCGCTCCGTCTATGACAAGACCGGCGTCAGCGACCGGCTGGAACTGGCGCTCTTCACCATTCACCATCGCGTGCTGGCGGCGGCCGCCGCTGACGTGGGCAGCAAGCTCGATGCCGAGGAGTCTGCCGCGCCGTCGGCCGTAGCCTAGAGCATTTTAGTTTTTTGCTATGAACTTCCGTGCCCCATCCATTCCGCTCCTGAGCGAAGTCGAAGGATCTGCGTTTTCCATTCGCGGAAGGGGTGGGATACCGGCAAAATTCCGGTTTACACAATTTCCCAAAAAGTTCCAGCAGCCACTCCTCCGGAATCGCGCTCTACTCGCCCTTGATCGCCGTGGCCCGGTTGTCTGCATAAGTCACGGTCCAATGCTTGCCGTTCTGGTCGTAAGTCACCGTGCGGTCGCCTTCCCGGCTACCGTCCACCTGCAGCTTCCGGCCGATCGCCATGCGCGTCTCCACTTCGCTCATTCCCAGCTTCACCTGGTGCGCGTCGATTGCCGCCCATACATCCTTGGGCCAGTGGTCATAAATCGTGTGCGGATCGTCGTAGTAAAAAAGCAGATCGGAATAATAGGCTTCCTCGCTGCCCTTCATGTATCCGATGGGCGTGGCATAGAGTGCCGTGCTCCCCGGCAGCGCGAAGACGGCAAAGGCCTGCCGGCTGCCGTGCTCGATCTCGTCCTCTACGTTTGCGGGCACGGCCGCCTTCACAATCTTCTTCACTTCCATCCGCTGCGCCGCGGGAATCACCCCCACCCGCTTGGCAAACAGCACTTGCCCGCCCGCGTATGGGTAGTAGGGCATCTTGTACCCGTTCTTCATCCACACCGCAGTGCCTTCCAGCCGCAGCGTGTCTTCAAAGTGCGCCGGAAAGAACTCCCGCATCACCACCAGGTCGTCCTTGCTCAGCGTCTGGCGGCCATTGTCGCTGGGAATCACTCCCGGATTCTGCCGGTGCCTCCACACGGAAAGAAGATAGATGCCGCCAAAAACCAGCGTAACAAGAATCGAAATGAGCACGATTTGACGGTTTTTCACGCGTCCTCCATATGGACTTGATTTGTAACGGATGCCAGGAAACTGATTTCTTCGAATTCTACAAGTGGGCTATAGCATTCCCGCGGATGATGTAACGAAGCTCCGTGCCCCATCCATCCTGAGCGAGCGAAGCGAGTCGAAGGACCTGCTTCTTGTTTTTTTGTGAAATGGGTGGGAAACCACGAATTCAACCCCACAGGAAAAGTGAAAATGCTCTATCTCCGCATGGAATCTACAGCTTCTCCGCCACGCTCTTGGCCTGGGTAAACAGCAGCAGGTAATCCGGGCCGCCGGCCTTCGAGTCGGTTCCGCTCATGTTGAAGCCGCCGAAGGGGTGCGCTCCCACCATCGCGCCCGTGCATTTGCGGTTGAAGTAGAGATTGCCCACGTGGAACTCGCGGCGCGCGCGGTTGAGCTTTTCGCGGTCGGTCGAGTAAATTGACCCGGTGAGGCCGTACTCAGTGTTGTTTGCCACCTTCAGCCCTTCCTCAAAGTTGGTAACCTTGATGAGCGCCAGCACCGGGCCGAAGACCTCTTCCTGGGCGAGGACAGCATCGGGGGCAACGTCAGCAAAGACCGTCGGTTCAATAAAATAGCCTCCATCCGCTGTCGCAAGGGGGTGGCCGCCGGCAATCAGGCGGCCTTCTTTTTTGCCGGTCTCGATGTAGGCCAGAATCGAATCCAGCGCTGCCTTGTTGATCACCGGGCCCAGGCTGTGGTTTTCCACCGGATCGCCCACCGTCAGTTGCGCCACGCGCTCCCGCAGACGCTCCACAAAAACGTCGTAAATGGGCGCTTCGACAATGGCTCTTGAACAGGCCGAGCACTTCTGCCCGCTGAAGCTGAAGGTTGAGGAGACGACGGCCTCGACGGCAGCATCCAGATCGGCGTCGGCGCAGACCAGAATCGAGTCCTTGCCGCCCATCTCCAGAATCGTCCGCTTGATCCAGATTTGATTGGCCCTGGCCTTGGCGGCGCGCTCGTGAATCTCCAGGCCCACGGCCTTGGAGCCGGTGAAGGCGATGAAGCGAGTCTTGGGATGCTCGACAATGGCGTTGCCGAAGGTCGCGCCGGCGCCGGGACAGAAATTGACCACGCCGCCGGGCATTCCTGCCTCTTCCAGCACCTCGACAAATTTGGCCGCAATCGTCGGCGCGTCGCTGGATGGCTTCAAAATCACCGTGTTGCCGGTGACGATGGAGGCCGCGGTCATGCCGGCCATGATGGCGAAGGCAAAGTTCCAGGGGGGAAGCACCGCGCCCACGCCAAGAGGAATGTAGAGCAGTTCGTCGTGCTCGCCGGGGTACTGAATGGCCGGTTGGGCTGTGGCCAGCCGCAAGGCCTCGCGGGCGTAAAACTCAAGAAAATCAATTGCCTCGCCCGTGTCTGCGTCGGCCTCTGCCCAGTTCTTGCCGGCCTCGTAGGTGAGCCACGCGCAAAACTCGAACTTGCGGCTGCGAATGATCTCCGCCGCGTTGAGAAGCAGGGAAGCCCTGGTTTCTACGGCGGTTCTGCTCCAGGACTCGAAGGCGCGCAGCGCTGCCTGCATCGCGATTCCGGCGTGTTCGGCGCCGGTCCGCTGGTGTATGCCGATGGTCTGGGCGGGGCGCGCGGGGTTCAGGGAGCGGATCTTGCCCTCGGTCTTGAGCCGGTGGCCGCCGACGATAAGGTCGTACTCGCGGCCCAGTTCACTTGCGACCAACTCCAATGATTCCTTCATCTTGCGTGCGTTTTCAGGGAGATTGAAGTCGGTAAAAGGCTCATTGCGGAACCAGCCCTGAGGTGAGCGTGGCTGAATTTGGGTGGTAAGAGTTGGATGCGTCATAACCCGTAAATTGTAGTTCAGAACCGCGGCGGGCGGTGAAAACAAATGCGCGCGCAAAGGGAGGGGGAGTGTGAGAGGCCGCGCTCTTTTGTCTCCATTTCCAGATAGAAAGAATTCTGGGTCAGAAAGGCTGAATCGCTCGACCAGGAGGACGGCGCAGTGCTTGTTTCCGCGAAAATCACCCAGCATTGTTCCAGTGAGACACAGAAGTGGTATTCTGGCTCGTCGTCTGATGGGAACGAGGAGGATGACATGAGAAAAGGCATCATATTATTGGCGATCGGGACATTGACGCTTCTGGCGGGGTGTGACAGCCAGGGGGACAAGGCTTCCGGCATTCCGGTTGGGCCCAAATGGAAAGGGGCTCCCTACCGCATATCACTTGACACGCAGGCAGGAAAACCGAACCCGGCGGGCGTGACCATACCGATGATCAAGTACACGGCGAATCCTAACGCGCTGGAGAAGCGCGTCAGCCTCGTCGTGCGATTCGACACGACGGAGGCCAAGGAAGAGGGGTCGCCGACGAACAAGATGATCATGGCCCCGGTGGATATTTCCGGCGAGACGGGAGCCCTTCCGGCGGTATACATGGACACCGCAGACAAGGAGCTATCGACTTTCCTTGGGGCTTACTGCATGAAGGGAAAGGTAAAGATCTCCGTGGCGATAGCCAGGTCGTCGCTCAGCAGCCGAGCCATCGATGCCGAGGTGGAAGCGAAGCGCCTGTCAGACTGGCTGCCGGTTGAGGTTGTATTCAAGAACCCCCATCCGAAGTGCTAGAGCATTTTTACCGATCGTGTAAGAAAGCTCCGTGCCCCATCCATTTCACGCTTTTTGTGAAATGGGTGGGAAGCCACGAATTCAACCCTGCAGGAACAGTGATAATGCTCTGGCCTGGAGTACGGGAGATCTGCGCTTGCCAGGAACGTTGACGGAGCGCAGGCCGAACCCGCGTACATCCGTCTTTGGCTATAGCAAATTCAGAGTTGCTGTAGGGTGAGTCAATGCAGCCGAGTGCCGTTTTCCTCAAGAAAACGGCGCCTTGCACGATCTCACCACCGGCACGTGAACTCTGAATTTGCTTTACTGCTCCGGGCCGGGCTGCGTTGCCCAGGCCTGCGTGCCGAGGCTCTGGCAGGAGAGTGTTGCGATCTGTGAGGCGCGCCGCAGGGCCGGCTCAAACTCCGGACTGAGGCCGTAGCTGTAGCAGAAGGCTCCGTGCAGGACGTCTCCGGCGCCAAGGCTGTCAGCGGCATCGACCTGCTTCACCTCAATCTCGAAGCGTCGGCCGCGCTCGCAGCCGAGGATGGATTTAGCGCCACGCGTGAGGGCGACGCAGGGAACGCCCTGTGCCGCGAACCAGGCGAAGAGCGCCTCCGTGTCGCCGCCGAGACCGGGAACATTGAAGCGTTCGCTGCAAATGGCGACGGTCAACAGAGGAGCCAGCTCGTCGGTTCCGGGCTTCCAACTGCCGCCGTCCAGACAGAGCGCTGCGCCCGCGGCGCGGCAGGCGGCCAGCAGTGGCAAGGTCTCCAGCAGATGAAAGCCGTCCGATAGAATGACCGGCCGAACTGCGCCCCAGTGAGCGCCCATCTCCGCGGCCCAGGAGCCGCTCAGCCGTTTCAGCTTCGTTTGCTCAAGGGGCGGATTGACGCAGGTGCGGCTGCCGGTGGCGCTGTTCAGCAGAGCGGTCACGAGCGGCGTTTCATAGGCTGTTCCAGCCGCGAGATCGAAGAGTGCAATGCTGTGGAGCGCCAGCTCCGCGCGCACCACCTCGGCCCATGGACCCCGTCCGACGGCGCTGACGAGCATGGCTTCTCCTCCGAGCAGAGCGTGGGTGATCGCCGCGTTCAGCGCGGGTCCGCCGGGCGCGGCATGGAAGGCGCGCGCGTAGACTTTGGTGTCCTCCTCCGGAAGACGGTCCAGCCGGTAGAGAACGTCGAGGGTGCTTCGGCCGAGAAACAGTGCGCGAGGGGGCTTCATGGGCTTCGAGCTTCATTGTACGGAAGCGGGCAAGCGGCGGCTGAGGTGTGTGGTCTCCCATATCCCAGAAGCGGGATCTGGGCCTTCACTCTGTGGCTGGATCAAGGACGGGGAATCCGGTCGGCGATTCCGGAGCGGCGGATAGGGCGGAGAAGAGTTCATGGATACTGTCAGTCGAGACTGGTCTGCCATAGTACCAGCCCTGCCCCTGGATTGTTCCACCGATTTTGCGGAAGTAATCTGCCTGCTCGGCGGTCTCGATGCCCTCTACCACCACGGCCAGATTCAAATGATTAGCCATGTCGAGAATCTGCGGCACAACCGAAGCGGTTACGGCGCCGGTGCCGACGGTCCGGGTGAAGCTGCGGTCGATCTTGATGGTGCTGGCATCCATACTGTGCAGGTAGGAGAGGCTGGAATAGCCGGTGCCGAAGTCGTCGATGTAGACCGTGTGTCCTGATTGGCTGAGTAGTGCGATGGCGTGAACGACCGCCTCCTCGTTGGCGATGGAGCGCTCCGTGAGTTCCAGGCCGATGGCCGACGGCAGGATCTTCGCCTGCGCCATGTTGCGGTTGAGGGAGGCAAAGAACTCCGGATCGGCCAGATCCTGGGCCGTGATATTGATGGTCACCCGGAAGGCGCCGGTGCGAAGCAGGTCGCCGAGTTCGTCGATGGCGCGCTGCATGACCAGTTTGGTGATCTCTTTGACAAATCCCTTCTCCTCGGCCAGAGCGATAAAAATATCCGGCCCGACGGACTCACCGGACTCATCGACCCACCGGGCGAGCGCCTCGGCGCCGATCATCTTGCCGGAGTCGATTCTGACAACCGGCTGGTAGACCAGAGTCAGTGCGTTTTTATGGATGGCGCGGCGCAGTTGGCTTTCCATGCTGCCCTGTTTGCGGCAGAGCAAGATAAAGACCAGGGCGAAGGCGCCTCCGGCAAAAGTGCCCGACAGCAGCAGCGCAGCCGTAAAGCCATGCCCACGGGCAAGCATGTCGGCGCGGGACTCAGAGACCACAACACAGGAAACGGTCGACCGCTTGCAAAGCGGCAGATAATAGACGCCATCGCGCTCGATCAGCTTCTGCGCGGCAACCTCCGGGCTGGTCAATGGGGTTGGATGACCGAATCCGCGCAGCATGGTCATCCTGTTCCAGTCGAAATACAGGCCGCTGAAGCGCATCGGAAACGCGTCGGTGATTGGGGCCTCATCGGGATTGAAAACCACCGCGAGGCCATCCCGCTCGGCGATGAAGCCTCGGCCGGTGGAGGAGATGGGCAGGGAAGCGTACGCAGAGAGGTGCTCATCCCCGGCGGACAGATCGGGCGCAGGCATGGCCCAGGGTGTAGGCAGCCGTCCCAGCATGGCCGTGCAGATCACCTTGTGATCGCGAATGCGCTCGATCTCGTACACATACTTTGTGTTGAAGATCAGGTCCCGCATCAGGGCCAGTTCGGCATCGGAACAGAAAGGAAGACCGCGGCTGAAAACTGCATTGCGCAGGCTGCCGTCTTCTTCCACAGCCTGCAATCCGGTATTCAGAGTCTGATTCGCGTATCCGCGCAGCGCCGCTTGACCGGCGCGCAATTGCAGGATTTGGGCGATCTGAAAAGCGGCCCCGATGCCCAGCCCCATCCCAAGCAAAAGCACACTGATTTGCGCAGCGATTCTCCGGTTAGCGCAAATCACTTTTCCGACTACCTCACATCTTCTATATCGGCAAAGCGAGAGGTTTGTTGAGAGTCATTTCATCGTTATGCGTATTTTACGGAGGAAAAGTTCCATTTTAGGATTGGCGGACGGTCCCGGCGTTGAGATGGATAGAGCTAGAGCATTTTAGCTTTTGGTATAGACTTCCGTGCCCCATGTATTCCGCGTTTTTCTGCGGAATGGGTGGGATACCGACAAAATTCCGGTCTACACAATTTCCGAAAAAGCTCTAGTCATGGAAAAGTGGCAAGGCCCCTCACATTCGCTCTCATTCAGGAGGGCTATAGCATTTTCACGGACGGTGTAAGGAGGCTCCGTGCCCCATCCATTTCACGTTCTTTGTGAAATGTGTGGGAAACCGCGAATTCAACCCTACAGGAACAGTGAAAATGCCTTGAAAGCCTGGCCGTCGAGCTGGTCGAGGTTTGTGTTTTTCCGTGTCTCAGAATCGAGAGATGGGAGACCACGACCTATTGGTCAGAATTGAGGCCCCGCCACAGGTTCGTGTTTTCCCACATCTGGCGCGATGGAAAAACGCAGATCCTTCGGCTGCGCTCAGGAGCGCCAGATAGGAGGCGCCCGTTCAAGACACGGGCCGCGCTACATCGTCTCGGTCAGCGCATCGGTTCTCTTGCTCATTTTGGCGGTGCGCTCCAGTTTTTCCCAGTTGAAGGGCTTGCCGTTGATGGCGCGGATCAGGGTCTTGAAGAGAACGATGGAGAAGACCTGGCGGTAGGCGAAGCGCTGCAGCCAGATGTGCCAGAGCAGCCAGCCGTCGCCCTTGTTGGCTGGATGGCGGCGCTCCAGGCTGAAGGCAATCGACGAGGTGACGAAGTCGATCAGCAGAAAGCCAATGAAGTAGACCAGCAGCTTCTGCAGGCTGGCCGACGAGGCTGCCAGGGGGTGGTAATGGCGGTCGATGAAATAGTTGACGATGCCCCAGGCAAACATGATGTCGATGAACGGGGAGACCAGCGGCAGCAGCATCTGGAAGATGAGAATGTTGGGCAGCGCGAACAGGCCCATGGCCTTGTTGCGGATGAAGGCGAGGCGGTGTTTCCATACGGCCTGAAGGATGCCGAAGGACCAGCGAAAACGCTGGCGCATGAGTCCGCTGACGTCGACAGGGGCCTCGGTGAAGGCTAGCGAGCGGTCTTCGTAGACGACCTTCAGCGGCAGTTCGAGCAGAGCCATGGTCAGGTCGGCATCTTCGGCGACAGTGTTGACCGGGTAGCCGCCGACAGCCTTGACGGGCGCGGTGCGCCATGCGCCGATGGCTCCGGGAACCACCACGACGACGTTGAACAGGTCCAGGGCGCGGCGCTCGAAGTTCTGGCTGGTGATGTACTCCAGGGCCTGCCAACTGGTCCAGAGATTGACTCGGTTGCCGACCTTGGCGTTGCCGGCGACGGCGCCGATGCGCGGGTCCTCGAAGTGAGGGATGAGCTTGCTGACGGCGTCGGAGGCGATGACGGTGTCGGCGTCGATGCCGACGTAGACCTCTTCATGGATGCGGTCGAGAGCGTAGTTCAGGGCAGCGGCCTTGCCGCCGTTGGGCTTGGTGAGAACCTGCACGCGGCCGTCGGCGATTTCGGCGGCGTAAGCCCGGGCCGCCACTTCCGCCGTGCGGTCGCTGGAGCCGTCGTCGATGACAACGATGTGCAGGTTCTTGTAGTCGGAGTTGAGCACCGAGCGGACGGTGCGGACAATGACCTTCTCCTCGTTGTAGGCGGGAATGAGGACGGCCACGCGGGGATTGAATCCGGGCGAGGCCTTGTGATAAGGCCGGCGCAGGCGGTCGATGATGGCGAAGATGCCCACCAGCACGAGGCGCGCGCTCATCAGAACGTCGCCAATGAAGAAGATCATCACAATGAACTTGCCGATGAGGGCTAGGCTGGAAAACGCGAGGGAGTCAGGCAGCGCGCGCAACTTCTGGCGGAAGGTGAGCTTGGGCATGACCTGGGCGGTAGTCTTGCCCAGCAGCGCCGAAACCGGCACGATGGTGTAGCCATGGGCGCGCAGGGTGTCAATCAGCATCGGCAGCGCGGCCACGGTGGCCGCGCGGTCGCCGCCGCCGTCGTGCATCAGAATAATTGAGCCGCGGAATTGCGGCTTGACCTTCATGATTTCCAACTGATCGAGGATGGATTGGGCAATCTCGGCCGGCGTCTTGCGCGGATTCTCATTCCAGTCGTTGGTGTCCATTTTGCTGCCGATGATGATGTATCCGGCCTGCTGGATGCGTTCGACCGGGGCGGCCTGGTCGTCGGTGTCCGGCTCCTCGTCGATGTCGTAGGGCGGGCGGAAGTAGAGAGGCTGGACGCCGAGCTTGCTGGCGAAGAGGCGTTCGGTGAGTTTGAGTTCGATGTCAAGCTGGCGGTTGGAGATCTCGCTGATGTCGGGGTGGGAGTAAGTGTGGTTGCCGATCTCATGGCCCTCGCGCATCACCCGCTTCATCAGTCCGACATTCTTTTGCGCCTCGTAGCCGATCATCAGGAAGGTTCCCTTGACGCCCTTGTTGCGGAGAATATCGAGAATCTTCGGCGTCCATTTGGCGTCGGGTCCGTCGTCGAAGGAGATTGCGACCTCGTTGGGATGGTAGCCGTATTGCTGGATGGTATAGGTGCGCGGATATGCGTCCATGTGCTCATCGATGATGAGCTTCCTGCGCGGATCGGGCTCGTCGGTATCCACCGAGACTGTGCGCTTGCCGGGCTGCGGCAGGCCAGAGACGCGGATGACATCGCCGTCGCCCTCGTCGTCAACATCGTGGCCGGGCAGAACGGAGCCGAGCGCTTGCAGCGAGTCCGGGCTGGTCGGCTTGTCCCAGATGTTCCACAGCGAGCTGTCCTCCTCGCCCAGGCGCCAGAGAGCAAAGGTCTGCAAACCGAGGATGCGGGCGGCGCGCAGTTCGTTCAGCACCGTGACGCCATCCAGAAACCACACCACGTGGCGCTGATTCAAGTCCTCGTCGATGTACTCGAAGTGCGGGTTGAGCGAGTTGTAATCGAGGTCCAGGTCAGCGTCGGCGTCGGAGGCGCGCTGCAAGGCTTCGGGGACCGAGAGGTCTTCCGTATCGATGACCCGTGGCTTGGGATGCTTGCGGTCCTTGGGATTGGGGATCGAGAGCGTCCAGTCATAGCCGAAGTTGCCAATGGCGCAGATCAGCTTCTCTTTGGGCACGATGGTGAGGGCGCGGCGCAGGTTGCCGACGAACCACTCCTGGCTGGCGACCGGGCCCGGCTGGCTTTCCACCTCGTGCTCGTCGTAGTTCATCAAAATGATGCCGTCGGAGTTGGCTGCGATTCCCCTCAGATCGTCGTCGGCGGTCGAGACCGCGGTGTTGACGTAGAGGCGCAGATTGCGCGCGTGCAGGTCGGCATACAGATCGTGGATGAATCTCAGATAAGCCGGGCTGGCGTTGTCGGGCAGGCTTTCGAGGTCCAGCGAGAGGCCGCGATAGGCCGGAAATGCGATAAAGAAGCGGACAATCTGCTGGCGCAGCGCCGCGCTCTTGTAGCCGTCGGCCAGCACGCTGGCGATGGCGGGGTCCCATTTTTGAGTGTTGGGGTTGAAGTTGTTCAGGTGAGGGAAGATTTCCGTGTCTTGCTTGGCGGCCTGGATGACCCACTTGACCTTGCCGAGTTCATCGGGGTCGTGGACCGTGGCGCCGTCAATGACCGGATACTCGCGATGGCTTTCGCCGTTGATCGCCATCAGGGTTCCCTGGGGCGCATTGACGTGCAGCCACTGGGGGAACAGCAGATCGATCTGGCGGACATGCTCCTTGAAGGAGGAGTAGCTGGCCGGGTCGTCTGGGACGTAGTAGGCCGCGCGCAAACCTTCGCCGGTGTTGAAGGGGATGTCGGAGGGCCGGCGGGAGGTCTTGCGGCGCGCGGGGCGCGGAGCCTTTGCGCCAGCAGTCTGCTCGGGCAGCGCCTTGTAGTTGTGCTTGGGAGTGGGCAGCAGCAGCTCGGGCAACTGCTGAAAACGCAGCACGTTGAAAATGAAAATAGCCAGAACCAGCGTGGAAATCACGGCTGTCACGTTCAGAATGAGGAGTAGCCGCTTCCATCGCTTGCGTTGCGGGTCGAAGAATATCTGTCTATTCGGCATGAACGGTCTGGCTTATCCTTTTGCGAAAATACTGCCGCGAAAACTGGGGGCGACGAAAGCGGTGGCGCGAAAATATTCTACGCTATACATTACAAATCGTATGGAAGCTGCCCACGAGAGTCAATCGGAAGTACTCCGCCCGGGGAAAGCCGGCGCGCTTTGCGGTCTGTCCGCGGCCCTGGCGCTGGCCGCCGGCCTCGGGCTGCGCCTATGGATGCTGAAGCAGTTTTTCCTGGTCAACGGCGACTCGCTGATCTACGGCGGCCTGGCGAAAAACCTGCTGCTGCATGGCCGTTATGCGCTTAATGGGTCAGGCAATGAGCTGTATTCCACGCTGATCCGGCTGCCTGGCTACCCGCTGTTTCTGGCGGGCTGCTTCCGGGTTTTCGGAATGGAGAACTATGCCTCGGCCGCCTGGGTGCAGATTGTGCTGGAGCTCGTGGGCTGCCTGCTGCTGGCCGATTTTGCGCGCCGCATCGCGCCGGCCGCGCTCAGCCGTGGGGCCGCGCACTGCACGCTGTGGCTGGCCGCGCTCTGCCCCTTCACGGCGGTCTATGCCGCCGAACCGATGGCCGAGGCGCTCACGCTGTTCATGGTGGCGCTGGCGCTCTGGTCGGCGGCGCGCTTCCGCGCCCGGCCGGGATGGGGTCCGGCGCTCGGGTTCACTTTTGCGGTCACCTATGCGGCCCTGCTCAGGCCCGACGGCGCGCTGGTCGCCCTGGCGCTCGTCCCGGCGCTGCTCGTCAGCCTGGGAGGCCCAAAAGCTCCGTGCCCCGTCATTCTGAGCGGAGCGCAGCGGAGTCGAAGAACCTGCGTTTCATCTTTTTTCTGGCGCAAGGGTGGGAAACCGCAATTCTCTGATGCTCTGCCGGGCGCACCATCCTTGCCACGCTCTTGTTTTTGTCCCAAGGGTGGGAAACTGCGGCTTTCTGAAGCTTCGAAATTCCTCCGCATGGCCGTGGTCTGTGCGCTGCTGGCGCTCTTGCCCTTCGCCGCGTGGAGTTGGCGCAACTGGCGGGTCTTCCACGTCTTCGAGCCGCTGGCCCCGCGGCTGGCCACCGACCCCGGCGAACTTCCCCACGCCGGCTGGGAGCGCTGGGTGAAGAGCTGGTGCCTGGATTTCGTCTCGACCTACTACGTTTACTGGAACGTTCCCGGCGACGTGCTGGACGTGAGCAAGCTGCCCAACCGGGCCTTCGACTCCCCGGCCCAGCACGCTGAAACCGCCGCGCTGGCCGCTGACTACAACGTGAATCAGGAGCTTACGCCCGCGCTGGATGCGCGCTTCGGCAAGCTGGCCGGCGAGCGCATTGCCGCCCATCCGCTGCGCTCCGCAGTCTGGCTGCCGCTGGGGCGGATGGCGGACATGTGGCTGCGCCCGCGCGTGGAAAATCTGCCCATCGACCTCGACTGGTGGGTTTACGAGAACCACAACGCGGAGACCCTCTTCAGTTGGGCCTATGCCGGGTTGAACGCGCTCTACCTGCTGCTGGGAATTGCCGGAGTGTGCCTGCGGCCGCGCTTCTGGCGGCCGATGCTGGCTTATCTTCTGCTGCGCAGCGCCCTGCTGACGACCATCGGGGCGCCGGAGGCGCGCTACACGCTGGAGTGCTTCCCCATGCTCTTTGCGCTGGGCGGGGTGGCGCTTTACCGGCTTATCACATGGGTCTTGCTGGTGGTCTTGAAGGTGAACGCGTCGACCGGAAGAGGCTGATTGACCTTGATGTTGAAGTAGACGCAGACTTTGTATTCGGTCGGGCCAAAGTAGAGAATCTGCTTCAGGCTGACGCCGCGTTCCGGGTCAACCCAGATTTCGGCCTTGGTGAGATTCTTGCGGACATCCGGGTCTTTGGGCGTCAGCTCTAGGTGCTCGGTTTTCACGCCGTCCAGCGTCTCCGGCCCCAGGTACTTGATCTCCCACTTCTGCTCGAGATCCCGGCCGCCGGCGCCGAAGCCCATCTGCAGGTAGCTCTCATATTTGCTGACTTTGGTGGATGTCGTGACCTGGTCGATCAGCGGTTCATACAACTTGAAGACTCCGCCTGAGACGGTGTAGATCTTGGGCATCGGCTTGCCGTTGGCTTCGCGGATATGCACGCCCATCTGGAAGGCCGCGCCCTTGCGCTCGTAGTAGACCGTGCCCTTCTGAATGTCTCTGTCGGGTACCGGGTCGGTCTCGACGGAATCAAACTGAAAATCGGCGGTGGTGGAGTGGAAGTTCTTGGCCGCTTCGTCGAGCCGGCGAAGCACTCTGCCCTTCTCCTTCTCATCGGCGGGAGCAGCAGAGGCCGTGCGCGCGGCAAGCAGAAGCAGCGCCATTGACGCGGCAAAGAAGAGTTTTCTTCCCATGTGCATAGATTTCCTTTTCCTGCATTTCAAGCGTTTCGCCTATCGGTCTTTGACGGCTTGATTTTGTGCCATTCTTGGGTGCCCTACCCTCGGCATTGGGTGCCCCACCCTCGGCGCGTCTCTGTTTTTGCGCCCAGGGTGGGATACCACAGCACTCTAGACAAGGTACAAAATCATGTTGTCAGCGACCTGGAGCCTGCTTTTATAGCATTTTCACGTATGGTGTAAAGAAGCTCCGTGCCCCATCCATTTCACGTCCTTTGTGAAATGGGTGGGAAACCACGAATTCAACCATACCGGAAAAGTGAAGCTGCCTTTACCGCCGCACCCAGACCTTCCAGGCGGAATTGCCCTGGGCGTCTGTTACGGTTTCCCAGCCCTTCACGGAGACGGCGTCGCCTACGACCGGTTCAATGGCCTGATGCAAGGCCTTCTTCACCACAGGGTACGAAGCCGTGGTTCCAAGGTCAAGGTTCACATCCGAGGCTTGTACCGTGACGATCAACCCGCGTCCGCCATCGCCGACGACCTGGATGGGATGCGCCGGGCCGGCCGCGTTAGACGGTTTGTCGCCGTAGTTCCACACCCACGGCGTGACGAAGATGAACAGCAGAATCAGCGTCACCATCACGTCGAAATGAATACTGCCGCGCGGATACGTCCAGAAAAAATAACTCTTCAGAAGTTTCTTCATCGTGCCCTTACCTGGTAATGCGCTCCAGGCCGCCCATGTAGGGCCGGAGCGCTTCTGGAATCAGGACCGAGCCGTCGGCCTGCTGATAGTTTTCGACAATCGCCACCCATGTGCGTCCCACGGCCAGCCCGCTGCCGTTCAATGTGTGCACAAATTCGAGCTTGCCCTTGGGACCGCCGGGGCGGTAACGGATGTTGGCTCGCCGCGCCTGGAAGGCGTCGAAGTTCGAGCAGGAGGAAATCTCCCGGTAGAGCTGCTGGCCGGGAAGCCAGACCTCCAGGTCGAAGGTCTTGGCGGCGGAGAAGCCGGTGTCTGACGTGCAGAGCAGAACCCGGCGATAGGGCAGTTTGAGCGCCTCCAGAACCTCTTCCGCGTTGCGGGTCAGCCGCTCGTGCTCAGCCTCGGACTCTTCGGGCCGCGTGAACTTGACCATCTCGACTTTTTGAAACTGGTGCTGGCGGATAATGCCACGCGTATCCTTGCCGGCCGCGCCGGCCTCGGAGCGGAAGCATGGCGTATAGGCCGTAAGATTGATCGGCAGTCGCGCCTCGTCCAGAATCTCGTCGCGGTAGAGGTTGGTGACCGGAACCTCGGCGGTGGGAATCAGCCAGTGGTCGTTGTCTTTGAACTCGCCGCGGGTGACGGCTTCCACGTCAGTGTCGGAGCAGCGGAAAAGGTCCTCGGCAAACTTGGGCAACTGCCCGGTGCCGTAGAGCGACTTCGAGTTGACCATGAAGGGCGGCAGAACTTCGGTGTAGCCCTGCTTCAGGGTGTGCAGGTCGAGCATGAAGCTGACCAGCGCCCGTTCCAGCCGCGCTCCCGCTCCCATGTAAACCGCGAAGCGCGCCCCGCTCAGCTTGGTGGCGCGGTCCAGATCGAGAATGCCGAGCGCCGCGCCCAGCTCCCAATGCGGCTTGGGTTCAAAGCTGAAGGTCGTTTTTTCGCCCCAGGTTTTAATGGTCGGGTTGTCGGCCTCGGACTTGCCGGTGGGGACTTCGTCGCGGGTGAGGTTGGGAATGCGGGAAAGCGAGAGGCGCAGTTGGGCGTCGAGAGTCTCGGCAGTCGAGCCCAGTTCATCGAGCTCGCCCTTCAGAACGCGAGTCTCTTCCATCACGGCCGTGGGGTCTTTGCCGGCCTTTTTCAGCGCGCCCACCTGCTGGCTCAGTTCGTTGCGGCGGGCCTTGAGCTGCTCGGCGGTGGTGATGGCCTCGCGCCGCCTCTGATCCAGGGCTAGAAAATCGCCCAGCAGCGCGTCCGGGTCTGCCCCTCGCGCGCGCAATTTGTTCTTCACCAGTTCCAGGTTATTGCGTACAAATCCCAAATCGAACATTGTACTTTCAGTTTACCCGAACCAAGGCGGAAAGCGGTTTTTCGGCGATTGCAGCCTCCCAGCCTGACGACAGGAAAACTCGGAACAGGGACTAGCGACTAGGGAACAGGGACTATCAAGTGCCCATTGAAGCGGGTGCCCCACCTTAGGCGCAAAAACAAAGACGCGCCGAAGGTGGGGCACCCGGCTTTTTGGGAGAAGGCTGACTGCTTCCTAGTCCCTAGTCCCTTTTCCCTAGTCCCTGCTTTACGGATGTTGCTCAATGGCGATGCTGACGCTGCCGGAGTTGCCGGTGACAGCCAGGCCGGTCATGTTGGTGGCCACTCCGGCCAGCGACGCGGGGCTGAAGATGACGGTTCCGTCGAGCGCGGAGATGGCCGAGGCGGCTTGCGTGGCCAGCAGCTCCGGCTGGGCGCAGCGGCCGTGCGCGGCGCAGGGCGGCGTCCAGGCATAGAGCGCCTGGTAGAGCGTGACTGAAGCGCCAGCCATGGGGTTGCCGTCCATGTCCAGTACGCGCAGAATCACCAGGCTGGCCGTTCCGCGGACGGAGAGGCTCTGCGAGGTCCCGGAGACAGCCTGAACGGCCGCGTACTCCGGGCGAGCGCCAAATGCGGTGTAAGTAACGCACTGGCTGGTGCCGTTCAGGCAAGCCGTTGCGGTCACCGTCTGCCCCTCGGTCAGCGGTCCCACAGTGAGCGCCTTGGCGGCGATGCCGCTCGTGTTGGTGGTGACGGAGCCGCTTTCCAGGGTGATGCCGCTCGAAGTTGTTTGCCACGTCACTGACTGGCCGCTGGCGGGGAGGCCGCTTGTGAGCGCCAGGGCCTGCGCCGTCCAGGTGGCCGTGGCTCCGGCGGCCAGCGAGAGCTTGGGCGAAAGCGAGGTCAGCACCGGCGGCGTTCCGCCATTGAATTGCGCCTGCAGACTGGAGCTATTGGTCAGCGAGGCGGTCACAATCGACCATGTGGCGTCGCTCGCTGTCACATTCATCGTGGCCCGGCCGTCGCCGGTGGCCGTTACCGTGCAGGTGGATTTGCCGCAGTCCAGGGCCGCCGTTCCGCTGGCCACGGTGTAGGTAACGGAGACTCCGCCAGCTGGACTCAGATCCGACCCGAGGGCGACGACAGAGAACGGCTCCGGCACGCCGATGGGCACCGTGTTCATGGGAGCGGTGACCAGGGTGAGCTTGTCACCCGAGCCCGAGTTGTAGCTGACGCCGCCTCTGATGATGGCCGCCGCGTTATAGATGGGCAGATCGTCCACCTCCACGTCCACCGAGCCGGTGACGCCGCTCGATGCGGGCGCGATGGCCGTGATTTCATTCGGCGAGATGCTGGTGACGACGGCCGCCTTGCCGCCCACCTGCACCGTGTCCGTCGCGCGGAATCCCATGCCGTGGATGACGATGGGTCCGCCCGCTGCGGGCAGAAGCTGCGGCTGAACCGTGCCGGCATAGAGCACCCAGCCTTCGTAGGCGTAGTCCGGCCGGCCGTCGCCGCGCCCATCGGCAATCCCGAGGCGTATCACGTTGTCGCCCGCCGCCGTGACCTGCAGCCGGCTTTCGCCCGTGGCCGTGCCGTTCAGCCCGGCGTCGAATCCCACGGCATTCGCGTCCACCGCATCATAGGCGCGCCACACGCCCAGGGCCGGCATGGCCTTCCAGTCAGTGGGAGCGCCGGTCTCGTCCAGCGCTTCGGTGACCACCGTGAAAGTGCGCCCGCCGCGCACCGGAAAGGTGAACCAGTCGGTCTGGCCCACCTGGCTCAGCCGCCCGCTCCAGAGGCCGCTGGCCGCCATCATCCGTGGCGCGGCCGCGGTTCCGACAGCGTCGTTATAGCCGCCTTCGGCCGAGTCTTCCACGTTGACCGTGAGCGTCTGCGAGCTGCCCGCCGCAAGGCTCGATACCGAAATCGGCTGCAAGGTTCCAGAGGGCTTCGGCGAGCCGTCCAGATAGGGGCCGGCCGAGTTCGTGAGAATGTACAGCGGATTCACGGCCTCGAAGGTGATCTGGTAGTTCGCCGTCGTCGCGCCCGGAGGCAGCGGCATATCGCTCAGGTCGAAGTAGCCCTGCATCGACGCGTCGTTTGAGCCCCACATGGTCAGCGGGTTGCCGTTCGCGTCCTTCCAGCCGGTCACAGGGCTGCCGTGGTTGCCGTTGAAATAGGAGCCGGAAACAAAGCTCACCGCGTACTGGTAAAGCGGGTTGCCATTGGCGTCCAGAGGCTGCGCCACCACATTCACGCCCTGCATCCCCATGCCGGTTCTGAAGCTGATCGTTCCCTGGATGGAGACCGTGTTGGCGGCGGTAAGCTGCTTGCCGGGAAAGCTGGCCAGGTTGCCGGCGGTGATGGGGTAGATGCGGTTCAGGGCGGCGATGTCATCCCAGCGCAGTACCGCAGGGTTGGGAATGCAAGCGCCGCCGGTCGAGCTGCAAAGGCCGCTGATGGGCTGCATCACCGGCCAGCCCAGCGTGCCATCCGTTTCGCCATTGGTCAGCGCGCCGGGGTTGATCTGGGAGTAGTCCAGGCCGAGAATCCGACCGAAGGCCCGCTCCAGCTCAAAGCTCATCATCTGTAGCTTGTCGGTACTGGCCGCGCACAGGCCATTCAGCACGATGATGCCGTGCGCCATGGTCGCATCCGGATTGATGTTGTCCAGCCAGAAGAAAACGCCGTTGTTCTGGCAACTGTTCTCTTCGGCGACGCCCGTGCCGAAGATGGCGTTGATCACCGAGCCGTCCGCGTCAAAGATGACGCCCAGCGGAAAGCTGGTCGCCGCGGGAGTTACATCGGTCGGCGCGGTGATGACGCCGAATTGATTCGTCTGCTCGCCGGTCACTGTGAAACCTGTGCCGCCGACTACGATGTTCGCGCCGCTGACGTCCTCGCTCAACGGACCCTTGTCGGTCAGTGTCACGCCGGCCGTCGCAACCGCGCTCCACAAAGCCGCCGCCGCATCCACCATCGCCGTCGCCTGCTGGTTTGTGACCGAGCTGTTCAGCGGCCCCTGATCGACGTAATAATTCAGTTGCCCGTTGGCCCAGTGAACGGGTTGGCCTGCGACTGCTGGATTGAAGTAGCTGACCCCAGCCACATATTTCGGCCCGCCGGCCAGTGCCAGGCACGGCGTCAGCAGCGAGGCCAGAAGCCAGGTTGCCGCGCGGCGCCAAAGGAGAAAATGGGAGTCAGACATGAGGCGCGCTCCGGGCAGAAACCCCAAGGCTCGCCTCAAAGTCCTTGAAGAAAAACTCGAGAAACCTCCGAGACGGCCACAGTCTTCCTATCGGCGCAGAGCGGTCGTACTGGAAATCTATAAGTAACTAGAAATTCCAATGAGGTCTTTCTGATGTTGTGTCGCAAAATACGACAGATGCCGCCGACGCTCAGTAGAATTGGAAAGGGTCAATCTTGCGGGAAGCTCCTCAAGCCGCCCCCAGCCGGAGCCCTCCGGGAAGAGTCCGATTTGCCTTGAGCCTCATCAAAATAGCAAGCCACAAAGAGGATGGCCGCGCTCCAAAAGCGCTAAAATCAACACGGGAAAACCTCATGACCGACACTCGTTCCACCGTTATTCTCGGTTCCGGCTGCGCCGGACTCACTGCGGCCATCTACACAGGCCGCGCAGGACTCAACCCGCTGGTTCTGGAGGGCCATGAGCCCGGCGGCCAGCTCTCGATGACCACCACAGTGGAGAACTTCCCCGGCTGGCCAGAGGGAATTCAGGGGCCGGAACTCATTGAGAACATGAGGAAGCAGGCGGCCCGCTTTGGCGCGACATTTCAGCCGGTCGATCTGACTCAGGTGGACCTCAGCGCGAATCCCTTCCGCTTGCAAACCTCTGCCGGGGAGATTCTGACGCGCACGCTGATCGTCGCCTCCGGGGCCAGCGCGCGCTGGCTCGGGCTGCCCAGCGAGCAGGCGCTGATCGGCCACGGTGTTTCCAGTTGCGCCACCTGCGACGGCTTCTTCTTCCGCGGCAAGGAGATTGCCGTGGTGGGCGGCGGCGACTCGGCCATGGAAGAGGCTTTGTTCCTCACGCGCTTTGCCTCCAAGGTCACGCTGCTGCATCGCCGCGAGGGCTTCCGCGCCTCGAAGATCATGCTCGACCGCGTTCAGGCTCATCCGCAGATCGTTCTGCGCCCCAACACCATCATCGAGGAGGTGCTGGGCGTCGAAGAGAAGGAAGTGAAGGGGTTGCGCCTGCGCGATGTTACGACGAATGAGGTCACGACGCTCGCCATCAGCGGCCTCTTTCTCGGCATCGGCCACGAGCCCAACGCGAAGATGTTTGCCGGCCAGATCGATTTCGACGAGAGCGGTTACATTCGGACCACCGGCAACGTGCTTGTCACGCGCGACGGGGTGGCCATTCCCGGCGTCTTTGCCTGTGGCGATGTGCAGGACCGCCGCTACCGGCAGGCCATTACCGCCGCGGGCTCCGGCTGCATGGCTGCGCTGGAGACGGAAAAGTTCCTCGATGAGGACGGGCGATAAGCCTTTTCACGGATAGCATAAGGAAGCTCCGTGCCCCATCCGTTTCACGTTCTTTGTGAAATGGGTGGGAAACCACGAATTCAACCCTACAGAAACTGTGAAAAAGCTCTAATCTTCCAGGCGCCCCATCCTTGGCGCGTATTTGTTTTTGCGCCAAGGGTGGGATGCCCCGAACCTCGACTCGCCTCGTTCATGAGCGCCGCTGCATCGCTACCAGGCGTGGAAGGCGAAAAAGACCGCTGCCACCAGGCACAGCCCCGATACGGCATGGTTCCAATGCAGTTGCAAGTGAAAGTAGAAGGTGACAAAAACGGCGAAGACCACCAGCGTGATCACCTCCTGCATCACCTTGAGCTGGATGGGGCTGAAGCGGTCCGCGCCGAGCCGGTTGGCGGGCACTTGCAGGCAGTACTCGAAGAAGGCAATGCCCCAGCTGACGAGAATGACCTTCCATAATGCCTCGCTGCGGAATCTCAGGTGGCCGTACCATGCGAAGGTCATGAAGATGTTCGAGAAGGTGAGAAGGATGACTGTCCACATGTTTAAATTAGATGCTAGTACCGTGTCAGCGTGATTTCGGAATGGCCCGAATGCAGCGTCGGCCTCCTGGCCGCCTCTCCTGCGGCCGTCCCCGCCCGCAGGCGATTGAGTTGATTACAGAATCACGTTGACCAGGGGAGTGGTTTTGGTTTTTGGAAGAGTCTGAATGGGAGCGCGATGACGCCACTTGAGAAGAATCTGGAACGGCTGGAAGCGGAGATTGCGGCGGCGTGCCGCAACGCGGGCCGCGCGCGCGCTGAGGTTGAGCTGATGGCTGTCTCCAAGACCCACCCGGCGGCCACCGTCGCCGAGGCTGCGGCGCTGGGCCTCACGTTCTTCGGCGAAAACCGCGTGCAGGAGTTTGCGGCGAAGAGCGCGGAGCTTGCCCCGCTGCGCCAGCGCGCCGCAGAGCCGGTTCGCGTTCATCTGATCGGCCACTTGCAGTCGAACAAGGCGCTGCGCGCCGTGGAAATCTTCGACGGAATCGACTCAGTAGATTCGCTGCGGCTGGCCCAGCGGCTGAATGAAGCGGCGGCCAAGCTAAACAAGCGCCTGCCGGTTCTGCTCGAGGTCAAGCTCAGCAGCGAAGAGACCAAGGCAGGCCTGGCGCCCGACTCCGCCGAAGCTGCGCAACTGCTGGAGCGGCTGCCGGATCTCGTGAATTTGCAAACGCGCGGGCTGATGACGATCGCGCCGCTGGGCGTTTCCGAGGCCGAAACGCGCGCCTGTTTCCGCAGCCTGCGGGAGTGGCGCGTCCGCTGGGCAGCGGCTTATCCGCCGCTCTCGCTCGATGTGCTTTCCATGGGCATGAGCGGCGATTTTGCGCTGGCCATCGCCGAAGGCGCAACCCGCATCCGCGTGGGCTCGGCGCTGTTCGGCGCGCGCAGCTATGCGGAGCCTGCCTGATGCTGCGCTCGGTTGCCGACGGTGTCACGCTAGCCGTTCGCGCCCAGCCCGGCGCCAGGAAGACGGCCATCACCGGCCTCTACGGCGAAGGCCCGGCGGCGCAACTGAAGATTGCCGTTCACGCGCCTCCGCTGGAAGGCCGCGCCAATCAGGCCCTCATCGCTTTTCTGGCTGAAACTTTCTCTATTCCCAAGAGCGCGGTCGAACTGGCAACAGGCGAGTCATCGCGCAGCAAGGTCTTCCTGCTGCGGGGAGTTACTCTGCCGCAAGCAATGGCGAAGCTTGCCGCGCGGATTCCCGAAATCTGAATCGCGCCGTTCTTCCTTTACTGGCACTTCTCTACCAGATTTCAGTCCTGACTGGCGCGTCAAGCCAGGCCGGGCCCTTCCTCCGTGACGGTCTCATCATCTTCCTTCCAATCGAGCGAAAATTCTTTCTTTGTTATCTTCTCGTAATTCCGCTGATCCGCCTTCATCGCCGCCCAGCGCACGAAGACGTAAACAGGGAAGGAAACAACGTAGAGCGCCAGGGCGATTACAGCGAACAGGGCCAGCAAATGCGCTACGCTGTCAATCATCTCCTGTATGCCCCAGGTATACCCGAAGAACTTGAGAAGGCCGTCGAGGCCTGCGACAAGAGGCTGTGGCACGACGCCGGACAGAATCGCCTCTATTCCGTCTTTCAGTAGCGAGACGACACCGCGCCAAGGTCCGAAGCAGCAACAAATGAGCCAGATGGAAAGCGCAACGCCCACGAGAATGGCAGGGAGCGTCGACCAGGGATGCTTCGTCAGACAGCGATGCAGGTAGAGGCCCTTGCTGCCCGCTTCCAGATCCTTGCGGACGGGGTCCCGGAATTTTGTGCCTTTTTTCTGCGCATCATCGAGAATCTTCTTCCGCACCTTCTTTTCGAACAGAGGCGGCGTCTTGAGCCTCAGTCTCTCTTTGAATCTCGGGTAATGAGCGCTGAAGTAGTCACAGCAATACTGCCTCAGCTGCGCATCGATGAGGGTGTAGCCGTGATACATGAGAGCTTCGCTTTCCACCAGGCTGAACTGATCCAGATCGGTGCGAATCCGCCCCAGCGCGGGCAGAATGTTGGTTGAGACTCTCGGTGGCGATCCCTCGCGGTTCTTCAGATTGACCAGCAGGTGAATGAAGGCAAAGCGCCGTGGAATCTTCTCGTCCTGGCCCCAGAAAAGCAGCCGGTCCAGCAGCTTGTTCCGGATCTGAAACTGAAAGATCTCGTTGACGCGCCTGTAAACCGCGGTCTCCGAAGACGGCAAACTGTGCTTCGCCTGCATCTGGCCCGAGGCATCGCTGACCAGAATGACGTTACATTCATTTTCTGATTCGAGGAGGCCCTCAATTCCCTGGTTGTCGGAGATGCCGCCGTCCACGAGCAGATCGCCCAGAATGGCGGTCGGCGGAAACAGCACCGGCACACCCGATGAGGCTCCCACAACACGCGAAAGCGGCAAGACATTCTTGTCGGAAGTCTTGAGGTCTTTGATGCCGGAAGACGTGTCCCGCGAGAAGGGCCGGCGCTGCCCGGTCAACAGCGAGGTGGTGTTCAACAGCAGCCTCGGTCCGTAAAATGGCTCGCCTGGGTCCATGCACGATTGTCCGGGTTTCTCTTGCGTTTTTTCCGTCTTCTCCACGGGAAGCTGGTCCATGGTATCGCGAAAGAAAAAGAACTTGTCGTATTCAGCCTGAATCAACTCCGCGCGCGCCCCTTGCCGGAAGACCTGCGAAACGAGAGTTTTGACAAAAAGTATGGGGTGAAACCACGGAGTATAAATAAGGGCGCGAGTCCGCAGGTTATGGTCCACGGCTAGCAGGAATTTCTTGGCTATCTTCTCGAACATCTCTACACGGTTGCTAGCTCGGCCCAGCAGCCTGTCTTCGCGCAGTTGCTTTTCCACTTCGCTGAGATAGAAGGCGGCGATGATCGAGCCGCCGGAGACGGCGGAGACAACAGATACGTCCTCCATAATGCCGAGCTCTTCCAGGCGGCGAATTACTCCCAGATGAAAGAGCGAAGCGCGGAACCCTCCGCCGGAAAGCGCCAGGCCGATGTGACCTTTCGCAGGAATGTCGGAGCTTTGAGGAATGGCTGAGCCTGAACTCATAGGAGCCTCCTTTCAGGTTTTTCTTCATCAGATTTTTCTGTTTGCCAGGGACCGTAGTGAGATTCTCAAGGAAGTTTGTTTGTCTCGGCTCAGTATAGGGCCAACTATCTTCACTTTAACCATCGAATTCAAGTTTTTTCTCGAGGTAGAACCCAGCGAATGACGCCAGAAAGTACTGTTATAGGTAGATGCCGGCGCACGTTTACGCGAAGTCTAAGGCGGCTTTTTAAGCCGGTGGACACGGGTAGATTTGCTTGTGGCGCGGTTTCTTCGGAGCGCCTGATAGTATTCCAAGCTAAAAAATCGCCGCCGAGCGAGCCCATGAGACGCGCACTGTGCCGGCGAATTTTAGCATTTTCGGAATTACTGTAGACCGGAAGTACACGCTCAAGTGGCTTTTTCCTCAAGAAAAAGCCACCTTTCACTGCTCTCTAAAAGCCTACGCGAATTCCGAAAAAGCTCTAAAATACATCTTTCTGCGAAGGAGTAATTGTGACTCTGTCTTTCTCGAACTTCCGCCCATGGCTTTCCGCGGCAACGCTGCTGCTCGCTCTTATCCCAACCCTTCCGGCCCAGCAATCAGAAATCGCCGCGCAACGCTGGACAGAGGCCCAGGCCAACGACTGGTACGCCCGGCAGCCCTGGCCGGTGGGCGCTGATTTTCTGCCCTCCACGGCCATCAACGAACTGGAGATGTGGCAGGCCGAGAGCTTCGATCCCGCCACCATCGACCGCGAACTGGGCTGGGCTGAGGGCATCGGCATGAACACCATGCGCGTTTTTCTGCACAATCTGGTCTGGGAGCAGGACCCCAAAGGCTTCGACCAGCGCATTGACGCCTTCCTGACCATTGCCGCGCGCCATCACATCCGGCCTGTCTTTGTTCTCTTCGATTCCTGCTGGGACCCGCGCCCCAAACTCGGTCCGCAGCATCCGCCCATCCCCGGCGTGCATAACTCCGGCTGGGTTCAGGCTCCTGGAACCGAGATTCTTTCTGATCCGGCGCAGCATCCGCGCATGGAGCGCTATGTGAAGGGCGTAGTGGGCGCTTTTGCCAATGATCCGCGCATCCTGGCCTGGGATCTTTGGAATGAGCCCGACAACGGCAACGATGACTCCTACGCCAAAGGCGATCCCAGAAACAAGAACGAGATCATCCGCGGCTTGCTGCCGCAGGTCTTTGCCTGGGCCCGCTCGGCGCGCCCCGCGCAGCCGCTCACCAGCGGAATCTGGCAGGGTGACTGGACTTCCCTCGCCACCATGTCGCCCATGGCACGCATCCAGGTTGAGCAGTCAGACATCATCAGCTTCCACAATTACGGCTGGCCCGAAGACTTCGAGCAGCACGTCAAGCTGCTCGAACAGTTCCACCGCCCGCTGCTTTGCACCGAATACATGGCCCGCGGCGCCGGCAGCACGTTTGACACGATTCTTCCCATCGCGCGTCAGCATCGCGTCGGGGCCATCAACTGGGGCCTCGTCGCCGGCAAGAGCCAAACCTACCTGCCCTGGGATTCATGGCAGCGCCCCTACGTCAACGAGCAGCCCACCATCTGGTTCCATGACGTCTTCCATCCCGACGGCACACCTTACCGTCAGCGCGAAGTCGAGATCATTCGCAGCCTGACCAGCGGGAAATAGGCCTGCAACAGGATTCTTTGCACTGCCTGGCGGTAGATATACCGCCAGGCAGTGCAGAAAGAGCCATCCGCGCATCCGCGCGGCCTGGGCAGATGAATGGGACCGAAGTCCCCGTGTATATTATTGATTTGATTGGTGGCGGGAGGCAGACTTGAACTGCCGACCTACGGGTTATGAATCCGTCGCTCTAACCAGCTGAGCTACCCCGCCATGAAAAACATCGAAAAAAACAGGCCTCAAAAGCCCGGCCGGGAGCGGGCGAACAGAGCGTCCGCGCGCAACTCCCTCTTCCGATGATACGGGCGGAAGAATTGAAGGTCAAACCCGGCGCGATTCAGCGGGCTGCGGGGTTAGAGGCAGACTATTGATCCGGCAACTGAATATTGTCAGGGTGCCCCATCCTTTTCCGCGCCTTTTGCGGAAAAGGGTGGGAAAGCGATGTCAGTGTTTTATTGCCGGATCAATAGGCGTCGCGGGCCAGTGGACAGGCCCCTTTGCGGTAAACTCGGCACTATGAGCACGTTCCGAATTGCCGGGGTGATCCCGGCCCGGCTCAGCTCCACGCGGCTCCCGCGCAAGGTGCTGCGCTCAGTTGCTGGCCGGCCCATGGTTGAGTGGGTTTGGCGCGCCGCCACGGCCAGCGGGTTGATGGACCCCGTGGTGGTGGCTACCGACTCGGAGGAAGTGGCCGCAGTCTGCCGCGAGCGGGGCATTCCCGTGGCGATGACTCCGGCGACTTGCCCCAGCGGGTCAGACCGGGTGAGGGAAGTGGCGCGAGCGATTGACGCCGACATTTATGTCAACATCCAGGGCGACGAGCCGACGCTGACCGCGGAGTTTTTTCCGCCGCTCGTCTCGCTCTTTGACCGGCCAGAGGTTGAGGCGGCGACCTTGGCCGTTCGCTGCCCGCCGGAGGAGTTTGCCGATCCCAACGCAGTCAAAGTGGTCACGGCTCTCGACGGCCGCGCGCTCTACTTCTCGCGGGCAACGATTCCCTTCGACCGCGACGGGGTGGGATTCACAGGCTACCGCAAGCACCTGGGGATTTATGCCTATCGCAAGGCCACGCTGGAGCAGTTTGCCGCGCTGCCGCCTTCGCCGCTGGAACAGATCGAGCGGTTGGAGCAACTGCGGCTGCTGGAAAACGGCATAGCGCTTTATGTGGCCGAGGCGCCGGGGGACACCATCGGCGTGGATACCGAGGCTGATTTGCTGCGGGCCGAGGCTGTGCTCAAGAATATCTTTTATTCTGGGCCAAACTGAATCGTAAAGGAACTCTTGTAGGCTTCCTTGTGGTCTGCCAGAAACCTCACCGTGTACCTTCCGGCACAAGCCAGAGATAGGCCTTGAAATCCGGCGACAATGCTTGCGATCTGGCCCGGATTATCCCAATCTATTTCTACAGATCTCTGACCGGCAAGCAGATGATCGTGTGGGTCAAGTATTTCGAAATCTACAGACGAATGCCCCTCTCCTTTTGCTAACATCATTAGATTCATACTGATATTCCGAGGAGGAGTACCGGGGATACCTACTGTGACGTACGGAAGCACGCCGCCAAAGCCGACAATGGTAGCTTTTCCACCAACCTCTTGGCGGACGCCTTCACAGAAGATACAGGAAATGATTTCAGATAGCATGGGCGACGTTGTTCTGGGCGCTGGAAGGCCCGTGGTTAAATGAATGGTCATATCCGCCAGATATTTTGGAATTGATCATCAGGCTAGAGGCATACGATGAGCGCGAATTCCTGATTACAAAAGAATTTGCAGGAGAAATCATATGTTGAGTTCTGGAGATACACTCGCTTCCGGGGTCCTGCTGTAAAGCAAAAGCAACGAGTTTATTGTCTACCTTGTAGACTTCGCCAACTTCGTGACCTCTCAACATTTCTATTGCGAATGAAAACGTAAGTGTGCTCACAGGTGAGGGTACATGACTAATAATCGTTGAAAAGACTCGAATATTTCGTTCAAAGACGGGCAATAGGAAAATCGCTAACGCGATTCCGAGCAGCACCACCGCGAGCAGAAATCCCTTTGGGGCGAACAGAAGCCAAAACAGAACGACAAACGGAAGTGCTACGCCGATGAGCGCAAGATAGACGATGGTCAAGTCGAGCGTCTCACGCAAAAAGGTAACGAGTCGAGCCATTGAGCACCTCCTTACAAATAGATTTTATCGTCCCTACGGCAAAAATCACGAGAACCAGCAGCACATATGCGTACTCAACCCATTCTATGGCCGTCACAACCTGAGGAGGAAAATTTCCCCATTTTCCAACCAATCGCAAGAGCCACGCAGCAGGTAGAGCCAACAGAAGGCAAGCACAGCAGGTTATCATGTGCCGGAAGAGATGACGAATTGTGTCAAGCTGAATCCAGTCCCTGATTCCCATTCGACCGCCCGTGCTGTCCTCCGATTACCTCACAAGCGGTATTTCAACGCTCTTCTGGAGTGACTGCAAAATTGGTACAACGTTAGCACAAGAGGCTTTGCATTGGCAGCATTCATTGTCAAATCTGGAGGGATTTTTTCGGAATTGTGTGCAAGAATCTGATAGTCGTTCGGACCGCTGATCGGCGAAGAGGAGTCTTATGAGCCGCAAACCCCAACGCGTTTCGAAATCTGAGACTGAAGAACCGTCGGTACGCTTTGCCGCCGGAGGTCGCGGCGAGCAGATCGATTTCGCGGCACAGAAGACGCTCTTTGGCTGGATGGTGGTCGGCGCAACGAAACGCGGGCTCTGCTGGCTGGCGCTGGGGGGCACGAAGGCTGAAGCCGAGGCGACGCTGCGCGAAGAGTTTCCGCTGGCGACGCTCGAGCACGATTCGTCGCTGTCCGGGATGGTGCACGCGGCGCTAAGCCTGGTCAGCGGCCAAACGAACTCATCCAAAGAGTTGGCCGCACCGCAGGTGCTGCTGGATTTGCGGGGGACGGCGTTCCAACTGCGCGTCTGGCAGGCGCTGCGCCAGATTCCCAGAGGCGAGACGCGCAGTTACAGCCAGTTGGCAAGGGAACTGGGCGAGCCGAAGGCGACTCGCGCCGTGGCTCGCGCCTGCGCGATGAATCGCGTGGCTGTGGTGGTGCCGTGTCATCGCGTTGTGGGCGCGAGCGGCGCACTGACTGGCTACCGGTGGGGAGTCGAGCGGAAGAGAATGCTGCTGGAGGCCGAGGGCCGAAAAGGCTAGCCCTGCCTGTTTGCGATCACCAGCAGCGTCTGGAACTGCGGCGTCTCCGGCTCCTTGTGGACGACCGAAGTTTGCACCTCGGTGAAGCCTGCCTGTTCGAGCATCGTTTCCAGTTCCGATTCGCTGAAGCCAAGCCACTCGTCGGCGTAGAGCTCTCGGGCTTCTTCAAAGCGATGCTTGGCCAGATCCAGAATCACGATGCGGCCGCCGGGAGAGAGGATTCGCCACGCCTCTTCGACGGCGCGCTCCGGGTGCAAAGCGTGATGAAGCGACTGCGAGAAAAAGACCAGATCGACTTCGGCATCGCCGATGGGGACTTCCTCCATGTCGCCGAGGCGGTATTCCACGTTTTCAATGCTGTTGCGGAGGGCCTGTTCGCGGCCGACTTCGATCATTTTGGCGGAGGTGTCGACGGCGATGACCTTCTTGGCGCGCTCGGCCAGCAGAAGCGCAAAGGCTCCTTCGCCCGCGCCCAGATCGGCGATGACCAGGGGCGGCATGAGCCGGAGCAGCGCCTCGGCCACGCCTTTCCATGATTTTCCAGGAACATAATCCTTGCCGAGACGCCCGGCCACGCTGTCAAAGAAGCTGCGCATCTTGTCTTGCCGTTTTTTCAGGACGCGGCGCATTGAGGCTTGATCGGAGGCGGCTTCGGGAATTTCCTGGCGTGCCTGGGCAAGCAAGCCGGCGAGAATGCCATCGGCGGGGTCGGCCTTGCGGAGGCGGTAAAGATTGCTCTTGCCGGTGCGGCGGTTTTCGACCAGCCGGACCTGCTTCAGTTGGGCGAGATGCGTCGAGATGGTGCTCTGGCCCATGGACAGGATTTCCTGCAACTCCGCGACGGAAAGCTCCTCGCTGCTGAGCAGCAATAAGATACGCAGCCGGTTGGGGTCGGCCAGAACGCGGAGGATTTTTACCATTGACGGCATCGTCAGAACCTGATACATATCAACATATCACGATATGTCGATAAAAGGAGTTTCTAAATGACAACTTCAACCCTCGAGAAAAAGGATTTGGCCTACAAGGTAGCCGACATGACGCTGGCTGACTGGGGCCGCAAGGAAATCACCATCGCCGAGCAGGAGATGCCTGGGCTGGTGTCGATCCGCAACAAGTACGCAGCCGCTCGGCCTCTGGCCGGCGTGCGCATCACAGGCTCCCTGCACATGACCATTCAGACGGCCGTGCTGATTGAGACGCTGGTCGCTCTGGGCGCCGAGGTGCGCTGGGCAAGCTGCAACATCTTCTCGACGCAGGACCACGCCGCCGCGGCCATTGCTGCCGCCGGGGTTCCGGTCTTCGCCTGGAAGGGCGAGTCGCTGGAAGAGTATTGGGATTGCACCTTCCGCGCGCAGGCCTTCAAGGGCGGCCTGGGGCCGCAGTTGATCGTGGACGACGGTGGCGATGCGACCCTGCTGATCCACAAAGGCTATGAACTGGAAAACGGCGACAAGTGGGTCGATGGCCCCGCGGAGAATCACGAAGAGCAGGTCATCAAGAACTTGCTGAAGAAGGTATTTGCCGAAGACCCCCAGCACTGGCACAAGGTTGTGAAGGACTGGCGCGGCGTTTCAGAAGAGACCACGACCGGCGTGCACAGGCTCTACAAGATGATGGAGCAGGGCACGCTGCTGGTTCCGGCCATCAACGTGAATGACTCGGTCACGAAGTCCAAGTTCGACAACCTTTACGGCTGCCGGGAGTCGCTGGCCGACGGCATCAAGCGCGCCACGGACGTGATGGTGGCGGGCAAGGTCGCGGTCATCTGCGGCTACGGCGATGTGGGCAAGGGCTGTTCGCACTCGCTTCGCGGCATGGGCGCGCGGGTCATTGTGACGGAAGTCGATCCGATCAACGCGCTGCAGGCGGCGATGGAGGGCTACGAGGTCGCGACCGTTGAAGACACGCTGGGACGCGGCGACATCTACGTCACCTGCACTGGCAATGTGGACATCATCACCCTGGAACACATGAAGAGGATGAAGGACCAGGCGATTGTCTGCAACATCGGCCACTTCGACAGCGAAATCCAGGTGGATCGGCTGAACGAAGAGCCGGGCGTCAAGAAGCTGAACATCAAGCCGCAGGTGGACTTCTACACCTTCCCAGACGGGCACGGCATCTTTGTGCTGGCCGAAGGAAGGCTGGTCAACTTGGGCTGCGCGACAGGGCATCCGAGCTTCGTGATGAGCAACAGCTTCGCCAACCAGACGCTGGCGCAGTTGGACCTGTGGGAGAAGCGCGACAGCTACAAGGCCGGCGTTTACGTGCTGCCCAAAAAGCTCGATGAAGAAGTGGCGCGGCTGCATCTCGGCAAGATCGGCGTGAAGCTGACCACTCTGAGCGCAAAGCAGGCCGACTACATCGGCGTGCCGGTCGAGGGGCCATACAAGGCGGAGTTCTACCGGTACTGAGAAGCAGCTAACAGCTGACAGCTTACAGTGAACAGTTGTCAGGAGTGCTTTGATGTTTCATGGCTTCCCAGGTCTCAAAAACGAGACTTGGGAAGTGGTGCATACTCAATGAGCTATTGATGATTGATAACTATCAATCCCGGTCCATACGCGCGAAGGTGCGTGAAGTTCTGCTGAGTACTTGGGATCCGATTGGGATCGCCGGCGAGCCAAATGCTCAGAATGAATACGACAGCTACATCGGTCCCATTTATGATTTGTTAGTAAGTAAGGCTGCAGATGCTGCTCTTATTGAGTATTTGTACTGGGCGGTTCATGAAAACATGGGACTTGATGCCGCATCCAAAGAAGATATGCGGGATACGGTTTCAGCGCTGCGAAAGATAGACCTTTCTGCTCCAGATTTTTAACGAGTTATTGCGTCTCCGATTGTGATTCGCAAACTCAAACCAGTAATTGTCGAGAATATCGTTCATGACCGTATCCCCTAAAATTTCCTTCGAGCTGTTTCCGCCGCGCACGCCTGAAGGCGTAGCGAAGCTGCCGGGCGTGATCGGCCGGCTGGCCGCGGTGCAGCCGGAGTATTTTTCCATCACCTACGGCGCAGGCGGCTCAGACCAGAATGGCACTTACGAGACGCTGGCGACGGTGGTCCGGCACAGCGGCGTGGAGGTTGCGCCGCATCTGACCTGTGTGGGCTCGACGCGCGCGCACATTGCTGAGCAGTTAAAGCACTACCGGGAAGCAGGCGTGAAGCGCATTGTCGCCCTGCGCGGCGACCTGCCAGCCACGGCCATGAGCCCTTCCGCGCCGGGCGATTTCCACTACGCCAACGAGCTGGTCAGCTTCATCCGCGAAACGCACGGCGACGGCTTCAAGATCGAGGTGGCCGCTTACCCCGAGATGCACCCGCAAGCGCACAACCCCGGCGCCGACTTCAAGAATTTCTGCCGCAAAGTGAAGGCCGGCGCGGACGGCGCGCTGACGCAACTGTTCTATAACGCCGACGCCTATTTCGACTTCATGGAACGCTGCGCGAAGGCCGGCATCAAGATTCCTGTGGTGCCGGGGATCATGCCCATCACCGGCTGCGCGAACACCCTGCGTTTCTGCAATGGCTGCGGCGCCGACCTGCCGCGCTGGGTGCGCCTGCGACTGGAGCAACTCGAAGACGACAAGCCCGCGCTCGTCGACTTCGGCCTGGATGTGGTCACGCGCCTCTGCGAAACCCTGCTCGGCCAAGGCGCGCCCGGACTGCACTTCTACACCGTCAACCAGGCCGCGCCTACCCTGCGCGTGTTGAAGAACCTGTCGCTGCCGAAGGCCGTATAAATGAAGCCCGCAGGGCTTTGCGGCGCTCTCTAACGCAGCTTGCGGCCCAGGAGCCGATGCCAGAGCCGCCAGGTGAAGCTATGCAGCAGGTGGGTTTGCATGGCTTTCAGCTCGGCATAGGAATGCGCGACATAGAGATCGAACTCCGGCGGCCAGCCGATGGTGGAGCGGCGCTCGGAGTAGTCGCCTTCCGACCACTTGGCCAATACCGCCTTGTAGCCCGACACATGGGTGACAAAGTCGAGCAGGCACTGGGGCATCTGTTCTTCCATGATGAGAGCGGCCTTCTCAATGATGATCTTCTCGCGAATGTCGTTGAGTGGCATGAAAATGGTGGTCATCCACAGCATCCACTCCTTCATTTCATCGTCGAGAATGGGAAAGCTTTGCGACTTGCCCTGCTTCTGGAGCAGCGAGCGGTAGGCGATATTGCCCGCCTGCGAGGCGACGTAGAGGGGGCCGTAGAACTCGTTCAGGCGCCGGTTGATCAGATCCAGCTTGTCCTTGCGGAGGGCCAGCACCTGGGCGCTCATGAAGGTGGCCAGATAGCCGAACAGCGCAAGAATGACCGTCAGCCCGGCGGCGTTCTGCATCAGGTTTGAAGTGAAGATTGTCGAAAAATCCATTGCTTGACCTTGGCAGCGAGTATACCGCGGCAGCGAGGCGGGAGGCTGGGCCGGCCCGCATTAAAAGTTGGCTCACATCCCGCCGTGGAACCGTCCGAAGGCGCGGGCCGCCATCAGAGACATGAGCAGGATGCCCGCCCCGAGCGCGAGCGCGTGCTCGGTCTTGCGCAAATCGAAGCTGCCGACGCGGCAGACGAGCAGGTAGGCAACAGCGAGATTGAAGAGGCCCCACAGGACATTGACCGTCGAGGAGGACAAGCCTACGCCGGGCGGCGATGCGAAGGGGCTTTGGAAGGCATGGCCGCAGATTCCGTTGCCGAGATGGGGCAGGCTGTTGGCGAGAAATGCGCCTCCGAAGAAGTAGGCGGCATAGTGATACCAGCGCGTGATGCTTCCTCCTGACTTACCAGCCGATAATAGCAAACCCTAACTCGAACCCAGATAAATGAAGCGGGCCAGAAACAGAGCGGCCAGCACGTAGAGCAGCCAATCCTGCTTGCGCAGATTGCCGGTGGCCAGGTGCAGCGCGGCCCAGGCGATGATGCCAAAGCCCAGACCGTTGGCGATCGAGTAAGTGAAGGGGATGAGCACCAGGGTGAGAAACGCGGGAACCGCGATGAGCGGGTCGCGCCAGTGAATTTCGCTGATCGTAGCCAGCATCATGGAGCCCACCAAAATGAGCGCCGGGGCAGTGGCGGCCGGGGGCACGATGCCCACAAAAGGCGCGGCGCCAATGGCGCCCAGAAACAGCAGCCCGGTGACGATGGCGGTCACGCCCGAGCGTCCGCCAGCCGCCACGCCGGCCGTGGACTCGACGTAGCTGGTCACGGTCGAGGTTCCGATGAAGGAGCCGAAAACGGTGGCCGTGGCGTCGGCAAAGAGAATGCGGCTCAGGCGGGGAATCGAGTTGTCCTCATTGATCAGCCCGGCCCGCTTGGTAACGGCCACCAGGGTACCCAGGTTGTCGAACAGATCCACAAAGAAGAAGACAAAGACAATCTCCAGCAAGCCCTTGTTGAGAGCGCCGCGAATGTCGAGCTGGAAGGCCGTCGAGGCCAGCGAATGAAAACCGCCGGCGGAGGGCGTCCAGTGGGTCAGCCCCAGCGCCCAGGCGGTTCCGGTGATAAAGAGAATGCCGATCAAGAGGGCCGCGCGCACCTTTTTGACCAGCAGGGCCACCATGAGAATGAGGCCCACCAGCGCCAGCACCGTGGTGGGATTGCGAATATTGCCCAGGCCGACCAGCGTGTTGGGGTCGGCCACCACCAGGCCGGCGTTGCGAAAGCCGATGAGGGCGATGAAGAGGCCGATGCCGCTGGCCACGGCGGCGTAAAGCTCATGCGGAATGGCGCGCAGAATCATCTGCCGGATGCCGACGGCGGTGATGGCCAGGAAAATGATGCCGGAGAGAAAGACCGCGCCCAGGGCCGTTTGCCAGGGAATATGCATCTTGAGGCAGACGGCGTAGGTGAAGTAGGCGTTCAGGCCCATGCCGGGGGCCAGCGCGATGGGATAGCGCGCCACAATGCCCATGAGAATCGACCCGAAGGCCGCCGACAGGCAGGTGGCCGCCGTGACCGCGGCCAGAGGCATCCCGGTTGCCGACAGAATGGCCGGGTTGACCAGCACGATGTAGGCCATGGTCAGGAATGTGGTGACGCCGGCCAGAACTTCGGTGCGCCAGTTGGTTCCCAGGCGCGTGAATTCAAAATAGTCTTCGAGTCGCTTAAGCATAGGCGGGTACTTCTTCTAGAAGACCACACGCACGCTCCCGGTTTCAACTCGGGATCATGAGGCCCAGCCTGGCCGATGGACAAAAAGGAACAGACTGCATGGCCGGTCGCGGTTCCAATAAGAGGGCGGAGCGAGTCCGCGAATTCTCTTGCAACCGCAATGAACGAGCTTTTTAACCCGAAAAAGGAGGCTTTCATGCCCAAGATTACGACTAAAGACGGAACACAAATCTATTACAAGGACTGGGGCGCGGGTCAGCCCGTGGTCTTCAGTCACGGCTGGCCGCTGAGCGCCGATGCCTGGGAAGACCAGATGGTTTTTCTGGCCTCGCACGGCTTTCGCGCGATTGCACACGACCGGCGGGGCTATGGCCGTTCGAGCCAGCCCTGGAACGGCAACGAGATGGACACCTACGCCGACGATCTGGCGGAATTGACCGAAGCGCTGGACCTGCAAGACGCTGTCCACGTCGGCCACTCGGCTGGCGGGGGCGAGGTTGCCCGGTACATTGGCCGCCACGGGACGAAGCGCGTGGCAAAGGCCGTGCTGATTGGCGCTGTGCCGCCGCTGATGCTGAAAACGGAAGCCAATCCCGGCGGGTTGCCGATCAAAGTCTTCGACGGAATCCGCGCCGGAGTTCTGGCCGACCGCTCGCAGTTCTTCAAAGACCTGACAATGACCTTCTATGGAGCCAACCGGCCGGGCTCGACGGTTTCGCAAGGTCTGCGGGACTCGTTCTGGCTGCAAGGGATGGCCTCCGGACTCAAGGCCGTGCTGGACGGCATCAAGGCATTCTCTGAAACAGACTTCACCAGCGATCTGAAGAAGATCGACGTGCCCACGCTGATTCTGCACGGCGACGACGACCAGATCGTGCCCATCAACGACTCAGCCCTGCTGTCCGCCGCGCTGGTGAAGAAATCAACGCTGAAGGTCTATCCGGGCGCGTCGCATGGCCTGTGTTCGACCCACAAGGATCAAGTAAACGCGGACCTTCTGGCCTTTATTCGAGGGTAGGCGGTTAGAGCATTTTAGCTTTTGGTATAGACTTCCGTGCCCCATCCATTCCGCGTTTTTCTGCGGAATGGGTGGGATACCGAAAAAATCCGGTCTACACAATTTCCGAAAAAGCTCTAAGCAGGAGACGAAAGACTGAAGAAGGAACAAGGCCCCCAGATCTCGAAAGTGAGACCTGGGCAACCGGCGCGGGCTTAGCAAGCGGCCTCGTGCCGGTTCCAGCGGCGCAGCAGCCAGTCCATCGAGCCGCCCTGGACCACGATGGAGAAGACGACTACCAGGAAGGTGGCGTTCAGCATCCACACGCCGCCGAGAGCCGGCGGCACAGAGAGCGCCAGGGCGATGGAGAGGCCGCCGCGCAGGCCGCCCCAGGTCATTACAAAGGTGGAACTCTGGTGGCGGCGCTCGACCAGGCGCACCAGCGCGAGCAGCAGTGCGACGGCTGCCAGGCGCACCGCGTTGACCGAGAAAATGGCGGCAAGCCCGGCCAGCAGCGCGGGCGCGCTCACGCTGACCGCCATGGTTTCAAAACCCAGCAGGACAAAGAGCACGGAGTTCTGGATTTCGTCGATCACCGTCCAGAAGCGGTTCAAGTGGTCAAGGTCGATGCGCTCCGGCGACTGACTCTGTGTGAAGTGGCGCAACGCGATGCCGGCCACCACGGCCTCCAGAGGCGCGGAAAGGCCCAGTGCGTCGGCCAGCGCATAGCCGCCCAGAGCCAGCGCCACGGTAAAGAGAATGTCGATCTGATAGGCGTCGGCGCGGCGCATTAACTGCCCCGCGGCCCAGGCAGCCAGAATGCCGATCAGGATGCCGCCACCGGCCCTGAGCAGGAGCGTTCCCGCAATGCTCCAGGGGGAAAGCGCGTGGCCGGCGGCCGCGTCCAGCATGGCCAGGAAGAGCACCGCGCCGACGCCGTCATTGAAGAGCGACTCGCCCGCCAGTTGCGCCTGAATCCGGCTGGGGACGCCCGTCCGCCGCAGCATTTCCAGAACGGCGATGGGGTCGGTGGGCGAGATCAGAGCGCCGAAGATGAGGCACTCGACCCAGGGAAGGCGGAAGCCGGAGAGCAGGATCATCAGCCCCGCCACCAGAAACATGGAAAGCAGCGTGCCCACAACGGAGAGCAGCGAAACAGTGAGTTTTTCCCGCGCCAGCTCTTCCAGATCGAGCAGAAACGCTCCTGCGAAGAGCAGCAGGGGCAGCATTCCGTGCAGAATGATGCTTCCGAAGTCGATCTGCCGCGCCAGATCAACGGCCCAGGCGTGCATTCCGGGGGCCAGGCTGCCCGCCCCTGCCAGAGCCAGCGAAACCAGCACGGTCAGCAGCATGGTCCCGATCGTGATGGGCAGTTTGAGCCAGCGAACGCTGATCCAGCCGAAGAGGGCTGCGGTGGCGAACAGAACGCTGAGTATCTGCAGAGTAGTCATCGGGGCCAATGGAAAACACGAACGACTTCATGATAGTTGAAGCCGCTCTAGCCGAGCGCGGGGCGCACGGTTTTTGAAGCTCCGGCCGGCAGGAGGACGGATTATTTCAGGATGCTGCGGCGCTTCCCAGGAGCAATCGCTTGATTTCCGCGTAACCATCTGTCAATGAGCGCTTTGGGCTGTTAGCAACAGACGACTTGAATTGCGACCCAGGTCCGAAAATCCGGACCTGGGTCGCCCACACCCAGATTGAACTTTGGGGAAACGAACCCCCGCCAATCTACTGGATGCTCCACTCCTGGCGTATGCGTGCGGCAAACTGGTCGGGATCGTCCACGTCCAGCAAAACCGGCAATCCATCTTGACCGGACGGCGGCAGCAGCACCAATCGCTCCGATCCTGTTGTGAACAGTTTTACAATCCGCCCATTTGCCGTCCGGAATTCTCCGGCCCGATAGTGCGGGTTTCCAAAGCCATTGGTCCGCATCGTTGGCTTCCAGCCAGACTCGGTCCGCAGATCGACGACGCACACATGAGCCGCATCGACGCTGGAGGCCACAACCGTCATGCCGTAAAACCGTGAATGAATCACCAGCGTGCCGCGCGTCAAATCCACCGGCGGACGGCCCGGCGCATAGAGGAGTGCAGTTGCAACGATAGCCAGTACAAATCCTGCAATTGCAAATCCAATAATACGCACCAAGGCAAGCCCATTGTCCGCAGATTCGGTTGGCGGTAATCCAAATCCATCGCTTGCCGATTCTGCGCTTGGAGCCGCTATCTCTGCGTCCGCGCGCTCAAGCGCCGCTACGAATCCATCGTGATCTTCCGGGCTTACCAACACAGTCTGGCTTCCGTTGGTCAGGACGATAGCCTTGCTGCGATCCGTTACATACCATTTGGACTTTCCCAGCGCCTTGGACCAAAACAATCCGTAGTAACCGAACAGACCGCCGCTCGCCCACAGCCGCACACTTCCCCGGAAATCGGCCGGATTCGCATCTCGCACGAATCGAAGTCTGGTCAACGGAAACACAACATCCCCGATGAGCCGCTTCACTCGAAATGACCCGTCGGAGATTTCAAAACTACGTGGCGAATATCCGTACGCCAGCGCGATCGCTGCTGCTGAGAACAGAGCCAGGACGATCGCAACCGTGCCTGACCTGATCGCCATCAGCGGCATCGCAACCAGCACCACCACTGCGCTCCCGGAAATGATTTGCGTCATCCGGTCATGATGCGCGCCGAATGTTTGATCTGCCATTTCGCCTCCTCTTGTGACTCGCCGAATCAAATTCAACACGCGCTCGCTGAGAGCGCTGGCAATCACATTTGCAATCACTGGCGGTCTGAGCTGTGAATGCAGCAGAACCTCTTCGAGTTCAGCGCCAAACTCGCGCCGCCATGCCGCGGGATACGCCCGCAAGAGCAAACCAATGACGGATTCTCGCAACTTCATATCAATCGCAACCTTTCCAGTCCGGCCGAAGCCACGTGTTGCATCTCCTGCAACTGCGTAGTCAACAGGCTCGCGCCGCTCCGCGTTATCTCGTAAGGACGCTGGCGCCCCGGAGATTCCTTGGGAACAATCAGCTTCTTCTCCACCAAGCGTGTGATTGCCGTGTAGAGCGTTCCCGGCCCTACCGCAACACCTGAAAACGCCTCAATGTCGCTCATGATTGCGTAGCCATGCTTGGGTCCTGCAGCCAGGCTGGCCAGGATCAGCATCTCTGGGTCCGATGCGGGTCCCGCCTTGGGTTTTCTTGCCATATATTTATATACGATATATCGCAATTCATAGTACGTCAAGGGTGAAAACTCTATTTTTTTGCTGGAAAAGACCGCGGGTGCCCCACCCTCGCCGCGTTTCTGTTTTTGCGGCCAGGTCCCTGACAGCTTGAAGTTGTGCCACCATTGGGTGCCCCCGGTCTCGATTTTGAGACCGGGGATCCATGAACTCGATGGAACTTCTTTATTTTGTCAGAGACCCAGGGTCTTGCCTCAGAAGTCCACATAAAAAATGAACTGTCATCCTAAGCGCAGCTCGTCGCGTATTTTTGCGGCAAACGGAATCTAAGGACCTGCGGTTGTTCTTTATCGCAATCCAATAGTGCTGGATCAATAGGAATAAGATTTTCGAATGGCTCGCTGAGCGCTACGGGCTGTTACCTACAGATGACAGTCCGAACTCCTAAATTAACTTCATCTAAGCTGTTTGGAATCAAACATCTGCATGAGCCAATTACTGCGCAGAATTGACATTGAAAGGGCTGCCATACTTGCGGAAAGGAGGCCGCTTGTATGCGCAGAAGAAAGTCAAAGCCCAACTATCGGAAGATCGTCCTCCGCCTGCCGGATCTCGACCACGCAAAAGCATCTGTACTCAACAGCCTGAGTTCTCCACAGTCACGACACAACTATCGCTTTGCGATGGACCAATTCATCGCCTGGTACTGCTCGGAGCCACGCCTCGCGCTCAATCGCGCCGTTGTGCTCAGATTTCGACTCTATTTGGAGAGCCTCGGATTGGCATCCGCAACGATCAACCAGAGGCTCGCTGCAGTGCGGCGACTTGCATATGAAGCGGCAGATTCCGGTCTGCTGAGTCCAGAATTGGCGGCAGGCATTCGGCGTGTGAAGGGAGTCAAGCATCTGGGCCAGCGATCTGGCAACTGGTTGAGTATCGATCAGGCCCAATTACTCGTCGACAAATCTGACGGCAATGGGCTTAGAAACAAGCGTGACTTTGCAATGATCTCCATTCTTCTCGGCTGTGGTTTGAGACGAGCGGAACTCGCTGGCTTAAAAATCGACGACATTCAGATTCGTCAGGGACATTGGGTAATTGTCGATCTGGTGGGAAAAGGCGGTCATGTCCGCACGGTGCCAATGCCGACATGGGTAAAGAATTCAGTAGATCAATGGATTGCCGCCGCTAGCCTGACAAATGGCCGTGTATTCCGAGCGGTTAGCCGACACGGCTCAACCTGGGTTCAAGGGATATCCGAGAACGTCGTCTGGTATGTCGTTCGTGATTGTGCAAAGCGCCTTGGGATTGAACATTTTGCGCCGCATGATCTTCGGCGCACCTGCGCCAAGCTTTGTCACTCCAGCGGAGGGGAACTGGAGCAAATTCAGTTCCTGCTTGGCCATGCTTCTGTTCTGACGACGGAGCGCTATCTCGGTTGCAAGCAAAACCTGGAGAAACCGGTAAATGACCTATTCGGGTCTCTATAGAAAAGTGAAATCGGATAACAGCAAAGTCTGATTTGTCCAGATAGGATTCGGTCGTCGGCATTCCGGTAAGCTCTGGGCGGAAATAATCAGCGCGATTTCGAAACTTACAGCTGCGGAAAGTCACATTTCACTGTACAGCGCTCAGATCTCCCGTTGAAGCTTGAGCAACGGAACGTGAGGGCGATCTCTCAATCACATTCCGTTGCACTACAATTCCAGTTTCCGTAACCGCATTTCCCTTTCTTGCTGTGTATTCCTTACTGGACCTTGAGCGTGACTGCGGCCGAACTCGTCACCTGGTGAGTCTGAGGGGTTGTTGAGGAGCTGGACCCGCCGCAGCCGTTGCAGAGGGCCGCCGCGGCCAGCAGAATCACTCCAAGGCAAGCCGTCAGCCAGATGCTCCGCACTGCAAGTCTTCTCCTTAGAAACAGCAGCGGCAGCAGAAGAATTGGCAGCAGAATGCCTGCCGTGGCCGCGCCGGAGACAGTTTCAGCAAAGACCACTGTGACCTGATAGGTTCCCGCCGGTGTTGCCGAAGTGGTGATGATCGTCACCGTGCCGGAGGAATAGCTGCAACTCGCCCCCGTGGGAAGATTCAGGCAGGATACCGTGGCGCTGGTCACATCGGAAGGCAGGGTTACCGGATAACTGGCCGTCGAGCCGGCAGTCACGGTCGCCGTCGTTGAGGTAAATGCTGGTGCCGTCGATGTTCCAGATGCGGAATCCACTTCGAACTGCCAGGAATTGGAAGTACCTCCGCCCGGTGTCGGAGTCTGTACCGTGACTACAGTGGTTCCCGCGTTGGCAATCTTGGCCGCCGTGACTGATGCTGTAAGTTGGGCTGCGCTCACGTACGTGGTGGTCAGAGCAGTCGTGCCCCAGTAAACCGCAGAGCCGGAGATGAATCCCGACCCGTTGACCGTGAGTATGAATGCCGCGCCACCCGCGTCAGTAAACGCCGGCGACAAGCTGTCAATGACCGGTACGGGATTGGCCGCACCGTTTACCGTCAGCGTCACTGTAGCTGTTGCAGTCGTGTAGTTGGTTGTGTCGGTGGGGGTAAAGGTGACAGAAAGAGTGTCGCTTCCCACGGGCGGTGTCGTTCCTGCCAGTGGGCTATAGACGAAGGATCCCGGCACCGAGGCGGTGGCATCCAGTTGCGTTGCGCTCAGCGCTGTCCCGTAAGTGATGGCCGCTGGCGTCGCCCAGGTAATCATCGGCGTCGCCTGGTTCACCGTCAGTTGGAATGTAGCCGTGGCCGTCGTGTAGTCCGTCGTGTCGGTAGGCGTGAAGGTGACCGAGAGAGTCTGCGATCCAGCTCCCAGCACGGTCCCTGCTGCCGGTGTGTAGGCAAAGGTTCCGGCCACCGTCGAACTGGCGTTCAACTGCGTTGCGCTCAGCGCCGTCCCGTAAGTAATGGCCGCTGGCGTCGCCCATGTGATCGTCGGCGTCGCCTGGTTGACCGTCAGTTGGACGGTCGCCGTGGCCGTCGTATAGTCGGTCGTGTTGGTTGGGGTAAAGGTGACCGAGAGAGTCTGCGATCCGGCTCCCAGCACGGTTCCTGCCGCCGGGATGTAGGCAAAGGTTCCCGCCACCGTCGAGCTGGCATTCAACTGAGTCGCGCTGAGCGCCGTGCCGTAGGTAATCGCTGAAGGCGTCGCCCAGGTGATGGCGGGCGCGGTTGCTGTTGTGTTCACGGCCTGGCTGACCGCATTCGACTGACTGCCGGCGAAGTTCGGGTCTCCGGCATACACCGCCGTGATCGCATCGGTTCCCAACGGCAGCGCCGTGGTGGTGAAGCTGGCCGTTCCGCTGCTCAGAGTCCCCGTTCCCAGAGGGATCGGGCCGTACATAAACGCGATGGTCTCTCCATTCGGCGCCGTTCCCGCGCTAGCAGCGACTGTTGCGGTAAAAGTCACACTCTGCCCGGTGAGAGAGGGATTCTGCGAAGAGGTAAGTGTCGTCGTCGTGGTGGCAATGGACGCCGGAAGCGCCAGCTTGAAGACCGTCCCGCAGCCGGTGACCAGCGATCCGTTCCCACCCGGAGCACTGCACGAACTGTTTCCACCACCGGTAGCGCCGAGCAGATTGCCCTGCGTGTCTTGCATTAGGCCGCCAGGACCGGTACCGTCCCCGTTCGTTCCCGTGAAGGTGTGCAGCACGGTCTGAACGTTGCTCGTATCGATCTTGTAGACGGTTCCGCAGCCGCTCGGCGCATTGCAGGTAGTGTCTCCGCCCGTCGATGAATAGTTGTACTGGTTGCCCTGTGCGTCGATCACCGAATTGTCCGGCCAGACCCCGGCTCCCAAACCGGCAAAATTCGCCACGGTGCCGAACTGGTAGGTTCCGTCGGATTGCGGAGTCAGCGCAAAATAGATTGGAGACGTTGAGCCGTCGGATTTGCCGTACAAATTCCCGTTCCAAGTCCGCGTCAAAAAACGAGGTGCTGAGCCGTCCATCCCATTGGTAAAGCTGCGCAGTGTGGTGAAGTTGTGCGTCGAATCGATCTCGAAGACCGATCCATTGCCGTTTCCTCCGTATTTGAGAGTGCCATAGAAGTTGCCCTGCGCGTCCACCGCCGCCACATTCACATGATCCGAGGTGCTGGTTTGCGCGGCAGTGAAGTTATAGATCACGCTGTAGGTTCCGGAAGCATCCACCTTGAAAAGCTCGCCATGGCCGTTGGCCCCGCCTTTGTTGGTGCTGCCATAGAGGTTGCCCTGCGCGTCCAGCACCAATGAATTCTCCATGTCGGAGCCATCTGGCGTCCCGGTGAAGCTATGAATCGTGGTGAAAGTGCCGGTGGAGAGATTCAACTTGAAGATCGTTCCGAAGCCCTGTCCCGAGTTGAGGGAAAGATCTCCGCCAGCAGACGTGGTTCCGTAGAAATTGCCCTGCCCGTCCAGCACGATACCGCCGAACGGCATTGCGCCGTCGTTGCCATTGAAGCTGTGCAGCACGGTCTCCTTGACGGTCGTGTCCCACTTGACGATTGTTCCGCAGCCATACGGGGCGGCGTACCCTGGATAGCAGGAATTGGCTCCGCCGTATCCCGTAATGCCATACACATTGCCCTGAGTGTCGGCCACCGCTCCCATGGGCATATAGCCATCCGGCGAGTTGCCGAAGTCATAGACGCTGTATGTGAACCCCAGAGAATCGGACTCGTCGACCTCCTGGCTTACCGTATTCGACGTGCTGCCGGCAAAGTTCAAGTCGCCGCCGTAGACCGCAGTAATCGCGTTCGTGCCCAGTGGCAGCGCAGTAGTTGTTAAACCAGCCGAGTTTCCGCTCAGAGACACAGTCCCCAGACTCGTACTCCCGTTGCTGAAGGTCACAGAGCCGGTGGCCACGCCGCCAAACTGCCCCGATACGGTGGCCGTGAGGGTCACGGATGCTCCCAAAGTCGAGGGATTCAGCGACGAAGTCAATGTTGTCGAAGCGGTTGCCTTATTCACTACCTGACTGACCGCCGTCGAGGTGCTTCCGGAGAAGTTCAAGTCTCCCCCGTAGACCGCCGTGATCGAGTCTGTGCCCACAGGCAGCACTGTGCTGGTCAAGCTGGCTACGCCGCTGCTCAACTGCGCCGTTCCCAGCGATGTTGTGCCGCTCAGGAACGCAACATTCTCTCCATTGGGCGGTGCGGCAGCGGTGGAAGTGACCGCAGCGGTCAAAGTCACCGGCTCCCCATAAATTGACGGATTTGGCGTGGGCACAGGCGTCAGCGTCGTTGTCGTCGCCTTTGTAGTGCTTAAATCCATCTTGGTAATAAACGCATTGAAACCACCATTAACCGCCGCCTTATTTGTTGTCTGAAATGCGCCTTCCGTTACCGGAAAATTAGAGGACCATGTCAACCCAGCAATGTACACATTGTTAGAACCGTCTAATGCCAACGCGTTCCCGAAGTCATACGTGCTCCCGCCAAGGTATGTAGAGTAAACCAGCGCACTGCCAGTTGGGTTCAGTATGGTGACGAATGCGTTATCATCACCAGAGTATGCGTTATTCGTTGTCTGGAAGGCTCCGGTCGTCACAGGAAAATCGGTAGATCTTGTTGCTCCCGTAATGTATGCATTACCGGAACCATCTACGGTGAGACGGTAAGTTCCCCAACTTGCAGATGGATTGCCATCGGCCACACCTAAATTTCCATTTTCAGCGCTTCCTCCTAAATAGGTTGAGTAGACCAGGGCAGTACCGGTCGGGTTCAGTTTAGTGACAAATCCATCGAATTGCTGATCATTTTTCAAAGCATTATCTGTTGTCTGGAAGGCTCCTGTAGTTACCGGAAAATTAGCCGAGCAGGTGACTCCGGCAATGTAAGCATTGCCGGAGCTGTCTACTGCCAAGCCGGTCGCCTCGTCCCCTACCTCCCCACATTCGCCTGCGCCGCTTGATAGTCCGCTGCCGCCCAAGTAGGTGGAATAGATCAGCGCTGTGCCTGTAGAATTAAGCTTAGTGACGAAAGCGTTGGTAGTGTAAGGCTCTGCGGCATGCTTCGTGGTCTGATAGGCATCAGAGGTCACTGGAAAATCGAAGGACACGGTGTACCCTGAAACGTACACATCACCGGAACTGTCTAGGACCAGTCTACTCGCCCCGTCGCCTTTGCTTCCTCCCAGGTAAGTAGAGAAGACCAGTGCGCTGCCTGTCGAGTTCAGCTTGGTGACGAATGCATTGGTCACAGAGTTATTCTGTGCCTGGAATGCCCCTGCAGTTACAGGAAAATCGGCATCTGAAGTCAATCCGGCAACGTATGCATTTCCGGATCCGTCCAAAGCCAATCCGGAGGCAGAGTCTCCGCCGCTTCCGCCCAGATAGGTGGAGTAGACTAGCGCAGTACCGGTTGTGTTCAGCTTGGTGATGAATGCTGTTGCAGTATTCTCGGGTTTAGTCGTTTGGAATGTCCCTGTAGTTACCGGAAAGTCGGTAGAATAGGTCGTGCCACTCACATACACATTGCCGGAGCTATCCACAGCAAGATCACTCGCGGTATCGCCAAGATCCAGGTATTTATTACCACTGCCACCCAAGTAAGAGGAGTAGACCAGTGCAGTGCCCGACGGATTCAACTTGGTGACGAATACATTTGTGCCGCCATCAGAACTTACTGCTTTATTTGTTGTTTGATAGGCTCCCGTGGTTATAGGAAAGTCGGAAGAGCTTGTCGAGCCAGTTACATACACATAGCCCAAAGTATCCACTGCGATACCACTGGCAATATCCATCCCCTGCGAGCCACCATAGCTAACGCTGCCGCCAAGAAATGTTGAATAAATCAGAACCGGATCTATCACCAGCGGCTTTGCGTGATCGTAGCTTCCCAGCCGGAAGCACACCGTATGCTTATCCAGAAGCGCAAAGTCTCCTTCAACAGTCTTCCGTTGCCCATCGATCAACTGATACACCACAGGCTTATGGAAGGACAGCGCACCGTCAGCTGCCGTTACCACCAAGTCCCCAGCCGCGCCAAGGCGCAGCCTCTTCGTCCCAGAAAACTCTAACCTGATATGCTTTGGGTCCGCACCTGCAGCAACAACGAAATCGTATTCGAGCTGACGCTGGTTTCCATAATAGACCAAGTCTATACCGGGATAAACGCTACTGTACCGCACCTTACCGTATGTGGGCACACTGGTGTGCCACTTGTCTGGATCATTACCAATGAAGTAGTTAGCCGTTCCCGGTAACTGCTCCTCGCCCACCGGAATCGCAGCACCAACGTCAACCCCAGCTAACCTCATCCGCATCACATCCGTGTGATGCGCGCAGGCTGCATAGCTTTGCCGGAGACTAGTCTGCACCGACTGCCCATGATGCGCCACCGGCGCTGCGCATTCGCTTTTGTCGAGCGCCAGCACCACCTCCCGGCCCGTCAGAAACAACCCATAACCGCTGCCACGCGAAAGGAACTTCACTTTCTTGTCCGTCTGACCGGTATTGGCCTCAAAGCTCAACGGAAACTTTCCGAAGTCTTCGGCGATTTGCGCCATTTGCGGGCCGGAGGTCTTCGAGGGTTGGGATATGAGGCCTGTAGCCATAGCCGCATTGGACGTTACCGCGAGGAGTCCCGCAACGAGCAGAACCCGGAGACGCAGAGCTTGCACAGCTTTGAGCATGATTATTATCCTTTCTTGAGTGGCTGGAAAGTCCTGAGGGGGAAGGACCTCCCGCGCGCAATCCAGGCTTTCCTTCAGCCCGGAATCAGCTCATATTGCGCGCGAAGGATAAAATTAGCATAAAAATAAGTGGAGTTATTATACGTCCGGCAAAGTTCATATCAAGTTGACATTGAATCCGCCACGCCGAGACGCGGGAGGGGTGAAAGGTCCGCCTCGGCGCTCGGTTCTATCGCTTTTCGCCGGGAATCAGGACTGGAACGAACTCCGTTTTGCAGCCGGCGAGACATCTGACTTTTTGAAACTGAGCTTCCTCTTCCGCGCTGAAAGTGTGGTCGTTTTTGCTTTTTAGATAGAACTCTTTATGCGCGCTGCGAAACTGGTCATCCGGGCCAGCAGAAAGCAGCTGGAAATCCTTGTCGAATGCATACCACATGTAGCATCTCGGAAGCAGTTCGCATTCCAGGACTGGCAGATGAATCACGCCTTTGTCAACAGTAACCGCCATGGCCTGGCCATAAACAGCCAAGGATTTATTCAAATCGCTGCGCGGAAACAAAAGCCGAAGCCTCTCTTGGGCAGTACCCATGCCGCGTATTTGAATCTCCGGCCGCGCAGCCTCTGTTGAAGCGCCGAAGACTCGGTTGGGGTCGAGTACGATCATGGTCGCTTGGCGATACCCATTGCTGATTCCAGTGGCTATGATTTGCTCGCCCGCGCCGGGTTCAAACTCCACCAAGGCAAGGTGCGGCAAATGTCCCGAGTGCCAATACTCTGAGAGCGTCTTGCCGTTGGCGTCGACGATAGCGATCTGATGGGGATAGTAGAGTTCGTTGCTGGAGACGACAATGCGCCGCGGCTGCCTGGGCGCCGCTCGCAGAACGCCAAAACCAAAGGTGGTATAGAGCGCGGAATGCTCCGCGGTATCGAGCAGCGCCCTTCCTGGCGTCCATCGCCATCTCTCCTTGCCGTGGTCCGAATAGCAGATCAGCGTTGTCGAGTTCGACTCTGGGGCGACGGAAGGGTGATAAAGCAGAAGAGTCTCGGTGGTGCCATCGCCCTCCAGGTCGCCGAACCAGATACGCGGGGCCAGCCCCTGCTCGTAGTATTCTCGCCAGAATCCGCCGGGAAAGCTCTTGCGCCAAAGCTCCTCTCCTGCCGCATTCGTGACGATCAGTATCGCGCCATCCAAACGCCCGGCCTGCGGGCGGCCATCTGTGGCCTGGCCTCGTTTGGCAAAGTACGCTCCAAGAGCAATGGCGAAAACCAAGGCAAGGACCACGGAAAGCAGCTTCAGGCCTTTGCGGGCATGCAAAGGCGGAGCTAACGGAAGGGATAAAACTGGCCGCTCGGCCAAAACCGGAGAGACAGGTGCGGCAGGCACGCCTTCGATCGGATCACGCGGCTTGGCGGCGATCCAACGTCTCTCTTTGCCCGCCGCCGGAGTTGGAGCCGAGCGGTTGGGAAGGAAAATCAGGATGGAATCCGAATGACCTTCCAAGCTGTAATACAATCCAAGCGCTTTCCGCAATCTGTTCATCTCGGTCGCAACATCCGCGGAATGTTTGGTGCCGCGATCCTCTGGCCACAGCTCCTTTATCACTCTGTCCGGCTTCAGGGTAGTTTGAGAATCCATATTCTCAAACAGCACTTCCAACAGCTTCTTGAGCTGGTTCTTGCCGGCAAAACTCTCACTGCACAGGATCTTGCCGATCTGGTTCCGGGTAGCGTCGCGGTCCATAGGCTTGGCGGGCTTCCCGCGCATGGCTGCTCAAAACAGCAAGCAGGAAGCACTTCAGTTGAAGATAACGCCAATTATTACACGCGCGGGAAGCGCACGGTAAGAAGCTATGAGAAATAATGAGCAGGCCAGTGAATCTTCTGTGAAGTGGAAGTCTTCTCCCGCTCATGAAGGAAGAAAGAATTGCGGACGAGCCGTATTCGGCCCGGCAGCCGTTTAGACCATGGCCCGATCGGAAGGTCGGATTGGGGATGGGATGTAGATGAACCGCAAGCTTGGTTCCCAGGAGCTGCCATGCTTCCAGGGATCAGCCCTGGAGTCGATTTGCCCTCTCGCATCTGCATCCATTTGCGTAATAAAACCATACTTTAACTTTATGACACGACCGAAGCGGTAGGTGCCGGAAAGAGAGAAAATCGAGGCAGTGCGGGATTTTGCCGCGCCATCTGGTCGATAGCGGCAAGCGAGCCACTCAAGAAGGCGCACAACACGCGTTGCAGCCTGGGTCTTCAGCTCCCGCGGCTTCCCCGCACCCAGCATCGTCCGCAGGATGAGACAGATATTGAATGCGCCGATGTGGATCAGCAGACGCTTCAATATATTCTCATGTCCGCGCAGCGTACAGCGCCGGATTTCGCCCGTTTCGTAACAGTGGGCAAAGCTGCGTTCGACTAACTCGCCCCGCTTCCTGAGTAACTCTTTGCTATACTCTCCAGTTACTCTGCTCTGATTTTCCTCGACCGCCGACTGCTCGTTCTGCTTGCCATCCCAGTTGCGCTTGCTCGTCTGCTTTCTTTCGGGGATGTAAGTGGTAATCTCGAGTTCGTTCACTTGTTCGAGAACCGTCCCGCTGTGATAGCCCTTGTCCGCCACTAACTCTTCTATTTCATCTACGTTGACTTTCGGTTCTTCTCCTGGATGTAACTCGACCTCGCGCTCAACTAACTCGGCCACCTCCAAGTCCGCCGCAGCCACGGTTTGATGCATGGTCGTAGTGTCGCCCAGGTCGGCTGCCTGCAAGTAACTACAACCACCGCATCGCTCTCTATATCCACCGCGTATTCGGCCTTGTGGGCCAGATGCGTTCTGTTGTCTTTCATCTTCGCAATCCGCGCGTCCCCGTCGGTGGGACACATCCACTCTTTGTTTGAAGTGCGTTTCTAGCGTTTGCGGTCCAGCCGCGCCAGATCTTCGCGCGTCGGCGTCTCAATGCCCGACGCTTTAACCAGTCTAGTTAAAAACTCGTTGTAACTCTCGCCGGCGTCGCGCCGAACAATGGATTTCATCGCGGCGTTGGCCTCCAGCGTAGTGGCGTCGATGCCGATCCGCTTGCCTTGTAACAATCCACGATCGGCCCGAAGAGTTAGAACACAGGCAAAGACTTGTTCGCGAGTTTCTAAGTAGATGAGTCTGCGGGTTCGCGACAGGGTGGATTGGTCTGGTGTTGCTTCAGTCAAGGCAATACCAAGAAACCGCCGCAGACCCAGTGAGTCGGCTACACGGCAAGATCGCTGGAGAGCCTTTACATGGCTGCGGAGATAATGAAGAACGCGGGATACGACGCCTATTCTTATCACGGTGCGCACAGGCAGACCTTGGAGATGGCTGCCGACTATTATGGCTGCTTTGCGAGTTCCGCGGGCGTTAGCATTGCGGTCACCACGCGAAATGTAAGCAATTGTCTGGACATACGCGAGTATCTGGGCAGCATCGTCAACGGCGTCGAGCCCACGGTCCTGATTGGAGCCTATCGTTTCCCCGAGATGGCGCACTCATCGCGCTTGCCCCGGCAGCCAAGGCTGCGCATCTAAAGTCGCAGTTTGCAGCGAAACCGATCCTGTTCGGAGAATGGTGTGAATAAATCATTCCTCGGAGTTGAAGACCTTGATAAAGAGTAGATAACTGGAAATGGGCCCTGCGGTTGGCTTACATCTCAATCAACCTCTGAAGATGTGCGTCCCTGATCCTGATTTTCAGAGCCTTGATCCCGCGGCTACACATCTGGCGGAGAATCGATATCTTTCATCTCTCAGAATCGAGACACGGATTCACCTGGCAATCTCTCGATTCGGATAGGTATCCAGACGATGTCGCAAAAATGAATTCTGAAATGATGACAAATCGCCAATGCGTGGTTCGAGAGTGCCGGATATGGAAACGTGCTTTGGGCTGTTATCGCCAGCTGAGATTCTTGGGTGGGCAAATCGGTGAACGCAGGCCGGCTTGCGGGGGTTGATCCCGATTCCAGGCTGCAAGCGACAGACTCGACATTAGATAAGCCGTCCCACTGGTTGCCATCTCAAGCTGTAGGAAGTAAACTCGTTTGAAATCCTCCAATGCCGACCGCGACACGCACATTCCGGGTATTTGTCAGTTCGACCTTTGAAGACCTCAAGGCCGAGCGCGACGCTCTGCAGCGCGATGTCTTCCCCAAGCTGCGCAAGCTCTGCGAGGCGAACAACGCGCGCTTCCAGGCCATCGACCTGCGCTGGGGCGTGCGCGACGAGGCGGCGCTCGACCAGCAGACCATGGAGATCTGCCTGCGTGAGATCGAGCGTTGCCAGCAGACCGGCATCAAGCCCAACTTCATTGTGCTGCTCGGCGAGCGTTACGGCTGGCGTCCGTTGCCGGCGCGCATCGAGGCCGGGGAGTTCAACAAGATTCGCGAACGAGCTGCAGAGGCAGACAAGCGGCTGATCGACGACTGGTATGAGTGCGACGAGAACGCGGTGCCGCCGGAGTTTCTGCTCAAGCCGCGCACCGGGGAGTTCGCTGATAAAGACTGTTGGGGAGAGGTCGAGCAGAGGCTCCATCGCATTCTCCGAGAAGCCGCGCGGGAGGCCGGAATTCCAGAGGAATCGCTCATCAATTACGAGGCATCGGCGACGCACCAGGAGATTCTCAAAGGCCTGGGCCAGAGCGAGGAAGAGCGTAGGCATGTGTTTGCGTTTTTCCGTGAGGCTGCGAAGGGCGTTGAGGAAGACGAGGATCTTGGGGCGCTCAAGGATGAACTGCGGCAAAAGCTGCCTGAGGGAAATGTTTGCCCATTCTCCGCTTCGGATTTAGCTGCATTATGCGCGGATGTTGAGGAAAAGTTGAGTGCGGTGATTCTGGGCGAGGCGGGCAAGTTCACGTCGCGCGATGCGCTTGAGATGGAGATTGAGGCGCACAACCTTTTCGCCCAAGAGCGCAGCAAGGTCTTTTACGGGCGCACGAACGCACTGGACGCAATCGAGAATTACATTCGCGGGCCGGAGCGGCGGGCGCTGGTGCTGCATAGCGCATCGGGCTCGGGCAAGTCGGCGGTGATGGCGAAGGCGTCCGAGCAGTACACGGGGCCAGGACGGATGATCCGGCGGTTCATCGGCGCGTCTCCTGAATCGGCGAGCGGACATGCGCTGCTGACCAGCCTCTGCAAGCAGATTGCGCCGGGCGAGACGCCGGTGGATTACGCGCAGCTTGAAAAGGCGTTCCAGGAACGGCTAGCGACAGCAGAGCAGCCGATGGTTCTCTTCATTGACGCTCTCGATCAACTCTCCGCCAGCGACCCGGCACGGGGGGCGGCCTGGCTACAGGCGGAGTTGCCGGCGCACGTGAAGGTGATTGTTTCGACTACGGATGACGGGGAGCGGCTGCCGCAAGGTCTGCCGGTTGCGCTGGAACGGATGACGACCGCGGAAGGCGGGCAGGCGCTGGATGAGCTGCTGCGGGGAACAGATCCCAAAGAGCAGCGGCGCACGCTTCAGCAGTGGCAGCGGGATGCGGTGCTCGAGCACTTTGAACGCTGCGGGCTGCCGCTTTATCTGAAGCTGGCAGCCGAGGAGAGCCGGCTGTGGAAGTCGTTTTCTTCCCCGGATGCGTGCAGGCTGGGCGAGGGCATCGCAGGCATTCTCGACACGCTCTTTGACCGGTTGGCCAGCAACGCGAATCATGGGCCGGTGCTGGTGGAGCGGAGCCTGGGCTATCTGGCGGCGGCGCGCTACGGCTTGACGGAAGACGAGATGCTGGATGTGCTGACCGCGGATGATGTGGTCTGGGGCGACTTCGACAAAAAGAAGCATCACGACGTGAGCGAGCGCCGCTTGCCGGTGGTGGTGTGGTCGCGGCTGTCGCTGGATTTGGAGCCATACCTCACGGAGCGCGCCGCGCCCGGCGGTACAGTGATTGCCTTCTACCATCGCCAATTGGCGGAGCGGGTTGAGGCCAAGTTTCTTGCAGGCGATGAGGCGCAGGCTCGACACACAGACTTGGCGGGGTATTTCTGCAAAAAGCCGGCTTGGCTGGATGAAGGACACAAGACACCCGACGCGCGCAGAGCCGCCGAACTGGTCTACCAGCAGCGCAGCGCGCGGCAATGGACGAAGGCAGAATCAACACTCTTCGACTGCCCATTTCTCTTTGCCAAGGTTGCGGCCGGCATGGTGCTGGACCTGGATGACGACTACCAGACGCTCATTCGTGATGCAGAGGCGCGCGAACTGCCCCGCCATGATGCATTGTGTTTAATTCAGAGCGCGCTACAGCTCTCGCTACAGGTAGTGGCAAAGGATTCGGCACAGTTCGCCTCACAGATATTTGGTCGCTTACACACTCTTCGAGCAAAATCGGAAATTGATGCCTTTCTTGGAGAACTTGAAGCCAGGACTCCACGACCGTGGCTTCGGCTTCTGAAACCTACGCTCCATGCGGCGGACAGTCCGATTCTGCGAGTTCTGGAAGATTACACAGAATATGAAGTCGATGCCGTGGCGATTTCGGCCGATGGCAAGCGCGCCGTTTCCGGATCGGACAAGACATTACGGGTCTGGGATCTGGAGGGCAACCAGCCGCCTCGAATACTAGAGGGGCACACGGGGCAAGTCACGACCGTGGCGATTTCGGCCGATGGCAGGTTCGCCGTATCAGGATCGGCCAATTCCTACGGAGAAGAAGAGGGGGACTTCTCCGTGCGAGTTTGGGACTTGGAAGGGAACCAACCGCCTCGCATCCTGAATGGTCACACAAATTCAGTCTGGGCCGTGGCGATTTCGGCCGATGGCAAGCGTGTCCTCTCCGGCTCGGCCGACGAGACCGTGCGGCTTTGGGATTTGGAAGGCCATCAACCGCCGCGGATCCTGTATGGCCACACGAATACGATCATGGCCGTTGCGTTGTCGGCTGATGGCAAGCGCGCCATCTCCGGCTCGTTCGACCATTCCCTGCGAGTCTGGGATCTAGAGGAGAGACGACCTATCCGTTTCTCCGTGCGGATGTTCTGGCCTTTGTCGTTGCTCCTTCCATCCATCGAAATCAGGATTAGCAGCGCATGGGCCAAGTTTGATCCAGGATGGCGACTCCTAGAAGGACACACGGATAAGGTCTGGTCTGTAGCGATCTCGGCCGATGGCAAAAGCGCCGTATCCGGTTCGGAAGATATGACTGTGCGGGTTTGGGATCTGGAAGGCAACCAGCCAACCCGTGTCCTGGAAGGCCATTTGAATATCGTCAGGTCAGTAGCGATCTCGGCCAATGGCAAGCGTGCCGTATCCGGATCAAGTGATCGTACCCTTCGGGTCTGGGATCTGGAAAGCAGCCAGTCATCGCGTGTTTTGGAAGGCCATACAGGCCCAGTCCATTCCGTGGCGCTGTCGGCCGATGGTATGTGTGCTATCTCCGCCTCGGAGGAGAAGACTCTGCGTGTCTGGGATCTGAAACGCGTTCAGCCATCCCGCATCTGGGACCACACGTATCGTGTCCTAGCGGTAGCGCTGTCGGCCAATGGCAAACGCGCTGTCTCCGGAGGGGACATGACCGTGCGGGTTTGGGATCTGGACAGCGGCCAGCCGCCGCGTGTTCTCGAAGGCCACACTCTCTGGGTTGATGCCGTTGCGCTATCGAACAATGGTAAGCGCGCAATATCAGGATCCCACGACAAAACTCTTCGGGTCTGGGATCTGGAAAGAGACGGGAACCCCAGCATTCTGGAAGGCCACACGAGCAGGGTCAAAGCGGTGAGCCTATCGGATGATGGCACGCGCGCCGTCTCGGGCTCGGATGACAATACCTTGCGAATTTGGGATCTGGAGGGCGATCAGCCACCACGCATCCTGGAAGGCCACACATCCGGAGTCAATGCTGTGGCGCTGTCGGGTGATGGCAAGCGCGCGATCTCAGGCTCGAGCGACAAGACCATGCTGGTCTGGGATCTGGAAGGCAAACAGCCAACCCGTATCCTGGAAGGCCACACGGGTCGGGTCCATTCCGTGGCACTGTCGGCAGACGGAAAACGTGCCGTCTCCGGTTCAGGAGATCCGTACAATTTTGATGGCCACGACTACGATGTGCGAGTCTGGGATCTGGTAGGCATTCAACCACCGCTCATTCTTCACGGTCATACGAGTAGTGTCTATGGAGTCGCGTTGTCGGAAGATGGCAAGCACGCCGTCTCGGGCTCGTTCGACCATTCCCTGCGAGTCTGGGATCTGGAATCTGGTAAGTGCCTGGCAGTATTCACATGCGACGATCAGGTCTTTTGTTGCGATTGGGCTAGCGATCGGATTGTAGCCGGAGACGAAAGGGGCCATGTCCACCTTTTCGCCTGGGAGGAGTGAGGGACGTTTCGCGCGAGAGGAAGGCCACAAGCTTCCCGCCCAAAGCCCAGTCTCAATATTCACACAGGCCTGGGCCGATTGCGCGAGCAGCCTCTCTTGCTCCATCGTCGCGAGCCAATCCAGCCCAAGTCACAGCGAGCTGTTTGGCTTTAACGAGCTGTAGTGGATTCCGGTTCTGGATGCACTGTAGCAGTACCGCTTTGAGCATCTGCGGCCTCAGCCGCAGTCAAAATCGATGAGATTGGTCTGCGCCCTCTCACGGTTTCAATGAACTTGGTAACAACTTGCATCAATGCTTTATTGAACGCAGCCTGGAAGAGCCACCTTGATAAGCTCTCGCAGTATTCACATCCTCCTGCCCCTCAGGATGTAGAATTGCTTCGTTTGGGAGTGAGTATCCTCCCGAAGTTGAGGAAATGACCATGAGTACGCAAAAGGAAGCGAAACCTGTCGTAGTCACTGGCGACGTGACGCTGGATTGGAACCTGGCCCACAACCCTGGGACGGAAGCACAAAAAGGCCTTTGGGAGCCGGAGGTGTGTACCCGCCTGAGCTGGCAGCGTGGCGGGGCCGCACTGCTGGCCGATCTGGTCGAAGGCGTCGCCGCGCAGATTCGCGACGAGGCTGCATACGAAATCCTGCAACCGGATACGCCGCGGCGTGCCGGGAATCACAAGGAGCCACCGATTGACACCGAGGACGCGCGCTTCCATCACTCGTATGCCTCATGGAAGCCTTTTCCATTTGCCGCCAAAGGCTCCAAGGCAGCCAAGGGGAATGAAAAGGAGAAGGATGCGTGGCGGGTCGACGATTTTCTGGGTACGCGGCGGTGTGCGAATCCTGAGGCTTGCAATGACTGGGCGCGCGTGGTGAATGACAGCCCCAGTACGCCGTTGGTCGTGCTGGACGATGCCAACCTTAGCTTCCGCAGCACCCGCGATCTATGGCCGGCCAGTCTGACGGCGCCCGGCAGTAATCCCTGGGTACTGGTGAAGATGAGTCGTCCCATCGCAGAGGGTGATCTCTGGAACTATCTCTGTGAGCACCATTCCAAGAAGCTCATCGTCGTGATGACAGTGAACGATCTGCGTCTCACTGAAGTTCAGATCAGCCACCCGCTTTCCTGGGAGCGCACGGCCCAGGACTTGGTTTGGGAGGTTATTTATAATCGTAATCTTCCCAGCCTGGTGGACTGCGCCCATGTGGTTGTTTCGTTCAACGCCGCGGGAGCCTTCCTCTATTCACGAGACAGCGGAGACGAGCTGCCCTGCCGGCTGATCTTTGATCCCGAGGTGGTCGAGGGAATGTGGGAGCAGAGCTATCCAGGGAAGATGGTGGGCTACTCGTCCTGCCTGACAGCCGGCATTGCGAAGGAAGTGATGCTCGCGCCGGAAAAGCCAGAGATTCGCAAGGGCATTTGCGCAGGGCTTTCCGCGATGCGTTGTTTGCATCGCGAGGGCTATGGCCAGCGCGGCGCATCAGCATCCGAAGTCCAGCTCGATTTTCCGGTGAGCGCTGTCGTCTCTGCTTTGTCGAACGAAAACACTTCGTTACAGGAAATTACTGTACCGATGCGCACCGGCAACAAGTATTGGACCATCCTTGGCGACCAGTACCCGAACGATCTCGAGGAGCTTGCAAATCAGGTAGTTTTGAACGGGCCAGAGAAGGCGCTCAACGGTGTACCGCTGGGGCGCTTCGGCGGTCTCTTGACAGTTGACCGGCAGGAGATCGAAAGTCTGCGCAGTATCGGCTCCCTGGTCAGCGAGTATGTTGCACTTGAACGTACCAAACGGCCGCTGTCGATTGCTGTTTTCGGCCCTCCCGGATCGGGAAAGTCATTCGGGATTACCCAGCTTGCAATGGCGCTACGGCCGGACGAGATCGAGGTCAAAGAATTCAACTTGTCCCAACTCCAGTCCACCGATGAACTATTGTCGGCATTTCACCAGGTGCGCGACATCGGGCTTAGCGGCAAGATACCGCTGATTTTCTGGGATGAGTTCGACAGCGATTTCAAAGGGATTTATGGCTGGCTGCGCTACTTTCTGGCGCCCATGCAGGATGGCAAATTCCTGCAAGGGAACCATGCTCATCCCATCGGCAAAGCAATCTTTGTTTTTGCGGGTGGAACCAGTTGGACACTCGATAACTTCGGCAAGAACGCGAAAGACGAGGAAAGGCGCACAGCCAAGATTCCGGATTTTGTCAGTCGGCTCAAGGGCTATCTCAATGTCCTGGGCCCCAATCAGCGAACCGGCGCGAAAGATCCTTATTACGTGCTGCGGCGCGCCCTGCTGCTGCGTTCCATGCTCGTGCGCGACGCCAAGCAGGTGTTGCGCAAAGGCCAAGTGCAGATCGATTCCGGCGTGCTGCGTGCGTTCTTGCAGACTTGCAGTTACAAGCACGGAGCGCGGTCGATGGAATCTCTTATCGCCATGAGCCAGCTCGACGGCAAGACTCGCTTCGAGCGCTCCAGCCTGCCTACCAGGGAGCAACTGGATTTGCACGTAGATGGATTGGATTTCCGGGCTCTGGTCCAACAGCTACCCTTGAAAGGCGAGGTTCTGGAGCATCTGGCAAAGGCCGCACACGAGGTTTTCTGCGCAGCGCTCAACAAAGACGGCTGGAAATTCGGACCCGTGAAAAATGATGACACAAAAGAACACCCATACCTTAAGGGCTTCCCTGGGGAGGGCTTCTCTCTGCTTCCGGAAGAAGTGAAGGAACAGAACCGCGATCAGGTGCGTGACATTCCCGGCAAGTTGGCCTTCGCGGGATGCTACATGGTTCCTGCTGTTGAAGGTGAGCCGCCTTTCGAGTTTCCAAAAGATGTTTTGGAGGAGCTGGCTTCAAGGGAGCACACGCGCTGGATGCGCCAGAAAGCAAGGGGCGGATGGCGCTATGGTGAAACGAGGGACGACGAGAAGAAGTTGCAGCCGTGCATGTTGCCCTGGAAAAAGGGGGAATTGGATGCATACACAGACTTCGCGGATTGTCTTGGAGACAAGGAGCTTTCAGAAATTGAGAAGGACAAGGACCGGACAGCAGTTCGAGAAATTGCTAAGATTCTGAAGGTCGCCGGCTACACCATCGTGGAGGCTAGCAGATCTGCACTTCACCGCCGGGGTGCGCAACTGCCTTCACTGGAGGCTGGACGCACCCAGGCCGCTGCGCGGAAGTAATTGAGCATTCGTCAGTCCTGCATCTGGCGCGGCATGACTTCATTCCCCTGTGCTGTGGCTGCGGTTCAGCACTTCAAACGAGTCTTCCCAAACGCGCATGATGGGGCGATTCTTCTCCAGGGCATACTGGACAATCTCGGCCGTGCCACCGCGGTCACGCGACGGTTCACCGTCCCATACTGCGATCAGAACGTCGCAATGGTCCACCACATACCGGCCCGCCTGCGTGTAGGCACCACGGCGCAATTCAGCGCGCAGCTTATCCTGCTCGCCGCACTCGTCCCGGATGCACCACGTGCGCAGAAAGACCGGCTTTCTGCACAGGGCGAGCAATTCCTCAAACTCCTTCCGTGACTTCTCAGTGGCAAAGTCTTCGAGGTAGTCTTCGAGCGTCATGGGAAGAACGGCAACGAGGCGCGCATCGGGATAAGAGAGAACCGCCCGCGCCACCACGCGATCCGCCCCTTCCGCCAAAGGACTCAGAATACGGAACGAAATCGCAGCCGTCCCCGCCCGCCGAACGCGCTCGATCTTCCGCCTCGAATCCCCTGGAAAAAGCCCTTCGACTTCAGCGTCGATGGCCCTCTTCACCAGTGTCTCCACCGCCGTCGGATCCTCTAGCTTCCGGTGGCCGGTAACGCCAATGCGGATGCTGTACGGAATCGCCTCAAAGTCGGGCATCTGTTCCCTCATAAGTTCCATTGTCTACCACGGGAATCATAGTGCGGGCGACCAAATCTGGGCAATCAGCTCAAACAGGTTACGAGCAAGCAACACCGAATGGTATAAATATCACAAGAGAAAAGCTATCATGAGCGACGAATTCAATCGATGCCCGGCTTGCTCGGTGCCGCTGACGCAGTTCGGCAAGTTCTGGATGTGCGAGGAGCATGGCCAGGTCGAGCCACGGAAGCCTTCCGGGCCGATGCGCATCTTCCTCAGCTACGGGCACGACGCCAACGCCGAACTGGTCGCCCGCATCTATGCGGACTTGCAGAGCCGCGGACACGATGTTTGGTTCGACAAAAGCGAGATCCGCTTCGGCGACGACTGGCGGCGCAAGATCACCGACGGCATCGTCGGCAGTAACCGCGTCTTGTCGTTCCTTTCGAAGTACTCGACCCGCGATCCCGGTGTCTGCCTGGACGAAATGGCCATTGCCATCGGATACAAAGGCGCGAATATCCAGACCATCTTGGTGGAGAGTGAGACGGAGGTCAAGGCACCGCCGAGCATCGGCCATATCCAGTGGCTCGATATGCACGATTGGCACGAGCGCCGCGCCGCCGAAGAAGTTGCGTGGGAAAGCTGGTACCAGGGCAAGCTCGCCGAGATCGTCCGCGTCATCGAAAGCGATCAGAGCCGCAAGTTCGCCGGCGAAATTGCTGCTCTCGATGAATGCCTCAAACCTATTTCTTCCGATACGCGCGTTGCGGAGCTACTCAAGAAGCCGCTCGTTGGCCGCGCCTGGCTCTTCGACGCGGTGGAGCAATGGCGGAACGGTGACGACCGCTCTTCGCGCCTCTTCTGGATCACGGGCGCGCCCGGTGTGGGCAAGAGCGCCTTTGCCGCGCACTACACCCACTTTGGAAGAGACAAGGTCATCGCGGCCCAATTCGTCGAGTATGACAAGCCCGACCATCGCAACCCCCAGCGCATCGTCCGCACACTGGCCTTTCAACTCGCCACCCGCCTGCCCGACTACCGCAAGCTGCTGCTGGCGCTGCCGGAGATCACGGAACTTGACCGCAAGAACCCCTCCGAACTCTTCGACTATCTGCTCGCCAATCCGTTGAAGCTCTCCATCCGTGGCGGACGCGAGCGCTACCTCATCGTCATCGATGCGCTCGACGAAGCTGGCGACAACGGGAGCAATGAACTCGTCGAGATGCTGGCCCGCAATGCGCAGCGCCTGCCAGAGTGGGTTGGTATCGTCGCTACCAGCCGCCCGGAGAGCGATGTCGTCGCCCCGCTTCAAGGGTTGAATCCGCTCACTCTCGACACCTCCACCGAATCCAACCGCGCCGACATTCGCGAGTATCTGCTCCGCGAGCTTGCGTCGCAACTCCAAGGGCGCACCGATGCCGACCGTCTCGTCGCGCAAATTCTGGACAAAAGCGAGGGCGTCTTTCTCTACGCCGAGCGTTTCTGCGACGATGTGCAGCAAGGCCATCTCTCGCTAGACCGTCCCGATCAATTCCCGCAGGGACTCGGCGGCGTCTTCTTCCAATACTTCCAGCGACAGTTCCCAGATTTGGAGAAGTACCGCAGAAAAGTGCGCCCCGCGCTTCGCGCCATCCTCGCCGCCCGCGAGCCGCTGCCAGTAGAAATCCTCCAGCATCTGTTCAAATGGCAGGATGAATGCGTCTTAGGCTTCACCGGTGAACTCGGCTCGTTATTGCCTTCAGTGATTGAAAGAGGTCAAGAAGTCATCAGGCCTTATCACAAATCCCTCAGCGATTGGCTTATCAACGGGACACACGCAGGCGGCTACTATGTAAGCGTATCTGAAGGACATCGAATGCTTGCCGATGAAGGCTTAGCTGAGTTTGCCTCCACGCCTGCAACTCTCAATCGCTATTTTGCGTCTCATCTTCTGGAGCACCTCTCCTGTAATGGTAGGAAGAATGAACTGGCCCATTTAATCTGCTCCATCGAGTATTTGAGGGTACTATCCCATTTTTGCGGCATTTCTTACGAGAGGGGGAAGGCTCTCGCCGTTTTTCTTGCGCCTTTCGTCAATGAGACTATGTCCGAGAAAATGACCTCCTTTCCACGGTTATACGGACTCAGGAATAACCTTACGCAACTAACAGGCGCGATCGACTTAGGCTGTTTTGGTGATCAGCCTGATTCGAAAGCGACGTGCCATAATTGCGGGTCTTTAGGAATTGCTCATGGCCATGTGGATCTCGGCGGTGTTGACTATTACGATAATTATTTTGCATACTGCCCGCACTGCTTTTGGGCGTTCCATACAGAGCAATACGCAATGTCGGGATCTGAGGAAGCGGTATGGGACTTTGACTACTCCACCAATACCTACCATTGGCCTTATCTCTGGGAGAAGGCATAAACACAGCTTCAGATAGGCCCTTTCGACCTTTGAAGACCTGAAGGCCGAGCGGATTGCTTTGCTGTGCGGTGTTTTCCTGAGTCGCGCCAGCGATGAAAACAGAGCAACACACGCGGCGGAACTCGTTTTTCGGCTATTGATCTGCATTGCTGGGCGTGTGCGATGTGGTGCTGTTCCATCCTGATTTCACGCCCGCTTCAACAACCGGATGACCTGCTCCGCCAGCGCATGGTCTTTGGCGGCGACAAACGGCGTACGCTTGGGGTGCGTGGAATCCTTGCGGAAGGCGGCGAAGATTTCAGCTAACTCGAGCTTGGATGTGATGGGATTGCCGTCGAGGTCGAGGATCGTCAGGCCGGTCTTGAGGCCAATGTAAAGACCGGGGAGAATATCGTAGGTTGCAAATCCCTTGGCGAATTCAATGGCCACATCGGCATAGCCCGCCGCCACCTGGATGATGGTGTTCGAGCCCCAGGAGAGATTCACGCGGCCGTCGTGCTCGCGGATGGCGTCCATCAGCGCGGTCTGCTCGGAAAGCGCGCGGTAGCGGTCCACTTTGGTGGTGAGCACATTCACGTGCGCGCCGGCCAGGCTCGACTTAGGCTCGGCGCTGCCATCCAGCCGGAACCAGGAGTGCGTGATAAAGTCCAGGCACTCCGCGTAGCCGCTGGCCGAGGCCCAATAGATGCGGTCGAGAAAGATGTCGCCCGCCACGGCGGCGATCACATCGTTCACGCGCCGGTCGTAGACGGCGATCAGCGACCAGCCGCCCTGCAGCGCCTCGACAAACTCCGTGCCGTCGATGGGGTCGATGAAGACGACCAGGTCGGCGTCGGCCTCGCTGGCGCCCTCGGGAAAGGTCTGGATGCCCAGTTCCTCGGAGAAGACCGTGTACGCCTTCACCCCCGGCAGCTTGGCGAACTTGTAGCGCAGCGCCTCGACGATCAGGTCTTCGGCCTCCTGATCGATGGCCTTTGTGACGTTCAACTCGGACTTCTCGATGTGCGTGTTCTTCACATGCCGCCGCAACGCGGGCAGGTTCTTCTCGCGCATCCGGCTGCGCACATAACCGCTCATCCAAGCGATTTAATCGCAAATGATGGAATTACTCCCGGAAAACGCCGATGTCGACTTGAGGCTTCTGGAATGGTGCAAAATCGCCAATGCGCTCATCGACCACAGATAGGGAACGAAAAGTCGCCATTGTGTAAGTTTTCCAGGCTCGGGAGTGGTCTCGACTGCGGGACAGGCGACGCGGAAGAAATCTGCTGGGTCGGGTGCTTATGGGTATCCCACCCTTTCCGCAAAAGGCGCGGAAAGGATGGAACACCCGGCCCCCGAAAGATGGTCTTCGGCAGTTTGAACTTTCTCCACAAGCTGCTGATCTTTGCAGATTATTTCCATTCACCAGCGCACCATGAATATAGGAACGATTGCGCTCCAGCCAGTTCCCTTGGGCACCCCCCATAAGCGCTAAGATAAAGGTTGACGATTTTTCGATGTTGATCTAGTCTTTCCACATGGCTGAACTGGAGAACTGGCAAGTCCTTCGTACGGTGTTTCCTTCTGGCTGGGAACAGT